>Ga0207929_1000307_pt1 | contig 13848 bp, 8 predicted proteins | sample NGESurdeep072012_FD_184466 | JGI IMG/M metagenome (GOLD analysis project Ga0207929, IMG submission 184466) | Arctic peat soil microbial communities from Barrow, Alaska - NGEE Surface sample 53-1 deep-072012 (SPAdes) | ecosystem: Environmental > Terrestrial > Soil > Wetlands > Peat ... | reverse complement strand
CAAGTCCCAAAGTGCTCAGATTGGCTATCTGATCATATGTGGCACCGTTGCTCGAAAAGAATCTCTCCGCTAAATCAGTTCCAGTTATCATGACGTTTTCTCGATTCCATCCCTTAACCTGTACCCGAATAGTATGCGATTGCCTTCTTACACGGTTTTGTTACTCGATTCTGTTACTGAAGTCCGGAACTGTAGGTAGAAATAGCAAATGGCACCACACCTAGTTGGTTGTGGTGCCATCGTTTACTGAATTATGGGCCTGGGAGGAGTTGAACCTCCGACCTCACGCTTATCAGGCAGCTTCATACGAACATGAATTAGGCTCAGAAGTTCCTACTCGCCTGCCTTTCACGAACATCCCGCTCAGCATGTCGCGCATTTGAGAAGATCTTGCGCACTTCCGCGAACATCTTGCGCACGCGAATGGACACCACAACGGACACCATTCACCGTGCGATAGATTTCTTATCGAAGCCGAATTCCTATGGCGCTGCAGCGTGCATCAATCTAAGATTGAAGACGGAGGCAGCCCTTACCGGAGGTGGCTATGCGTCAGGTCAAGTCAGTGATGGTGATCGCGCTGGTGACGTTGGTGGGTCTTGGGTGCTCTGGCTCGTTAGAACCGCGCTGGATCGCAGGCAAGTGGGTGGAGGATTTCGCCGTTACTGCCGGCTTGGTCGAGATGACGCTCCGGACAAGCGGGAACAGTGTGACAGGATCGGGAAGCGCGTGTGGGGAGGCCGGTACGTGTGGCACGTTCACTGTTACAGGCACAATTGACGGAGCTACCGTTCACCTGGACATTGGCTCCACGGAGCACTTTGACGGGGAGCTTCAGCCGTCCGGCGCTCTGCTGGGATCCGCGACATTCAATATTCTCGGACGTCCTCCCATGGTCGAGAGCCAGAGTTATCACCGAGGGTGAAGGTCGCAGGGCCACGAGTCCGGTTATCAGGGCTCGTGGCCTCCGTTCACTCATATGACCCTGGCTGCGGACTCAGAGCGAGCCGACGTTGTACTTCGCCCCGAGATAAATCGTCCGCCCGTAGTACTCGCGCTGGATAGCGTATCCCTGCTTCGGCGTGCCGTGTGCGGCGAGGCCACATTGTGCGGTTTCAACTCACTCGCTCAATGACTACGGCGGTACCGTAGCAGAGGACTTCCGTAGCGGAGCCTTTGCTCACAACCTCGGATGCATCATAACTCAGTCCAACAATGGCATTAGCTCCCATTTCCCGGGCGTTCTCAACGATGAGGTCAAAGGCCTGCTGACGTGCTTGCTCGCACATCTCCGTATATGCCCCGATCCTTCCTCCAATGATGCTCTTTAGTCCGCCCAACATTCCTTGGGCAATTGTCGGTGACCTTACGATGATCCCACGGGCGATGCCCTTGTACTGTGTGATCCGATGCCCTTCGATAGTGAAAGTGGTTGTAACCGGCATGTTCATGTTGGTGCTCCTTTCATTTGTTCAGCTTCCGGTCCTGGCGACTTAAGAATGTTGGCTAGACGCCCGGTTGCGAAAGGGTAGAGATTGTAGCCCGGGCGCGCGGCAGTTGGCGGACGACGTTCGTGCCGGTCGACCGCAGAGAAAAACCCCGCAAGCGCCTAAACGCTTACGGGCAATTATCTGAGGTTTATGGGCCTGCGAGGAGTTGAACCTCGGACCTCACGCTTATCAGGCAGTTTCATACGAACATGAAATGAGCTCAGAAGTTCTTACTCGCCTGCCTTTCACGAACATCCTGCTCAGCATGTCGCGCATTTACGAACATCCTGCGCACTTCCGCGAACATTTTGCGCGTGCGAATGGACACCACAACGGACACCAGGGCGCTCTACCAGCAGACTCGCAATGGGTCGAGGTCCGGCAGTGACCGACCCGAGCCACAAGCCGACGCTGAGCGCAAAAGGAGAGCGCGCCACGGTCCGCGAGGTTCCCGTGGACAACACCTTGCACCCTTCAACCTACCGTGGCGGCACGATTACCCCGCGACAGTTTGGGCCTTGTCGAGCGGTCTTCCCCGGCAGCGGCGAATGCAGTCGCCGAGAGCGGGATCTCGGTTGAACTGATCGACCTCCGCTCGCTCAGTCTGTGGGATCGCGAGGCAGGTTTTGCGTCAGTGAAGAATACCGCGCGCGTGATCGTCGGCTACGAGGACTCACTGTCGTGGGGTTACGGAGCCGAGATTGCAGCGGCGATCGCGGACGAGTGCTACGCGTGGCTGGACGCGCCGGTCAGGCGGGTCGCGTCAACCGACACTTTTGTCGGCTATGCGCCTCGGCCGGAAGACGCGATTCTGCCGCAGGCCAACGATTTCAAGAGGGCTTACGAAGAGATTGTGAAGTTCTAGAACGGCGACATGAGATCCATCACGCTCACTTTCTTATAGCCGGCTGGAACTGAGAAGAGCGAGTCGGATACGATTTTTTTTTCGTAGTTCAGAGTTTCGAGTGACATATGCTGCGTACGGGCGCCGGCCGCGGTCGTAGCCGTCGTTTCGGTGACCGCCTTCAACGTCGTCCCACACTTCGCCAACCGCTTGGTCACCTTGGCCGTCTGCTCGGCTATGGCTTCCGCGCCGGGCATCATGCGAGTCATGGAGCGCAGGCGGGCCGAATTCGATTTCGCTCGTAGCGGATCGGGCTCGGCGGATTCCGATGCCAGGTCCGGCGCGACATATAAATCCGTTGTCACCGCCGTTGCCCGGACGCTTGTGTCGCCGAACATGGTCATCGTCATGCGCGATGTGGAATGCGTGCGAAAATGAAGAGTCTTGTGCCCGGCGATGGTCAGGCCCGGTCCAATGCTGTCTATCGTTGCACTATCGCCGGTTGATTCGAATTTCATCGCCATGCCAGCGAACCCCGCGCTCGACATAATCGAAGATGGTCTCATCTCAGCGTAAATCTTTCTTGCTGAATCCATGAAAATGATGGTCACGTCGCTGTCACGAGTCATCATCAACTCTGTCAGCCCGGGTCGAAAGATCGGCGAGGCGGCGGCGGTCGAGCTGATATAGTCAACGCGGTACCTCTCCTTGGACGTGACAGTGCGCGATAAAATCGTGTCGGTTTTTCCGGCTACTGTTTCCATTATCATGCGCTGATCGACGACGACAGCTCCCGTTTGGGCGGCGGCAGTGGTGGCGACGCTGGTTACGGCAATCGAGCACAACAGAGAATGCATCGTCAACATCCGATAACTCCAAGCAGGGTTGTCATCTCAATCTATGGTCCGTGGTTCACCAATGCGCTGGCGCCGCGTTCGGCCGCCTGGGCGACGCCACAACCGACGTGGCAAGGACCGCGGCCATCACTCCCAGTGATACCATGTCACTGTTCTTGTCACTGGGGACCCGAACCACCAGAGAGCAAATGGCGTCCCCGACTTGTATCGTCGTGGAACGCCATCTCAGCTAAGTGGGCCTGGGTAGAGTTGAACTACCGACCTCACGCTTATCAGGCGACCGCAGGGGAGTAAGAAGTCCGGCAAGAAACCTATAAATCGTTGACGGATGGCGTGATCTGCCGTTGTTCACCCTTCGCGATGCCGGATAATGCCGGAGTCAATCGACAGCTGAATCGACAGCAGGAATTCTTCCCGCGCGGCGCATGCTTCAGTTGCGGTCCATGATTCAGCGATAGAAGAAACCCAAGAAGAAGGCCAACGGCAAAATGCGGCAGGCTCTGTCTTCCGAGTAAGTCCCCGACGTCTTTAAGGCCAAGTCGTTCGCAGCGCACGAAGAAAAGTACTACGCGACCCAACGCGGGCCAGCGGCAAGTTCTATCTCCCATCCATTGTAAAAAACTACCGTGGGCGGCCCTCACCGGCCTTGCGGCTGACAATCGGAAGCGACATCGTCGCGATGGTTACGTGGCAATCGGTGCTCTTGCACAGCCGCATACCGAAGCCGCGCACCAACCTGCACTGGGAGATTGATCCGAATGTTCAGGCAGCTTCAGGTCTTCGTGGCGGTCGCTCTCATCGCTTTTGCGCCGCCTCTCGGCGCCCAGGACAAAACCGCGCCGACCTCGGTGCCCGTCGCCAAGACCGGCAAAGCGCAAATTGTGGGTGTAGTCGTCGACAGCCTGAACGGCAGATATCTCTCTGATGCCGATGTCGTAATCGAAGGCGCAAGAGTGACGCTCCAGACCGATTCCCTCGGGGAGTTTAAGATCGACAGCCTGCCGCCTGGCACATACCGAGTCGGAGTCTTTCACCCCCTCCTCGACACACTGGGCATCATGCTCGCCACGCGGCCATTTCATGTCGGACCTGACAGCTCGAGCTTCGTGTTACTCGCCGTACCATCAGCGGCAACGATCATCCTGGGCTCGTGTCCGGTTCAGTCGGGTGCGAAGGGCACGTCCGCAGTGATCGGCCACGTCAACGATCCTGAAACTCTGCAACCTGTCGCCGGAGCCGAAGTATCCATCGCATGGACTGAGATCGAAGTCTCGAAGGAATTCGGCGTTCGCCGGACTTCACGATTGGTGCGCGACACCACGGACGGGTCGGGGGCCTTCAAGATCTGCGGGCTCCCCAGTTCGCTGCGGGCGACGCTGCAAGCGCGACGTGGGTCCGCCGTCACCGCCGAGATTCCGATCTCGCTCGGAAACAAGCCCGCCAAGCTGTTCGCGCGAACCCTTTTGCTCTCCCACGCGGATTCGGGGACGAAGAGCGGAAATGCTACGGTGTCTGGCCTGGTGGTGCTCGAGGGCAGCCCAACAAATGCTGGAAGCCGGGTCGAGCTGATTGGAAGCGACATCGTCGCCATGACCAATGAGAAGGGAGAGTTCACGATGCGAAACCTTCCGTCGGGCAGTAAGGTCCTGCTGGCTCGGCACCTTGGCTTTGGCGCGGAGACCGTCCCGGTCGATCTGTCGTCGCGCCAGCAGAAGCGGGTCACGATCAAGCTGCAGAAATTCATGGCGGTCATGGAACCTGTCGTCATAACAGCTCGCAGATTGGCAGCCCTCGACAAAGTCGGCTTCAGTCAACGGCAGAAATTCGGTTTTGGCTACTATATCAGTCCGGAACAACTCCAGAACATTCACCCCAATCATATCGCCGACATTCTCGCTCAGGTGCCGGGCGTGCAGGATAAATGCGTTCAGTACTGGGTGGATGACATGCCGTATCAGGAAGTGGAGCCTGGAGACATCAATTATTTTGTGAGCGGAAGCGAAGTGGTTGCCGTCGAGGTGTATCAGAACCTCATCACGCCCGCGCGATACATGCGTCCCGGAGGCTGTACTATGGTCGTACTCTGGACCCGGCTCAAGATTCCCGGCGGTTGATCGGGGGAGCCGCAAGAGTGAGTCGGTTCATTTCCGCGACTTCGCTTTCAGCTCCTCAAACCAGTTCTCAACCACAATCAGCTTGTCAATCGGCCGAATCATTAAGAAGCGCCGGTCATCGAAGGACACATCATACTGTGGGCTTCCCTCGTTCGAGACGAATTCCGCGGCCGAAAAGAGTGCCACTAAGCGGTCGACCGAGAATGTTGGACTAGTTTTTACCTCGGCCGCCACGAGGTTCCCGTCGGCGTCGCGGTAGAACAACTCTCTCGCACTGTGGGACCACTGCGGCTCCGCGCCTCCGCGCGTCGATACCGTCCACTTTGCCACGCCAGTCTTTGGGAACGGCACGACGTAGATCTCAGACTGGCCAGACTCATTCGAAGCATATGCGAGCCACCGTCCGTCGGGTGAAAGAACGGGAGAAACTTGAACGAACTTGGTCGCCACAAGCGGCACCGGCGTGGTATCAACCCCCGGCCGGATCCCAAGAATCTCGATCCAGCCGGGCCCGCGAGTGTCTGTGAAGACTATCCACTTCCCGTCGCGGGACCAAAGCGGCTCGAACACCCCCCACTTTTCATGGAACTGCACCACCGCCTTCGCGCTACTATCGGCTCGCTTGGTCCATAGATCAAAGGGTCCTGCCGCGTTCGACGTGAACGTTACAGACCGACCGTCCGGTGTCCACGTGGGGTAAAGATTGGTCGTCCTTTCAGTCGTCAACTTGATGCTCGGCCCCCGGTCCAGCTGCTTGATCCAAATGTCGGGGGTCTCGCCGTTACGAGAAGTTCTAGCTACTGCGAGCTGCTTCCCGTCCGGCGAGAGGGCCGGAAACCAGAAGGTGCCGCTCTGCCAATCAGGATCGACGGGCTGCGACTTGCCATCGCGCGTTACCCACACGAGTTCCTGCTTGCTCTCTCCCGCACCCCCAACGTAGAGCAGGGTTCCCGACTCTGAGACAGCGAGGTCCGCCGCGCCGGCAGCCCCAACCCGCATACCTTCGATCAGCGCAGTCGGCTCCCCTGTCACTTTCATAGAATTCTGGTCGAACGGCACTACCATCAATTTCTTGTTCGTCGTCACGTAGAGCAGGTGGCCTGAAGCGGCGTAGCGCGCGTACATCGCGTCGTTGACGATCACGCGGTGCTTGCCTGAGGGGATCTCGGCGACGGCAATGGCGAACGTTGATTTCCCTCTTTGTCCGTTCTTGCCACTGAATGTGTCGGTGAACAGGACGCCTTTCCCGTTGGGAAGCACGTCGGGCCACGTGTGATCGATCTCGCGCTTCGCCGTGTCCAGAGTGGTAAACCACTTCGGCACTGCCCCTGGCTTCGCTTCAACGCGGACGAGACTAACAGGCCCGTTCCCGTCGGCGTAGATGAATCCGTCTCGCCCCCATGACGCGCCCGCAATGCTTACAAGCGAATCTGTCACGGTGATTGTAGGGTCGCCGTTAAGCGACACGATCTGCATGACCTGAATGTTCTTAGTACTAACGAACCCCACATGCTGACCATCAGGCGAGAAAAACGGTGTGGTCGCGCCTTCGGTCCCCGATACTGCGGTGGCATGTAGCTGATTCCGCTGCCGTATCAAAAGCTGCGCACTCGGACCGCCTACGTAGGCTAGGTAGGAGCCATCGGGCGAGATAGCGAGCCGGCCCGAATACGGCGCGTCTGGAATCATCGCCTCGGCGGAATCGAATACGAGGGTGTATCGTAGAACGGGCTTCGGCGGCACGGGACGCATCCACCCCCCGATCGCGATAGCCAGGAACAGAGCCGCAACCCCTGCGGCGCCGTAGAACTTCCGCCCTGCGTTGCCGCTGGACGCGTTCCTCTCCAGGACCCCGGATGTTGAGAGCGTGAACGAAGGATTGTTCAAGGCGTCTGCGAATTCGTGGGCCGATGCGAATCGATCGGCGGGTACTTTTTCGAGCGCGTGAGACACAGCGGCAGCAACGTGCGCCGGTACGCTCCGCCTTTGAGCTGTGAGCGGCCGCGGTTCTTCGGTCATGACTCTCGCGACTACCGCCTGTGCAGTCGGTCCGGTGAATGGGGGCTCACCGGCGAGCATTTCGTACGTCACTGCCCCGAGCGAGTAAATGTCGCTCCGGGCGGTGATCGCCCGTTCTCCCATCGCCTGCTCGGGACTCATGTAGTCCGGAGTCCCGAGGGACAAACCAGTCTGAGTGATCCGAGCACCACCGGCCTGAGTCACAGCTAAGGCAATGCCGAAATCCGCGACGATCGCAGTTCCATCATGCAGCAGGATGTTCTCGGGCTTGATGTCCCGATGGATGACGTTGTGCCGGTGCGCGTAGTCAAGGGCACTCGCGACTTCAGTTGCGATTCGGACCGAGTCGGAGACGGGGAGTTGCTGCTCCTTGTCGAGGCGTTGCCGAAGGGATTCGCCCTCGACGAAGGGCATCACGTAGTACGGCCTTCCTCGCAACTCACCGCCGTCGTCGCCTATAACGCCGGAGTCAATCAGCCCTAGGATGTGGGGGTGCTGCAGGTTGGCCGTGACTCTGATCTCTTGGAGGAATCGCTCAGCGCCTAGAACCGCCGCGAGCTCGGCGTGCAACACTTTGATCGCGACTTTGCGATCGTGCTTCTTATCGTGCGCGAGATAGACGGTGGCCATTCCACCTGCGCCGAGCTCTCGTTCAATGGTGTAAGCCGTGAACGCTCGCTGAACCTGTTGGATGGTCTCAGACATCGCGTTCGCGCTCCACCACGGTGCGCGGTGTTGGATTCAATGGGACTCCCTGAACCCTTCCGCGCACCGGTGCTATGCCGATCCGCTTGAGCAACTCCTCGAATCGTTGTGTGCCTCGGAGGCGCCGAAGCCGCGGTTCGAGGTGTAAAAAAGTCATCCAAACCGAGCGTGCCTCGAATGCGCGCTCGAGCCATGCATACGCGACTTCGTCATCCCCAAGCCAGTGGTACCCGCAGGCGATCTCGACGGCTGTACCGCCATTTAGCTCTGGTTGCTCTTCCAATTCGCGGAGTCGTTCCCGCGCTCCTTCCTTGTCGCCCATTGCGGCAAGGACACAGACAAGAGTTCCACGAAATTGCGCGCCCGGAGGAGTCAGCTCGCGCGCTCGCTCCAGCGCTTGACGAGCCTCAGGGATGCGATCCAGATGGAACAGCACCGTTCCAAGCACCAGAAGCAGTCCGCCGTGGCCGGGCGAGCGAGCGAGACCCGGACGAAGCGCGTCGATCGCCCGCGTCGGCGCACCTGCGAAGTGCAGCGTCAGAGCCAAGTCGTACAGCATGAAGTCAGAAAGCGGATCCAACGCGTACGCGCGTTCTATGGACCCGATTCCTTCTTCGAATCGCTCAGCGCTGACGAGAGTCAACGCGAGTAGCTCGTGCGCGTTGGGAAACCCGGGCGCAAGCTCCAACACTTTCCGGACGAGCGTTTGTGCGGCCGCCATGTTCCAATCGAACCACCAAGCGACAAAGGCCTGGCCGAGAAGAGCCTCGGGCAGGCGCGGCTCTAGCGCGAGTGCATGATTTGACGCGGCCCGCGCTCGTGGGTACGCGGTGAGAGCCGGCAACATGTTGAAGTTCGCTGCCAGCATGTTTGAGAAGGCGTACCAGGCGTGGGCGAGTGCGAAATTTGGATCAGCCGTCACCGCGCGCTCGAAGTACGCAATTGCGTCAATCGCCGCGTGCTTTTCGAACAGGAAGCGGCCACGCAGATACAGGTCGTACGCCGCGAGATCTACCGAGGTTCGCGCACTACGCTCCGGCGGCGGCTGTGACAAATCGCGCGAACTTGCCGCGGGTGCCGGGCGTCCGAGCCGCTCTTCGAGAGCGCGGGAGATGGCCTGTGCAATCTCGTCCTGCAGCGCAAACACATCGGCGAGCTCCCTGTCGTAGCGTTCGCTCCAGAGATGCAGCCCGTCGGCCGCGCTCACGAGCTGGACGGAGATCCGCACACGACTCCCGGCGCGGCGTACGCTGCCCTCCAAAATCGTTTGCACGGAAAGTTGCTGAGCGATACTCCGTAGATCCACACGCTGACCCTTGAAAACGAAAGCCGATGTGCGTGCCGCCACGCGGATGCCTGGCAGGTGCGCGAGTACGTTGATGACCTCGTCGGTCATTCCGTCCGAGAAATACTCATCCTCCGCGTTCGCGCTCAGGTTCGTGAAGGGCAGCACGGCGACCGATGGCTTGTCGTCGTCGGTGCGGTATCCTCCCGAGCGTGAAGCGGATGTCGTAGCCAGAGCGCGGAGGAACTCCTCGGCTGACGCGAACCGGTCTGATGGCTCCCGCGCCATGGCGCGCGCCACGAGCAGTTCCGCTTCAAGTGGAACACCGCTGTCTATCGTGCGCAATGATGCCGGCGTCTCCATGAACCGCTTTGCGATGATCGCGGCGGCGCTCGGCCCGGTGAAGGGCTGTGAGCCAGAGAGCATCTCATAAAGCACGCAGCCAAGACTGTAGACATCGCTCTGCCCGCTCAGATTGGTCTCGCCGGCTGCTTGTTCCGGACTCATGTAGGCAGGAGTCCCGAGCGACGTCCCGAGTTGTGTGAGGCCGGGATTGTCGCTGCGGCCGGCGACCGCGGTTGTCGATACCGAGATCGCCTTCGCGATTCCAAAATCCGCGACCATCGCATGCCCCGCGGATAGCAGGATGTTCTCCGGCTTGATGTCGCGATGGATGACACCGTCCCGGTGCGCGCACGCGAGGGCGTCGGCGACTTCGGACGCGATGCGGAAGGCGTCTTCCAGCGGAACTCGTTTCTCGCGCACGATTCGCTCGCGCAAGCTCTCGCCCTGAACGAAGGGCATCGTGTAGTACAGCGATCCGTCGGCCTCGCCCGCGGTGAGCAATGGTAGAAGGTGCGGGTGCTGTAGCCGCGCGACGAGCTGAATCTCGCGCTCGAATCTCTCAGCGCTGATTGCGCCCGAGACGTCCGGCGGAAGGACCTTGATCACCACCTTCCGGCCGAAGCGTGTCTCCTCCGCGAGGAACACGCGCGACATTCCCCCACCGCCTAGCTCACGCTCAATGGTGTAGTTGTCGCCGAGCGTGCGTTGCAGCTGCTCCTTGAGATCGAGCGAGATGACTCCGTCTTATAGAGATAGAGAGGCTCTAATGTAGACGCGCCCTAGCCTCGCGGCCAACATCTGTTTCTAAGCCTGCCTCTGGTAGGCTGAGTTCACAGCTAAAGCGCCGTAGGGGTAGCGTGAGCCATGACGACGAAGAGTTGTTCCGAATCCAACATCCCTACGCGTACACAAGACCTATACAGAACGACAAACGGCGTACATCGTGTGTACGCCGCTGTCCGCCAAATGATTGTCTTCAACTACTTCGAATATGGGCCTGGGTAGAGTTGAACTACCGACCTCACGCTTATCAGGCACCTTCATACGAGCCTGAATTAAGCTCAGAAGTTCCTACCCGCCTGCCTTTCACGAACATCCTGCTCAGCATGTCGCGCATTTAAGAACATCTTGCGCACCTGCGCGAACATTTTGCGCCTGCGAATGGACACCACAACGGACACCATCTGGTCAACTTCTGCGATCGTCTGCGAAAAGGAAAATTGCCAGCCTGTATCCGCAGCGCAAATCGTGGCGCCCGCGTCGCCCAACCTGCATATTCGAAACAAATTTTTCAGGATTTGGATTGGCTTCTGACCTCCTGGCGCAGCTTCAGGAAGTTCTGGGTGGCAGCTACCGCGTCGATCGAGAGCTCGGCGGCGCGGGAATGTCACGCGTCTTTCTCGCGCACGAGGTCGATCTCGAGCGGCAGGTCGTGGTCAAAGTTCTTCCGCCCGATCTCGCCGCCGGGATCAACGCCGATCGGTTCCGGCGAGAGATTCAACTGGCAGCGAGACTGCAGCATCCGCACATCGTGCCATTGCTGTCCGCCGGCGCAAAGGGCGGACTCCTCTACTACACGATGCCGTTCATCGCGGGCGAGAATCTGCGCGCGCGGCTCAGCCGGGTGCGGGAGCTTCCCGTCGCCGATGCGACGAAGGTTCTGCGCGAAGTCGCCGATGCGCTCGAGTACGCGCACGAGCAGGGTGTGGTGCATCGAGACATCAAGCCCGAGAACATTCTCTTTTCGGGGAATCACGCGCTTGTAACCGATTTTGGCGTATCGAAGGCGTTGAGCAATGCGACCAGCGAGACTCCAGTTCCCGGCGCGCCGACACTGACCTCGCTCGGCATCGCGCTCGGCACTCCGACGTACATGTCGCCCGAACAGGCCGCAGCGGATCCAAACGTCGATCACCGTGCGGACATTTACTCGCTAGGCGTTGTGGGCTACGAACTCCTCGCGGGACGTCCTCCATTTTCCGGAATGACCCAGCAGCAGATTCTCTCGGCGCAGGTCTCGTCGGTGCCGGACCCGGTAACCCGCTATCGCCCCAACATTCCGCCGGCGCTCGCCGCGGCAATCATGCGCTGTCTCGAGAAACATCCCTCCGACAGATGGCAGACAGCGGGCGAGTTGCGAGCGCAGCTCGAAGCGGTTTTTACTCCGAGCGGCGCGACGCAGCCTGTGCCAGCCGTATCGAGTCGATCAGCGTTCAAATTGACGCCTCGACGGATGATGCTCGCGGCCGCCGCCGCCGGAGTTCTGATCGCGGGAGTGTTTCTGAGCACGATCGCGTTCAGAAAGAACGAGGTCGGATTTACAATTGGGGCGACGCGTCAGCTGACGAATCTCTCCGATCCTGTAGTTTTCCCAGCGGTGTCGCCAGACGGGAAAATGGTGACCTACATCCAAATGCGCGGCGGAAGGGGTCAGATCTTTCTGAGGCAAATCAGCGGCGGCCGCGCTGTCGCGCTCACTGACAGCTCCCTCAATGCTCTTTGGCCAAGATGGAAGCCCGACGGGTCCGCCGTTCTATACACGGCTGACGGAACCATCTCTTCAATACCGCCGTTGGGCGGATCTGTCACGGCATTGCTTTCACGATCGGCGACAGGTTACTACGGATACTGCGACTGGTCGCCGAACGGAACGACGATCATCTGCACGAACTTGATCGACGGCGCGCTCTATCGTTTGGACGCGAACGGTGCAAACCTCGAGCGCATCACAGCGCCGGACCCTGAACAGCTTCACTCGGTCGCCTGGTCGCCCAACAGCCAGCGCATCGCGTACGTGAGCGGCAATATCCAGTTCATTGAAGGGGGAGGTAATGGAAATCTTGCCGCGAGCTCCATTTGGGTGATGTCGTCTGACGGTGGCAAGCCAGTTCTGATCACCGACCGATCACATCTCAACATGAGCCCCGTTTGGACGCCCGACGGAGATCACGTGCTTTTTGTTTCGACGCTCGGCGGATCGCGTGACATATACAGCCAGGCGGTCAAAGGAAATGGCGAGCCGAGCGGATCTCCTGTTCGTGTCACGACCGGATTGAACCCGCACACCATCTCGCTCAGCGCGGACGGCCGGTCGCTCGTGTATGCCGCGTTCAACATGACCTCGAATGTCTGGATGGCGCCCCTCCACGGCGCTGACCCCGTCGCACCGTCAGCAATGCGGCAGATCACGTTCGGGAAGCAAACTATCGAAGAGCTGTCCGCTTCCACCGATGGACGTTGGCTCGCGTACGACTCGAACCTGAATGGAAACGCCGACATCTTCAAAATGCCGATTTCGGGCGGAGAGCCGCAGCAGCTCACGCGCGATCCCGCCGACGATTTTGCGCCACACTGGTCTCCCGATGGGAAGGAAATAGCGTTTCACAGCTTCCGGAATGGCAACCGCGATATTTTCGTCGTCTCCGCGGACGGAAGCCGGACGGAAACAGTCGTTGCCAAACCCAACCAGAAGCTGATCCCGAGGTGGTCGCCCGACGGAAGGAGCATTACGTACTACGCTTATCCTGATTCGGTTTTCGTCGTGAGGCGTACCGCTGCCGGCTGGGGAGAACCGAAATTCATGGGGAACGGCATCGGGCCGGAGTTCTCTCCCGACGGAACGAGGATAGCCTTCCAGGTTCCGACCGGGTTCGTCGCAATGCCGGCTAAGGGCGGTCCACAAATGCAGATCGTGACAGCACCCACATGCCCTGCTTCGGGCTCATTCGAGTGGTCGGCGGATTCGAAATTGATCTATTACTGCACGTCGGTCGGCGGATTGGAGCACCTGAGTGCGGTGCCATCGACTGGCGGCGCCTCCAAATCCGTGTTGGAGCTGCGCGATCCGGTGCGGCAACTGTACCGGGGAAGTTTTGCTTTGGACTCGAGCCACATCTACGTCACCATCGGCTCCCGCGAGAGCGAGATCTGGGTGATGGAGCTGAACCGAAAATAAGAGCGGGCCGCGAGCTCCTCGCGGGCAAAAAAAAGGGCCAGGTGTATCGGGGTCGGCATCCGCCGCGCACGAATCGACAGCTCGAATCGACAGCAGACCCAATTTGGACAAGATGCAGAAACCCCGCTCAAAGACGTATCCTCAAGCGGGGCAATGAGTTCTGATTCATGGGCCTGCGAGGAGTTGAACCTCGGACCTCACGCTTATCAGGCGACCGAAGGATAGTAAGAAGTC
>Ga0207929_1000305_pt1 | contig 13880 bp, 16 predicted proteins | sample NGESurdeep072012_FD_184466 | JGI IMG/M metagenome (GOLD analysis project Ga0207929, IMG submission 184466) | Arctic peat soil microbial communities from Barrow, Alaska - NGEE Surface sample 53-1 deep-072012 (SPAdes) | ecosystem: Environmental > Terrestrial > Soil > Wetlands > Peat ... | reverse complement strand
AAGCAGGTGAGAAGCGGCATCGGCCATTCGTGGCGGATGCGCCTGACGCTCGAAGCCCTCGGGCTCCGGCATCACCAGTCTGAAGTGACCAGGCAGGATTCACCCGCATTGCGCGGACAAATCAAGCACGTCCGTCACTTGGTCGAAGTGACGCCGGTAGAGGATTAAACAGTGGCAGACAAACCAACACGCCGGGAAAAACTCGGAGAGCCAGATCGCGTCGAGAAGATCGGCCTGCACAATCTGGTTCCAGCTCCCGGATCGCATCGGAATCGCAAGAGGATCGGACGTGGTCCGGGCTCCGGCACCGGCAAGACGTCGGGCAAGGGACACAAGGGTATCAAGGCCAGATCGGGGCACCACGGCCCCGGCGGCGGCAAGCCCCAGTTCGAGGGCGGGCAGATGCCGCTCACTCGCCGCATACCCAAGCGTGGTTTCACGAATATCTTTCGTGTCGTGAATCAGGTCGTCAGCTTCGACGACCTTGGCAAGCTGCCGAAGGGCGCTGAAGTGACGGAGGAGACCCTGGCCGAAGCGGGATTGATCCGCAAAGGAAAGGGACCTGCCAAGCTTCTCGCGAATGGCGACGCCGCGAAAGGCGTCACCGTGCGCGGCGTCAAGATGAGCGCAGGTGCCAAGCAGAAAATCGAATCGGCCGGAGGCCGAATAGAGAACTAATGGCGCAATCAGCCCCCGCGGCGGCAGTAAGCAACATCTACAACACGCCGGAGTTGCGAGACAAGATCCTATTCACGTTCATCTGTCTCGTGATCTACAGAGTCGGGGCGCACATCACCGCGCCGGGCGTCGACGTCGTCGCGCTCACCGATTTCTTTGCCAACAAGGGCAAAGGCGGGCTGCTGGGCCTGTACGATTTGTTCGTGGGCGGCGGACTGTCGCACGCGACGGTGTTTGCGCTCGGAATCATGCCGTACATCGGTGCCAGCATCTTCATGCAGATTGCCGGCGTGGTGATCCCGACCGTCGAGAAGCTGCAGAAGGACGAGGAGGGCAGAAAGCGCGTGACGCAGTGGACGCGCTACGTGACTATCGTCCTGGCGGTGGTGCAGGGATGGGGATTCGCGCTCTTCACGTCGTCCCTCCAGGATGCCGTGGTCAATCCCGGCTTCGGCTTCAAGCTCCAGATGGTGCTCGTTCTCACCACCGGAGCGCTGTTCGTGATGTGGCTCGGTGAGCAGATCACGGAGAGAGGACTCGGGAATGGGGCGTCGCTGATCATTTTCTTCTCGATCGTCGAGAGGTTCTGGCCGGGAATCATCAGCACTCTTGGCTTCGTGAAGACGCAGGCGGTCGGCCCCTTCTCGCTCGTGGTACTCGGCATCGTCATGGTCGGAGTCGTCGCCGGCACCATTGCCGTCACGATGGCGGCCCGCAGGGTCATGATTCAGATCCCGCAGCGCACGATGTCTCGCGGCAGACAGCGCGAGGCGGCAAAGAACTTCATTCCGCTCCGTGTCAACGCGGCCGGTGTGATGCCGATCATCTTCGCTTCATCGGTGATCGTGGTTCCCGGGGCGATCGCATCCTTTAGCGGGAATGCGACGGCCGCCCAATGGGCGGAATACGTCTCGCCCGGTACCTGGCTTTACTACGTCTCGCAGGCGATCCTCATCGTCTTCTTCACCTACTTCTACACGTCGATCATCTTCAACCCGGTCGACATCTCGGAGAACCTGAAGAAGCAGGGCGGATTCATTCCGGGCGTGAAGCCCGGCGGCAAAACCGCCGAGTACATCGATCACGTGGTGTCGCGGATCACGTTCCCGGGCGCGTTGTTCCTGACGTTCATCGCGCTCCTGCCGGTGTTCATAGCCGACGCGATCAACGTGCCGTTCAGATTCGGCGGAACTTCTCTTCTGATTGTGGTCGGTGTCGCGCTCGACACGATAACGCAGGTCAATCAGCACTTGCTGCTCAGGAAGTACGATGGCTTCATGAAGAAGGGCCGAGTGCGATTCCGCGGCCGCTCGTCCGGCGGCGGCTCTTACTAGATTTCGATCGGAGGAGCCAAAAGCTCCTCCGAATCTTTTGCGGGTATCTCCATGATCATCGTGTTGCTCGGACCGCCCGGCGCGGGCAAGGGAACGCAGGCGGACAAGCTGGCCGCGCGCCTCGGGATTCCCAAGATCGCGACCGGCGACGTGCTCCGCGCGGCGCTTCGTGAGGGCACCAAGCGGGGGCTCGAGGCAAAGGCCTACATGGATCGGGGCGACCTGGTGCCGGACTCGGTCATCCTCGGTATTCTTCAGGATGTCATGACCTCCCCCGCGACGAAGAAGGGAGCCATTCTGGATGGCGCGGTTCGCACCGTCCCGCAGGCCGAAGGGCTCGGGGTCATGCTCGCCGAGATCGGCAAGAAGGTGGACAAGGTGCTTCTGTTCGACGTAGACGATGACGAGCTGGTGAAGCGACTGAGCACTCGTACAGTTTGCGAGGGCTGTCAGACGCCCTACATGGGACGCGATCCGGGAACGAACTGCGAGAAGTGCGGCGGGAAGCTCGTGCGCCGCAAGGACGACGAGCCGGAGGCCATCCGGAATCGCCTCGAAGTCTATCGCAGGCAGACGGCACCGGTGATCGACTGGTACCGTGTCCAGAACCAAAAGGTGTTGAAGATCGACGCTGACGCTCCCGTTGACGAAGTGACCGCCCGCGCCGTAAAGGCGCTCAGGAAATGATTCAGATCAAGTCGCCGCGCGAGATCGATATCATGGCGCGTGGGGGCCAGATACTGGCGGCGACGGTGCGGCTGCTCGAGCAGAGCGTGCGTCCCGGCATGACGACCATGGATCTGGACAAGATCGCCGACGACTTCATTCGCAGCCATCCCGGCGCGATCCCGGCGTTCAAGGGCCTCTACAATTTTCCCGCCAGCATCTGCACGTCGATCAACCAGGAGATCGTGCATGGAATTCCCTCGAAGAAGCGCATGATAGAGGAGGGAGACATCGTCTCGATCGACATCGGCGTGAAACTGGACGGTTACTACACGGATTCAGCCACCACCGTCGCCGTCGGGAAAATCGATCCGGAGTCGAAGAAGCTTCTCGATGTCACGAAGAAGGCCCTCGCGGCGGGAATTGAGGCGGCAACTGCCGAGAATCACGTCGGCGACATCGGCGCGGCGGTGCAGGGCGTAGTCGAAGCGGCCGGGTTCAGCGTCGTGCGCGATCTGGTTGGGCACGGGATCGGGGTCGGGTTTCACGAGGATCCGCAGGTGCCGAACTACGGGAAGCCCAAGCGCGGCGTCCGCCTTCAGCCCGGGCTGACGATCGCCATCGAGCCGATGGTCAATGTGGGGATGCCGGCCACGCGAACCATGCCCGATCGGTGGACCGTCGTCAGCGTGGACGGGACGCGCTCGGCGCACTTCGAGCACACGATCGCGATCACGGAGAACGGACCGCGGATACTGACGGCGCTAGCGAACTAGCGGCGCAACCTTGACGTAGCGGCTGGTCTGACCGCCCCAGATCAGCTGCAGAGTATCGCCCGCCACCGCGAACCGTACCGCGCGGTCGCCTCCGCCCTGCCCGGGAAGATGCAGCATCGCCGAATCGCCCAACGTCGCGTACGTGCCCTGCATTGTGCGGATCGGTACTCTCAAGCGGAAGTCGCCGCCCGGAGTGTATTCCTCGAACGCGGGCACTCCGGTATAGTGGAGGTAGGTCCAGCGGCCGACCACGGGATCCGCGCCGCTCACAGGCGCGCCGACGCGCGTTTCGCGCTGCTCTCGTCCGTCGTTGATCATGACGAGGGTGTCGCGTATGATCGAAAACTGGAACGCATTCACGCCATTCTGTGGATCGATGATGTAGAGGCTGTCGCGAGCGCGCCTGTACTTCATATCCACCATCGCGCCCAGGGTGTAGCTCATGGTGTTGTCGGGCGCGAATGAGATCGTTGATCCCAATCCGCCGACGGATCGGGTCACCGCTTCCCATGTACCGAGCAGCGGGGTCGTGGAGGGACGCGCCGGCGCGACCTGGGCCGCAGCCACATTCAAAGACACCAGGTTCGCGATGAGAATGAATGCGCGTGAGTTAATCCGCATACCTTACTCGGCGTTGATCCAATCGGAAAGCGCGCGTTCCACAAACAAGGTAGCCCGGTCCGCGAAGTCCTTGGCGTGTTTCACCAGTTCCTGCGCTTCGCGCGCGAGCCCCTGTCCCTTGGATTTGTCCTCGAGGGCCTGCACGTTGACCAGCACGTTGTACGCCGCGCCCCTTGCCGCGGCGGACGCAAGCAGCGCGGCGACGCCAGCATCGGTTACAGCATTAGTATTTCCCTTCTCGGCGACGAGCGCCGCAAGCTGTGCGACTTCGACGGCGGCGCGCGCGGTCTCGAGCGGCACCTCGGCCGCCTTGAGCAGCGCGTTCGTAACGGTTTCGGAGCGACGAGCGGCCGCGTCAGCCGGCTCCTTGGGCAGCTTGTAGGCTTCCGAGACCAGCGCGTACGCTTCGGCATCCCGCTTGACCAGCGACGTCAGCTGATTTCCGAGCGCAACCGCCTTGAGAGCGGCTTCCTTCATCTCGGAATCGACCGCCGTGTACTTCTTCTTTCCGATGGTCAGGCCTGCCACCATCTGTGTGAGGGCGGCGGCCAGCGCGCCCGCGTGCGCGGCGACGCTTCCTCCTCCGGGCACCGGATTCGACGACGCGACCGAAGCCAGGAATCCACTCACGCTCTCGCCCCCGCTCATGACTTCGCGCACCTGACGCTCCAGCAGCTGCGCCGGCGTGAACTCCCTGAGCCGCAGATGACTGACGGCCGTGTCGAGCAGAACTTTCTCGGGGACGAGTCCGACGATCTCGCTCCACGTGACCTGCGCTCCTTCGGTCTCGGCGCGCATCTTCACGAAATCGAACGCGATGTGGAGTGGCGTCTTTTCGGTATCGACCAGATTCATCGACACCTGAGCCTGCCCGTCCACTTCGAGGCCGAGTCCTTTCACGTACTTGAAGCCGCCGGACGATCCGCGCACGGCCTTGGCGATGCTCTTGGCGATCTGAAGGTTCGATGCGGGACCGAGGTAGACGTTGTACGCGACGAGAAACGGCCGCGCGCCGATCGCGATCGCGCCGGAGGTGGGATGGATCTTCGAAGGCCCGAAATCAGGATTGCGTGCCGGGTTCTTGCCCAGCTCTTCGCGCAGTCCCTCGAATTCGCCGCGGCGAACGTCGGCGAGATTCTCGCGCGTGGGCGTCGTGGCTGCCCGCTCATATAGATAGACGGGAATCTTCAGCTCGCGTCCAACTCTCTCACCGAGCGCGCGGGCGAGAGCGATGCAATCCTCCATCGTCGATCCTTCCAGGGGGATGAACGGCACGACGTCGGTTGCGCCAATGCGCGGATGCTCGCCGGTATGTTTGCTCAGGTCGATTCGTTCCGCTGCCACCTTGATTCCAGCGAAGGCGGCATCCACCGCCGTATCGGTGGGCGCGACGAACGTGATCACCGAGCGATTATGCGAGGCGTCGGAAGAAACGTCGAGAACCGAGACGCCATCCACCGCCGCGATCGCGTCGCGGATCGCGGTGATGACCTCGGGACGGCGGCCCTCGGAAAAATTCGGTACGCATTCAACGAGCTTCATTCGGTCTTTCCCTTGCTCATGTTGGCGCGCTTTACCGTCTGGAGCAGCCACGCGTGCATCGCGGGATTGCCGGCGACGAACGACTCGGCGGTGAGCACCGGCGGATTTCCCTCGAGATCCGTGACGATGCCTCCCGCTTCCTGCACCATCAGCAATCCGGCGGCGACATCCCAGGGCGCCAGTACGAGCTCCCAGAACGCGTCGAATCTACCGCATGCAACGTTCGACAGGTCGAGCGCCGCCGAGCCAGCGCGGCGAATTCCAGCCGTTCCGCGCGTAACCAAACTGAACTGCTCCATGTACTGTGGCAACTTCTCGAGGGTCTTGAAGGGGAATCCGGTTCCGATGAGGGACTTGCCGGGCTCCCGCAGGCTGGAGACGCGGATGCCCTTGCCGTTGAGAAAGGCGCCGCCGCCGCGTCTCGCCGTGAATTCCTCGTCCCGGGCGACGTTGAGGACGACACCGGCGCAGAGGACGCCATTACGCGCGATCGCGATTGACACGGAATACTCGGGGTAGCCATGCAGAAAGTTGGTGGTGCCATCGAGTGGGTCGGCAATTACCACGACTCCCCTGCTGGCGATGGCCGTCGGTGACAGCTCCTCGCCGAGCACCGTTGCGTCAGGGAGGCGGCGAGTGATGACGCCGACGATCTCGCGCTCGGAGGCCTTATCCACCTCACTGACGAAATCGGACTGTCCCTTCGACTCCCACACCAGCTTTTCGCGCTGAGCGGTGGCGTCTCGAATGACCTGCGCTCCGCCTCGAGCCGCTTCCAGCGCGATGTCGAGCAGCTCGGAATCGCCGATATCAGTTTGTGAAATTGCTTGCAACTCCTCTCGCTCGCTCTTTAATTTCGCGCAATGGCCCGCATCTTCAGCGGCATTCAGCCCTCCGGCTCCCTGCACATCGGAAACTACCTCGGCGCCGTCAAGAACTGGGTTGAGCTGCAGCACAAATACGAGTCGTTCTTTTGCATCGTCGACTACCACGCGATCACGGTTCCCTACGAGCCTGCTGATCTGCGCGCCCGCACGGCTGACATGGCGTTGTCACTGCTTGCCGCCGGACTGGATCCGTCGAAGTGCACGCTGTTCGTGCAGTCGATGGTGCCGGAACATACCGAGCTGGCGTGGATATTCAACACTCTCACTCCGTTGGGCGAGCTCGAGCGTCAGACTCAGTTCAAGGAAAAGGCGAGCCGCGAAGAGAGTGTTCCCGCCGGGCTACTCAACTATCCGGTACTGCAGGCGGCTGACATCCTACTTTACCGTGCCGAGCTGGTGCCCGTGGGAGAGGACCAGCTGCAGCATCTCGAGCTGTCGCGCGATATCGCGCGCAAGTGGAATGCGCGGTTTGGTGCGGGATTCTTTCAGGAGCCGAAGGCGCTTCTCACTCCCACCCGCCGCATCATGGGGCTCGATGGCCAGGCGAAGATGTCCAAGTCCCTCGGGAACACAGTCGATCTGCTCGAGGAGCCGGCGTCGATCTGGGAAAAACTGAAGCCCGCGGTCACCGATCCGGCACGCGTACGGCGCACCGATCCCGGGACCCCGGAAGTCTGCAACATCTATCATTTGCACAAGGCATTCAGTCCGGCAGCGACTGTCGAGCACGTCGCGGTGCAATGCCGGACAGCGGGTTGGGGCTGCATCGATTGCAAGAAGGTTCTGCACGAATCGATGGAGAAGGAGCTCGCTCCAATTCGCGCGCGCGGGAAAGAGATCGCCGCAAATCCGAAGAAGATGAAGGACGATCTCGCCGCCGGTGCCGCGCACGCTCGAACGGAAGCTCAGAAGACGATGCGCGAAGTGAAGAATAAAATGGGCCTCACCTAGGCCGCCCGGGATGGCTCAAGCCGACCTCGTTCAGCGCGCGAAAAGTCTGCTCGACGAGCTGGCCCTGGCCCCAAGATTTTCCGGAAGCCCTGAGGAATCCAGAGCGAGAGCCCTCTGCCGGGCCGAGCTCGAGCGTGCTGGCTTCGATTGCCGGGAGCTGCCATTCGAGTATTCTCAGTGGCCCGGACGCTGGGGACCGCCCATCGCCGCGGCATTTCAGGCCGCCACGATTCTGGCGGTCGCTCACATGGCGGTGCATCGCGGTCCGCTCGCGGCACTAGTGGTCGGAGCGGCGTTGTGGATCGCGCTAATGCTTGCTTCCGGTGACGCAAAACGGCGCTGGACCGGGCAGTTCCCACTGCAACGCGAGCGATCCGCAAATCTGGAAGCGACGCGCGGAAATCCCGGGGTTTGGCTCGTTGCGCATGCCGACTCAAAGTCCCAAACCATGCCGATGCTGATTCGAATAGCGAGCTCAGTCGCGCTGATGGCGATCGCTGCCGCGTCGTTTATCGTCCTCCTGCTCTCGCTCGTTGGCTTGAGCCTCGCTGAATGGGTGTGGCACGCACTCGCGATCGGGGCAGTCGTCGGAGCGCTTCCTTCGATGCTCTGTTTCGTCCGAAACGAGTCCAATGGCGCGGTCGACAACGCGAGCGGAGTGGTGGCGATCCTCCTCGCGGCCCAGTCGGCCTCAGCGCCGCGTGATCTCGGGGTTCTCATAACCAGCGGCGAAGAGCTCGGCCTCGCGGGTGCTCGCGCCTGGGCGGGTGCCCACGTGCGGGCAGATTCCTCAGAGCCGGAAATCAAGGTGCTGAACTGCGACACCGTGGACGACGCCGGCGATTGGCGGTGCATGTACACCGGACACCGATCGAGGCGAATCACGGCCGCGGCTGAAACAATCGCCGACCGGCAGGGCGTACGGCTGCGTGTGGGGCGGGTAATCCCGGGGATCCTGGCCGACAGCATGGCGTTCGCCGATTTGGGTATCGAAGCGGTGACGCTGAGCCGAGGAACCCTGTCCACTCTCGCGCGCATCCATACCCGGCGCGATAATTCCAATGTGTTTACGGGAAGCGGCGCCGCGGAAGCGGGCGCCCTCCTTTCTGCTCTCGCCAAGGAACTGGGCTGATGCATTTGCTGATTCTCGCTGCCGTTATCATTCTGTCGCTAATCCTGATAGTCCTGGGCCTCCCGGGCCTCTGGATAATGGTGGCGACGGCTGTCACGTATAATTTGATCGTCCCGGGTGAGCCGATCGGTTGGGTCACGCTCATTGCCGTCGCGGTGCTGGCGTTCGTCGCCGAGCTGCTCGAGTTCTCCCTTACCGGCCGCTACGCCCGGAAGTACGGCGGCTCGCGCCGCGCGGGTTGGGGTGCGATTCTTGGGGGCATCGTCGGAGCGATGGTCGGGATTCCCGTGCCGATCATTGGATCGGTGATTGGCGCGTTCATCGGCTCTTTCCTTGGAGCGCTCATTGCGGAATTTACGGGTGGATCGTCAGCAGGAGATGCGACCCGCGTCGCCAAGGGAGCGTTGATCGGGCGCGTGGTATCAACGGTTCTCAAGATCGGAATTGGTCTCACGATTGGCGTTTGGATATTCATTTCAGCCGCGAAGTAACTTTTCAACCGCGGAATAACTTTCCCCTGCCGACGAAAAAATGACCGCAGCCGAAAGCGTCAGCGCCTCGACGGACCCTGCCACCGGGGACGGGAAATACGTGTACTGCATCATCCGGAATGACCGCTCGCGCGAGTTCGGTGAGATTGGGATCGGGAGCGGCGCGCGCGTCTACACGGTCAACCACAAGGACCTGGCGGCCGTGGTGAGCGACACGCCTATCGTCATCTATGATCCGACGCGCGAAAATGTTCTGGCGCACGAGTTCGTGAACGAGACCGTGATGCGGGAGTTCACGCTCATTCCGATGTCCTTCGGCACGATATTCCGCTCCGAGAACGACGTGCAGTCCCTGCTCAATTCCACCTATCAGGCGTTCACCGACGTTCTCGAGAAGATGAAGGACAAGATCGAGTTCGGGCTCAAGATCCTGTGGGACCGGGACAAGGTGGTCGCGTCGCTGGAGCGCGACAACGACGAGATTCGGCGGCTGAAGGACGAGATCACGCGCAACGCAGCCTCCTCGACCTACTTCGCGCGCATGCAGCTGGGTCGTCTGGTCGAGGCCGCAATGGAGGAAGCGAGCAATCGCTACGTGAACGACGTCCACGAGCAGCTGAAGGATGTCTCCGTCGCCAGCCGCAGCAACAAGGTCATCGGCGACCGAATGATTCTGAATGCCGCCTTTCTCGTCGAGCGCAAGGACGAGAGGTCGTTCGACGAAAAGGTGAAGGCCATCAGCCTGCAGTACGAAGACCTTCTCACATTCAAGTACACCGGACCGTGGCCTCCGTACAACTTTGTGAACATCAAGCTGAAGCTGGAGAAGGCGACTTGAGGCGGGCCTGACCTATGGGACTTCTGACCAACATTCTGCTCGCGCCCTTCCTCAGCCCAGTGTGGGGGACGAGGTGGACACTTGAACAAGTCGATCGCGTCGTCCGCGACGAGCTGACCGACGACACGCCGGTCAAGGAAGACCTGATGGCGCTCCAGATGCAGCTCGAAATGGGCGAGATCGACGACGACGAATATGTCCGCCGCGAAGCCGAGATCATGAAACGGCTACGCGAAGTCCGCGAATGGCGTGAGAAGTTCGGGATGTCCACCAGCGGTGGCCCGGTTCGTATCGCCGAAAGCGGCGAGCCGGAGTAGTCATCGCCGCCGCGGCCGTATGATCGAGCGTTTGTGCTACGTGTACGGCGTCGTCGGGTCGTCGGTTGAAACGGCGACCGCTCCGGCGGGCATAGATGGCGGCCCGGTCAGCCTTATTGCGAGCGGAGACGTCTCCGCGCTCGCCACTTCGGTCAGCGCCGAGGACTACGCCCCCGAAAGGGTTGAGGCACTGACGGCGGATGTGGACTGGGTGAGCGCTCGCGCCATGGCGCACGACAAGGTTCTCACGTGGGCGTCGGACAACGGCGCGGTGATTCCATTTCCGATGTGGACGCTCTTCCGCGATGCCAAAGCAGTCAAGACGGCTTTGTCAAAGCGGATGGCCGAGCTGCAGACGACGTTCACGCGGATAGCGGACGGCAGGGAATTCATCGTCCGGGCGTATGTGCAGCCCGCCGTTCTCAAGGACTGGCTTGGGGAGCACAGCGCGGAGCAGGTGGCGCTCCACGCGGAAGCGGCGAAGGCGACACCCGGCCAGAAATATCTTCTCGAGAGAAAGATGGAAAGCCTTCGCCGCGACGCCGGTCGGGATGTGACGGCGAGAGTCGCCGAAGAGATCCACGACGCGCTCCGCGCGGTTTCGATGGAGTCGGTCCGCGAGCCGCCGGTCAACTCCGGCGCTCCGCGTGAGCAGGGACGCGCGGTTCTCAACGCATCGTTTCTGGTCTCGCCACCGCGTGTCGTCGAGTTTCAGCGGGCGCTGACTGCCATGGTCAACAAGTACGAGCCGTCGGGCTTCAAGTTCGACTTCACCGGGCCGTGGCCGCCCTATCACTTCGTGGGCGAGAGGTCGTCGTCGTGAGCCTCGACGAGATTTTCGGCGAGCCGCGCATCGAGCTCTCCGAAGTACTCAACCACATTCTCGACAAGGGCGTTGTCCTCAAGGGTGAAGTGATGCTCGCGGTTGCCGACATCGATCTGATCCAGCTGGACCTGGGGCTGCTGCTCACCGCGGTCGAATCGGCGATCAGACAGCCGCGTGTTGCCGGCGCCAGAACGTTGGGGCTCGCCGCGCCGCGTCCGGCGCCCAGGCCGCCAGCCTCATCCGGCTCGACGATGGAAAGCCAGGTCGTCGACTCACTCGACGCCCCGAAACAAGCGACGGTGATCCCTCTGGAAACCGTTGCCGAGAGCTTGCCTCAGCGTCTCAATACAGACCCCGAGAAAGTCGAAAACGGGCTCGCGAAGCTCGTCTTGACGTTGATTGAGGTTTTGCGTAAGGTCTTAGAGCACCAGGCAGTTCGGCGAATGGAGGGAGGACACCTGAGCGACGCGGAGATCGAAAAGCTCGGAATCGCGTTGCTTCGCCTCAACGACCGGATGCAGGACATGAAGGGGATCTTCGGTTTGACCGATGACGATCTCCAGATAGACCTGGGCCCCCTTGGCAAGCTACAGTAACCGGCGCACGAGCCGAACGGAGACGACTGCTTGGCAGACTTAGTATCCCCGTCGCGCACCTACGGGCTCGTCGACATCCTCGATCGTGTGCTCGACAAAGGCCTCGTCGTGGTCGGCGACATCAAGATCAATCTCGCCAACGTCGAGCTCCTCACGATTCAGATCCGCCTACTCATCTGCTCCATCGACAAGGCAGAGCAGATCGGAATAGACTGGTGGCGGACCGACCCGCGGCTGAGCTCGCAGGCCAAGACCGCCGCCATCCCACAGTCCACACACGCCGCCTCGGCAGAAAGACAACAGGAGTCACGACATGGCAGTTGAGCGTTCCCCGAGCGGTAGCTCACTTATCGATGTTCTCGATCGTGTTCTCGACAAGGGTATCGTCATCGACGCGTGGGTGCGCGTCTCCCTCGTCGGCATCGACCTCGTGACGATCGAGGCGCGCATTGTCGTCGCATCCATCGAGACCTATCTCAAGTACTCCGAAGCCGTGGGACTCGCACGGCCGGGATCCCGTCCGCGCGAACTGAGCGCCGGCGGAGCGGAAGAGCTCGACCGGATGCGGTTAGAAAATGCAGATCTGAAGCGGCGACTTGAGCGACTCCAAGCGTGAGAGCGCCGCGGTAGCCATCAACCCGCAACTCAGCGGAGAGCGCCTGGCGGAGCTCCTCTCCGCTATCTCCGAAGCGCCCGATTTCAAAGCTGCCGCGACCTTCATGCTCGCACAGTTCGCCGACATTGTTGGCGCGCGCAGGGCGTTGGCGGTGACGCTGGACAGCCCGCCCCGGCGTTTTATCAGCACTGCCAGCATCGGATTCGAGGGCGACACGCCTCCCGCGGTCTCCTTTCCAACCGACGATCTCTCGAATCCTCTCGCCCTTTCGGCGTTGTCCCTTCAGCCCGTGAGCTGCGATGGTGTGGCCCCTCTGCCCGGAATCCCATTCGGCGAGTGGACGGCGATTCCGTATCCCCAGCCGCAGTTCCGGGGAGCGCCCCCTCTCCTCTCCGAAGCCGAGCTCGATCTCGTTGAGATGCGCGGCTGCCAGGTGAGGCGGCGGGCGGCCGTTGATCGCCGGAAGAGGCTCGGTCACGCGCCCGGCGGTTTAGCTCTTCTCGAGGCTTCAGTCGATGATGAGACTCTGGCCGCGCTCGTGAACGCGGCGGCTCTCGCGGGACCGGTTCTCGCGCGCATGGCCGCCGTCGAGGAATTCCGGCTGTCGACCGGCCGGCTCGACCAGCAGCGTGAGATGCTGACCACGATCATGAACTCGCTTCCCGATCCGATCGTGATCATCAACGCGGACCGCGACATGGTTGCCCAGAACCAGCGCGCCGAACACCTGCTGTCGACGACCGACAAGGACTCCGAGGGCAGGCGCCGCGCCGTTGAAATCAACAATCTGCTGTTCACCTCGCACCTCTCGAAAGCCGCCATGGGGTCGAAGGAGAGGGCCGGCTCGCGTGAGCTGAATCTCGTCGATCCCGATGAGGGGACCGACCTCCTGTTCGAAGTCCTGACGCACGCGCTCGGCGCCGGCGACGGAGGTCACGTCGGATCGACCGTCTCGATCCTGCGCGACGTGACGGATCTCCGCCGCGCGGCCAACGAGCTCGAGCGTCAGGTGCAGCGCGTGCGGCTCGCCGAGATCGATGCCAAGCGCGAGCGCGACCGCCTCAACCTCATTCTGGAGAACGTCGCGGACCCGATTCTCGTCACCGACGACCGCTCGAACATCATTCTCATGAACAAGGAGGCCGAGCAGCTGTTCGAGTCCGATGACAGCGCGAGCTGGGAACGGGCGGCCACGGTCCAGGCAAACGACACCAAGTTCACGACCTTCATTTCGGATTTCACGATCAGCCCGGCGCTGGCGCGTCGCGAGCAGATGAAGCTCCATATCCCGGATTCGGGCGTCGAGCTGCCGGTGGAAGTGGTCTCCGGAAAAATCCTCAATCGCCGCGGTGAGCCGCTGGCGATCGTGTCGGTGCTGCACGACCTCACCGAGCAGGCGGAGAACGAGCGGCTCTACGAAGAGCTCAAGACGTTCTCGAGCCAGCTCGAGGAGCGCATTCAGGCGGCGACGGCGGACTTGGCCGAGCAGAACACGCGGCTACAGTGGCAATCGCGCGAGCTGGAGAAAGCGAACCGGCTCAAGTCGGAATTCCTGGCCAGCATGTCGCACGAGCTGAGGACGCCAATCAACGCGCTCATCGGCTACGCG
>Ga0207929_1000304_pt1 | contig 13892 bp, 13 predicted proteins | sample NGESurdeep072012_FD_184466 | JGI IMG/M metagenome (GOLD analysis project Ga0207929, IMG submission 184466) | Arctic peat soil microbial communities from Barrow, Alaska - NGEE Surface sample 53-1 deep-072012 (SPAdes) | ecosystem: Environmental > Terrestrial > Soil > Wetlands > Peat ... | reverse complement strand
GATCATGCGCGCTCTGGGCGTGACTGCGCCACTTCAGCGGCTTTGCGAGAATCAATACGATCTAATTTTTTTCATCTCGGTTGCGCCGCCCGGCCCCACGCGAGTCGTTCGCGCGCGCTATGGCGCCGCCACGCCCCCCGATTCGACATGTACAGCCGCAGAGTTCGTGCTGCCCCAGGCGCCCCGGCCAAATGTCGCAAATTCAGTAAGGCGTTAAGCATTAGGTCGCTCATCTCGGGCGCGCCTACGGTTGAGTGTTGGTCCCGCATCGGGAGCAAGCGCGAGTCAAGCTTTCCGGAATGGCCTTTGGGACCTCACGCTCATCGAGCGTGAGGTCAATGTCGTGAGGGTGCTCGGAAGGTCTTAGGAACGACTGAAATCCTTCACTGCTCACTCCTGCTCCGAGAGCAGGAGACTCCAACCTCTCGCTCAACGGGCGGTAGGAGAGCGCTGAGTTTTTCCAGGGCTGGGCGATCGCCGCTTAATCGCGCCACGCCGGTAGCGAAGTTCCAGCTTGTTATCACGAGCGGAACTGCCCGGCGGCCAGTGGCAACGGTTGCGCAGGGACGATCTGTCCTATGCACTTCCCGCGGTTCTACTGCGCGATCCGGTTGTGAACGAGCGCGAGCGCGCCATCCTGGGCCTCCCGCGCGCACCGCGATCTCCGGAGTCCCCACAACTGCTCCGCGAGGGAAAGAGTCTGCTCGATTGACTGGGCTTGTCCCGCCGCGCTGGCCGAAGAAACCAACAACGTGGCCGAGTCGAGAGCAGCCGCAACCTGCGGGGCCTGCGCGGCGAGGCAACTGCGCGCGGACGCGAGTGTCATCCTCAGAAGATTCTTGCTCCGCCGAACCTGCTCGGGCAGCGAGAGCCCGCTCTGCGTCGGATCCAGCGCGATCGCGCTGTCGGTGAGCGCCATTCGTGGCTGAAGGCTACTGCTGTCACCTGGCATCAGTTTCTGGGCCGCGAGCAGGTCGGTGCGCGCGGTCGCGAAATCCCCAAGCGAGAGCGCGGCTTCCGCCAGCCCAACGAAGGAGTCCGCATCACGCGAGTCGCGACGCAGCAATTCGCGAAAGATCACGACCGCGCGCGCCGGCGATCCAGCCACCACGAACAGATGGGCGATCCTCTTGCGCTGCGCCACATCGTTCGTGGAGTCGTCCTGCATCGGCAATAGCTCCGAGAGAAGTTCCTGCTTCGCGTTCGACCGCGCGAGGAGATCGATCAGCTCGAAGCGCGCGGCGGTGCGGCTTTTGTCGGCGCCAAGCGGCCACCGGCCGTAGATCGCGCGGTGATAGAAGGACTTCGCTTCGTCAAGCCTTCCTTCCTTCGTGAGGACGCGGGCCATCGCGAGATTCGTCGCTCCGTCCGTCTCATTCCGTTCCAGCAGCGGCAACAACATCTGCTCGGCCTCGCTCGGCCGGCCGTCGGCGAGAATCGCCTGCGCAAGCGCAACACTGTGGGCGGAGTTGTCGCCGTCGAGCGTCGAGGCGGTACGGAGATGTTCTATTCCTTCCTCGATCCGTCCGTGCGCGATGAATCGCTCGCCTGTGCCGAACTCCCGGGCCGCGTACGCCTTGCGCTGGGCGACGTCCACCTTGGCCAGAGCTGTGTCGAACAGGAGCAGCCCAACGATCGCGGCCAGGATCACCGCGAATGTCGCGATGAACTCGGACACGGTGGCAGTTGGCGTCGGAGCGGCCGGCTGGACCAGAGGAGTTTTCACAGGTCGGGATGATCCCTGTAGTCGAGCTCGTCGGCGCTCTCGACACCGAACTCCTTCAGGATGTCCGCGAACGTCACGATGCCAAGCATGATGCGCACGTTGGCGCGGCTCACCACGGGAAGAACCTTGTGCCCGTTTTCTCTCATTCGCGCCAGAGCCCGACTGAGTGGCTGATCGTTGTGCACGTGGGGCAAATCCACGCTTTTGTCGCCGTCTGATCTGCGCGCTATCTGCATGAGGCGCTCGATTGTCATCTCGAGTTTGCCCTGGTCCAATGCGTGTGCGATGTGACGTGTGCGGACCATTCCAACGAGACCGAGCTCGTCAGCTACGGGCCATGACTCGAGAGCGCTGTCCTTCACGCGCTCGGCGGCGTCGCTGATCTTCATCTCGGGAGTGAGAGATTCCGGCACTTCCCGCGCCGCGCTGCTGACGAGCGGCACCGCCGAGTGAGTGCGGGACGAGCTGCGCGGGAGATGCAGCCCATCCTGACGCGCGAGCGCCTCGTAGATCGGCTCTTTCTGGAGTTTCTGCGAGATGTAGAACGCGATGAGATTCGAGATCATCAATGGAACAATGATCGTGTAGTCGCGAGTGACTTCGAAGATCATGATCACCGAAGTGAGCGGCGTCCTGATGATTCCCGCGAACGCCGTTCCCATTCCCACGAGCGCGTACGCCCCCGGCCCCGCCGTCGATGCGGGGAACAGCATGTGCGCCACCGATCCGACAGAAGCGCCCACCATCGCGCCGATGAACAGGCTCGGGCCGAATATGCCACCCGCATTCCCCGATGCGTAGGCGACGGATGTCGCGATGATCTTGAGCACCGCGAGAGTGACGACGACTTTGAGAACTACATCGCCGTTGAGGACTCTCTCCACCTGGTCGTAGCCGACGCCCAGCACCTGCGGCATGAAATAGCCGAGGATGCCGACGGTGAGTCCGCCCGCAACGGGCTGAATCCAGAGCGAGGCGCGTGGCATTTTCGCGAATCGGGCCCGCAGCCAGAGCAGGATCTTCACGAACGCCACGGAGCTGAGCCCCCCGACGATTCCGAGCACGACGTACACGCCAAGCTCGGCGAGGCTGACGAGATGATAGCCGGGAACGTGGAAGAGCGGGTTGTCGCCGAGGACGAGGTGGAGCACCATCCAGGACGCAGCGGACGCGAGCACGATCGAGCCGAGCACGGGCGCGTGCAGATCGCCGATGATCTCTTCGAGCGAGAAGAGCACCGCGGCGATCGGAGTGTTGAAGGCGGCAGCGAGCGCGGCGGCGCCGCCGACGGGAATCAACGATCTGATTTGCGCTCTGCTCAACCCGAGTCGTCGCGCGATGACGGATGCGAGTCCCGACCCCATGTAGACCGCTGGCCCTTCACGCCCCAGTGGGATTCCGGTGGCGAGCGAAATCGAGCAGCAGACGAACTTGCCCACCACGGATCGCAGCGAGATACGGCCGTCGTGAATGAAGAGCGCGGCGCGCGTCTGCGGAATGCCGCTGCCGCGCGCGAGCGGAAAGTACTTGAAGAGGAGATATCCGGTGACGAGCGAGCCGACTGTGGGGACGACGATACGCCGCCAACCAGATCCGCCAGCCGGATACATGAGCGCAGTGAGGCGGCCCGTGAGAAGAATGAAGGCGACGACCACGAGCCCTACCAGCGCGCCGATGACCAGGCTGAGCAGGAGGGCGAGGCGATCCTCCTTGCGGCGGAGGTCTTCGACCAGTCTGACCAGGCGCCCCGGCAGAGCTCGGATTTTTATGACTGGCATTGCCTGAAACTAAACGCTTCGACCCCGGGGTCGAAGCGTTTAGCTCATGCGGGATTTTCGCGCGTGAGTGAAGTAGTTACGGCTTCGTCACGGCCAGACCGCTCACCAGTCCCTCGGTGTTGTGCGAGAAGCGGATTCCGTAGATGCCATCGGTCGACTTGAGCTTCCCGGCTCCCACGACGGCAGATTTGTCGTAGGTGCCGACAACGGTTCCATTGATCGCGCACTGCACCTTGTCGCCCTTTACTGAAACGGCGATGTCCTGCTTCACCGGAGATCCTGCCGCAGCGGCTTTGTGCACCGCTGCATTCGATTCGCCGTGGCCACCATTCAACTGAAACGGCGCGGGACCAAATCCGCGCGCGATAAAGTTGCCGTTTCCGTACGCCGCGCAGTAGAAATAACTCTGGTTGGCGGTCCCCATGTCGTTGCCGCCGATGAAGATTCCGTACGGGTGCGGATGATCGTTCAGGTTCATGTACTTGGGCTCGGTGAAACTCGCCTTCACGGTGTAGTCGCCGCTTGCGGTGTTCGACGGAGTCCAGTACGCGACTGCGGGTCCGGTGGTGACGTGGAGCGCGTCGCCTTCCTTGGCGAGCTTCGAGTTCGTGAGGAGCGCTCCCCGTTTCGCCTCGCTAGCGTCTATCTGCCCTGACCAGCCCTGGACGGAAATTCCTCCACCAGCGACTTGACGTGAACCCTCATTTTGAGCCTTGCTGGTGCAGGCGAGTGAAACGAGTGCGGCGACCGGCAAGAGGGACGCATATCTGCGACGCATTGAGACCTCTGTATGTTAAAAGGGAAAAGACAACAGAACGAGCTTCGCAACTTAGGGACGTCACTCAATAGCAAACACAACGCGCGTTATAACTGCAGACGCCATGAGGTGAGTTTCCGCACCTCATTGGCGTCCAATTGTGAATCTGTTCAGGAAGCCGCGGCCAGATCCCTCACTGCTTTCGCCAGGCTCTGCACCTTGCCCGCGTTACTTGACGTGCGCGTGTCAGCATCCAACTGCGCCGCGAGCACGTTGACGTCGGATGCGAACTTGAACACGGTCTCGTCCTGGCCGGCTCCGTAAGAGCCAAACAAATCCTTCACCATTGAGACGGCGCAGCGGTGGTGCTGCATTTTGTAAGGGCGTCATAACCTTTCTTTCCCTGCCAGGCTGGTTGGAGCCAGGCCGGTGAAGTTCGGCCTGAACGAGACACCGTATATGATACTGATCGGCGCAGAGTTCGGGAGGGCGAAAAAAAGGAGGGGCCCAGATCGGGCCCCTCCTTTGTTCACGACCTTGAAGTGCTAAGGTCAGGCGATCGTGGACAGCGAGTCGTATTTGAACGTCTCGATCGTCGGAGTTCCGGACATTACCGGGCGAAGCTTCTTGTCCAGCTGCGGATACGTAGCGGTCTCGTACTTGCGCGCCGAATCCGCGTTGTTCCAGACACTGATGGCGAGAACGTGCTGATCCTTCACCAGCAACATTTCGTCCTTGAAGCCGTCCTGCTTCTTCAGGGTTGGCAGGATCTCGTTTCTGAAGAGCGTATGGAACTGTTCGTTCTTGTCCGTCGCGATGTCAAAGCGGACGCTGCGGGCGATTTGGCCATTGCTGTTGTTCTTAATCATTCGAAGTATCTCCAGCACCCCGTCGGAATCTGCCGTACCCCTGCGTGCGAGGATTCTCCGCAGGTCGGCCGGCGCCAAAAGCATCAAATCTGGCGCTCAAAACTCTCTCGAATCGTGAAGACTCAGTATAACCAATTAGTGGTCGTAAATGTAGATTTGACAACAATTTACGCTAAGTCGCGCCGGCCACGGCGGTTACCTGATGAGGTCGTTTTCCGGGCTCGCGTTGAGCGCCAGCTAACTCGAAATCGGACGCGAGGGCTTGAACCGTCCCCGATGGTTTTGATGGGGCGCGGGGATTTTTCACATTCTGACGAAGAGCTGGTTTTCCGTGTTTTCAAGCCTCTTGCGACTGACGCGATTCTGACGTGGGGCTTCTACGTTGCGCTCCGCAGTCAGGAAGAACGGAAGTCTCGATATCCCCGTCCAGGAGGCCCGCCCAATGAAAGTCCGCCGACAGCATCCTTCTCTCGCGACACCGCGAGGCTCCATCCGTACCAGAGCAAGACACACCGTATACCTCGCTCTCGCAGCTCTCGCTGTTGGGTGCGGTCAGGACCTCACCGCACCGCCCGTAACTCGCGCCCCGGCAATTCCGAAGGGGGCGGATCCCGACATTGTGGTGATGCAGCGAACGATCGACATCGCGGCGCACGACGGCGTCGCGGCGGTGCATCAGACGTCCAGGCAGACCCTCACGGGCCAAGTGCGTGTCGCAAAGCAGAACCAGCTCCCTGGCGCCGCCGCCGGCCAGAACCCGGGATTCGACGTCGAACACCTGCCGCGACCTGCGATCTCGCTCGCCGCACGCGCCGAGACGGCGATGTGCAGCGCACTGCCTAGCTGGAAGCAGACCATGAAGACGGGCGCCGTGACCGGCGGCGATGTCGAGATGACGGGGGTCGGCGATGCGCCGGCCTCGACTCTGCGCATCATGCAGAACGGCAAGAATGTGGTGACGGTGGAGCGCACGTGGGTCCGGACGCCAACCAGCTGGCAGCTCGAGCGCCAGGTCACAACTTCGTCCGATGGGCGGTTCCGCGATGAAGTCACGTATCAGCACCTTACGGCGTCGCGTCAGCCGCTCAACAACGCGCTTCCGGTGGCGACCTGCGTGACGCCGCTAAATGCGACGACAGCGTCTCCCGCGATGGTATCGCGGAGTTATTACGCACCGAGCGGCAATCCGTCCCTCTCGCGCTGGGCAGCTCCGACCGGAACCTCGGCGTACTATGGCGACGGTTGCGACTCCTACGGCGGGGATCCCTGCTTCGACAAGCAGCAGAGCGTATACAAGGCTGACGGGGCACTTGCAGTCGCGAGCGCCGCCGTGACAATTGCATGCTGGCCCCCACTCACTTTGACACCCCCCTGTGCCTTGGCGGGCGTCGCCTACGGCGCAGCAGTACTGAATCTCGCGCTCGCAAAGCGCTCTCTGGACAACTGCCGCGCGGAACAAGCGGCGGGGACGGGCGGGGGCAACACGGCCTTCTATTCCTATGGTACGATCGGAACGAATGGCAGATCTTCAGTGTCGGCACCCTCCGGAACCTCCGGCACGGTCAATGCGCCCCCGACGTCGCCGTCATACATATGCGGATACGATGGAGGTGGGGGAGGCGGCGGCGGCGGTGGGAGCCCAGGCGGAGGAAGTTGCTCGTACGAGGTCTGGGAGATTTCTTATGATGGCGGAGCGAGCTGGAGCTACTGGGGAACGTTCTGGACGTGCATCGCCATGACGTAAGGCGCGCATCCGTAGCCACGCCGCACGGTATCTACGTCCCCTGCGTTAAAGGCTCACGTTTAAGTCCATGGACGGCATTCGCGCCGTCCATGGACTGCTCACCCCTCTTCAAGACAGGTGTACCATGAAAGAGCAAACTGTTCAGGGTATCGTGTGGACGGCCTCGTACATCGGGCTCGCCGTCGATGTCGCGACGCTCGTGATGGTGGGATTGGTGTGGAGTGGCCACTCACTCACGGGCGCCTTCGTCACGAGCACGGCGACCGCGTTGATGATCGCGACTCTCGCCCTTCAGACTACCTTCGTCATCTTGCAGCCGTTCCCGAATGGGCAGGCGATAGTCTTCGGGCGCATGCTCGGACCGGACGGCTGGGCCTTCGTCATCGCGAGCACGGCGATACCTGGCGTCCTCTGGCACAACCTGGCGGCGCTGGCCATTCCGTCCATGCGCCTCATCATGCCCGGCTTTACCACACCGCTTTTCATGTGCCTGCTGCTGCTCATCGCCCGGCGCCTGCAGCAGCGGCGCTTTACAGCGATTCGTCCGTAGACGCGCGTCGTTCTACCCTTCGAACTTGAAGGAAACCTTGATCTTCGCCCGGTAGCTCTCGATCTTGCCGTCCTTCAGCACCATGTCGAGTTGCGAGACCTCCGCCACGCGCAGGTCGCGCAAGGATTTCGCCGCCCGCTTGACTGCCGCGTTGGCTGCTTTCTCCCAGGACTCGGTGCTGGTCCCAACCAACTCGATCACTTTGTAGACGCTCTCCGCCATGTCAGTCTCCTTGTCTTCCTGCGTTAATCGCCGTCTCACACCTAGTTGGACAGCTTTAGACTGTGGAGCTTCCAGCATCCTTGCAAGGGCATGAAGGATTGATGCGCGAGCTCAAGCCCGGGCCGCATTGACGAACGTCGCCACCGCCGGCGGGCCCGATCCGACGCCTTCGTCGTGCTTGAAGAAGACGTACGCATCTTTCCAGGTCTGTCCTGTCACGACCTTCGCCCACTCGACGAGCGCGGCTTCGTCGTAATCGAGACGATGCAGCCTCAGATATCCCCACGACGCGGTGCTGACGACCGGGACCTTGAAGTCCTCCTGTTCCGCCACGCACATCGCGATATCACGCTCTCGCATCGCATCGTAGACTTCGTCGTCGAACCAGCTCTCGTGCCGGAACTCGAACACGTACCTGCGGTCTGACGGCAGCAGCCCAAGAAATCCCTGAAAGCGGGCCACATCTTTCTTTAGATTGGGCGGCAGCTGAAATAGAATCGGTCCCAATCGGTCGCCGAGCACTGCGGTGTTCTTGAGCAGAAAATCAACGAGATCAGCCGACTGCTCCTTGAGCCGCGCGTGATGCGTGATGCGCTGGCTCGCCTTTAGCGCGAAAGTGAATGTCTCCGGCACCTGCGCCGCCCACTCGAGTAGCACCTTCTCCTTCGGCAGTCTATAGAAGGTGTTGTTGATCTCCACCGCATCGAATTTGCTGGCGTAGTAGCCGAGCATTGCGTCGTCTTTCAGATCCTTCGGATAGAACGCGCCCTTCCACTCCTTGAACGCGTAGCCGCTCGTCCCGGCGAGAATCTTCACGACACCATGCGCTTGGACTCTCCCTTCTTCGGCTTCTCGGATTTCTCGGATTTCTCGGATTTCTCGGATTTCTCGGATTTCTCGCGGGCGAGGCTGGCCTTCAGCGCTTCCATCAGATCGAGCATCTTGGTGTCGGTGCTCGGCGTGATATCAGCCGTGATGTCCTGTCCGTCGACCTTGCGCTGGATGGTCTCCAGCACCCGCTCGCGCACCGTGTCCTTGTACTTGGTGGGCTCGAACGCCTCGTTCGACGTCTGATCGATCAGCTGCTTCGCGAGCTTGAGCTCAGCGTCCTTCACATCTCCGGGGGGAATCGTCACCTCGGTCGTCGGCCGGACTTCGTCAGCGTAGTGGAGTTGCTCCATCACCAGCACTCCGTTGAGCGGCCGCAGCAACACGAGATGCTGCTGGCCCCTTGCTGCGTACTGGCCGAGCGCGGCGCGTCCGGTTTCCTTGAGCGCGGCTGCGAGCAGGCGGTAGGCGCGATCACCGCCCTTGTCGGGGCCCAGGTAGTAGACCTTTTCCACGTACTCGCGATCGACGGTCGCGAGGGGGACGAATTCCAGGACGTCGATGGTGCTCGTCGCTTTTTCCTCCAGCGACTTGAGCTCCTCAGCGGTGAGGACCACGTACTGATCCTTGGCGAACTCGTATCCTTTGACGGTCTCGTCGCGCGTCACGACCTCGTTGTCCTTGGGGCAGATGTACTGCTGCTTGAGGCGCGTGCCGCACTTCTTGTGCAGCATGTTGAACGACACGCTCGCTTTGGACTCGGACGCCGAGTAGATGCTGACGGGGACCGAGACGAGGCCGAAGGAGATCGTGGCGGTGCCTATTGATCGGGCAGGCATGGCTGGGAGCGAAAAAAAGGTGGGCGTGCGCAGTACCGGGCTTTATTATGGTATGCGTCACAAAAAATTCCTACGTGCACAACACCAATATCCCAATCCTTATGCCGGGCAAGGATGACCGCAAGAGGTAACTCGGCCGAGCCGAGCGACAGCCTGAGTAGCTACCGCGCCAAGCGGTCTCCGGATCGGACGCCTGAGCCGTTCGGGCCGGTCTCGCCCATTCCCGGAAACCTCTTCGTCGTCCACAAGCACGCCGCCAGGAATCTCCACTTCGATCTGAGGCTCGAGATGGACGGCGTCCTCCGGTCGTGGGCAGTGCCGAAGGGACCGTCGTACGATCAGGCGGAGAAGCGTCTCGCCGTCAAAGTCGAAGACCATCCGCTCGAGTACGGCGACTTCGAGGGCGTGATCCCCGCCGGGAACTACGGTGCCGGCGGCGTGATCGTGTGGGACCGCGGCGAGTGGGTGCCGCTCGAGGATTGGCGCGAGGGACTGGAGAAGGGGAAGCTTCTGTTCGAGCTCAAGGGCTACAAGCTCCACGGAAAGTGGACACTGGTGAAGATAAAGAAGAGCGAGAAAGACTGGCTTCTGATCAAGGAGCGGGATGCCTGGATGAAGCCGGCGGGGGAGGGGGATGCCTTTCCCGAAGAGTCGGTGCTCTCGGGTCTCACCGTCGAAGAGATAAAGTCGGGCGAGAGCCCGAGTGCGCAGATCCGGAAAGCGCTCGAAGCGGAAGAGAAAGCGGTGCGCGGCCGGGTCGACGCGAAATCCGTCGAAGTGATGCACTGTGAAACCTCCGAGACCGCGTTCACTCGCGACGATTGGCTCTTCGAGCTCAAGCTCGACGGATATCGTTTGATCGCGAGCAAGTCGCATGGCGAAGCGTTGCTCCTCACCCGCAATGGGAACGACTACACGAGTGTCTTTCCCGAGATCGCGCGCGCGGTGAAATCGCTGCCGTTCGACGATTGCATCATCGACGGCGAAGTGGTGTGTCTCGATGCGAAGGGGATTCCGAGCTTCTCCCGGTTGCAGCAGCGGGGACGACTCTCGTCGGAGATGGAAATTCGTCGCGCCGCAGTGGAGCTGCCGGCGACGTTCTACGCGTTCGATCTTCTGGCGTTCGAGGATTTCGATCTGCGTCCGCTTCCGCTTGTGCGTCGCAAGGAGCTGTTGGCGGACGTCGTGCCCAAGCTCGGCGCGCTACGGTATCTCGATCACATCGAGACCGAAGGCGAAGCGTTCCTCGAGCAGGTGACGGCGATGGGGCTCGAGGGAATCGTCGCCAAGAAATCAACTTCGCGGTACAGAGGCGGACGATCGGGCGATTGGCTCAAGATCAAGGCGGAGCGCAGTGGCGACTTTGTCATCGTCGGATTCACCAAGCCCAAGGGAAGTCGCTCGCACTTGGGTGCGCTACAGCTCGCGGATTGGGTGGATGGAACGTTGGTGTACGCGGGTCGGGTCGGAACGGGATTCAACGATGAATTGCTGAAAGAGCTGCACGAACTGCTCGATCCGATCGTGCGGCAGGATCCGTTGTGCGCGGGGCCGGTTTATGCGCCGGGAAGCGAGCCGCTCAAGAGCGAACAGATCCCCGAGACGAGCACGACGACGTGGGTGGATGCGGTGTACGTGTGCGAGGTGCGCTACCGCGAGTTCACGCCCGACGGGCTCCTTCGCCACGCGACGTTTGTCCGTTTGAGGACCGACAAGCTTCCGCACGAGTGCGAGCGGCAGGGATGGGGCCCACCCGCTAAGAGCGCGACACCGGAGTCCGGTGCCGCTGAGATCAGCGCCGCGGACGCCAGCGCTGCGGGAATTAGCACTGTTGCCCGTGACGAGACCGCGGACCGCTCACACGATCCACCCGCGCCTCCCGCCAGGGGACCGGTCCAGAAAAACATCGCGTTCTCCAATCTGAACAAGATCTACTGGCCGGCGGAGAAATACACGAAGGGCGATCTCATCGAGTACTACCGCGCCGTGTCGAAATGGATCCTGCCGTATCTGGCGAATCGGCCGGTGGTGCTGACGCGTTTCCCCGACGGGATCGACGGGAAGTCGTTCTATCAGAAGGATGCGCCCGTATTCGCGCCGGAGTGGATGCGCACGGTTCCGATCTGGAGCGAGGACACCCAGCGCGAGATCCGGTACTTCGTGTGTGACGACGAGGAGTCGTTGCTCTACCTCGCCAACATGGGATCGATTCCGCTGCACATCTGGGCGAGCCGAGCGGGGTCGCTGGAGCTTCCGGACTGGTGCGTGATCGATCTCGATCCGAAGGAGGCGCCGTTCTCCGACGTGATCCGGACCGCGCTGGTGCTGCATCGAGTGTGCGAATCGGTTGGCCTTCCGAACTACGTGAAGACGACTGGGAAGACCGGCTTGCACATCCTGCTGCCGTTAGGCCGGCAGTGCACCTATGAGCAGTCGCGAATGTTGGGCGAGCTCCTCGCGCGATGTGTGCTGCGCGAGCTGAACGACATCGCGACGATTACGCGCCATGTGACGAAGCGTGGCGACAAGGTCTATCTCGATTACTTACAGAACCGGCACGGTCAGACGATCGTTGCGCCCTTCAGCGTGCGTCCACTACCTGGAGCCACGGTATCGATGCCGCTCGTTTGGGACGAGGTGAACGATTCGCTCGACTCGAAGGCGTACACGATCAGGACAGCGCTCGAGCGGATGGAGCAGCTGGGCTCGGATCCGGTGTTGCCGGTGCTCGAGGAGAAACCGGATCTCGCGCAGGTGTTGGATCAGCTCGCGAGAGTGTTGACGAGCTAATCCAATGCTGCGCGCGCCGGGTCAGAACGCTTTGACGAGACGGTAGGTGTAAACCGGTCTCGTCCGCGGCAAGGCGTCGATGGTGAGGGTCAACACCGAATCGGAGAAAGCGCCGACCTCATTGCCCCGGCAGGAGCTAGTGCACGTGCCGAACGATCCCACCGTGATGCTGTCGTTCGTGATCCTGTAGTCATCGTGTAGTCTTTCCGTTCTGTCGAATGTCATTCCATTGTTTGCCGAGTAGTCGCGGTAATGATCGACCCGAAGGGCGCGACCGGCGCCGTTCAGATACAGCGTACCGGAAAGCACCGTCGAACCAGCGTCGATTCCCATGAATGTGACGGGTAGCGGATGCCCATCGATTTCGGTGAGCGCGTAGGTTCGCAGAATTGGCGCCGTCGAATCGTGGCAAGCAGATACGGTGACGGAGACGAGAAGCACTGCGGTCAGACGTGAGAGTTGCATTGCGCCCTCCGGAAAGGGTTGAGGGGGATTGCTCTGTCTCAAGCTGGATGGTGGGTGGACCGGCTGCAAGTTGGCCTAGTTCAAAGTGCGTCCACTCCCGGGCATAAGTAACTTTCCCGATCCAGGACTGCGGGCTCAATCCCACGATTGAATGATGAATGACTGAAACGGTGTCCGAAAACGAGATACGCCCAATCTCGCATCGCAGCACCAACGACAAGGTGCTGCAGATCGTCACGCCGCTCGTAAAACCCGGGATCCGCGTAGCCGACATCGGCGCCGGCGAAGGCTTTTTCTCCCAGCTCCTCGGCGACCACGTTAAAAGCAAGTTGGGACTCCAACCGTCCGACGTGATCACCGCCTGCGACATTTTCCCCGAATACTTTCGATATCCGGCAGTGCCATGCCTGAAGATTTTACCGGACGGACGTCTTCCGTACGGCGATGCGTCAATCGATGTGGCGTGCAGCCTTGAAGTGATCGAGCACGTCGAGGATCAGTTCGCCTTCACTCGAGAGCTCCATCGAATTCTTCGGCCCGGAGGATTGGCAATCATCAGCACGCCGAACGTCCTCAATCTGAATTCCCGCTGGCGGAACCTCCATTCCGGTTTCGCGACGCTGTTCGATCCACTGCTGCTGTCCAGCGCCGACCCGGTTCACACATCCGGGCATATCAATCCCGTCAACTATTACTATCTCGCGTACCAGCTGCGCCGAGCGGGGTTTGTGGCGACGTCGGTGGCGTACGACCGGTTCAAGGATTCCGCGCGTTTTCTTCTTATTATTTGCGGACCGATGATCTGGATCGGGAATCTGCTTTTCCGGCGACGTCTCAACGCGCGCAAGAAAGACGTCGCGTCGGAGAACGCGTCGATACTGGGAGAATTGTGGTCGCTTCGGATGCTCACCTCGCGGAGTGTCATTGCCATCGCGAGAAAGTGAGCGCGGAATTCTGACACGCCGGCTTTGGTGCCGTAAAGACCAACCGGGCCTGATGTGAAGCATCTATTTGCAACGCAGGATTACGCGCCTGACATTGGCGGCATGGCGCGCCGGCACGTCGAGCTGTGTCGGCGGTTCGCGGATGGTGACACGACGATCGAAGTATCCACCATCAGCGCGAAGGGTGCTGACGCCTTCGATTCATCCGAGCCGTACACGATCAATCGACAGCCCTTTTCGTTTTCGCAAGCCAAGGTCTTCACCAATCAGCTTCGGTGGGGGCGATGGCTGTCTTCCCGTGCAGCGAGGGACATCGATGTTCTGCACTGTGGCAACATACGTCCGGTCGGCTACGCGGTTCTTCTCGCTCACCTGAGGCG
>Ga0207929_1000301_pt1 | contig 14072 bp, 12 predicted proteins | sample NGESurdeep072012_FD_184466 | JGI IMG/M metagenome (GOLD analysis project Ga0207929, IMG submission 184466) | Arctic peat soil microbial communities from Barrow, Alaska - NGEE Surface sample 53-1 deep-072012 (SPAdes) | ecosystem: Environmental > Terrestrial > Soil > Wetlands > Peat ... | reverse complement strand
GGCAAGTTTGGTGACTGCGTCGAGCCCGAACCGGTCGTCGAGCGCGCCGATGAGGAACACCACGCCGCCACCGATCAACAGCGCCCGGGGTTCGGAAAAGCGCTGATTGACCACCTGCAGGGTCGGCATGCGCGAGGCGACGAGCAGCGCCGCCGCCATGCCGATGAACATCGCCGCGCCGCCAAGCCGTGGGGTCGGGATCGTGTGCACGTCGCGATCGCGGACCTTGGTCATCGCGCCGATCCGCACCGCAAACCGGCGGACGACGGGCGTCACGAGGTAGGTGACGGCGGCCGCGACCATCAGCGTGATCAGGTACTCGCGCACGTCCCTCCTCCTACTGGTGGCGCAACTCTAGGGCTGGTCCTCGATCTCCGGAACGATCTCGCGCAGCCGTTCAATTGTGATCCAGCCCGGCCGTACAAGTACAGGTACGGCACCCGTAACGTCGACGATGGTCGACGGCACCGCGGCGGTGGTCGGACCGGCGTCCAGATAGACCGCAACCGCGTCGCCGAGCTGCGCCTGGGCATTCGCGCAGGTCGTCGCGGGCGGCAGCCCGGTGCGGTTGGCGCTGCTGACGGCCATGGGGCCGGTGTCGCGCAGCAACTCCAGCGCCACGAGATCGGCCGGCATGCGCAGGGCAACTGTGCCGCGGGCGTCGCCGAGATCCCAGGCAAGGGTCGGCGTGTGCCGGGCGATGATCGTGAGCGCTCCAGGCCAGAACACCTCGGCGAGGTGGCGGGCCGGTTCGGAGAGCTCCGACACGAGCGCGGTCAATACCTCTCGCGATCCGATCAATACCGGCACCGGCATGTCGCGACCGCGACCCTTCGCCGCCAGCAAGGCGGTGACGGCCGATGGCGTAAAGGCGTCGGCGCCGATCCCGTAAACCGTGTCGGTCGGCAACACGACCAGGTCACCACGACGCACCGCGCGCGCTGCCTCGCGCACGCCGGTGGCGCGCTGCTCGGGGTCGTCGCAGTCGTAGACCGTCATGGCTTCTCCTCGCTCCCGGTCACTGCGCCGCGGTCACGCTGCGCGGTCACGAAACGGTCGCGTGCAGCAAGATCTTGCCGGACGACGACAGCCGACCAGGCTCCCGACGCGCGGAACATCTCGGCAACGGCATCACCTTGCTCATCGGCGTGCTCGACAGCAACCAGCCCGCCGTGGCGGAGCAGCCGGCGCGCTGCCAACTCGATCATGCGCGGCCCGGCCAATCCGTCGGCACCGCCCCACAATGCGGCCTCCGGATCGTGGTCACGCACCTCTGGTTCGAGGTCAGCGCGCTGCGTCTCCGGCAAGTACGGCGGGTTGCTGACGACCAGGTCGACCAGCCCATCGAGCTCCGGGAGCGCGCCCGTCGCATCGCCGTGGTGCAAGATCACTCGGCTGCCGGTGACATTGCGTTGCGCCCAGGTGAAGGCGGCGTGTTCACGTTCGACCGCGTGCACGACCGTGCCTTTAACCTCTTGGGCGATCGACAGTGCAATCGCGCCTGATCCCGTGCACAGGTCGACGACCAGCGGCGGGTCAGTCGCGTCGATGGCACGCATGCGCAATGCGTCGATGCACCAGCCGGCGACCACCTCGGTTTCGGGTCGTGGCACGAAAACACCCGGACCCACGGCCACTTCGAGGTAGCGGAAAGCTGCGCTGCCGGTGAGGTGCTGCAACGGGACCCGCGATTCGCGGCGAGCCACGAGTTCGGTGAACACCGTGTGCTGGCCGGCCGACAAGTTGCCGGCGACGAGCAAGCGTGCGGGCGGGCAGCCGATGACGAAGGCGGCGAGGGCCTCAGCGTCATGACGCGGCGACGGCACACCGGCAGCCGAGAGACGACGCTGCGCTCCGTCGATCGCCTCGCGCAACGATCCCGGCGTCCGGTCAGGGGCAGCGGCACGCGTCATGACGCGTGCTCGTCGGCAGCAGCGGCGTTCATGAGGCGTGCTCAGCCATGCGCGCAGCTGCGTCAGCGTCGACAAGCGCTTGGATCACCGCGTCGAGATCGCCGTCGAGCACCTGGTCGAGGTTGTAGGCCTTGAAGTTCACTCGATGATCAGAGATGCGATTCTCCGGAAAGTTGTAGGTGCGGATGCGCTCGGAGCGGTCGACCGTGCGAATCTGCACACGCCGCTCGGCGCTCGCCGCGGCCGCAGCCTCTTCTTGGGCGAGCACGAGCAACCGCGCACGCAAGATACGAAGTGCCGATTCTTTGTTTTGTAGCTGGCTTTTCTCGTTCTGGCACGACACCACGGTGCCCGTCGGTACGTGCGTAATGCGCACGGCAGAGTCGGTGGTGTTGACGCTCTGCCCACCAGGTCCGCTCGACCGATACACGTCGATCCGCAGGTCGTTCGGATCGATCTCGACGTCAACTTCTTCTGCTTCCGGCAACACCAGGACGCCGGCCGCGCTGGTGTGAATGCGCCCCTGCGACTCGGTCACCGGCACTCGTTGAACACGGTGCACGCCGCCCTCGAACTTGAGTCGACTCCAGGCACCATCGCCACTACCAGCGCGCACGGCAAGCGTCGCGTCGCGGTATCCGCCGAGGTCGGATTCGGTCGCGTCGAGGAGCTCGGTTTTCCAGCCCTGGCGTTCGGCGTACCGCAGGTACATCCGCAGCAGGTCGCCGGCGAACAGCGCCGACTCTTCGCCACCTTCGCCGGCTTTGACCTCGACAATGACGTCTTTGCCGTCGTTGGGGTCGCGCGGTATCAGCAGGGTGCGCAGTTCTTCGGCGGCTTCATCGCGCCGACGTTCGAGTTCGGGCATCTCCGCTCTGAACGAGGCGTCGGTGTCGCCGAGCTCGCGGGCCGCCTCGAGATCCTCACCCAGCGTTCGCCAGCGCAGGTAGGTCTCGACGATCGGAGTGAGCTGCGCATATCGGCGTCCGAGCGAGCGGGCTAGGCCCGCGTTCGTATGCACGCCCGGGTCGGACATCTTGCGCTCGACGTCGGAACGTTCGGTGATCAGCTCTTCGACTGACTCGAACATCACGACCTCCTCACTGGTCCGGACATGGCGACGGCGCCGGTTCCCGGGCTGGATATGCCCTGGGACCGGCGCCGTGCGTAGCTACTTAGCGGCAGCCTTGCCGAAACGCTTCTCGAACTTCTCGACGCGACCGCCGATGTCGAGGATCTTCTGCTTGCCCGTGTAAAACGGGTGGCAGGCGGAACACACGTCGGCGTGGATCGTGCCGCCCTTCGCGGTGCTGCGGGTGGTGAAGGTGCTGCCACACGAACAGACCGCGGTGGTCTCGGTGTACTCAGGGTGGATGTCGGGCTTCATGTGCGTTCTCCTTGGACTGTCGCGGTCGCCGGGTCGCCCTTGTTTGGAACTAACGTTGGGGCGGGAACCGGAACCGCATGTGACCGGCCTCTTAGTGTGCCAGACCGGCTTGACACCCACCTAACGCCGCCCGAGTAGGCGGGATTCCCGGCGCTACCCCGGCGGGAGCTGGCCCGATCAATCGTTGGGATCGGCGGTGACCACGACCATGCCGGGCTCGCGTTCCCCGAGGAAGACCCGGATGCGTCCCTCGGATCGTTCGAAGCTGCAGGAAGATCCCCATGGCTGCCAACCCGGTTGCTTCGCGACCATGAGATTGACGTCGGCGCAAGCCTCAGCGGGGGTACCCGGGTGGGGCACCAAGGTCCGCGTCGCCTCTGGCGCGGCGTAGAGCCCGTAGAACGCACTCCCGCCGTAGTACGAAAGCTCAGTGGCTCCTTGCGCGGTCAAATCGGCCGGGACCGGAATCGCATTTGCCGCCGCAACCAGGTGATGCGCAACGTAACGCCGAGCCAGCGACTCCTGAAGACCCACCGTGCTCACCGTGACCGTCACGGCGATCAGGGTCCACAAGATGCCCTTACGGGTGCGCAGTCGCCACCGCTTCAAACACAGCAGCACGCTCGCCAGTAAGCCGACGAGGAACAGCGCACCAAAGGCGGCCGCGGACGGCGCACCAACCCACGCGGTGAACTCCTCGTCGTAATCGGAGCCGAACTGGAATGTCAGCTCGAACGCGGTGACGAATCCCCAACCCGCACCAACCGTCAGCGTTAGTGCAGGCAGCAACCACGGCCAGCGCCGTCGCGCCCTCGGCCCGATACGTCGTGGCGGCACGGCGTACGGCTCTGCAGGATGGGCGAACACTGTGATGGCATCGACCCGTTAGCCGGATCCCTTGATCACGACCGCGCCTGGCTCAACTCGGAACGGCCGGCCACGTCGCGCCGACCGGCCCGAGGACAGGCCAAGATACCCAAGGATGCCCGCATACGCCGGTCCTCGGGGGTCCAAACCCCCTGAACGTGATCGACGCCGGTCAGCTTGTTCGACGCTAGTCGACGGGCATCGCCGTGGTCTTCTGGATCTGCAGCAGGAACTCCGCGTTGCTCTTCGTCTGCTTCATCTTGTCGAGCAGCAGCTCAAGCGCCTGTTGCGAGTCGAGCGCGTGCAAGACCCGGCGCAGTTTCCAGACGATCTGGAGTTCTTCCGGCGCCATGAGCAGTTCTTCCTTGCGAGTACCAGACGCGTCGACGTCAACGGCCGGGAAGATGCGCTTGTCGGCGAACTTGCGATCAAGCTTCAGCTCCATGTTGCCGGTGCCCTTGAACTCCTCGAAGATCACCTCGTCACCACGCGACCCGGTCTCGACGAGCGCGGTCGCCAGAATCGTGAGCGACCCACCGTTTTCGATGTTGCGCGCTGCGCCGAAGAACCGCTTCGGCGGGTAGAGCGCGGCCGAGTCGACACCACCGGAGAGGATGCGACCCGATGCCGGGGCCGCGGTGTTGTAGGCGCGGCCAAGCCGGGTGATCGAGTCGAGCAGCACGACGACGTCGTGACCGAGCTCGACCAGCCGCTTCGCCCGCTCAATGGCGAGTTCGGCGACCGTCGTGTGGTCCTCCGCCGGGCGGTCGAAGGTCGAGGCAATGACCTCGCCCTTGACCGACCGCTGCATGTCGGTGACCTCTTCGGGCCGCTCGTCGACAAGCACCACGATCAGGTGACATTCAGGGTTGTTGCGCGTGATCGCGTTCGCGATCGCCTGCAACACCATCGTCTTGCCGGCCTTCGGTGGCGACACGATCAGGCCGCGCTGGCCCTTGCCAATCGGCGCCACCATGTCGATGACACGGGTCGTCAGTTGGCCCGGGTCGCCTTCAAGACGTAGGCGCTCCTGCGGGTACAGCGGCGTGAGCTTGCCGAACTCGGGTCGGGCCTTGGCCTTCTCCGGATCGGTTCCGTTCACCGTGTCGAGGCGCACCATCGCGTTGAACTTCTCGCGCCGTTCGTTGTCCTTCGGTTGGCGGACGACGCCGGTGACCGCATCGCCTTTACGCATCCCGTAGCGGCGCACCTGTGCGAGCGATACGTAGATGTCGTTGGATCCCGGCAGGTATCCCGACGTCCGCACGAACGCGTAGTTGTCGAGGATGTCGAGGATGCCCGCGACCGGGACCAAGATGTCGTCGTCACTGACGACCGGCTCGGCCTCGTTGCCGAAGCGCTCGCGGCCCGGACCGGTGCGCGCGCCGCGATTGCGCTCGCGGAATCGACCGCGGCGACGGCGGCCGCTGCTGTCGAACTCGTCGTCATCACGGTTGGGGCCGCCACCCTGATTGCCCTGGCCGCCCTGGTAACCCGACTGGTTTTGCCTGTTCGGATTGCCCTGGCCGCCCTGGTTTCCCTGGCCGCCCTGGCCGCCCTGGCCGCCCTGGTTACCTTGGCCGCCCTGGTTGCCCTGGCCGCCCTGGTTGCCCTGGCCGCCCTGGTTGCCCTGGCCACCCTGGCTTCCTTGGCCGCCTTGGCTGCCCTGGCGCGGCCGATCGCCGTCCGGACGGTCACCGCGGTCGCCCCGATTGCGGTTGCGGTTTTGGCCGCCCTGGCGGGGCTGGCCGCCGTAGCTGGTGGTGGTGTCGGGCCGACCCGTTTGCTCGGACGTGCCGGCTTGCTCGGGTGCGCCGGTTTGCTCGGTCGAACCCTGCTGCTCAGAGCTGGCCGCGCGGTCGGCGCCGGCGCTAGAACCGGAGCCGGTCGCCTGTTCGGGCTGCGAGTCGCGGTCTGGCGCGCCGTCAGCCTGAGTCGTTGCGGTGCGGCGCGGGCTGCGGGCGGCCCGAGCGGGCGCGCCGTTTGCCGTGCTGCCGGTACTGCTTGAACCATTGCTGGCAGCAGCCTGGCCGCCTTGAATCGCGGCAATCAGGTCGCCCTTGCGCATAGCGCCGGTTCCGCTGATACCCATGCTCGAGGCAAGGGCCTTTAGTTCGGGGAGCACCATCGCGGAGAGGCCGGCAGCTGCCGGTCGGCGTTTGGTGCGTGCGCCCCCGTTGTCGCTCTCGGCGCTGCCGTTAGTTCCGGCGGTCGCTGTTGCGGGGGCGGCTGTTGTTTCGGTCACTCGGATCCTTCCGGAAAACGACTGGCAGCACGGCGGCGATAAGAATCGTCAGCGTCTGCAGCCACTTTCGTCTCGCCCGGCGGTGAGCCATGGCGGTTTACATGGGAGCTACGGCTGCGGGCCGTAGCGTTTTTGTGCAGGAGCTACGGCTGCGGGCCGTAGCGGTTTGTGCGGGAGCTACGGCTGCGGGCCGTAGCGGTTGTGCAGATGCATCAGCGCGGCGGATCTGGAGCTCGACTCCACGGTGTTGCCGATGAAACCGGCGTGTCGTGGGGAGCAAGCAACCAATCCAGGTAAGGCGACTGGTGCAAGTCCACCCTAGCACCCGATCGGCCGTGGCTGGCGAATTGCCGATCACGGTCCCTTCACGGACCTAGCGGACCGGTCGAGATCAACGCGCGAGCGGGGTAACCCGTGCGCCCTGCGTGTCGACCGCCAGTCGGCTCGCGGTGAACCACCGGGTCTCGACGTCGGCGACGTCGTCTGCGGTCGCCGACGTAGCGAGAGCCAGCACGGTCGGGCCAGCGCCCGAGATCACCGCCGGCACCCCCGCGTCGCGCAGTTTCGCCACCAATGCGGCACTTCGCGGCATCGCCGGCGCCCGGTACTGCTGGTGCAGTGCATCGGCGGTGGCGACGAAGAGCAGGTCTGGCCGTTTGGTGAGCGCCTGCACCAACAGCGCGGCGCGGGCAGCGTTCGCCGCCGCATCGTGATGCGGAACCGTCGCGGGCAGCATCCTGCGCGCCTTCGCCGTCGACGACACGGTCGCCGGAATGAAGACGACAGGCGCAATGCTCTTGTGGACGTCGAGACGAACCGCGTCGATGACGCCCACGTTGTCGAACGCCATCGTGAAACCGCCCAACAGGCAGGCCGCGACATTGTCGGGGTGGCCCTCAAGCTGGGCAGCCAACCTCAGCATCGCGTCGTCCGGCAATCGTTCTGACCCGCCGAGCACGAGCTCGCGGGCGGCCAGCACGCCCGCGACGATCGCCGCCGCAGAGGATCCGAGCCCCCGCCCGTGCGGGATGCGATTGGCGCACACGATCTCGAGGCCGCGGGGTTGGCCACCGAGCGCGTCGAACGTCGCCTGCACCGCGCGTACCACCAAGTTGCGCTTGTCCCGGCGCACCTCATCGGCGCCTTCGCCGGCGACGTCGACGGCGAGCCCAGACTCGGCCACCCGCACCACGACATCGTCGTAGAGCTCGAGCGCGAGGCCGAAACTGTCGAAGCCGGGCCCGAGGTTGGCGCTGGTGGCCGGCACCCGCACGCTGGCAGGTGCGGCCCGAAACGACGGGGCCATCAGCCGTCCAGCCCCAGCGCTTTCGCCGCGAGCACGCTGTCGGCCGCAATGGTGGCTGGCGCCGGCGCACCCGAGATCGCCCACTCGGGATCTTTCAGCCCGTTGCCCGTCACCGTGCACACCACCCGCGCGCCCGCTGGCAACGTGCCGGCCTCGTGGGCTTGGAGCAGACCCGCGACGCTCGCCGCCGATGCCGGCTCGACGAACACCGCCTCGCTAGCCGCGAGCAGCCGGTACGCCGACAAGATCTGCCGGTCGGTCACCGATTCGATCGCGCCACCCGACGCGTCACGAGCGTCGAGCGCTTTGGTCCAGCTGGCCGGATTTCCGATGCGAATCGCGGTGGCGATCGTCGATGGCTGCTCGACGACGTGACCGAGCACGATCGGCGCGGCCCCCGCGGCCTGGAAGCCACGCATCATCGGGCGCTTGGTCGACCGCCCGGCGGCCGCGTATTCGACGTAGCCCTTCCAGTACGCGGTGATGTTGCCCGCGTTTCCGACCGGCAAGCAATGCACGTCAGGGGCGTCGCCCAGGGCATCGATGATTTCGAAGGACGCGGTTTTCTGCCCCTCGATGCGATCAGGGTTGACCGAGTTCACCAGGGTCACCGGATAGTCCTGGGCGAGTTTGCTGGCGAGGGCGAGGCAGTCGTCGAAGTTGCCGTCGACCTGAAGCAGCTTGGCGCCGTGCACCAATGCCTGGGCGAGCTTGCCGAGCGCGATCTTGCCGCGCGGTACCAGCACGGCGCACAACAGACCGGCCCGGGCCGCGTAGGCGGCGGCGCTCGCGCTGGTGTTGCCGGTCGACGCGCAGATCACCGCGCGGGAGCCCTCCTCGACCGCCTTGCTTATCGCCATCGTCATGCCGCGGTCTTTGAACGAACCGGTCGGGTTGGCGCCTTCGACCTTCAGCCACACGTCACAACCGGTGCGCTGCGAGAGCACGGGCGCCGGTAACAACGGCGTGCCGCCCTCTTGCAAGGTGATAACTGGAGTCGACGCCGTGACCGGCAGCCACTCGCGATATTCCTCGATGAGTCCGCGCCAGCGAGGCTGCGCGACCCTTGGCTCTACTGCGGTCGCCATCAGTCGGCCTCCGCCCCTTCGACCCGCATCACGCTGGCCACGTCACGCACGATCGACATCGCCCGAAGCGCTTCGACTGTTGCCGACAATGCAGCGTCAGACGCCGAGTGCGTCACGATCACCAGGTTGGCGTCGTCGCCGCGACCTGATTGGCGCACGGTTTGGATCGAGACGTCGTGGGCCGCAAACTCGTTCGCCACCTGCGCGAGCACACCAGCTTTGTCGGCAACGTCGAGACTGACGTGGTAGCGCGTGACGGTCTCGCCCATCGGCCGCACCTCGAGATCGGCGTACGCCGATTCGCCAGAGCCGAGCGCGCCACGCACCTTGTTGCGTGCGACCGCGACGATGTCGCCCAGCACCGCACTCGCCGTCGGCGCACCACCAGCACCGCGGCCGTAGAACATCAACTCACCAGCCGCATCACACTCGACGAACACGGCGTTGTACGCCTCGCGCACCGACGCCAACGGATGCGACCGCGGAATCATCGCCGGATGCACCCGCACGCTGATGCCACGCCCGTCGGCCGTCCGCTCGCAGATCGCCAGCAGCTTGACGACGCAACCCATGTCTCGGGCGCTCGCCACCGCCGTCGACGTGACGTCAGCAATACCTTCACGATGGACGTCGGAAATGGTGACGCGGGTGTGGAACGCAAGGCCCGCCAGAATGGCCGCCTTGGCAGCCGCGTCGAACGCATCGATGTCGGCGCTTGGGTCGGCCTCGGCGTACCCGAGCATCGTGGCCTCATCGAGCGCATCGGCGAACTCGGCGCCGGTTTCGTCCATGCGCGTCAAGATGAAGTTGGTCGTGCCGTTGACGATGCCGAGCACGCGATTGACCTTGTCGCCGGCCAGCGATTCGCGCAGCGGCCGAAGCAGCGGAATCGCTCCAGCGACACTGGCTTCGAAGAACAGGTCGACGCCGTGTTTGCCGGCCGCATCGTGCAGGGTGGCGCCATCTTCAGCGAGCAAGGCCTTGTTCGCGGTGACGATCGAGGCACCCCGCGTCATCGCGGCCAGAATCAGCGAGCGAGCCGGCTCGATGCCGCCCATCACCTCGACCACGATGTCGATGTCGTCGCGCCCGACCAGCTCAGCCGCGTCGACGGTGAACAACGACGGGTCGACCTCGACTGACCGCGGCGCGTCGCGACGCCTAACCGCAATACCGGCGAGTTCGAGGGGCGCACCGACTCGGGCGGCCAGGTCGTGCGCGTGTTCGTGCAGCAACCTGACGACCTCGGAGCCGACAACGCCGCAGCCCAGCAGTGCGATGCGCACCGGGCGCGCGGTCATCGAGGTGCTCCGTCCGCAGCTGGGATAATTTGGTCGGCGCTCATTCTGCCCTGTTCACCGATTGGCCGCCCTAATCACCGGCTGCGGTGGCGACCGACTGGCCGGGGTCGACCTCGAGACGAAGCAGGTCATCGACGGTTTCGCGGCGCACCATCACCCGCGCGACCCCGTCGCGCACCGCAATGACCGGCGGCCGCCCGAGGTGGTTGTAGTTGCTGGCCAGCGAGCGGCAGTACGCGCCGGTCACCGCGACCGCGAGCAAGTCGCCCGCGGCGACGTCGGCAGGCAAAGCCGCGTCACGCACGACGATGTCGCCCGATTCGCAATGCTTGCCGACTACCCGGCTGAGCACCGGCGGGGCGCTGCTCACCCGGTTGGCGAGGGTGCAGGTATAGCTGGCGTCGTAGAGCGCCGTGCGCACGTTGTCACTCATGCCGCCGTCGACGCTCACGTAGGTGCGCACGACGTCGGCAGCCACCTCGACCGGCTTCACGGTGCCGACCTCATAAAGCGTCAACGTGGTCGGCCCACAAATCGCCCGGCCCGGCTCGACACTCAACCGTGGCCGTCGTAGCCCGGCGAGATCGCATTCGCGTTCGACGATCTCGCGCAGCTGGGCCGCGACCGCCTTGAGCTGAGGCGGATCGTCGTCGGTCACATACGCAACCCCGAGGCCGCCGCCGAGGTCGAGCTCGGGCAGTTCAAGCCCGAACTCGTCACGGATCTCGCGCAGCAAGCCGACGACGCGATGCGCCGAAACCTCGAAGCCCGCGGTGTCGAAGATCTGCGAACCAATGTGCGAATGCAAGCCGACGAGCTCCAGGCAGCCGCTGCCGAGGATGCGCCGTGCGGCTTCTTTCGCGGCCCCGCCGGCGAGTGAAAATCCGAACTTCTGGTCTTCGTGCGCGGTCGCGATGAACTCGTGCGTATGCGCCTCGACCCCGACGGTGGTACGAACAAGAACAGCGGGCCGGACGCCGCGGTCGCGCGCTACCTTGACCAGTCGCTCGATCTCGTCGAACGAATCGACGACGATGTGGCCGACGCCGACGTCGATGGCTTGGGTGATCTCGGCTTCCGATTTGTTGTTGCCATGTAACGCAATTCGGCTGGGCGGGAAGCCTGCACGTAACGCAACCGACAGCTCGCCGCCGGTGCAGACGTCAAGGCCGAGGCCTTCGTCGGCGACCCACTGCGCAATCGCTACGGTCAAGAACGCTTTGCCGGCGTAGTAGACGTCAGCATCGGCAAACGCCTCGATCCAGCTGCGGCACCGGTCACGAAAGTCTTGTTCGTCGACGACGTAGGCGGGGGTGCCGAACTCGCGGGCGATGTCGATCGCACTCACGCCGGCAATCGTCAAAACGCCGTCGTGCGACCGGCTGACGTTGCTCGACCACAGGGCCGCCTCGTTCGTCGGCATGACTACATCCGATCCGGCGCACTAACGCCGAGCAGTGTGAGCCCGTTGGCCAAGACGACGCGGGTGGCGTCGCACAGCCACAGCCTGGCTCGGGTGACGTCGGTCACGGGGTCGTCACCTTGCGGTAAGACGCGGCACGCGTCGTAGAAGCGGTGGTAGACACCGGCGAGTTCTTCGAGGTAGCGGGCCACCCGGTGCGGCTCGCGGAGGTCAGCTGCGCTGGCCACGACCCGAGGGAATTCTCCTAGTACGCCGAGTAAATCGCCCTCACGCTCGTGAGACAACGCCGATGGTTCGAGGTCGCCGTGGTCGATCCCCAACTCGGCCGCGTTGCGCAACACTGACGAGATGCGGGCGTGCGCGTATTGCACGTAGAACACCGGGTTGTCGTTCGTCTTGCGGCCGAGCAAGTCGAGGTCGACGTCGAGGGTCGAGTTCGTCGACGAGCGCGCCAGTGCGTAGCGCGCGGCATCGACGCCGACCGCTTCGACAAGGTCCTCCATCGTCAACACGTTGCCCGCGCGCTTACTCATGCGCACGGGCGCACCATCTTTGACGAGGTTGACCAACTGGCCGATCAGGATCTCGAGATTCACGTGCGGTGTGTCACCGAAGCACTCGCACATCGCCATGAGCCGACCGATGTAGCCGTGGTGATCGGCGCCCAGCATGATGACGACTTGGTCGAAGCCCCGCTCGCGCTTGTTCAGGTAGTACGCGAGGTCGCCGGCGATGTAGGCCGGTTCGCCGTCGCTCTTGATGACGACGCGGTCTTTGTCGTCGCCGAACGTCGTGGTGCGCAGCCAGATCGCGCCATCGGCTTCGTAGATGTGGCCCAGCGACCGCAGCCGGTCGATGGCGTGATCGACCGCGCCGGAGTCGTGCAGGTCGTTCTCGTGAAAGTAGACATCGAAGTCGACGCCGAACGCGTGCAGACTCTTCTTGATCTCAGCGAACATCAGCTCGACGCCCTCGCGCCGGAAGACTTCCTGGCGTTCATCGGGCGGTAGCTCCATCACGCCGGGCACCAACGCCCGCACGTGGTCGGCGATCTCGCTGATGTACTCGCCGCCGTAGCCGTCGACCGGTGCCGGCTCGCCGAGCGCTCGGGCGACGAGCGACCGCGCGAACCGGTCGATCTGGGCACCGTGGTCGTTGAAGTAGTACTCCCGACCGACGAACGCCCCGCACGCCGTCAAAATGCGACCCAGTGAGTCACCAACCGCAGCCCATCTCGTACCGCCGATATGCATCGGACCGGTGGGGTTCGCCGACACGAATTCGAGGTTGATGCGCCGGCCGGCCAAGGTGGGGTTGTTGCCGTAGCGCGACCCCTGCTCGACGATCAGCCTGGCCACGTCGCCCTGCGCGGCCGCGTCGAGAGTCACGTTCAGAAAGCCCGGCCCGGCGACGTCGACCGCGGCAACTCCAGGTGTCTGCCGCAGCCGGACGGCGATGATCTCGGCGATCTCGCGGGGCGGCCGGCCGGCGCCCTTGGCCAATTGGAGGGCGATGTTCGTGGCGTAGTCACCGTGCGCCCGGTTCTTGGACCGATCGATCGTCGCCGTCGGCGGTGGCTCAACGACGAGCTCGCCCGCCGCGATGGCAGCCGCTACCGCAGCCAGCACGGCGTCCGAAACTTGTGCGGGGGTCACTCACGCGAGGTTATCGCAGCAAGCCCTTGCCTTCGGTCGCCTTAATGACGCGGCGGCCTCGCGTCGTCCGCCAAAGTTCGAACGGCGCGGATCAACACCTCGGGATCGAACGGCTTGGTGAGGTAGACGTCAACACCACCCTCGAGACCGCGCCGCACGTCAGCCCGCTGCGCCTTCGCCGACACCATGACCACCCCAATGCCGGACGTCGCGGGGTCGGCGCGCAGGGCCGCGGTGACCGCGAGCCCGTCGATCTGGGGCATCGACCGGTCGAGCACGACCACTCGCGGGTGGCCGAGTCTGATCGCGTCGAGGCAGGCCTGGCCGTCGGAAGCTTGCACGACCTCGTAACCCTCGAGTTCGAGATTGACCGTGATGAGCTGGCGAATCACGTCATTGTCCTCGGCGACGAGCACGCGAACGGGCGGGGGTTCGGACTGCGATCGCATCGGGCCGGCCACGGTTCGTGAGAGTAATGCACGATCCCGCGCTGATAGCCTTAACGCTCTTGAGCCCCCGTAGCTCAGGGGATAGAGCACCGCCCTCCGGAGGCGGGGGCGCAGGTTCGAATCCTGCCGGGGGCACTGCAAAACCGCAGGTCACAGGCTTGTAGGTCGAGTGGAATTCGCCCTTAGTCCGCAAATAGTCCGCAAGAAATCCAAAGCACCACCGCAACTCCGAGTCCTAGCAGCCGTGCGAACACCCCCCGTCAAGCGCCGTGCCGGTGCCGATGGTTCTCGTGAGGGCGTCAAGAACGCCGTACCCTGCGGCAAATCCGCTGCCCCAGCAGGTACCGGAATACGTCGGCGCCGTCGACCGAGTGCGTCGGATCCGGATCACACGTGCTGCGAGACCCGAGCAACCCGCCCCCAAAGGGCGGGGCGGTC
>Ga0207929_1000300_pt1 | contig 14104 bp, 13 predicted proteins | sample NGESurdeep072012_FD_184466 | JGI IMG/M metagenome (GOLD analysis project Ga0207929, IMG submission 184466) | Arctic peat soil microbial communities from Barrow, Alaska - NGEE Surface sample 53-1 deep-072012 (SPAdes) | ecosystem: Environmental > Terrestrial > Soil > Wetlands > Peat ... | reverse complement strand
ACGGCGAACTCGGCCGTACCGGCGAAGACGATCTTCAGGAAAGCGCCTAGCCTACAGGCGCCGCGACAGCTGCTTCCCTTTCCTCGGCCACCAGGTCCTCGACCCGTTGAAGGGTGTCGAGACTGGTCAAACGGTCGATGAAAAGGACGCCGTCGAGGTGGTCGAGCTCATGCTGAAAAGCGCGTGCGGTGAATCCCGTGCTCTTGATCCGCACTTCCTTGCCGTGCCGGTTCCGCCCCTTGACGACAACCATCTCGTGGCGCGCTACCTCGCCCACCCAGCCGAGGTAGCTCAAGCAGCCCTCGTACCCGACCTGCACGCCATCGTGCTTGACGATCTCGGGGTTCACGAGCCCCCAGATCTGGTTGTCGTCGCCCTTGACCACGCACACGCGCAGCGGCACGCCGATCTGGTTGGCTGCCAGACCCGCGCCCGGCGCATCGAGCATCGTCTCTGACAGGTCGTCGATCAGGCGCTGGATCGACGTGTCGACGCGCGGCACCTTCTTCGCCTTCTGGCGAAGCACGGGGTGCTCGAAGCTGAGGATGGGGCGAATCACGAGATCGATTTTACCCAGGGCGGGCTTGAGTTAAGCCAGCCAACGCGAATTGCGCATCACATCACCGGATCCACGTCGTAGCTCCACCCCTTGCCGCGAGGGGCCAGGTGGCGCGCCCTCTCCAAGCCATCGCCTTTCAGTGTCACCTGCCACCGGTACTCGCCGCGCAAACGATGAATGAACGCCGGTGCCGGCCCCATCACTCGAATCCCCTCGATCCCCTCGCGCAGCAAGCCGCTCGCCAGCTCGTCGGCTGCCTCGCGAGCGACCGCCGCGGCGCGGGCGTCGTCAGCGTCGGTGCGCGTGAGCACCGCCAGCTCTGCAAATGGCGGGAACACAAACGCCTTTCGCGACGGCAGCTCTGCCGCATAGAAGCCTTCGTAGTCACCGGTCGCAGCACAGCGAAGGCTGTAATGCTCCGGGTTGCTGGTCTGCACCACCACGCGCGACGCGCGCCCGTCCCGTCCCGCACGGCCGGCGACCTGGACCACCAGCGAGAAGGTGCTTTCCGCCGAGCGGTAGTCGGGGAAATGCAGCGGCAGATCGGCATCGACCACACCAACGCATGTGACAGCGGGAAGGTCTAGGCCGCGCGTCACGAGCTGCGTGCCCACCAGGATGTCAGCGCGCCTTTCGCTGAACGTCTCCCAGATGTCGAAGTAAGAGTCGGGTCCCCGTGCGGCATCGCTGTCGAGGCGCAGCACGCGCGCTCGCGGCCACAGCTTCTTAACGATGCCCTCGAGGCGCTGCGTCCCCATCCCCATGCCGCGGATGTTTCGGCTGCCGCAGTAGTCGCACACAGACGGCATCTGGCGCGCGTAACCGCAGTAGTGGCACACCAAGCCATCGATTTCCGCGTGTTGAACAAGCGCCACCGAGCAGCCCAGGCACTGAACCGATTTGCCGCAGTCGCGGCACAGCACAAACGTGCTCATGCCGCGCCGGTTCAGATAGAGGATCACCTGCTCCTCGTTTTCGAGAGTGCGCTCAACCACCTCGACCAGCCGCCGCGACAGCGGCTGCCGGTTGCCCGCCGCGGCCTCATCGCGCATGTCGACGAGCTCGACCTCGGCATCCCGGCCACGCACCCGCCGCTTCAGCTCGGCCAGAGCGAGCACGCCTTGTGTCGCCTGGTGGTACGTGACGACGCTGGGTGTTGCGGAGCCGGCGACCAGCCGCGCCCCAGCCAGCGTCGCGAGGCGCCGGGCGACCCATCCCGTCTCGTACCGGGGGGTGCGGTCTTGCTTATACGACGCAGTCCCCTCCTCGTCGAGGCAGATCAGGCCCAATCGAGGGATCGGCGCGAACACCGCCGACCGGCTACCGAGCACCACCTCGGCCTCTCCGCGACGAGTCCTCCACCACTGCTGGGCCCTTTCGAGCTCGGTGAGCTGGCTGTGCAGGATGGCAATCGGGGCTTTGAGGCGAGCGCGCACGCGCTCGACCAGCTGCGGCGTCAATGAGATGTCGGGCACCAGCAGCAGCACGCGAAGGCCCTGTGACAGCACCTGCTCCGCGGCCGCCAGGTACACCTCCGTCTTGCCGCTGGCGATGACTCCATGCAGCAACGTCATCGGGTTGCTCCCGATGATTTCCAGCGCAGCCGCCTGCTCCGCCGTGAGCTGCGCGGCCACCGCGTCGGGCCCCGCAGCGCCGGCAAGCTCGAGCAGCCTGCTGTGGCGCCGTTGTCGCGTCGACGGGCCCGAGCCACCTGAGCCCGCCTTGCGAACCCGCGGCGGCAGCATCGCGCGAAGGCACTCGATCAGAGGCACCCAGTAGTGATCGGCAACCAGGCGCGCGAGCGCGACCTGGTGCGGCAACAGAAGCGGGTCGGTGCCGGCGGTAGCGATTGGCTTGGTCTCCACGCCGGGGTCCTCGGTGCCAAGGGAGACCACGAAACCGAAGGATGTTCGCCGGCCGAACGGGACGGTGACGCGATGACCTGGCACCACGTCCATCCCATCCGGCACCTGGTAGCTGTACGTCTCGCGATCCAGCGAACGCCCAGCTTCGACAGCAACCTCGGCGTAGAGCAAGTCGGCTTATCTATTCAGGGGGATGTGCCGGGAGCTGGCTTCGCCAGGCCCGCCACCCTGAGGGGGGACGTCCCCCCTCAAATCAAGGCGTGGACGAACCAGGTCCAGGATGCGGTCGGCCATCGCGCGCTTGGTCATCCGCTCGATCTCCTGCCGGGTGCCGTCCGCGAAGAGGATCACCCCCTCGTTGTGATCGCTGCCAAACCCGACATCCTTCCGCGAGATATCGTTGGCCACGATCGCCTGCAGGCCTTTCTTCTTCATCTTTTCCAGAGCCTTGGCATCTAGGTCCGACCCCTCGGCCGCAAAGCCGACGCGAAAAACTCCGGCGCCGCCTTTTTCACGGCCGACAGTCGCCACCAGGTCGGGAATCGGCTCCAGGTCGAGCGTGAGGTGCGAGGTCTCCTCGCGCCGGATCTTGCTGCCCGACACTTTGGCCGGGCGGAAATCCGCGACGGCCGCCGCCATCACCAGCAGATCCGCACCCTCCAGCTGGGCTCTGAGCTCGGCGAGCATCTCATCAGCCGTCTCCACGGGCCTTACGTCAACGCCGTTGTGGGCCGGATGTGATGCCGTGGTCACCAGCACGACGCGTGCTCCGCGTTCCGCCGCCGCCGACGCAATGGCGAATCCCATCTTGCCGCTGGAGTAGTTGCTGATGAAACGCACTGGATCGATCGGTTCGCGTGTGCCACCGGCGGTGACGACCACGCGGCGCCCCGCAAGGTCGTAACGAGACCGCACCGCAGAGGCCATCGCCTCGAGCAGCTGCGCAGAAGCCGCGAGACGGCCGGCTCCGACATGCCCGCTGGCCAGGTGACCCGACTCGGGTTCGACCACGGTCATTCCCCGCTCACGCAACGTCGCGATGTTGTCTCGGACCGCCTGCTTGGACCACATCGCATCGTTCATCGCCGGCGCCACCACCACCGGGGAACGTGAGGCCAGCACCGTCGCGGTCACGATGTCGTCCGACTGGCCGTTCGCGATCCGCCCAATGACATTTGCGGTCGCCGGCGCGAGCAGCACCAGCTGCGCCCAGTCGCCAAGGAACACGTGTGGCTCAGGGGCGCCACCGGGTGCCCACAGACCTGTCAGCACCGGGTTGCCGGTGACGCCTCGAAAGGAAGGCGCGCCGACGAAGCGCGTGGCAGAAGGGGTCATCGCCACCCGCACCTGGCTCCCCGCCTGGGTGAGAGCCGAGGCCAGGTCGACCAGCTTGTAGGCGGCGATTCCGCCCGCCACCAGCAGGGCGATGCGCAGCCCGCGCAGCTCTTTGGGGATCGGGGTTGGATCTAGAGGCATCTTGGATTAAGTCTGGCGCTCGCGCGCTGTCCGGATGATCTCGAGCACCTCGGCCACTGCCGGCTCGAGGTCGTCGTTGACCACGACGTGGTCGTACTCGGATGCGTGCTTCATCTCCGTCTCCGCGATCTTCAGGCGCTCAACCATGTCATCGGCAGGAACCGCCCCCTCGCGCAGCTCCTGCCGGCGCACGAGCTCCTCCTTGGACGGTGGCGCGATGAAGATGAACACGCCATCCGGCGCCCGCTTGCGCACCTGGGCGGCGCCCTGCACCTCGATCTTCAGCAGGATGTCGCGTCCCGCGACGCGAGCTTCCTCCACTGCCGCTGCCGGCGTGCCGTAGTAGTTGCCGTTGTAGACGGCGTGCTCGAGAAAAAAGCCCTTAGCGACGAGCTCCTCGAACTTCTGCCGGCTCACGAAAAAGTAGCTGACCCCGTCCTTTTCGCCTGGGCGCGGCTTACGCGTCGTGTACGAGATGGAGTACTGCAGCCTCGGATCGAGTTCGCGCAGGCGCTCGATTAGCGTGTCTTTGCCCACGCCGGACGGCCCGGAGATCACGACGAGCAGCCCGCGCCGTCCGCTCATCGCACGGAGGCCCAGAACGCATCGAAATCTGCTGGAGGACGCGCCTCGAAGGTCATATCCGTCTGGGTGCGCGGATGGCGAAGGCGCAGCCGCCAGGCGTGAAGCATCGGGCGGTCCGGATCGCCGGCCTTTCGTCCTCCGTACTCCACATCGCCGGCGATTGGATGGCCCAGCGCGGCAAGATGCACGCGGATCTGGTGGGTGCGCCCGGTATCGAGGTCACAGCGCAGGAGTGTATGCCCGCGCCCTCGCTCGACCACCTCATAACGAGTGCGGGCGAACCGCCCCCCGCTGACCACCGCCATCCGCTTGCGCTCCCTCGGATCCCGTCCGATGGGGCCTTCTAGCTCGCCCGCATCCTCTTTGACGAGGCCGCGCACGATCGCCATGTAGGTGCGGCTCAGGGTGCGGTCTTTCAGCTGCGAAGAAAGCGCCCGGTGGCTGGCGTCGTTGCGGGCGACAACGATCAGGCCGGATGTGCCCTTGTCCAGCCGGTGCACGATCCCGGGCCTCGCCGACCCACCGACCACCGACCAGGTCCCGCCACGCCCCAGCAGCGCATTGACCAGCGTGCCGGTGTAATGGCCTGGCGCCGGGTGAACGACCATGCCGGCCGGCTTGTCGATGACAGCCAGGTCCTCGTCTTCATAAACCACGTCGAGAGATATGGGCTCGGCCGAGGCCTCGATGGCGTATGCCTCTGGGATCTCGAACTCGACCACGTCGCCGGCGGCCACGCGGTCGGCGGGATCCGCCGTCCGGCCGTTCAAGAACACCAGATGTCCCTTGATCAGACGCGCGGCAGCCGATCGGCTCAGCTCGGGCTCCTGCTCGGCGAGGAAGCGATCGAGGCGCGGTGACGCGGCGGCCGCGATCAGGCGGCGTCGGGCTTGCGTAGTACGTACCCGGCAAGAAGCGCCACGACACCCAGGCTGATGGCCGAGTCGGCGACGTTGAAAACCGGCCAGAAATGGAAGTTGACGAAATCGGTGACAGTCCCGTAGGCGATCCGGTCGAAGCCGTTGCCAACAGTCCCGCCCATGATCAGGCCGAGGATCGCATCGGTGCGGAGGTCGCCTGGATTGCGCGCAACGTAAATCGCAAGCCCGATGGAAACGACGATTGCGGCGGTCAGATAGAGGGCAGCGCCTGCCGGGACGAAGCCGAACGCAGCCCCGGAGTTGTGCACGTTGGTGATGCCGACCACGTGGTCGATCACCGGAACCTCGGTGCCGAAGGGAACGTTGGCCCGCACGAGGTTCTTGGTCAGCCGGTCCAGCGCAAAGACGCACAGGGCGATGACCACGAAGAGCACGCGACCCGTGGTCAGGCGCGCTTGATGCCTATCCAGATCTGCTCTCCTTCCAGCATCTGCTGCTCGCCGGCGAAATCATCGGCTCGACCCGGCTCGAGCGTGACGGACAGCGTTTCGTTCTTGATGTAGTCGGCATGCTTCTGCATCGCGCGTTCGAGCATGCCATCTGCAGCGTGGCGAGTGTGGATTCGATCTTCGACGTTGAAACCGAGCTTCTTGCGCCGATCCTGGATCAGCCGCACCACCTCGCGCGCAAGGCCTTCCAGGCGCAGCTCCTCCGTAATCTCGGTGTCGAGCTTCACCTCAGTCGCGCCAAAGATCAGACGCTTCACGTTCAGCTCCTCGCGGACGATCGCGGCGATCTCCTCGGGGAGCGGGTCGCCGGGCAAAGAGATCGAGGCGAGGGGCTGGCGGACCTTGATTCGCATGGCGTCCCTGGCCGACAAGCCGAGCTCCACTGCCTGGCGTGCCTTGGCCATGTTCGCCTCGACCTCGGGGTCCTGCGGCGCGGACGGCTCCGGAAAGTCGGCAAGGTGCACAGACCCGCCTTCCGACAGGTTCCTGTACATGGCATCGGACATGAATGGCGCAAATGGCGCCATGAGCCGGCTGAGGGTGGTCAGGACCTCGAACAGGGTCTGATAGGCAGCGAGCTTGTCGCGGTCGGATTGCGACTTCCAGAACCGGCGCCTGGAGCGCCTGATGTACCAGTTCGACAGGTCGTCGACGAATCGCTGGATGCGGCGCGCGGGCTCGATGGCGTCGTAACGGTCGAGGCCACCGGTGACCGCTGCGTTCAACCCGCTGAGCTTCGAGAGCAGCCAGCGGTCGAGAACGTGCCGCTCGGCGATAGGCACCTGCGGTTGTGCCGTCTCAAACGTGTCGAGGCGCGCGTAGGTGACGAAGAACGAGTAGCAGTTCCATAAAGGAATGAAGAACTGCTGCACCGTCTCCCTGAGGGTGTCGGTGCCCGTGCGGTAGTTCTCACCGACCTGCGTTGACGTGAAGAAGTACCACCGCACGGCGTCCGAGCCAAAGTTGTCGAAGATGAAGTTGGGGTCGAGCACATTGCCTCGTGATTTCGAAGCCTTCTTGCCCTTGGGGTCGACGACAAGGCCGAGGCAGATGACGTTGCGATAGGCGTTCTGCTTGAACAGCAAGGTGGATATCGCCAGCAGCGAGTAGAACCAGCCGCGCGTCTGGTCCAGGGCCTCCGAGATGAAATCGGCCGGGAAAGTCTCTTTGAACTCCTCGACGCCCTTGCGGGGATAGCCGCGCTGCGCAAACGGCATGGCGCCCGAGTCGTACCAGCAGTCGAGCACCTCGGGCACCCGGCGCATCGTTCCATCGCACTTGCTGCAGGACAGGGTGGCGTCGTCGATGTAGGGCCGGTGGAGGTCGGCGTCGTCCGCGAGGCCAAGCTCCGAGGCGGCGCTGACGCACCGCTGCTCTCCGCACTTTTCGCACACCCAGAAAGGCAGTGGCGTGCCCCAGTAACGCGAGCGGGAGATCGCCCAGTCGACGTTGTTCTCGAGCCAGTCGCCCATGCGCCCGGTCTTGACGTGCGCCGGCACCCAGTTGGTGGCAGCGTTGTTGGCGATGAGCTCCGCCTTTCGCTCCGTCGTCCGGATGTACCACGAGTCGAGCGCGTAGTAGATGAGTGGCGTCTTGCAGCGCCAGCACTCGGGATATGTATGCAGGATGGTCTCGGCCTTGTACAGGAGGCCACGGGCCTTCAGGTCGTCGATGATCACCGGGTCGGCCTCCTTGACGTGCAGGCCGGCGAACTTGTCGACATAAGGAAGGAACTTGCCATCGAGGCCGACGGTGTGGCGGAAGGGGATGCCCTTCTCCTGGCACAGCCTGAGGTCGTCGACACCGTAAAGGGCCGAGGTGTGCACCACGCCTGTGCCTTCGTCGGTCGAGACGAAGTCCGCGTCGACCACGTATTGCGCGCGACCCTCGGTCGGGACCGAATACGGGTATAGCGGCTCGTACTCGAGGCCGACGAGGTCGCGTCCTTTCATGCGGTCGATGACCTCTGGCCTCTCCTCAAGGACCTCGATCCTGGCCTCCGCGAGGACCAGGAACTCGTCCCCATCCTTGACCTTTATGTAGTCGACATCTTCGTCGACGGCAAGAGCGACGTTGCCCGGCAGGGTCCAGGGCGTGGTCGTCCAGGCGAGGATGGATGTTTTGGGGTCGTTCTTGAGCCGGAAACGGACGAACACGCTCGGGTCTGGCACGTTGTCCCGGTAGCCCTGCGCCAGCTCGTGGCTCGACAAGGGAGTGGCGCAGCGCGAACAGTAAGGCGCGACCCGAAAGCCCTTGTAGACAAGGCCCTGCTTCCACATCTCGCTGAGGGACCACCAGACGGACTGGATGTAGTCCGAGGTCAGAGTCCAGTAAGCATCGTCGTAGTCCGCCCAGAAAGCCATGCGCTCGCTGAAAGCAACCCAATCGTTGACGTACTCGTGCACGCTCTCCCGGCACAACTGGTTGAAGCGCTCGATCCCGATCTCGTTCTCAATGTCGAACTTGCCAGAGATGCCGAGCTTCTTCTCAACCTCTATCTCGACCGGCAGCCCATGCGTATCCCAGCCTCCCTTGCGCTCGACGTAAAAGCCCCTCATGGTCTTGTAGCGGCCGAAGAGGTCCTTGAAGGAGCGCGCCAGGATGTGGTGGGTCGCGGGCTTGCCGTTGGCTGTGGGCGGCCCCTCGTAGAAGACGAAGCGGGGCCGGCCCGACCTGAGCTCCAGCGATTTCTGGAACGTGCGCTCCTGCTTCCAGGTCGCCATCAGCTGCTGCTCGAGCTCTGGGAAGCTGACCTTTTGATTTACCGGATCAAACATGCATTCAGCCGATGAAGCCGAGCGCGTGGATCAAGAAGTAGCAGGCCACCGTCACCACTATCGGTGAGAGGTCCATCCCCGAAACGGGTGGCAGCCAGTGTCGGACCGGAGCCAGGACCGGCTCAGTGATCTGAACGGCGAGCCGGTAAATGGAGTGGCGTGGATATGGGCTGATCCACGTGAACGCGACGCGGACCAGGATGATGATGACGAAGGCCCACAGAAGCAGGGCGAGAATCGAAGCAATGGCGCCCACGCAGTCAGCTGGGGCGGGGCCCGAAGAGCGCCTGTCCGAGTCGCAGCATGGTGCTGCCTTCCGCCACCGCCACCTCGAAATCGCCGCTCATGCCCATCGATAGTACCGGCAGGCTCTTGCCCAGTCGCTGCTCGGCCTCGTCGCGCATCTGCCTCAGCTCCCTGAAGGCGGGAGCCGGATCGCCCTGCGATGGGCCCATGGCCATCAGGCCCCGGAGCTCGATGAGGCTCGCGATCGCGGTAATGGCCTCTTGGGCTCGGTCGGGGTCGGCGCCGTGCTTCTGCGGTTCGCGCGCGACATTGACTTCCAGCAGGACAGCCTGCTGGGGCTCGACCCGCGCCAGCTCGGTCGCAAGGCGGACCGAATCAACCGAGTGGATGAGTGCGAAGCGGCCGGCCGCCTGGCGGACCTTGTTGGTCTGGAGGTGGCCGATCAGATGCCATTCGGCGTCGAGCACCTCATCCATCTTCAGGACCGCTTCGTGCACGCGGTTCTCGCCCAGCACCCGCAGGCCCGCGGCCAAGGCCGCCCGGCAGGTCTCGGCCCCAAAGCCCTTGGTAACGGCCACGATGACGATGTCGTGAGGGTTACGAATGCGCGCGATCTTGTCGCGCACCAGCGCGAGGCGCTCCTTTACCTCTTCGATCATCTCAACGCGACGATCGCGCCGAACCGGGTGCCGTCCGCGTCGCGGCGGTGAGACGGCAGAAAGGAGGTTTCTTTCGTGCAGAGCCCGAGCACATGGACCTCCTTGACCCCGGCCTCTTCCAGCTGGGCGCGATTGACCGCGGCGAGGTCGAGCAAGAAATGGTCGTCCCTTCCAGGCTTGAGGAAGCGCGTATCGAAATGGGAGGCGACGTCCTCACCCACCTCGTAACAGCGACCGCAGATTCCAGGCCCGATGCCGGCCAGGATGTCGGCGGGATGCGACCCATACTCATCGGTCATCTTCTGCACGGCCGCGACTGCCACCCCCGCCGCGGTGCCGCGCCATCCCGCATGCGCGAGCGCGGCGCAGCGCCGTTGTGGGTCCCAGAGCACGATGGGATAGCAGTCGGCATAAGTCGCGAAAAGGGGCACGTCGCGCTGGTCGGTAACCAGGGCGTCGACTCCCTGGACCACGCCCCGGGGCTCGTCAACACGCGCGACATCGGCGCCGTGGACAGCCCCAACGACCGTAAGCGCTTCTGAGTCCGTGCCCATCGTGCGAGCGAAGTCGCGCCGCGAGGCGAGGACCGGTTCTGGGTCGGGCGCATGGCTCAACCCGACGTTCCCGATCAGCAGCGTGGAGAAACCGTGGACCAGGCCCGATTCCGATTCGAGCTCTGGAATTTTCAACAGGCGCGCACTGATCACCATCAAATTGAGCTTACTGGGCGCCCCCACCCGGCGGCGCTCGCGTGGCGAGCGGCGCCGCCCTCCCCAGCGAGTGGGTAGGGGTCGGCCGGCTTTAGGCCGGCCTTCGCGAGCTGAGCACTTGCTCGATCTCGCGTTTGACCTGCTGCAGGTCCATGAACTCTCGGTAGACGGAGGCGAAGCGGATGTAGGCGACCTCGTCGAGGTCGCGCAGGCGGTCCATCACCATCTCGCCGATCTCCCCGCTGGGGATCTCGACCCGGCCTGATCGCCTGAGCTCGGCTTCGATGTCATCCACGATCGCGCGCAGGCGTTCCGGCGAGATGTCGCGCTTCTCGGTCGCCTTCTTCAGCCCGGTGAACAGCTTCTGCGGGTCGAAGTCCTCGCGGCGCCCGTCCTTCTTGGTGACGTAGAACGGCACCGCCTCGATGCGTTCGTAAGTGGTGAAGCGCTGCCCGCACTGCAGGCACTCACGCCTGCGCCTGATCGCCTCTCCGACTTCCGAGTCGCGAGAGTCGACCACCTTCAGGTCGTGATGTCCGCAGTACGGGCAGCGCAATGTGCTCTATCTATTCCTACATCCGGTTGCGGAGAAACGCCGGGATGTTGATGTCGCTCATCTCGTCGGCGCCGAACTCAGGCCGCTCGCGCTCGAGTGCTTTGCGCTGAGTGTCGTGCCGCACCTCGGTCGAGCTCTTGGCACCGAACCCGGTGGCGATGACTGTGATCTTGATCTCTCCCTGCATCGTGTCGTCGCGCACGACGCCGAAGATGATGTTGGCGCTGGGGTCGGCCGCGGCGCGCACGATCTCGGCCGCCTTTTGCACTTCTTGGAGGGTTATGTCCTTGCCCGCAGTGATGTTGAAGAGGATGCCCTTCGCGCCGTCGATCGAGGTCTCGAGGAGCGGGCTCGACACCGCCTGCTTGGCGGCATCCTCGGCACGGTTGTCGCCGGCACCGTGGCCGATGCCCATGAGAGCCTCGCCCGCGTTCTCCATGATCGCCTTGACGTCCGCGAAGTCGAGGTTGATGACGCCGGGGTTGGTGACGAGATCTGAGATGCCCTGCACGCCCTGACGCAAGACATCGTCCGCCATCCGGAAAGCTTCCTCGAGGGTTGTCTTCGAGTTGGCGACCTGGGCGAGCCTGTCGTTCGGAATCACGATCAGGGCGTCGACCTGGCTGCGGAGCGACTTGATGCCCTCCTCGGCGGTCTCGTTGCGCACGCGACCTTCAAAGGCGAAGGGGCGCGTCACGACGCCGATGGTCAGGGCGCCTGATTCCTTGGCGAGCTGCGCGACGATCGCCGCGGAGCCGGTACCGGTGCCGCCGCCCATGCCGGCGGTGATGAACACCATGTCGGAGTCCTGAACGACCGCCGAGAGCTCTGTCCTGCTCTCGTCAGCCGCGTCGCGACCGCGCGTCCAGTCGCCGCCGGCACCCAGGCCACGGGTGATCTTGTTCCCCATGTGGACCTTGACGTCGGCCTGGCAGCGCTCAAGCGCCTGCTTGTCGGTGTTGACGGCGATGAACTCGACCTTGAGCGCTTTCGAGATCATCCGGTTGACCGCGTTTCCGCCGCCGCCGCCGCAGCCCACGACCTTGATGCGGGCCCGCCCTTCGTGCAACAGACTTTCTTTCACAACTTCCTCCTGGTTTTCTTGTCCTTTTGACTTGGCTATGGCGAGCTCAAGCTGGTTTCGGGTCTCTTCTCTAGAAAAAATCTCGCAGCCACCTCACTGTTTTTTGATAGGTCAAGCCGATCGTCACCGGCTGCCGCGCGCTGGCGTAACCGCGGGCGGGGGCACGCGATCCCCACTTGACAAGGCCGACCGCCACTGCAAACGACGGCCCCTGCGCGCGGTCGGCGAGGCCGGCCGTGCCGAGTGGTTGGCCGAGGCGCACCGAGGCGTCGAAGACGGCTTGCGCTGCATCAGTGGTGCCCATGAGGCGCGAGCCTCCGCCCGTCACGACCACCCCGGCCGGTAGGAGGCCGTCGAAGCCGCTCTTGCGGACTTCCTCGCGCGCCATCTGGAAGATCTCCTGCATGCGGGGGCCGATGATCTCGGCCAGGAAGCGGCGGGGCAGGGCCTGGATGCGGTCTCCACCAACCTGGCGGACCTCGACCTTTTCGCCCTGGTCGATGACGTCGGGGAGGGTGTGGCCGTAGTTCAGCTTCAGGCTTTCTGCTTCCGCGAGGGTCGTGCGCAGGCCGATGGCGATGTCGCTGGTTACGTGGTTGCCGCCGACCGGCAGCACGGCGAGGTGGCGCGCTGAGCCCTCGTTGTAGACGACGACGGCGGTCGTGCCGGCGCCGATCTCGACGAGGCAGACGCCCAGGTCGATCTCTTGCGGGGTGAGGACGCCTTCGCCCGCGGCGAGGCCTGCACAGACGACGTCTTCGATGTCGAAGCCGGCGCCGTGGACGCACTTGATCACGTTTTGCACCGCGGTTTGGGCGCCCGTGATGATGTTGGTTTCGACCTCGAGGCGGTGGCCCGTCATGCCCACGGCGTCGCGCACGCCGTCCTGGCCGTCCACGGTGTAGGCGCGGGGGATCACGTGGATCACCTGGCGGTCGGAGGCGACGCTGATCGCGCGGGAGGCCTCGACGACGCGGTGCACGTCTTCCTCGCCGATCTCGTGGTCGGGGCGGGCGACGGCGACGACGCCTGTCGAGTTCTGGGACGTGAGGTGGCCACCCGCGAGGGAGACGACCACGGATTCGATGCGCTGGCCGGCCATGCGCTCGGCGGCCACGGCGGCTGCCTGGATGGAGGCGATGGTTTTTTCGAGGTTGATCACCACGCCCTTGCGGAGGCCGTCGGAGGGCGACTCGCCCACACCGATGATGTTGAGGGGGGCGCCGGGGGCGCTGGGGTCGTCAGACTCGGCGATGACCACGGCGACGCGGCTCGTGCCGAGGTCTAGGCCGACGGTGCGCTTCCGCCGTGACAAAGGTGGTTGTGGTGCCTCCTGGCTGGAACGTGGGCTGGAACTGGGGGCGGGCTGCTGGGGATTATATCGGCTCCTGGGACGTCTGCGGGACTAGATTTTGTGGGTCGGGGGTTTGGAAGCGGCACGCCTTGTGGGTCGGACGCTGATGGTTAACGGCGCGTCTGGGGTTGTTGCGGTGCGGGTTTACGGACTGGGAAATCGTGTCTTAGTGACGATTGAGGGTGCTGGCGTGCTGCGTGGCAGTGGCGCGACGGGCGTAGATGAGTTCAATGAAAACAGCGAATTGGCTGAGAGATCGCTTCGTGGGAATTGGGATGCGCTCAAAAGGACTGGGAAGGGGAGTTCTCGTTACGCGCTGAGGGTGCTGGCGTGCTGCGTGGCATTGACGCGATGGGCGCAGATGAGTTCAATAAAAAGAGCGAGCAAAAAGGCCAAATTAACAACCCAAAAACCTTGACGTCTCGAACATCTGTTTGTACCATATTCCTATGCTCGCGACGCAAGACGTTTATGACATAGAGGCCGCTGATGAGGTTCTCCTGACTCGCGGCGAGCGCCTGATCGAGATGGGCCGCGGCATCTCTTTGATGCAGCTCATGTTCGCCAAGGAAGCCGCCGAGTTCGCTGCCACCAACGAGTACGAGGAATGGGGCGCCACCACCCCCATCGACTGGATTCGCATCCATTGCCACATGACGGGCCCTCAGGCTGCCAACTACGCAGTTGCCGGCGAGCATTTCGATGAGCTGTCCAACACCGTGGTTGCCATGGCCGAGGGCAAGGTTGGCTTCGGCCACCTGGTGGTGATGGCCAGGACCAGCAACGCCCTTGCCATGTCCCCCACGGCAAAGGTATTCGACGAGCAGCGGCTGCTTGCCAAAG
>Ga0207929_1000299_pt1 | contig 14109 bp, 12 predicted proteins | sample NGESurdeep072012_FD_184466 | JGI IMG/M metagenome (GOLD analysis project Ga0207929, IMG submission 184466) | Arctic peat soil microbial communities from Barrow, Alaska - NGEE Surface sample 53-1 deep-072012 (SPAdes) | ecosystem: Environmental > Terrestrial > Soil > Wetlands > Peat ... | reverse complement strand
CGCCTCAGCACGGCCCACAGCTCCCGCCGCGGCTTGACGAGTTGGTCGAAATTCTTGGGCGGCGCTTCGGCGCGACGGCATCGCGCACCGATGCCGAGCGAGACGCTGCTATCGATCGCGGCGATACAACGGTCGACCTCAGATATCGCGTGCCGGCAAGCATCGCGACCGACCTCGTCGCACTGAATGAGCTCATCGACGATGCCGACGAGTTCTGCCGAACAGGCCAGCTTCTGACGCTGCCACGTGACCCAGCCATTGCGCGGTTCGGCCACTGGTACAACGGGGAGTTTCTTCGCCAACTCCAGGGGCTCGATCCCATTCCCTGGGACGGCCCGCTCGACTAGGTGGCCTCAGTTGAGCGAGACGAAAACGTGCGACGCAATCGCATCGTCGAGTTCTGCAGCATCGCCGCCGCCGCCAACCACGACCCGCTTGCCGTTAAACGAAACAGCGACTGGGAGATTCGGCCGCACGCCGGCCCGGCGCAAGCGCGTGAGCAATCCGGTATCGGACTGCAGGGGTTCACCGATTCTGCGGACGACGACACTGCGCGTGTCGATCGGCACCGTATTAAGTGCCACCAGCCCCTCGAGGAATCCGACATCGGCCGTCGTGTCACCGAGCTCGGCCAGACCTGGAATCGGGTTTCCGTAGGGCGACTCGTGCGGATGACCGAGCACGTCGAGCAGGCGGCGCTCAACCGCCTCGCTCATCACGTGCTCCCATCGGCAGGCCTCCTCATGAACGAGCTCCCAGTCGAGCCCGATCACGTCGACCAGCAGGCACTCGGCGAGGCGGTGCTTTCGCATGACCCTCGTGGCCAGCGCTCGGCCGGCCGCTGTCAGTTCGAGGCGGCGGTCGTCCTCGACTGTCACGAGCCCATCACGCTCCATGCGAGCCACTGTTTGCGACACGGTCGGCACGCTCTGGAAGAGCCGTTCGGCGATCCGGGCGCGCAGCGGGACGGCGCCCTCTTCTTCAAGTTCGAAGATCGTGCGCAAGTACATCTCGATGGTGTCAATGAGGTCGTGCTCGTGGTTCACACCACGATTGTGTCGCAGATGCGACAGCTGCGCAGAATCACGCCCGGCTACGCTCGTGCGGTGGCCAAGCATGGGTGGGGGCGAAGCGCTGTAAGCGCCGCCTGCACCGCCGCCACCGTGATGGCAGCGGCCAGCGCCTGCTCCCACAACAAGGCCGCGTCGGTCGCGTCGGCGCCCCCGTTGTCGTCGTCCTCGAATTCGTCGCCCGGTTTGTCGACTTCGCAGCCGGATCCGACATCGCCGACCCCAACGTCCGCACCTGCAAACTCACCCGCAGTCAGCTCGGCCGCACCCTCGTCTTCGTCGCCGGTCGCCAGCCCCACCAGAGTGGTTACGTCGACGCCATCCGCAACGGGTCAGCCGCATCTCGGCGGGTTCACCATAGCTGTAGCCGCGGTGACGGCGGCGGATCTTGGCGCCAGCTGGCACCCCGGCTGTCCGGTCGGGCCGAGCCAACTCCGCGCCGTGACGCTGAGTTTCTGGGGCTTCGACGGCGTTGCCCAGACCGGCACGCTCGTCGTCAGCTCGACCGTCGTGCCCGCGGTCACCCGGATCTTTCGCACCTTGTTCGATGAGCGATTCCCGATCCGTTCAATCCTGCCAACCTCCAACTTTGGCGGCAGCGACGATGCGTCGATGGCCGTCGACAACACGTCCGCGTTCAACTGCCGGTACGCGGTCGCGGCCGGGCCACCGCGATGGTCGGCACATGCATTCGGCAAGGCCATCGATGTGAACACCATCGAAAATCCCTATGCGTTCGAGGGAAAGGTGCTCCCCCCGCAAGGGGCGCCGTACATAACACGCTCGCCGTACCGGCCGGGCATGGCTGTTCGTGGTGGTGCGCTCGTCAACGCGTTCGCAGCTTCGGGTTGGCAGTGGGGCGGCCGCTGGAGCTCGCCGGACTATCAGCACTTCTCTGCCGACGGCGGATAGATGTAGTGGTCCGCCGACGGCGGATAGATGTAGTGGTCGGCGGATGGCGGGTAGGTCTAGATTGTCGCGTCGTAGCTGACGCCAACCAGGTCGTCGGTCGTCAGCGGCTCATGGTCGACACGCGGCCGCATCGGTTCGCGTACGAAGATTCGTCGAGAAATTTCCCTGATGGCAAGCGAAACTGCAAGCAGTGCAACTGCAACGACGCCGTCGAGCCAGAAGTGATTCGCCGTGATCACGACGACGTACATGGTCAACGCGGTATGAACCAAAATGAGCCAGCGCCATTTGCTGCGAGTTGCGGTGATGACGGCAACGGCCACCAGTGCGGCCCAGGCCACGTGCACTGACGGCATCGCCGAGTACTGGTCTGCGCCAACGTGGGCGGTAACGGCATACACCGACTGACCGTAAAGGACCGCCGTATCGACCATGCCGACGGAGATGAGCCGCGGGGGTGCAACCGGCACGAGATCGACGAGCAGGCATGTCGCCGTCGTGAGCACGACGAGAGTGCGGGTCCGCACATATGCATCGCGATGACGGAAGTACAGCCATAGCAAAACAACGAGCAGCATGCCGAAATGCATGGTGGCGTAGTAGATGTTGCTCGCTTGGACGATGAATGAGTTGTGCAGGATCGGCCGCTGCATCGTCGCCTCGTTGGGGAAATGCCAGGATCGCTCGAGATGCCAGATCCGCAATCCCCTGGTGACAGCTTCGCCGGTGTGACCTAGCGACAGTCCGCCAGCCAACTGCCAGAGTGCGTACAAACCAACGATGATGCCGACTTCGCGACCGAAGGGTGCGACCTTCCACCAGCCGCGCGGACTATCAGGGGCGATCCGCTCCGCGACCGATGCGACCGCCAGGAACGCGATCGCCACCAGGCCAGCGGCCTGCCAGGTCAGCGCGACATTTGGCACAGCCAATCATGACACTGGCACAGGCCATATCTCGCACGCCTACCGAAGGCGCAGCAGGAGCTTGCCCGCGACCGTGTGCTCGGCCAGCGCCGTGAACGCCTGGTCGATCTCGCCGAGCTCGAATTCGGCGCCGATACCCACGCGCAAATCGCCGCGCGCCATCGCGGCCAGCGCGCCGACAATCCCCGCCTGGCGTTCTTCGGGCGTCGAGATCATCCCGCCGTAGCCGATCACCCGCAGCCGCTTGCGGTAGAGCTGCTGCAAGGGAACCGCCCCCTCACTGCCGGCGCTCGTACCGAACAGAACGAGCCGGCCCCGCGGCAGCAACGCTTTCATGGCGGACGCCGTGAACTCCCCGCCGAGCGAATCGAGAACGACCGTCGGGTTGAGCTCAGCACCGGCGTCGAGCACGGCAGCCGCATCGCCGACGACGGCCCGACTCGCACCCATGGCGCGCATCGCATCGGCCTTGCCTGCGGTAGTTGTTTGACTCCACACCTGCGCGCCCTTCGAAGCCGCGTACGAGATCACCGACAGACCAACGCCACCGCTGCCGCCTAGAACCAGCACCCGATCGCCGGGCGTGATCGTTGCCAGTTCGACCACGTCGAAGGCGGTAAGCGCGCCGATGCCGACCGTGGCCGCATCTCGCAACGAGACGCCGTCCGGAATAGGGATCACGGAGGTTCGCGGCACGACCGCGGCTTCGGCAAACACGCCGTCACGAGTCGATCCGAGACCGCCGCCCGAGACCACGACGGCAACGCCGTCAGCGTGGCCCGAAGCCTCGCCACCCAGTGTTCTCGGTACCGGGCCATTCGGTGCGACCGAGCCCAACGCGTTGTAACGGTCGACGGGATTGACCCCGGCGAAGGCCAACTCGACCAGCACCTCGTCGTCCGCTGGCGTTGGTAGCTGTATCTGTTCGATGGCGAGTGGCTTACCGTGCTCGACGAGCCGAGCTGCGCGCATCTCGTGGTTCCTCACTTGTTGGGCATACACACATCACTTGTTGGGCGTACACACATTGGCCGGTGTCCAAACCCACTTGCGCGTGGCTGCGCTGGCTGTTAGTACCGAGCAGTGAACCAGCTCATCATCGAACAGGTGGCCAGCCGCCCCATGGCGGATCGGTGGCACGCCGTGAAGGCCGCGTGCGCGCCCGTCGACAATCGAGAGTTGCCTGCCGACCCGGTAGCCGAGGTCTACGAACGGATCGAAAGCGATCGAACTGACGAGGTGCGCGAGCTGTGGCTCGGCCTGGTCGCCGAGGTCCCGGTCGTGGTGGGCGAGCTCACCTTGCCGGTGCTCGACAATCGGGCGAACGCCATCGTCGATGTGCGCACGCACCCCGACTTTCGGCGGCGCGGGCATGCCACCGCAATGTTCGAGCATCTGGCTGCACGAGCGCGCGGGTACGACCGCACGAAGCTGATGGGGTTCGTGTGCGAAACGGCGCCGGAGAACGGTGCGGCGACGGCGAGCGTCACCCCGGGCGTGTCCTTTGCGACCACGGTAGGGGCGCGGCCGGTCACGACAGAAGTTCGCCGACTTCTCAGGATTGCCGACATCGATGACGCGCCACTTGAGCGATTGCGCGCCGAGGCGATCGATCGGTCATCCGGCTATACAGCCGTGCAATGGGAGGGACCGGCTCCAGCCGAATTTCTCGATGACCTCGCGGTGCTCGAGTCGCGGCTGTCGACCGACGCACCCATGGAGCAACTCGACTGGGAACCGGAGGACTGGAGCCCTGCCCGCTACCGCGAGTACGAAGCGAGCGTGGAAGCTCGCGACCGCAGCCATCTGGTCGCGGTCGCTCAGCACAACGCGTCAGGACGGCTCGTGGCGCTCACCGAAATCGGTATTGCCCGTGCCCGGCCCGACATTGCCTACCAGTGGGCGACCATCGTCGACCCGGCCCATCGCGGGCACCGACTGGGCGTGCTGGTCAAGCTGGCGAACCTCGACGCCATTCGCGCCAACTGGCCGAGCGTGCGGAGCGTCAACACCTGGAATGCCGGGGTGAACGACCACATGGTGGCGATCAACGAGGCGATGGGCTTTCAGGCGATTGAGCAGTGGCGCGAGTGGCAACTCGAGTTCACGAGTCGGGTGTCGAGCCCTCAACACCCGCATGCGCAGCCGGAATAGTGCCCAGCCGACCCGCCTGGTAGTCCTCGAACGCCTGCATGACCTCAGCCTTGGTGTTCATGACGAACGGTCCGTACATCGCCACTGGCTCGCGAATCGGCTGGCCGCCAAGAATCAGCACGTCCATCGTCGGGCTGCGCGTCTCTTGCGTCTGGTCGGCCGCGATCGTGATCGTGTCACCGTCGCCGAAGACCGCGAGCTGTCCGATCGAGATCGGACGACGGCCCGTGCCGCCCGAACCACGGCCCACCGAACCGCGGCCGGCCAGGGTGTACACGAGTGCGTTGTAGTCGGGTTGCCAGGGCAGCGTGAGTGATGCGCCCGGTGACAGCGTCGCGTGCACGAGTGCGATCGGCGTGTGCGTAATCCCAGGCCCTGGGTGACCCGCGACCTTGCCGGCGATAACGCGCAGCAACACCCCGCCGTCCGGCGATGCAATGAGCGACACTTCGCTCGCCCTGATGTCTTGGTAGCGCGGCGCGGCGAACTTCATCGCTTGCGGCAAGTTGACCCAGAGCTGGAAACCGTGGAAGAGACCGCCGCTCGCGACGAGGTATTCAGGTGGTGTCTCGATGTGCAAGATGCCGGCGCCGGCGGTCATCCATTGGGTGTCGCCATTGGTGATGAGGCCGCCGCCGCCGTTGGAGTCGTGGTGCTCGAACAGCCCGTCGATCATGTAGGTAACGGTCTCGAAGCCGCGGTGCGGATGCCACGGCGTGCCCTTGGGCTCACCTGGCGCGTACTCGACTTCGCCCATCTGGTCCATGTGGATGAACGGATCGAGGGCGTGCAGGTCGACACCCGCGAACGCGCGGCGCACCGGGAAGCCTTCGCCTTCGAGGCCTGACGGCGCAGTGGTGACCGAGAGCACGGGACGGTCGCGGTCGATGGCCGGATCGGTCAACGGCACGCGCGGCAGCGCGAGCGGATTCTCAACAGTGACTGCGGGCATCAGCTACTCCTTCGTGCGGTGCGGCGCTGTTCGACGCTTGCACCAACATGGTTGCATGCACAATCATTCCACTCGTCGAACTCTAGGCGAGGTGACGGAAATCCACGCTCAGCGTGGCTAACGTCCGCGTCTCAGACGCCCAAGAGCGACGGAAGGTGCCGCGCCGGGGGGTTGCCGTGGCTCAACACCGCGTCGTGCACCTGCTGTTCCGACCACGCGGGGTTCCTGGTCCGGACCCGGCCGACGATGTCGGTGACCTGAGCCGCCCCGACGAAGTAGGTCGACAACTGGGTGCTGGTGAGCTGCGCTCGCCGCCACTTGCCGGCCGCCTCGCCCTCTTCCTGGTAGCCGCGCCCGGTCATCAGGGCCATCGCCTCGGCCTCGGTGAGGTTGTCGCAGTGCACCCGCACATCGAGCAGCGCATTGATGCCGGAGCGCAGCCGCATCTTGAGTTGTTGCATGTGCACCTGCGGGCCGCCGAAGCCGTGGTGAACCATGCGCTGCTCGGCGTACACCGCCCAACCCTCGACGAATGGGCCGCTCCAAAACGTCTGCCGTACCTTCGTCGCCACCTCACCTCGGCGACTGTGCGCGAGCTGTAACACGTGGCCTGGCATGGCTTCGTGAATCACCAGATTGCGCAAGGCGTGCGCGTTGTATTCGCGGTAGAAGGAGGCCACCCGCTCGGCCGGCCAGTCGGTCGGTGTCGGTGAAATCGCAAAGAACGTCGTCGTGCCCGGTGGGTCGAGTGGACCAGGTGGGTCGCAGTACGCGATGGCGACGCCGCGATGAATCTCTGGCATCACGATGACCTCGACCGGATCGTCGTACATCGTGATGAGGTCGTGTTCGCGCACGAACGCGGTGGCCTCGGCCAGCGCCTGATTGGCGATGGCGACGACGGTGTCGTTGTCGGGTGCGTCGGCCGCCAGCCGGTCGAGCACCTCTTTGGGTGTGCCGCCGAGCTGAGCCGCGACCTCAGCGAGCTGCTCCTCGACGCGCGCCAGTTCGTCGGTCGCGGCCTGCAACACCTGTTCGGGTGACATCTCGACGTCGAGCACGAGCGCGAGCTTGCGCGCGAATCGTTCACGGCCCAGTCGCGGATCGGCGTCCGCCGAATCCAGCTGCTCCTGCAACCACCCGACGTGCGTCGTCAATGCCTCGCGCGCGGCGTCGACTGCGGGTGCGACCGACGTCCGAATTTCAGGCCGGACGCCGTCGAGCTCGCGACCGATGTCATCGAGCAGGCCGAGGGTGCCGCCGAATTGGCCGATCGCCGTTTCTACGTGCACGCGGGGCATCTGATGCAAAGCCGACCGGGCGGCTTCGAGTTGTTCGGGAATCTGCTCCAGTCGCCCACCGGCGTTGCGCAATCGCTCATCAAGCGGTGCGAAATCGCGGGCGATGAGCAGGTACAACGCCGACCCGGGGTTGGCAACCAACGGGTTCCACGTGTGCTCGCCGTCGTCGGCAATCTCGAGCAAGCGCTCGCGAAGCCGCACGTCGAGCACTTCGGCATCGACCCGGTGCGCGGCCGGCAACTCGACGTCGTCGAAGGCGCGCAACTCGGCGAGGCGACCGGTAAGCGCGCGCCGTTCGTCGGCGAGCGCGTCGGGCCGCAGATCGTCGAGGCGGTCGTCGTATCGGTGGTCGCCGAGCGAACTCGCTAATACCGGCTGTCGCACAAGAAGGTCTTCGACGGTGGCCGCCGCAAATGTTTCGAAGATCTGCACGCTCTCGGTCATGGCGATCAACCTAACCCGAGCGGGCGCGCCCTCCCACGTATGGTCGACGCTGCCGCGGTGGCCGTAAGCACTCGCACCCTGGACAGCGCTAGGGCACGATAGGCGCGTGACCGAGCTGCACGAATCCGCGACGCGCGGTGGGCCTGACCGCTTGCAAGCACTCCTCGACGCGGTGCTCGTCGTGGGTTCTGACCTCGACCTGTCGACCGTGCTTCAACGGATCGTCGATGCCAGCGTCACTCTCGTCCGGGCCCAATACGGGGCGCTCGGCGTGATCGGTGATGGCGAGGTGTTGTCGCAATTCGTGACCGTCGGCATAGACGACGACACCATCAAGGCGATCGGGCCCTTCCCCCGCGGTCACGGCATCCTGGGCGTGCTGATCAAACATCCGGAGCCGTTGCGTCTGCACAATCTCGCCGACCACCCGGCGTCCTACGGATTCCCGGCACACCATCCGCCGATGGGCACGTTCCTCGGCGTGCCGATCCGCATTCGTGACGAGGTGTTCGGCAACCTCTATTTGACGAACAAGGCCGGCGGCGCAGACTTCGACGAGGACGACGAGAGCGTCGTGCAAGCACTGGCCGCGGCCGCCGGCGTCGCAATCGCAAACGCCCGACTGTTCGACGAAGCCCAACGCAGGCAGCGCTGGCATGCCGCATCCGCGGAGGTGACGACCAGTCTCTTGTCGGGAACCGAACCCGACGAGGTGCTTGCGTTGGTTGCCGAGCGCGCGCGCGAACTTGCCGGCGCCGACATCTCCGCGATCGCGCTGCCGATCGGAGAAACCCTCGCGATCGAGGTGGCGCATGGCGATTTCGCGCAGGCCATCATCGGGCAACGGGTAGCTCTCGATGAGTCACTCGTCGGGCTGGTCTTTCGAACCGGCGAGGCGCTTTCGGTACCCGACCTCCTCACCGACGAACGTGCGGCCGCCGCGCACCAGCTCGGGGGCGAACTCGGCCCGGCGATATTCGTGCCGCTGCGGGCCGCCGAACATACGCGAGGCGTGCTCTACGTTGCCAAGCGCGAGGGCGCCGCCGCTTTCCGGCCTACCGACCAGCCCATGCTCGAGGGATTCGCGGCGCAGGCGTCACTTGCGCTCGAGCTAGCCCGACAGCGGCGCGAGACCGAGCAGCTGAGCCTGTTTCGCGACCGCGACCGCATTGCGCGCGATCTGCACGACCTCGTGATTCAACGCCTCTTCGCGACCGGCATGCAGCTTGAGAGCTCGATGCGATACATGACCACGCCCGAGGCAGGTGGTTACGTACAGAACGCGGTGGACGACCTCGACAAGACGATCAAAGAGATCAGGTCGACCATCTATGCACTGCAACGCGACGACAGGTTGGCTATGCGCAGCTTGCGCGCGCGCATTGCCGCGCTCATCGACGAATATGCAGGAGCGTTGGATTTCTCACCAGGACTGCGCCTCGAGGGGCTGGTCGACACCAGAGTCTCCGCGCCGATCGCCGAGAACCTGCTTGCCGTGATCCGGGAGGCGTTGTCGAACGCGGCCAGACACGCCAATGCAGCACACGTCGACGTCGTCGTGTCCGTCGACGAGACCCATGTGACAGCGACGGTCACCGACGACGGCGTCGGTCTCGTCGCAGATACGCGTCGTAGCGGGCTGGCGAATCTTGAGCAACGGGCAACCGAACTCGGCGGGGAATTCAGCGCGGAGGCTGCTCCCGAAGGCGGAACCGAGATTACCTGGCGAGTACCTCTGGACGACTGATGGCAGCGATCCGGCGACCGGAGACAACGTCCGGGCGCAGCGACAGGTAGCTGTCGAAGTCGGTCGCGCCCCACGCGGGCAGGCTGAGGTCGTCGAGCTGACCGAGCTCGTCGGAATCTCTGACGAGCCGAATAACCCCAGTTAGCACGACGCTCCAGCCTGAGCGGGACGCCATGTCGATGTCGTCGACCTCGAACGCGACCACATTCCCAGGTGCGTGCATGGCCAGGCGCGATCGACGACCCGTTCTGACGATCACATCCGAACCGACGAGCGAGAAGTTCACCGGCACGATGATCGGCATCGCGCGATCGGAATAGACGACGCGCCCGACCGGGACGGTCGCGAGAAGCGCGAAGCACTCCGAGTGCGTGAGGAGTTCCATGTCGTGCGGTTCGCGAGCCATACCCACCATGCTGGGCGTCGACGCCGGCCGACACGGAGTGCCGAAGGTCCCGGCAGCCAGGGCCTCTGGGGCCCGAATGTCGGGGCCCGGATGTGGGGGGCCTGAATGTAGGGGCCCGATTGTGGGGGGCCCGATTGTGGGGGCAGGGGTGTCAGGTTCCCGGCTGCGGCCGGGTGGTCACGCCGATCCTGTTCCACGCATTGATCGTCAGGATCAGGCCGATCAAGGAAGCCAGCTCTGCGTCGGGAAATTCCTTCGCCGCTCGCTCGTACGTCGCATCGGGCATGTGGGTCTGGCTTAGCAGCGTCATCGCATCGGTCAGCTCGAGCGCCGCGCGCTCGCGTTCGGAGAAATACGGCGCCTCCTGCCACGCTGGCAACGCGTAGAGACGCTGCTCGGTTTCGCCGCCGGCCCGGGCGTCGGTGCTGTGCATGTCGATGCAGTAGACGCAGCCGTTCAGCTGCGATGCCCGCACCCGCACGAGCTCCTGCAGACCAGCTTCGAGACCCTCACCGGCCGCTGCGTCGAGGGCGAGCATGGCCTTGTAGAAGCGCGGGGCCAAGGCCTTCAGGTCCATGCGCTGAGTGCTTTCGGTGATTGTCATGCCGTCAGCCTAGGGTGCAACCAGCCCAGGAGTATGGTCCAGTCTTGTGCCGAAAACGTGGGCCACTTTTACCGGCGACCTCCTGCTGGAATTGCGCGGCACCCGGCGGCGGGCCGGCCTCGAGGCCGCTCTGCGCGAAGCGGTGCGCAGCGACCGGCTGGCGCCCGGTACGCCGCTACCGTCATCGCGCGCGCTTGCGATCGAACTCGGACTGGCCCGCAACACTGTCGCCGATGCCTACGCCCAACTGATCGCGGAAGGCTGGTTGGCCGCGCGCCACGGAGCCGGCACGCGGGTTGCCGACCGGATCGAGTCCGACGGGCGGCACGGCGACCAGCATTCCGATGTGGTGCGCCGGCCGGGAAGTACCCAGTACTCCTACGACCTCCGCCCCGGCACGCCGAACCTTGCGGCGTTTCCACGGACGGCGTGGTCCGCCGCAGCTCGCAAGGCATTGGCCCACGCACCAAACGAGGCGCTTGGATATCCCGATCCACGCGGGCTGCCTTCGCTGCGGCAGACCCTCGTCGAGTATCTGGCACGGGTGCGCGGCGTGCGGGCCACGTCAGAAAACGTCGTGATCCGCTCGGGCTTCGTGCAGGCGTTGCACCTGCTGTCGACGGCGTTGCGGCGCGCCGGACCGGGTGGTGTGGGCATCGAGTCGTACGGGCTCGGCGTCCACCGCGACATCATCGAAGCGGCTGGACTCACGACGCACCCGCTCACGGTCGACGACGGAGGCGCCCGCGTCGACGAGGTGACGGTGTCAGGCACCGCCGCTGTCTTGCTGACGCCCGCGCACCAGTTCCCGATCGGCGTCGCGTTGGCCGCGCAACGCCGCGCCGAGGTGCTGCGGTGGGCGAGCGAGCACGGCCGTCTCGTCATCGAGGACGACTACGACGGCGAATTCCGCTACGACGCACGCCCGGTCGGCGCGCTGCAGGGTCTGGCACCTGACCGCGTCGCGTACATCGGGACGGCGAGCAAGAGCCTGGCGCCGGGACTCAGCCTGGCCTGGCTCGTCGTCCCTGCTCATGCTCTTGACGGCGTGCTCGAGGCGAAGCGGCTCAGTGACCGATACACCGGCATCTTCGAGCAACTCACGCTCGACGAGTTCATCCGATCGGGCGGTTACGACAAGCACGTGCGCCGGTCACGACTTCGCTATCGCCAGCGCAGGGACGCGTTGGTTTCTGTCCTTGCTGACCGCGCACCCGACGTCGCGGTCACCGGCATCGCAGCCGGGCTGCACGCCGTCCTGCAACTTGGTCGTGGATTGCGTGCGACCGATGAGCCGAGCATTTGCAGCCGGGCGGGACGCGCCGGTCTCGCCGTACAGGGCCTTGATGATTTCCGACGCAAACCGCAACCCACTGCACCGGCGGCTCTGGTCGTTGGCTATGGCAGGCCGCCTGACCATGACTTCGCAGCCGCGTTGGATGCGCTATGCGACGTGCTCGGCTGACCTCGCCTGGAATCGCTGTGCACTCATCGGAGCCGGCGGACCAGCGGATCATCACCCGACGCGCGTTGCAGTCGAACCTTCACATCGACGGCGACCGCACCTGTCGTCGAGACGATGACCGGGTTCAGGTCGAGCTCGGCCAGCTCCGGGATGTTGGCGGCGAGTTGCGCAACGCGAAGCAACATGTCCTCCATGGACGCGACGTCGCACACGGGAGTGTTGCGGTAGCCGAACAGTAGGGGGGCTGCTCGCAATGACCTGATCTGGCGCTGCGCGGCCTCAACAGTTAACGGCAGCAGCTGGAACGCACGGTCGGCCAGCAAGTCGCTCGCCACTCCACCCAGGCCGACCATGACAAGCGGTCCGAAGGTGGGATCCACCACAACCCCCATGGCGGTTTCGACTCCGCCGACGACCATCGGCTGGACGACAGCACCGCCCATCGCGTCGCCGATTTCGTTGCTCATTGCGGTGAACGCGGCGACCACTTCGTCGGGTGTCTGGAGGTGCAGCCGGACGCCGCCCAGCTCGGTCTTGTGGACCAGTGAGCCCGCCGCAGCCTTCAGTGCAACCGGGAAGCCGATCGCGGTCGCGGCAACGACCGCCGCGGCGGCGTCACCGACATGAGTGCCGGCGGCGACCGTCACGCCGTGCGTTGCTACCAGTTCGGCCGCGACGTGCGCCTCGAGCCAACCGCCGTCCGGACTGCCGGTGAAGACCTGGTCAACGATGCGCCGCGCGCCCGCTAGATCAATGTCGTCGAAAACCCGAACCGTGCCTTCGGAACGACGCAGCCACGACGCGTACCGGACGGCGGCGGCGAGGGCGTTCGCCGCCGGCTCGGGGAACGCATAACACGGCACGACCGGACGCCCGGCCGCATTGCGCAGCTCCTTAGGAACCGTTGGCAGCCCGAGGAAACAGGCGAGGATGGGCTTGTCCGGCTGGTCGGCCTGCACGGTCGCGATCGCCCGGGCGATCCCGGCCTCCGAGCCGGTCTGGATCGGCGTGTACACCGCGAGAATCGCGTCGACGTCGGGGTCTTCGACAAGCACCCGCAAGGCGGCCTCGAACGACACCGGATCGGCGGCCGCAAGCAGATCGACCGGGTTTGCGACGGCCGCCCCTGCGGGCAACAACGCCGATAGGCGGAGCCTCGTCGTGGCACCGAGCTCGACGACGTGCAGGCCATCGCCCTCACACGCGTCCGCGGCGAGCACGCCCGGGCCGCCGCTGTTGCCAATAATCGCCACCCGGCGTCCCCGTGGCAGCGGGGCGAGATCGAGCAAGGTCGAGACGTCGAAAAGCTCGGCAAGCGAGCGGACGCGGATCACACCCGCCTGATCGAACAAGCTGTCGACGGCGACGTCGGGAGTAGCCGCAGCTGCGGTGTGCGAGGCGGCTCCCCTGGTGCCGGCCAGCGTCCGACCCGACTTGACCGCGACCACCGGTTTGGTGCGCCCCACCCGCGCCGCGATCCGCGCGAATTTGCGCGGGTTGCCGAACGATTCGAGATAGAGCGCGCAGACTCTGGTGGCGCTGTCGTGCTCCCAAAAGCACAACAAGTCGTTACCCGAGACATCGGCCTTGTTCCCGGCCGACACGAAGCTGGAGACACCAATACCGGTCCGCGCCGCATAGTCGAGTGCGGCGACGCCGACCGCGCCCGACTGTGACATCAAACCGATGCCCCCAGCAGGCGGGACGGTCGGGCTGAAGGTCGCGTTCAACGCGACGTCGGTGTTGGAGATGCCCATGCAATTCGGGCCGATGAGACGCATCCCTGCGTCGCGGCAGACCCGGACGAGCTCGGCCTGCTGGCGGGCGCCGGCCGGGCCCACCTCGGCGAAGCCGGCGGTGATGACCACCAGGCCGGCCGCACCCCGGGCCGCAGCAGCTGCGGCGACGCCGAGCACTGCACCGGCCGGGACGGCCACCACGACGACATCGATCTGCCCAGGTACCGCATCGAGTTCGGTGAAGGCGCGCACACCGGCAATGCGATGCCCTGACCGATTCACTGCGTGCAACGCGCCGCGGTAGCCGCCGCGAACGATGTTCGCGAGCACCTGATGCCCGAGGCCGGCTGGGTCTGCACCCGCGCCGACGACCACGACCGACGCAGGGG
>Ga0207929_1000298_pt1 | contig 14111 bp, 12 predicted proteins | sample NGESurdeep072012_FD_184466 | JGI IMG/M metagenome (GOLD analysis project Ga0207929, IMG submission 184466) | Arctic peat soil microbial communities from Barrow, Alaska - NGEE Surface sample 53-1 deep-072012 (SPAdes) | ecosystem: Environmental > Terrestrial > Soil > Wetlands > Peat ... | reverse complement strand
CAAGATCATCCGCGACGAGCTGCAGCAGGTCTCAGACAAGTACGCCGACGAGCGCAGATCCGAGATCACGAGCGACGAAGGCGAGTTCACGATCGAGGATCTGATCGCCGAAGAGGACATGGTCATCACCATCTCCCACTCCGGCTACATCAAGCGCACCTCGGTCTCGACGTATCGCAAGCAGCGCCGCGGCGGCCGCGGACTGAGCGGCGCGGGGCTCAAGGACGAGGATTTCATCGAGCATCTCTTCATCGGCTCGACGCACGACTACATCCTGTGCTTCACGGATGACGGCCGCTGCTTCTGGCTCAAGGTTCACGAGGTACCGCAAGCGGGCCGCGCGGCGAAGGGAAAGCCGATCGTCAACCTGATCAACGTCTCACCGGAGACGCAGATCAAGGCGATGGTTCCGGTCCGCGAGTTCTCGGACACACAGTTCCTCCTCTTCTGCACCAGAAACGGCACGGTGAAGAAGAGCGCGCTCTCGCAGTACTCGAACGTCCGTCAGACCGGCATCAAGGCGATCAAGATCGACAAGGACGACGAGCTAATCGACGTGCAGGTGACGAGCGGCTCGAACGACATCGTTCTCGCCACGCGTCATGGCCTCTCGGTGCGTTTCCACGAGCAGGACGTGCGTGAGATGGGCCGAGACACCACGGGCGTCAAAGGCGTGGAGCTTCGCGAGGACGATTCCGTGATCGGAATGGTCGTCGTCAAGCGCGACGCGACGCTGCTCGTGGTCACCGAACGCGGCCTCGGGAAGTGCTCCAACATTGCTGATTACCGGGTGCAGAAGCGCGGCGGGAAGGGCATCATCACAGTCAACAGAACTGAAAAGACAGGTGATGTCGTTGCCCTGATGGAAGTTCTGCCCGCAGATGAGATAATGATCATCACAAAACATGGTGTGATCATCCGCAGTTCCGTCTCTCAGGTGAGAGTAACCGGGCGTATCGCGCAGGGGGTCAAGCTCGTCAACCTCGATGAAGGAGATCTCGTCACAGCCGTCGCCCGGGTCGTCCCCGAAGATGAGGACGAAGGTGCTGAAAACGGCATTCCCGCCACCGAGACCGAGCAGGTCGAGGCCCTCACCGACGAATGAAGATCAAGCGTTCCGACCTGGCGCATGAGCTCGCGGAAATAGAGAAGCTGCGGACGGCACTGCGTAAGGCAGAGTCCGAGGTGCAGCGCCTGCTCGACGAAGCCGCGGCGCGCGGAGCGCTCGTGGACATCCTCCACGACGTCATGGGCTCGCTCTCCATGGGGGAGCTGTTCCACATGCTGGCGCGCCGTCTCGCGCGTGCGCTCAACCTGAGCCACTCGTCCGTCATTTTCGCGAAGTCCGGCGACCGCCTGGGAACCGTCGCCTCGGCGCACGAAGATCCGCAGCTCGAGAATCTCCAGGTCGAGCTCGACAAGTATCCGGAGATCGAAGCCGCCCTCGCGAGCGAGCAGCCGGTTCTCATTCCCGACATCTGGCACTCCGACGCCTACAAGGCGCTGCGCGAGGCGTGGGAGAAGGACGGCAGCGTCATCTCCGTGCGCTCGATCATCGCGCTGCCCTTCCGGCTCGATCTCGATCGCACCGGCGTGTTCCTCCTCCGCCGCACCGCCGAAAAGGCGTCGCTGAACGAAGCTGACGTCGATTTTGCGGAGACCGTGGTCAAGAGCGCCATGAATGCCATGCGTCGCGCGCACATGGTGGAGGTCACGCAGGCCGACAATCTCCGCCTCGAGGCGCTGGCGCGCACCGATCCGCTCACGCAGCTGCTCAACCGCCGGGCGCTGCTCGCACAGCTTGGCACGGAAGTCGAGCGCACGCGCCGCTACAACGCGCCGCTCAGTATCCTGATGATCGACGTCGATGAGTTCAAGGATGTGAACGACACGTTCGGCCATCTCACCGGCGACCAGGTGCTAGTTGAAGTCGCGCTGCTGCTCGCTCGCACCGCGCGCAGCGTCGATTCCGTCGCCCGCTACGGCGGCGACGAGTTCGTGATCGCCGTGCCCGAGACGGGCGAGGCCGGCGCGATTGCGTTTGCGGAGAGACTCCGCGACAAGATCCAGGCGCACGAGTTCGACATCGGAAAGGGCGATCCGCTCCGCCTCACGGTGAGCATCGGCGTCGCCGATTTCCCCGAGCCCAAGATCGAGACGGCGGAAGATCTGCTCGACTGCGCGGACCGCGCGCTCTACCGTGCCAAGGCCGCCGGACGTAATCTGGTGTGTGTCTGAGTAACTTCGATCGGCTCAGGTGAGCCTGTCGGCGGACCACTCTTCACACACCAATGCGAATCCGATCCTCCTCCAACAATCTCGAGATCATCCTCTCCGGCGCGCTGCTCGCGCTCGGTGGGTGCGTCGTCGACTCAGGACAGAAGGAAACCACCGCTGACACGGCGCACCTGGCACCGGTCGTGACCGTAACGCCGGTGAACCGCGGCACTCACGGAATGGCCGAGCGGGTGTTGTGGGCGTTTTCGCCGGACAGTAAGGCGGTTCTCGTAGTGGCTGATCCCGGCGGCATGGAAAACGAGCCCGTTCCGAATGGGTTTTTCTTCGGCGACGAAGCGCGCGGGTTCCAGACGCAGATGGACAGCGTGTGGGACGTGGCACCGTCGCCCGACTGGAAGTGGATCGGATTCGGGCGCGCGTACACGGTTGTGGCTGGTGGCGGAACCGGAACCGATCTGCTGACGGACGTTTCGCGCCGCACCTCGATCGATACCGCGACGCTCCGCGCCGGTTCGTTCCCCGCGAGCGGGATGTCGCTTGCGCGCGCCGTCGCGCAGCCGGGCGTCATCCACATTCCGGACAATCCGCGCGTGCAGGCGGCGGCCGACAGCGCCGTGCCCAAGCTATTTCCCATCGCCCGCGGCTGGCGCGTTCGCTGGACCACCGACGGCACCACGCTCGCACTCGGCAACAGTCCAGCGCGCGCGCTGGACAACGAGCCGAGTCAGACGTGGTCGGCGCTCGATCCGGCGACGGGCGCGCTGCACGGGACGCTGCCGTCGAGCGCGAAGCTAGCCGATGTAAAGTTCACCGGCGGCCCGACGCTTGACCGCTCGCTGCCGATCGACATGAATCAGTCCCCGCCGATTCAGATCCAGCGTGGAAATCAGACTTTCAACATTCAGAGCGAGCGCGGGGTCATCACGCTGGTCGAGACCACGCCGGGTGCCGCGACCAGGGCGCCCCCGCGCGTTGTCGGCGCGGGCATCGCTCTCGCCGCGACTGCCGGTGGGCGCTACATAATCGCGCTCGCGCCGCGCAGCAAGTCCGATCCGAACGAGTCGGCGGTTGAGCCGGTCGTTTACACGGTCACCTGGTAGTGGATGCCGGTCGCGTCGCGAAAGCCAGTACTCTACTTCCCGAGTCGGCGCAGCTCCACCAACAGGCAGTAATCCTGGACTACGTCTATACCCGCGCGTGCAAGCTGCTCCGCGGCAGCGTCGTTTCTGATTCCGAGCTGAAACCAGACTGACTTGGGCTTCTTGGCGATGATGTCGTCGACGTGCGACGGGATGTCTTTGGGACGGCGGAAGACGTTGACCATGTCGATGTCGCCCGGAATGTCGGCGATTTTTCGGTAGACTTTCTTCCCCATCATCTCGGTGAGATCCTTGTAGTAAACCGGAACCGGGACGATCTCGTATCCAGCGCGCTCCGCATACTCGGGGACGTAGTGCGCCGGCTGCTCGGCATCGGGCTTGATGCCGAGCACGGCGATGCGATGCGTGTTCTCCAGCAGGTCTTTTATCTGCGCCGGCGATTCGATCAGGTGATCTCGCCAGTTCGCGCCGTCAGTCTGTGCGGTCATGGTCTCTTCGATTTGCCGGCTCATTTTACTTTCGACAATTCGCCGGATTGGGAAGCTCACCGCGCGGGGTAACGGGAAGCACGTCGCCCCGGTAAATTGCAAGAGCGAGTCCAGCTCAAAAATTTCTGGAGATCCACACGTAATGCGAATGTTAGTTCTTGGCGCCGGGCTGCAGGGCTCCGCGTGCGCGTATGATTTGCTGCAGAATCCCGAAGTAAAGGAAGTTCGCCTCGCCGATCTGCACACCGGCCACCTTCCGCAATTCCTCGCGCCGTACTCCGGCGAGCGCCTGATCTTCACGCCGCTCGACGTGCGCGACAAGGAAGCCGTGCTCGCGCTGATGCGACAATCCGACGCGGCGATGAGCGCGATCCCGTACTACTTCAATTTCGAGCTCGCCGAGCTTGCCGTCGAAGCTGGCGTGCACTTCTCGGATCTGGGTGGAAATACCGAGATCGTGGTCAAGCAGAAGACGCTGGACGCGGCCGCGAAGAAGAAGGGAATCACGATCATTCCCGACTGTGGTCTGGCGCCGGGAATGGTCAACATCCTGGCGGAGCACGCGATCCGGCAGCTCGACACGGTCGACACGGTTCGCATTTTCGTCGGCGGACTGCCGCAGCGTCCCGAGCCGCCGCTCAACTATCAGATCGTCTATTCACTCGAAGGAGTGCTCGACTATTACACGACGCTCTCGTGGGTGCTGCGCAAAGGCAAGCGCACGCAGGTAAAAGCGCTGTCGGAGCTCGAGGTCGTCAACTTCGGCGGATCGCTGGGCGAGCTCGAAGGATTTCACACGGCGGGCGGCCTTTCGACGATGCCGTCGCGCTATGAAGGAAAGATTGCGACGATGGAGTACAAGACGCTCCGCTATCCTGGCCATGCGCGCATTATGGAAGCGATTCGAGAGCTGGGCCTACTCGACTTGAACCCGGTCGACGTGAAGGGAGTCAAAGTCGTTCCGCGGGATCTCGTCGTCGCCGCGATGGGTCCGCGTCTCACCAAGCCGAACGCGTATGATCTCGTCGCGCTGCGCGTCTACGCCGAAGGCACGAAGGACGGAAAGCCGAAGCGGATCGGGTGGGAGATGGTGGATTACTACGACGAGGAGAACGGGATCAGCGCGATGGAGCGCTCGACCGGCTACTCGCTCTCGATCACGGGGCAGATGCAGGCGCGCGGAGAGATCGGAAAGGCGGGCGTATTCACTCCCGACGAGGCGGTGCCTGCTGAAAAGTACATCCGGGAGTTGGCCGCGAGAGGGGTGATGATCAGGGAGATGCGGTGACGGGCTAGGAACTACATCTACAAATGATCACTTTGCCACTGACAACTCGCATCCCGTTCAGTTGTAGTTTTTTATTGAGATCAGTGTTCAGCGAGCACGTAGATAGCGGTGAGCGCGAGCAGAAAGTACGGCACGAGCGCAGCGGCGCCGGCGTAGTCTTTTGAAACACGCTGACCGAAGAAAAGCGCAATAATGTTGATGCCCGCGATCACCGCCCCGAGAAATGCCACCATGGAATCGTGGGTCAGAAGCAGCAGCGCGCAACCGACCGCGCTCAGTGCACCGGCAGACACCTCGAGGATCGTAATGACGATGAGCATCGGGCCGACCGTGCCGGCAAGCGGGCTGCCCGCGAAATGCCCATCGAGGTACGCGCGATTTCCCCTCCGATCCACGACCTTGTCTATCCCCGACTGAAGAAACAGCACCGCGAGAAAAGCGGAGACGAGGATCTGAAGGATGTACGATGCCGCGTCGGGCGAGTAGACATTTGGCATTGAGCTATTGTAGCATGATCGGGCGGACACTGTCCAATCCGGAAACGACACATGACGAGACGCGACCCATCGATGCAACCCTTCGCGCTTATGGCGCTGGTCCTCGCCTGCCGGCCGGGAATGCCCGCGCCGCGCGCTGAGATCGAAGCGTCACAACAGCTTGTGGTAGTGATCACTCCCAGCTGGACATCGACCGTCGGCACGATGACCCGTTTCGAGCGCGCGGCCCCAACATCCGCCTGGATCCGCCTCGAGTCTCCGATTCCGCTCGTGGTCGGCCGCACCGGGATCGCGTGGGGCGTGGGCTTCGACGACGTATCCACCGAAGGTCCGCACAAGCACGAAGGGGATGGAAAAGCTCCAGCCGGTATTTTCCCGCTCGACATGGCCTTTGGATTTGCGCCCCGCGACTCGATGCGGAGCGTGCTGTTGCCCTACGCGCAATTGCTTCCCACCACCGACTGCGTCGACGATACTACTTCTGCCCATTACAACACGGTTGTCGACAGAGCAGCGGTCTCTCTCGTCGAATGGAACAGCGCTGAGCACATGCGGCAGGTGCCCCAGTACGAGATCGGAGTGATCGTCGGGTACAACGCGTCACCGCCGGTCAAAGGCCGCGGCTCCTGCATCTTCCTCCATATCTGGACCGGTCCGGATTCGCACACCGCTGGATGTACCGCGTTCGACGAAGCGAAGCTGCGCGAAGTGATGCTGTGGCTCGACCCGCACAAACGGCCGCTACTGGTGCAGCTCACGGCGGACGAATACAAGAAGCTTCGCGCGAGTTGGAGACTTCCGCCTACATGACGGCGCGAAGTCCGAAGCTCAGCGTTCTTCCCGGCACGACTGTGATGTTGTCAGGCTCGCCGTGTTGCCGGTTGAGAAGATTCTCGCCGCTCAATGTGAGCGAGAGGCCGCGATAAAAGTTCCTGCCCACGCTCGCGCGGAGACGAGTCACGCCGCTGTACTTCAGCCAGTAGTTGCGCAGCTCCTGACCCACCAGCTGCGCATCGGTCTGCGTGGAATTCGAGAACGCTCCGGCGAGCGCGATACGATCGTAATCGATCCAGTCCCACGATCGCGATGCCACCACCGAGCTGGTCCACCCTCCGCCGATCCACGCGGCTGATACGCTTCCCGTCCTCGCCGGCACCTCGAGCATCCTGTCACCGACGCGCAGATCTCCAATGTAACCCCGCGCCACCTGCCTCACTCTGCTGTCGACCGTGGAGAACGTTCCGCTCAGCGCCAGAGAGGCGAGGTTCATATCGCTCTTCAGCTCCCACCCGCGATTCGTGATCTCGCCAACGTTCTGCAACACGTAGGCGATATGCCTTTCCTCCGCAGGGATCGGCTGCTGCGACTGGGGATACCCAGCCGCCGTCAGCGCGGATCCTAGATTGTGGTCGTTCGAAGTCGAGTACGCGACGCGCTGGATGAGTCCCGATGCGAGCTGATCGAAGCGAGTCAATTGCATGCCGAAGGTCTTGCCGACGTAGACATCGATCCCCGTTTCAATCCCCGACTGCTCCTCGGGCGCAAGATTCAGAAGCCGCGCCTGTCCGCGTGGATCGAACCACGCGGTCTCCCGCATCGGCGTCGTCGCGGGACGAATGCCGCGACCAAACGCTGAGCGGAGTTTGACGGTTAGTGGCCCGAAGTCGCGCAACGCGGCGGCGCCAAGCATCGGCAGCACCGAGACGGTGCGATTGCTCCCAAACGCGTCGTTTCGCTCGACGCGAAGTCCGGCCGTGACGTACCCTGCGTCCCGCCAGGACACGTTCGCCTGCGCGACACCCGCGCTCGTCCACCGGCGCACCACCGACGACTCCGTCGAGTCGCTCGTCGTCTGGCTGGAGTCCGTCTCGAGTCGAGAGCGGAAGTCGAGCAGCGAATTCTCGCCCGCGAACGTCAGCGTCGTCGCGAGATTCTCCGCGTCACCGAGCCTGGCGACGCTGCTCACCCGAAGCGTCGCCAGATTCGCGTTCCCGCCCGCCGTGCCGAGATCGGGCCCGGATGCAGAGGGAAGGGGCGTATGATAGTCGGCAAGATTCGACAATCTGCTTCCATCGAATCCGGCGACTATCGCGTGCGTCCAGCGCTCGCTCTGAATGATCGTGGCGCTGCTGCCGAGTGTGTACTCGCGCACGGATTGCGGTATCACCTGCCCTGCCCGAGTGGCGCTCACCGAATCCCGAAAGAGCGGACTCGACGGATCGGCCGACTCGCTCACGAACATTCTTGCCATCCCGGTCGCGATCAACCTGGACCGCACCACGCGGAATCCGGCGCTACCCGTCGTGTGGCGCGCAAACGCGCCGGGCAGATACTCTCCCACTCCACCGGACGTGAAGCTCGCGCTCCCCGACTGCGCGCCCGACCCTTCGCGAACCGTGACCGCGTGATCCTGCGTGATAGCCGCGCGGGGCACGTACGCGCTCGACGCCGCGCCCACCGCCGATCGCGCCACGGTGCTCGGACCGCCGTTCGATCCATCGTGCCGAGTAACAATGTTGATCACGCCGCTGATCGCGTCGGTTCCGTAAAGCGCCGCACCCTGAGGACCGCGAATCACTTCGATGCGCTCGACGGTCTCGGGAGTGAACTGCGTTATCAACAGTGGATTGGCCAGCTCGATTCCATCCACATAGATCTTCGGATAGCTGGACCCGAATGAGCTGGTCCCTCGAATACTCCCGTAGTGCGCGACCAGTGATGTCGGCGCGCTCTGCCAGACCCAGAGCCCCGGCACCAAATCGCTCAACGCCTGCGCCAGATTCCCCTCGGCGTAGCTGGAGAGCTGAGCGCCGCTGATGACGTTCATCGCGACGGTGAGCCGGCGGGCGGGCGCCTCGATCGCGCCGCCCGTCACGACGATCCGGTCGAGGACGCGCGGCACGCGCTCGCGTTGTTCAGCGGTGCCCGGTGCCTCCGAGGGCGCGAGCACGACGTGCTCGCCGCCGGCTGAAATTGGCAGGACCGGGGTTCCGCGGAGCAACAGTCCGAGCGCCTCGCCGAGCGGAATCGAATCGAACGAAGCGCAGACTCTACTGTCCAGCGGGATGGCTTCCGAAGCGTAGGAGAGCCGGATGCGTGCGTCCGCCGAGAGGCGATCTAGTGCATCGCGCAGCGAGATATCGCGCACATGGAGCGAGACACGCCGGTCAAGTGGCGCATTCCAGATAGGCAGCGACGCCAGAAGCGCGCTGGATGAGGAGCACGACTGGGCGCGCGCGGGCGACGCGACCAGTGTGAGCGCGGTAACGAGCAATACGATTGTGCGCCGAGTGCGCGATCGTCTGCCGGCCACAAAGCGGTCGGTGCTAGGGGCGACCCACAGACGCGGTTGCCCGGTGAAGTATCGCGACGTTTCCCTGCCGCTCGATGCGGGCACCGAGCGAAAGGGCGATGACATTGAGAACTCGGTCAACCGGCTCACCAGAAAAAGATGCGGTCAGGTGAAGATTCGCCAGCGATGAATCCGCCACCCGTAGCCTTACTCCGTACCATCGGTAAAGTTCTGCACCTACAAGAATGAGCGGTGCGTCGCGGAAGACAAGGCGCCCCTGGGTCCAAGCCAGGTCGTCGTCGGAAACAGCTGATCTTTCCACGACGACTATACCCTTCGTATCTACGGTGGCGCGATCGCGCGCGTTGAGAACCGCGGCGGCGTTGGGATCCTGATCCGCGGCTCCGATGGACACAGACCCCGAATCCACGGCCAGCCGCGTTCCGGCGCTGTCATCGCTCTCGACGGAGAAGGCGGTTCCGACATCCTGTATCCTGATTTCCCCGGCCTTGACGGTGAATGGGTGCGCCGGATCGTGCACTACGCTGAAGTAGGCGACTCCGTCGAGGGTCACCAGGCGGTCACCGTCCTGATCTCCGAAAAAGACCACCAGGCGGCTGGTCGGACCAAGGAGAACCTTGGTTCCATCTTTCAGCAGGACCTGCCGGCGCTCCCCGACCGAAGTGGCAAACGTCTGACCGGCCATATTGCCGCGCGATCCGATGTTCTGCCAAAGCATTGTCCCACCGAAGATGATGATCGCTGCTGCCGCTACTCTCAGCAGCGCCATGAAGCTCCGATCAGTCCCGGCCACCGCGATGCGGGGCGCGAGCGGGATCACCTTCGGCTCGTTGATGCGCGACTTCACGTGATTCAGCGCGCTCTCGACATTGATGTCGGATGAATCCTCGCGCGATACGTTGGCGAGGACGGACTCGAGCAGTCGCACCACCTTGACGAGATGGGGATCAGTTTCGACCCATCCCCTTGTCGCCTCGGCCTCACCGGAGCCAGCTTCACCGGTGAGGTAGCGTGCGATACGCTCCCACTCGTCTGGGCTGATGTTGGCGGAACCCTCGTCAGGTTTCGACATATTCATTAATAAGACAGACACCTGAACCGGGCGCTACCCTACTTGGATACGAACCACGCGAGTGAGCGGGATCTGCAGGAGCGCATCCGGGCCGGAGACGAGAGTGCGTTCGATTCCGTTTTCCGCACGCACTACGCCCACCTCGTGCGAATGGCTCAGTCCGTCGTTCGGGAGCCCGCCCTGGCCGAGGAGATAGCGCAGGAGGTCATGCTCGAGTTGTGGCGCCGCCGCGAGTCGCTGCAGGTGGAGCAAACCTTTCGCGCCTATCTCATTCGGTCCACGCGAAATCGGGCGCTCAACCACATTCGGCACCAGCGGATCGTCGAGCGCGAGGCTGCGGCCGCGGCAGTCGACCCTCCGAGCTCGCCATCAGCGGAAGACGAGGTCCTCGGTGTGGAGCTGGAGCGGGCGGTGCGCGACGCGATAGATGGCCTGCCCGAAGACTGCCGTGAAGTGTTCCAACTGAGCCGCGAACAGGGGCTCAAGTACGCCGAGATTGCGACCGCGCTGGAGATCTCCGTCAAGACGGTGGAGAAGCGCATGGGGCACGCCCTTGCCGAGCTGCGCCAACGTCTGGCGCCCTGGCTGCCGAGCGGAACGGGGCAAAGGGGGCGGAAGACTCCCATATAGGGTATGCTCCGGCTCGCGTGTCTTTCTTTCCGGAACCCATCGCGCGTGGGGCAACCGCGCACAGTCACTTTTTGGAGACACACTATGCAGAGCCCACTCAAAATTGTTTTCTTAGCCGGCGCCGCTGTGCTCATCGTGGCGTGCGCGACCGACAATTCCACTTCACCCCTCGCCTCGTCGCAGGCGGCTGCGGCACTTGTCTCGGCGCCGCTCACTTTCGATCAGGTGAATAGCAGCTTCGTGGGAAGCTCGGATGCCAACAATGGCTTCACGCCCTTTGTCGCTGGCGGGGGCGATCAGAATCGTTGGGGTCCGGGCTGGCGCGGATTCATGGGAGGAGGAATCGGCGAGGCATTTATCGGCGGGGTTGGATTCGGACCCGGATTTGGCAGAGGTCCGTTCGGAGACTGGCACGATTCGGACGACAACTGCGCTTTCTCGACTACTCGCCTCGAGTGCACGGCCGTCAACCACCGCGGACTCACCATAACTCGCTCGTTCTCGTTCCTCGACGCAGCGGGCGCGGTCCAGCAGGCGTTCGATAACCAGACCACCGATACCGTCAACGCGAAGACCAGTGTCAGCGGGACGATCACTCATCATGAGACCGCGACGAGCACGGTGAATGCCTCGAGCGACTTCACCGCAGCCGGTTTGGCATCGGGAAGCGCAAAACGGACCGTCGCCGGAAAATCAGCCGGGACCGAGTCGACTACGGGGACAAAGGACGGCGTCGCGTTTACCGCGTCGCGCTCGGCGGGCGACACTACTACCGGACTCGTGATTCCGATTCAGAGCGGCAGACCGACCTTCCCCACGGCGGGCACAATAATTCGCTCGATGCAGGCCACCGTCACGCTGAGTGGCGGATCCCCGTCGACGTCTTCGCGCCGCGAGGTCATCACTTACAACGGATCAACCACAGCCACAGTCGTGATAACGCAGGACGGCGTCACGAAGAATTGCACGAAGCCGCTGCCGCACGGCCAGCTGACCTGTCAGTAGCAGCAAATACGGGTTCGTTGGCGCACCCAGCGCGAATCCGTAGCGCACCTTCAGTCCGGTCATCACTCGCACGGGGCCGGGCTGCGGGTGTCTTTTCGCCAAGCTTGGTTGATGTACTAGCAAAGCTTGCTTGACGCACCGATCAGGATCATGTCGTGTACTGCAAGCTCACCTCTCGTTCAGTTCCGGTTCCCTAGGCCGATCTCGCCCCGTCAGACTTCGCGATGCGCTTGGCCCGTTCGCACAGTGCCCGGAGCTCGGGCTGCGAGAGATCTTCCCACTCGGATGGAATCGGAATGAGCCGTCGCTTTTCGTGGAGCGACTCGAAGGTCAGCCAGCCGCCTCCATAGCCCTCGGATAGGGTGATGCGGCGTTGGCTGGTGGTGCGCCGATCCGTCCCGGTCCGACGTTCCGACCCGCCCCAGGCGAAATACTTCGGACGGCGCCGATCCGCCTCGCTCATCCGCCGCTCCATCTTGGTCGGCTGCGAGTCCCAGACCTGCCAATACGATCCGTCTCTGTCTACGAAAGTCCGATATGACATATCTATTTACCTCGCGCGGCGGCCTCACGCGTCCACTTCTCAGTGGTGCAGGAAAGATGCCACTTTCCGGCATTTGGGAAATTAACTAACTATATGTTTCTCAAGGGGTTACCCCCTCATGATTCTATCTTCCGAAGCTCGCCAGAGTTTCACTCATGACGTCGATCATGGACTTGGCCGTCCAGCGGTCCCGGCCATTGTAGAGGAAGGAGAAAGCCAGGACCTCCCCATTTACCGCCGTGACGTACCCGGCCAGCGCAATGACGTCGTTGGTGGTGCCAGTCTTGGCGTGGAGGTTCCCCTCGGCTGGGGTGTTCCGCATGCGCCGCTTCAGGAGCTCGGAGTCGCCGGCCACCGGGAGCGATGAGTGGAGCCAGGGACCCCATGGGGCGCGGTGGGCATAGCCCAGGAGTTGGACCTGCGCTCGCGGTGTCACGCGATCGATCGTCGAGAGGCCACTACCGTCGGCAAAGATGAGGCTGCTGGTGTCCACGCCTATCTTGCTGGAGAAAAACGAATCGAGGACGGCGCTGGCATTCGCCACTGATCCGACCGCGTCCCGCTGCGGACCGCGCGCCGCGTTCCTGAACAACAATTCGGCGTAGTGGTTGATGCTCTCCCGGTTCATCGCCGCGATCATGCTGGCGAGTGGCGGAGAGAGCAGGCTCGCGACCTTGACTCCCGTGGGAGGAGTCTTGCCAAGGCGGATTCCGCCGTCGACTTTGACCCCGCGCGCGATCAGCGCGTTCATGAACGCGCCGGTAGCGAAGCTCGCCGGATCTTCGACGATGTAGACGTATCTGCGCGTGCTGGTTCGCGACCCGATCGAGCCGTTGGCGACGATCGTACCATCGCCCTGTTTTCGGAATGAGAGCCGCGCTCCGCCGCCCGCCACGGTGCGAACGTTGGCGACGAGCGGAATCGCGCTGGTAGAAGGCTCGAGGACGACGGTCGCCGGCTTGCCTGGCGAGGTTGGCGTCACCGCGACCACGACGACATTCTCATTCAGCGAGAGCGCCGACACCCGCGCGGCGTAGGACGCCTGCAGATAGCGCGCGAGCCATCCCTCCGGAACCTTCTGGTCGTCGAACCCCGACGCGTCGCCGATGACGCTGCCGGTCACGTGCTTGATGCCCTTTGACGCGACGAGATCGGCGAGACGATTCATCGGAGCCGATGGACCGCCCGGCAGAAATTTTCCGGAAAGGGCGGGATCGCCATCGCCTCGGATGTAAAGATTCCCGGTGAGCGTTCCATCGGGACCGACCGGCGCGTCACGCAGCGCGTCAGTGCTGAACTGGTAGGTCGGCCCAAACCGCTCGAACGCGATCGCGCTCGTCATCAACTTCATCGTCGATGCGGGAAGCATCTGCTCGCCAGCGTTGTAGGCGTACAGCGTGTCGCTGCGAGTGAGCGACACCACCATGACGCCCCACATTCCGCTGCGAGTGCGTCCAGTGAGTCCGCCGAGCGTCGCGGCCAGGTCGGCAGCGCTGTGCGGCGTGCCGTAGCGGACGACGGGAACGGCGGGCGGTTTGTTACGGCTGGGCCGCCGTACCCGGCGTCGGGTGGTAGTTGTCTTTTTGGTCTGTGACTCGAGGATGGTTGGAGCGGCGCCGAAGACGGTGAGCGCCACCAGAATTGCGATTCGAATTTTACGAGAGAACATCGTCAGCGGTTGAGCGTTTGGAAAATCAGTTGCGGAAGAAATGGGAACGGACGGACATCAAGTGGCGAGAACGGTGCCAGGGTCGCGACGCGCTCTCTCTTCTGACGAGCAGTAGCGTCGCTTGGAATATACCCGGCGGTCGCGTATTTTCCCCGAGCGACACTTGCCCCCAACCGCAGCAGAGGACACCGATGGCTGAGCGGCCGCACAATTTTCTGCGCGAAGGCGTGATCACCGGTTTCATCGGCGCGACGGCGATCGCAATCT
>Ga0207929_1000294_pt1 | contig 14239 bp, 11 predicted proteins | sample NGESurdeep072012_FD_184466 | JGI IMG/M metagenome (GOLD analysis project Ga0207929, IMG submission 184466) | Arctic peat soil microbial communities from Barrow, Alaska - NGEE Surface sample 53-1 deep-072012 (SPAdes) | ecosystem: Environmental > Terrestrial > Soil > Wetlands > Peat ... | reverse complement strand
TCACTTCCGTCAGCACCAGCAGGGCAAGCCGACCTCCACCAACCCGATCGCCTCGATCTACGCCTGGACCGGTGGCCTCAAGCACCGCGGCAAGCTCGACGGCACCCCCGAGGTGACGGCTTTCGCCGAGACCCTGGAGCGCGTCTGCGTGCAGACCGTCGAGGAGGGCAAGATGACCAAGGACCTCGCCCTGCTGGTCGGCCCGGACCAGCCCTGGCTGACCACCGAGGAGTTCCTGGGCGCCATCGACGAGAACCTCCAGAAGGCGGTGGCCTCGGTCTAGGGCTGCTCACTTCAGGCCGGTTCCGGGCGGCGAATCAGCCCCCGGAACCGGCCTGAAATGAGCAAGGCCCCGGTGTGTCCGGTTTGCTCTCGCGCCGGGCCGGCCCTCCCGCCGTGACAGCGAAGCAGTTGGGGGTTCCAAAACCCCTGTCCGCAAAGGCTTGTATGACGGCCGAGGTCACCGCGGCCGTGCTGTCGGCGGGCACCAGCGCAATGGCCGAGCCACCGAAGCCCCCTCCGGTCATCCGGGCTCCCAGGGCGCCGTGAGCCGTTGCCACCTCGACCGCGAGGTCGAGCTCGGGGCAGGAGATCTCGAAGTCGTCGCGCATGGACGCGTGCGAGGCGTTGAACAGTGGGCCCACGTCGGGCAGGCGTCCCGCGCGCAGCAGCGCCACAATCTGGCGGACGCGTTCGATCTCGGTCACGACGTGCTTGGCTCGTGCCCGGATCTGGTTGTCCGGCAACCGGTCAAGGCTCTCGTTGAGATCGTCGAAAGCCACCTCACGCAGCGAGGGCAGGCCCAGCTGCCGCGCGGCCTGCTGGCAACTGCTGCGGCGCTGCGCGTACTGCCCGTCGACCAGCGTGTGCTCGGTGCGAGTGTCCATGACCAGCAGCGAAAGGCCTTGGGTGGACGGGTCGAAGGGCACCTGGGCGACCGTGCCGTCACGACAGTCGAGCAACAGGGCGTGGCCGTCCTGGCAACGCAGGGACGCCGACTGGTCCATGCCTCCGGTCGGGGCCTGGGCGATGGTGTTCTCGGCGTTGACGCAGATCGCGGCGAGCCTTGCGCGGACCCGGTCATCGGAGAGGAGCTCCAGGTCAAGGAGGTCGGAAGCAGCTGCGGCGACGGCACATTCGAGCGCTGCGGAGCTGGAGAGCCCCGCACCGACCGGCACTCGGCCGTCGACCATGACGTCAAGCCCACGGGCCTGATGGCCGGCGGTCTCCAGGGCCCAGAGAACACCGGCGGCGTAGGCGCCCCAGCCCGGCGGGTTGCCGGCGCACACGTCATCGAGCTCGAGCTCGTACTGCTGGGACGACTGCAGTGAGCGCAACCTCAGGTGGCGGTCCGGGCGCAGTCGCACCGCGGCATAGGTGCGCTGCGGCAGAGCTATCGGGAGGCACAGGCCGGCGTTGTAGTCGGTGTGTTCGCCGATGAGGTTGACCCGTCCCGGCGCGGACCACACGCCTGAGGCTTCGTAGCCGAACGCTTCTGAAAAGGACTGCGCGAGCGTCGATTCGGGGGCTGGCGGGGCTTTGCCCAACTCAGCCCACCTCGCGCAGGCGGGCGGCCACCCGCTCGGGGGCGACGTCGTTGATCCAGGCGCCGACGCCGGACTCGGAGCCCGCGAGGTACTTCAGCCGGCCCGGCGCGCGCAGGACCGACATGACCTGCAGGTGCAGGCGGGAGACATCGCGCCCCTGGCGGACCGGCGCCTGGTGCCAACCGGCGATGTAGGGCAACGCGATCGGCGAGCCGCTCGGCCCTTGGTAGTAGCGGTCCAGGCGGCCCAGCAGGTCCAGATAGACCTCGGCGAGCTCGTCTCGTTCGTCGCCGTCCAGGGCGACAAGGTCGGGGACATCGCGGTTGGGGGCGAGGTGCACCTCGACCGGCCACCGTGCGGCATACGGCACGTATGCCGTCCAGTGAGTGCCCCTGATGACCACCCTCGAACCCGCATCCAGCTCTGCTGCAAGCAGATCGGCACCAAGCAGGCGACCGGTGCGCTCATGGTGTTCGGTGGCCTGTCGCAGAACTTGAGCGGTGCGGGCGGGCAGGAACGGGTAGGCGTAGATCTGTCCGTGCGGGTGATGCAGGGTGACGCCGATCTCCTGGCCGCGGTTCTCAAAAACGAACACGTGCTGCACGACGTCCAGAGCGGACAGCGCGCGGGTGCGGTCGGCCCAGGCGTCCACCACGGTCCGTGCCCGTGCCGGCGACAGGGACGAGAAGCTGGCGTCGTGGTCGCTGGTGAAGCAGACGACCTCGCAGCGGCCCAGCGCCGGAGCCTGCGCGAACAGTGGGTTGACCCAGGGTGCGACGGCGGTGGGCTCGGTTGCGAATGAAGGAAAGCGGTTCTCGAAGACGACCACGTCATAGTCCTCGGCGGGGATCTCCGACGGCACCGTCCCGCGGCCGGTCGGGCACAGGGGGCACTCGTTCTCAGGGGGCAGGAAGGTGCGGTTCTGGCGGTGCCCGGCGATGGAGACCCAGTCGCCGGTCAACGCGTCCAGACGGATGGTGCCGGACGCCGCGCGAACACCGAGCGGGCGCCCGTCGACCACGTCCCGGCGCTTGGCCCCGCTTCGATAGGGCTCGGAGTCGTCGAAGTAGATCAGCTCACGGCCATCGGCCAAGGTGGTGGAGGTGCGTCGAACCGTCGGCAGGGTTCCCTGGTCCGAGGTCCCGGAGTGCGCGGTCATGATCTGTTTGACGGTCCGATCAGCTTGGACTGCCCGTACGGGTGCCAGGCTGAACGCTCAGCGTTCGTCGATCGCAATGGCGCTCATGTATTGGACCGCGGCGGGGCGGACGATTCCCGTACTCGCAGTGACGGGCTGATCACCACCCGGTGGGTGGGTCGCTCGGGTTCGGAGAGCCGTGCTGCGAGGAGCTGGACGGCCGCGCGGCCGATGGACTGGCGCGGCGGTCGAACCGCGGTGAGCGCGGGGCTGAACAGCCCCGCGACCTCGTCGTCGTAGGCCACAACCGAGAGGTCACTGGGCACGGACACGCCTCGCGCCTCGCAGCGCTGCACGATCGCCATGGCCTCCGCGTCGGCGTGCACGAGCAGGGCCGTCGTCCCGGTGCGCACGCACCGATCGAGGATCTCGTCGAGCGCGGCGTCCCACTCGGGCGACCGGGGGCTCGGGACGTAGGCGTCGACGGTCGTCTCCGCAGAGAGGCCGCACTCTGCGGCTGCCTCCATCCAGCCGCTCCGGACGTGCGGTGAGGTCGGACTCCGCCGGCTGATGACGAGCCCCACCTTGCGGTGCCCAAGGGAGGCCAGGTGCCGCACGGCCAGGGCAGCGCCGAGGGCGTGGTCGGAGACCACGGACTCCATTGCCGCGTGGTGCTGGCCTACGGTCGCCGATCGCTCGACGAGCACCACCGGGATCCCGGTCGACGTCAGCCAGTCCATCGTTTCGGCGGCGTTGGGGGCGTCCATGCGGGGAGCGATGACGAGGCCGTCCACCCCGGCCTGCTCGATCAGCCGTGCCAGCTGGGGCCGGTCGTCGTCGCTCTCGTACGACGACCCGCGCAGCACGATCCGCAGCCCGTGGATCTTGGCCTCCTCCTCCGCGCCGCGGAGGACCTCGGGCCAGTAGTAGTCGAGGGAGGGGACGAAGACGCCGACGGAGCGGAGGCCGACGTGCTCTCCACGCGCCGGGGCCGGCGTGCTGTTCTCGTCGCTGCCCTCGGCCTCGGTGATCAGGGTCGCGCCACCGTGCACCCGACGGACAAGGCCGTCGCTGGCCAGCTGCGCGATGTCCCGCCGGATGGTGATCGCGGTGACGCCGAGCACCTCGGTGAGCTCCGAGACCCGCACCGCGCCCTGCCGTTGCAGGGCGTCGAGCAGCTGCGCCCGGCGGGTGACCGGCAGGGCGCCGCGTGCATCGGGTGAGCTCATGACTGCTGTTCCTCCACCGTCACGGTGAGCGCGCCAACGAGCGCATCGCCCACATCGATCGTCAACCGCGTCAGGCGGTCTCCCCATACTTCGGTGAGCACCGGGTCGTCGAGCTTGCGGACCTCCGTCACGGCGGCGGCCGTCTCCGGGTCCCAGGCAAGCACGACCATACCGACGCCCTCGAGCGCGGTGACGACGGCGCGGCCGGAGCCGACGCTCACGTCACCCGCAAGGAGCAGGTGGACGACGGTCGGCGGCGCGTCGTCGGCCGGCTCGAGCTCCCACTCGTCGGTGATCGTGACGCGTCCGGCCCGCCGGTCCAGGCGCGCCGTGCGCTCCCACCGCCGAATGTCGTCGCGCTCGTAGGCGTCGGCGACGTCGAGGCCGAGCTGCGCGTGCTCGTCGTCGACCACGGCGGCGACCCCGCGGGCGGCGAACTTGCGGCCGACCGACTGGGCGGACCCCCGGATTTCGGGCACGTTGTGCCAGGAGCTCTGCATCGTCCAGATCTCGTAGCGATCGGGCCCGAAGGTCTGCGCGGTGTAGGTCGGGCTTCCGGCGTCGACGACGACGGGCACGCCGTGCAGCGCGACAAGGACGCTGCCGACGTCGTTGTGGTTGTGGTGCTCACCGTTGTGCCCGCCCTTGGCCGCGAGAGTGAGGCCGCGCGCGGTACCCCGCGTCCCGCGCGCCAGGAGCACCTCTGTCGAGGGGAGCCAGACGTCGCGGGGCAGAGGCGAGGCGGCTGGAGCCGCCTCGAGCCAGGCTCGATCGGTCAGCGCCCGCAGCAGTCGGCCGAAGCCCTGGCTTTCGTGCGCGACCGGAGCGCCAGGTCTGCGGTGCGCCGCGGCGTGGGAGCGCGCGTCGTCGTCGTCGACCCGCTGCGCGGATCGGTGCAGCGCATGCCACGGCTGGTCGGTCGGCGGCTTGGCGGGGCCGTCGGCAACGTTGAGGTACCAGTCGCCGCCGAGGTGCATCTGGTGCGGGAAGGCGACGGTCGCACGGAGGGCCGGGATCGATGACGCGTCGAGCGCACCGCCGGTGGCGTGCCGAAGGATCTCGAGCGCCTCAAGCGCCCGGCCTGCCCCGTTCCACCAGTATGCGTAGCCTTCGTCGATCGCACCGTCCAACGGCAGGGAGGCTACATAGCGGTCGAGCCCCTCGATCACGAGTCCGACCAGCCCGGCCCGTACGCCCTGGTCCTCGACCAGGCGAAGCGCGGCGACCAGCACGTTGCCGTGAATCCACGGGTTCCAGTTGTGCACGTCGCCATCAAGACCGAGCCAATGCCAGTCCCGGCGCCGGGCGAACGGCTCCAGGACGCGAACCATGGCTTCGTGCCTGATCCTCGTGCGCAGGCCGGGGAACCGCTCGTCGAGCTGAGTGCCGAGCAACTGGTCGACCCAGGCGAGCTGTCCGATCACCTCTCCGGCGCCGAGGTCAAGGAAGGGGTCGATCATGCTCGGAAGGACCGCCTGGCGGGCCCGGTAGGTGTCGTCATGGGCCGGCCAGCACCAAGTGCTCTGCTCGCACACAAGGATGATGCCGTCAGCAACCTCATCGATCCACCGCGGATCGAGCGTGGCCGCGGCAACGGCGGCGGCCCGGCTCAGGCGGCGTTGTCTCGCGAAGACGCTCTGCTCGTACTCGTCGCGGTCCCCGTCGCGGAAGTACCGCGAGTAGGCGCGCGCCGTCAGCTGCGGCCATGGGGTGCCAAGGTCGGACTCGGCTCGGCGCGACAGGTCGGTGATGGTCGTCTGGTCGGCCGAGCCTGTCGCGCGCCCCCACACGGAGCGATCGTCGGCTCCCGGAACCGGAAGGGCGCCATCCGGGCTGACCAGTATGTCCTGCAGTCCTTCAGCGGCCGCGGCTCGCCACGCCCTGGCGAGAGGGCCCACGAAACGCTCTGAAGTCACCATGTCTTCCCATCGAGCTGCCGAGTCGATCTGTTTGATCGAATCTGATCGTATCAGAGTCTTGTTGGACTTGACATGTTCGGATATGAGCGTTCTACTGGAATCGGGCCAACCGATCAGATTACATCAGATCGGGATCGCGCATTCACCGGGGCATAGCCCGCGGTCACTTCGACGGAGAAGGACACGTGAGATGTCATTACCGCAGGATCTTCGCGCCCGACCGGGCCGCGGTCCGCGCATGACCTCGCCGTCCGAGTCCAACGGCTGGTCGCGGGAGCAGTGGGGCGGGCTCGCCGACGGGATGCTCGCCGCAGTGCGTCCCTATGCCTCTGCCGGGCACGCCCGCATCACGTTACCTGGTCCCGAGGGCGGCTACGGGCGCGCCGTCGACGGGCTCGAGGGGTTCGCCCGGACGTTCCTGCTCGCCGGCTTCCGACTCGCGGGCGAGCACGGAGCCGACCCGGAGAACCTGGCGGAGTGGTACGCCGAGGGCATCAGGGTCGGGACGGATCCCGCGTCGCCCGACCGTTGGGTGCGCCTTGACGAGCACGGGCAGGCGAAGGTCGAGGCCGCATCCATCGCGTTGATACTCGACATGACGAGGCCGTGGATCTGGGATCGGCTCGACCCGCACGTACAGGAGCGCGTGATCGAGTACCTGGCGCCCGCCGTCGGGGACAGCACCTACCCGCGCACGAACTGGCTCTGGTTCCGCCTCGTGGTGCAGACGTTCCTGCGATCCGTCGGGGGACCCTGGTCCGCCGACGCCATGGCCGAAGACCTTGCCCTCCACGACAGCTTTCGCCGCGCCGACGGGTGGCTCGCCGACGGCGTCGAGCGGTCCTACGACCACTACGTCGGCTGGGCCCTTCATCTGTATCCCGTGCTGTGGGCGCGGATGTCCGGGGCCGAGGAGCTGGCGGCGCCGCGGCGTGCCAGGGACACCGCACACCTCGACCGCTTCCTTCAGGACGCCGTGGCGCTGGTCGGGGCCGACGGCTCGCCGTTGATCGAGGGGCGCAGCCTGTGCTACCGGTTCGCCGCCGCCGCGCCCTTTTGGGTCGGCGCAATGGCCGAGGTGCCCTCCCTCTCACCAGGCCAGCTGCGGCGCGCCGCCTCCGGAGTCGTGCGACACTTCGCCGAGAACGACGCCTTCGACGAGCGCGGCCTCCTCACACTCGGCTGGTTCGGGTCCTGGCCGCGGCTCGCGCAGTCCTACTCGGGACCCGGGTCGCCCTACTGGGCCAGCAAAGGGATGCTCGGCCTCGCCCTGCCCGCCGATCACCCGGTCTGGACTGCGGACGAGGAAGAGCTGCCGGTCGAGCGGGCCGACACCCTGCTCGCCGTCCGTGCACCCGGCTGGCTGGTGTCCGGCACGCGTCGCGACGGCATCGTCCGAGTCATAAACCACGGCACCGACCACGCCGTAGAGGGCGCGAGCTCGGGCGACTCCCCGCTCTACGCGCAGCTCGGCTACTCCACTGCGACCAGCCCTCTCCTCGACGAGGAGGGCTGGACCTCGCCCCTCGAGCAGTCCGTCGTCCTGCTCGACCCGACCGGTCGGCCCACCCACCGCTCAGGCATGCGAACGCTGGCGGTCGAGATCCAGGACGTGGGTGCCAGCCGCATCGGCGTTGCCGCGTCCGTCGCCGCGGCCCACTGGCTTGACTTCGCCGCGGTCCAAGCGCACCACGGCTCAGGTTACGCAGGTGTCGTGACGCCCGCCGCGTCGGTCACGGTGGTCTCCCTGGTCCGCGGGGCGTGGGAGGTCCGGCTGGTCAGGGTCGACGCCATCGCGGACGGCCTGGCCGCGGCCACCGTCCGGCTCCGTGTCGGTGGCTGGGCAGTCTCCGGTGTGAGCGCCGCGCCTACGGCGGTCCTCGGCGGGGCCGCTGCGACGACGAACCGGGTCGCGTCGCTCATCCGCGCCGTCATCGGCGAGCCAACGGACGAGGGCACCACCTCGCGCGCCGGCGCCAGCCCGCTCGGCCCCATCTCCGTCGTCCCTTGGCTCGCCTTCGGCGTGCGCGCGGGGGCTTGGATCGCGGCGCTCGTGGAACTGACGGGTATCGACGGCTCGATCCGGGAGCCCACCTGCACCGCGGTGCTCGACCTCGATGGACCTGGGGGAGGCGTGACCGTCACGTGGCCCGACAACATTCGGACCCGCACGCCCCTGAGCTTGACGTCTTCCAGGCGGGCCAACCCGGCCGCTTGATCGTAGTTTCCGGGCCCAACGACGGGCCCTCATCTCGAAGGAGCAAGCAATGAAACGCTCGATCGCGACTGGCCTCGGCATCGCCGCGGCCCTCTCAATGACCCTGACCGGCTGCGGCGGAGGCAGCGGCGGGACCGGGAGCGACTCGGCGGCGTCCGCCGGCCCGGTCACCGTTTCGCTCGCCGGCTGGAGTCTCTCCACAACGCCGGAGTTCAAGACGCTCGCGGACGCCTTCCACCAGGCCAACCCGAACATCACGATCGCGCTTAAGGAGTACGACGCGGCCAACTACGACACGCAGATGAAAGCCGACCTCGCGGCCCACTCCGCGCCGGACATGTACGTGCAGAAGAATCTGATGAACTTCTTCACGTACCAGGACGGCGGCCAGCTCATGGACGTCTCCGACGTCGCCAAGAAGCTCGGCAAGGGCATCAGCGGGCTGAACGCCTACAAGGTCGACGGCGCCACGTACTCCATCCCCTACCGTCAGGACTCCTGGTACCTGTACTACAACAAGGACCTGTTCGACGCCGCGAAGGTCGCCTACCCGGACGGGACCTGGACGTGGGACGACTACGCCAAGAACGCGGGCCTCCTGGCCGCGGGCCTGAAGGCAGCCGGCTCGCCGGCGCAGGCCACCTACCAGCACGGCTGGCAGTCGGTCGTGCAGGGCTTCGCCAACGCCCAGTCCCCCAAGGCCGACATCCTCAAGGGCGACTTCGAGTACATGAAGCCGTACTACAAGCGCGCGATCGCGATGCAGACCGCTAAGGACCAGCCGACCTACGGCACGGTGACCACGAACAGCCTGACCTACCAGGCCCAGTTCGGGAAGCAGAAGGCCGCGATGATGCCGATGGGAAGCTGGTACGTCGCGACGCTCATCGCCCAGGAAGCCACCAAGGACGCCGACACGTTCAAGTGGGGCTTCGCCCCGATCCCGCAGCTCGACTCGAGCACGGTCAAGAAGCCGGTGACGTTCGCCGACCCGACCGGCATCGGGATCAACCCCGCGATCGACAAGTCGAAGGTCGCCGCGGCGAAGGCGTTCCTCGCCTTCATCGGCAGCGAGGACGCGTCGACGAAGCTCGCGGGTATCGGGATCACCGCGGCCTACGCCTCCGACGCCGTGACCAAGTCCTACTTCGGCCTCAAGGGCGTCCCCGGTGACGACCTGTCCCGGTCCGCCTTCGCGACGCACGACACCAAGCCGGAGAACCCGGTGTCGAAGGACACCGCGGCGATCCAGAGCATCCTGCTCGACATGCACTCGAGCATCATGTCCGGCAGCAAGAGCGTCGACGCCGGCGTCGCCGAAGCCGAGGCCCGCGTCAAGAGCGAGGTCCTGAACAAGTGACCCTGCGCGGCTGATCACCCACCCCGAGCCTGGCGCGCGATCGGAGCGCATCGCGCGCCAGGCCCCCCGTTCACCGAAGCGAATCAGGAGTCCCGCATGGCAACGACGACGGCGGTGGCCCGACGCCCGGGCAGCCGTCTGAAGTGGCGCAACACCCTGCTCGGCTGGTCCTTCATCCTGCCGAACTTCATCGGCTTCGCCGTGCTCACGCTCGTCCCGGTGATCGCGCTGTTCTACATCGCGTTCACCGACTGGAACGCCTTCGGGACCGCCAGGCTGGTCGGCCTGGACAACTTCACGCGGCTGCTGAGCGACCACAGCTTCCGGGTCGCGCTGTGGAACACGGTGTACTACACCGCCTTCCACATCCCGCTGACCCTGGGCCTGTCGCTCGCGCTGGCCCTGCTGCTCAACCGCAAGATGCGCGGCGTCGCGTTCTTCCGCACGGCCGCGTTCTTCCCGTACGTCACCTCGATCGTCGCCATCGCGGTCGTGTGGAACATGCTGTTCAGCCCGGAGTTCGGGCCGATCAACCAGTTCCTCACCTCGATCGGCATCAGCCACCCGCCGGGGTGGACCACCTCCTCCACCTGGGCGATGCCCGCGGTGATCATCGTCGGCACGTGGCGCGAGATGGGCTACTACATGCTGCTCTTCCTCGCGGGCCTGCAGACGATCCCGCCGGAGCTGTACGAGGCCGCGCGTGTCGACGGCGCGAATCCCTGGCAGCGGTTCCTGAACGTCACGATCCCGTGCCTGCGACCGACGACCTTCTTCATCACGGTCATGCTCACGATCGGTAGCTTCAAGGTCTTCGACCTGATCCTCGTGATGACCAACGGTGGTCCCGGGCAGTCGACCCTCGTGCTCTCCCAGTACATCTACACGAAGGGCTTCGTCGAGAACAAGCTCGGCTACGCGTCCGCCGTCTCCATCGTGCTCTTCCTCATCTGTATCTCGATCACCGTCGTGCAGTTCGTGATCAACAAGAGGAGGGAGAACTGATGGCCTCCACGACGCTCACGACGCCGAGCGCGGAGATCGGGAGCGCGCCCGTCCACGGCGGGAACCGGTCGACGCGCAAGCGCATCGCCCGAGCCTTCGGCTATGCGGGGCTCGTGATCGCGGCGGCGGCGGTCCTGCTGCCCTTCTTCTGGATGGTGATGTCGTCGCTGAAGACGAACAACGACGTCTTCAGCGTCCCGATCCAGTGGATCCCCAAGACCTTCGTGTGGAGCAACTACGTCGACATCTGGCAGAAGTCGGACATGACGACGTGGTTGAAGAACACCATGATCCTGTCGGTCGCCGTGACGGCCCTGCAGCTGCTCACCGGCAGCTTCGCCGCCTACGGCTTCTCCAAGGTGCGGTTCCCCGGCCGGGACGTGCTCTTCCTCGCCTACATCGGGACGATCGCCGTGCCGTGGCAGGCGTACATGATCCCGCAGTTCATCCTGATGTCGAAGCTGCACCTGTCCAACACGCTGTGGTCGATCGTGGCCCTGCAGGCCTTCGGCGCGTTCGGTGTCTTCCTGATGAAGCAGTTCTACGAGACGGTTCCGGGGGAGCTGAGCGAGGCCGGCCGGATCGACGGGCTGAGCGAGTACGGCATCTACCGCCGGATCATGCTCCCGCTGTCGGTACCGGCGCTCGCGAGCCTGACGCTCCTCACGTTCACCAACACCTGGAACGACTACCTCGGACCGCTGATCTATCTGCGCAGCCCGAACCTGTGGACGATCCAGCTCGGCCTGAAGTCGTTCGTCGGGCAGTACAACGCCGAGTACGCGCTGATCATGACGGGATCGGTGCTCTCCGTCCTGCCGATCGCGATCATCTTCATGATCGGCCAGCGTCACTTCGTCGAGGGCATCGCGACGAGCGGGTTGAAGGGATGAAGGCCCCGCTGGTGTCGCACGACACCTACAACCAGGTCTTCGCCACGGCCTACGTCGCGCTGATGACAAACCTCCTACTGGTGGTCGCGTGCCTGCCGTTCGTGGTCGGACTCGTCGCGACGGACCCGACCAGGTCCTGGCCCCTCCTCGCCCTGGTGGCTCCTCCGTGCGCGGCGGCACTGGCCGCCGCGTTCGCGGTGTTCGCCAGGTTCTCGGCGGAGGGCTCGACGGCTGTGGTGCGGACCTTCGCGACGGCGTGGCGTGCGTCGTTGCGCCGCGCCCTGTCGATCGGCGCGCTGGCGACCGCCGGGCTGATCGTGCTGGGCGTCGACGCCCGGGTCGTGTGGCCGAATCGGCTCGGGGCCTTGGCCATCCCGGTCATCGCCACCCTCGCGGTGCTCGTCGTGGCGACGGCGACGCTGGCGCTGGTCGGCGTTGCGGAACGGCCCGGCGCGCGGGTCCGCGACTTGCTGGGCGCCGCCCTCTACCTGGCCGTACGGCGGGGGTACCTGACCGTCGTGTCGCTGCTCGTGCTCGGACTCCTGGTCGCGCTGGTCGCCGCGAGGCCGGCGCTCGGCCTCGGCCTGGCGGCCGCTCCGCTGCTGTACGTCGTGTGGGCGAACAGCAGGTACGCGCTGCGCCCCGCGCTTGACCCCGCACGCCCCCACCCGGCCATCCCGCCCCGGCGTGAGCGCCGCCCCACGTCATCGTGAGCGTGCCTCGAACTGACCGTGCCTCGAAAGAGAGAAGCAAGAACCGATGATTCCGACCGAGCGAGACCTGCTGACGGAGCGCCCCGGGTTCACGCCCGCTCTAGAAGCCGCGCTGAGGACGGTCGCGCAGAACGTCGCGATCTTCGGTGCTTGGTACCCGGACGATACGACCTTCGCCGACGTCTACCGTCCGCGTCCCGCGAGGGACGAGCGTCCAGAGGGCAGCAACCACGGGTGGACCACGAGCTTCTGGCCGGGGATGCTCTGGCTGTCCTACGAGCTCACGGGCGACGAGGCGTACCGGCTCGCCGGCGAGCTGCACGTGCAGGGTTTCGCCGAGCGGGTCGAGCGCGGCATCGACCTGGACACCCATGATCTGGGCTTCCTGTACACGCTCGCCTGCGTCGCGCCGTGGCGCCTGACGGGCAACGAGCAGGCGAAGCGGGCGGCGCTCGAGGCCGCCGAGCACCTGATGACCCGATTCCTGGAGCCGGCAGGGATCATCCAGGCGTGGGGCGACCTTAGCAACCCTGAGCAGCGCGGCCGGACGATCATCGACAGCCTGATGAACATGCCGCTGCTGTATTGGGCGAGTGAGATGACGGGCGACCCGCGCTACCGCGAGGCTGCGCACCGCCACACGGCCCAGCTGCGCGACCACATGATCCGACCGGATGACACGACCTTCCACACCTTCTACTGGGACGTGGAGACCGGGGAGCCGCTGCGCGGCGGCACCCAGCAGGGACACGCGGACCACTCGTGCTGGGCAAGAGGACAGGCGTGGGGGATCTACGGCTTCACCCTGAACTACCGCTACACCTCCGATGAGACGTTCCTGCGTGCCGCCGAGCGATGCGCAGACTACTTCCTCGACCACTTGCCCGCTGACCACGTCGCGTACTGGGATCTCGTGTTCGCCGACGGCAGCGGTGAGGAGCGCGACAGCTCGGCCGCGGCCATCGCTGTTTGCGGGCTCGACGAGCTTGCGCGGTGGCTGCCCGACGGCGAGCGCAAGCAGCGCTACCAGACCGCCGCGCAGGAGATCCTGGCCTCGCTCCGGGCGAACTACTCGACGGCCGACCACCCCGAGTCGAATGCGCTGCTCCTGCACGGCATCTACGACAAGCCGAGGTCCGTGGGTGTGGACGAGGGCACCCTGTGGGGCGACTACTTCTACCTCGAGGCGCTGACCCGTTCCATCAAGCCCGACTGGAAGCCTTACTGGTGAGGGTGCACGCTTCGACGACAACCGCGGGAGGGGCCGGATGCGGCTGGTGACGTTCGAGCGCCAGGGGCAGGCACGCGTCGGCGCACACGTGGCCGCCGAGCACCGAAGCTTCGTGCTCGACCTTGTGCAGGCCGATCCCCGGCTCCCCGGCGACATGTCGCTGCTGCTCGGCGCGGGTGGACGGGCGCTGGACCTGGCGAGGGCGGCCGTGGCGGCGGCGGACCCCGCAGCCCTGCTGCCCGAGGCGAGCGTCACGCTGCTCCCCCCGGTGCCGCGCCCCGGAAAGATTGTGTGCATCGGCTACAACTACCTCGGCCACGGCGCCGCCGGCGCCGTCGACCGGCCCGAGTTCCCCGACGTCTTCGCCAAGACCGCGAACACCGTCATCGGGCCGGGAGCCGCCATCGTCCTGCCACGGGTGAGCCAGCAGGTGGACTACGAGGCCGAGCTCGCCGTGGTCATCGGCCGGCGCGGCCGCGAGATCACGGAGGCGGCCGCCATGGACCACGTCGCGGGCTACACCATCTTCAACGACGTGAGTGCGCGCGACTACCAGCGACGAGGCAGCCAGTGGCTGCTGGGCAAGTCGTTCGACACCTTCGGCCCGCTGGGTCCGGCCGTGGTCACGACCGACGAGGTGCCCGGCCCGCAGGACCTCGACGTGGAGCTCAGGGTGAACGGCGTGACCGCGCAGCGAGCCAACACCAGGGACATGATCTTCCCCATCCCGTTCCTGATCGCCTACCTCAGCCAGGTCATGACCCTGGACCCCGGCGACATCATCGCCACCGGCACGCCCGCCAAACTGCCCGAGGCCGCGCAGGACCAGCAGTTTCTCAAGGACGGTGACGTCGTGACGATCACGATCGGGGGGCTCGGCACGCTGCGCAACCCGGTCGAGGCGCATGCCGAGGCCACACGATGACGCCCACGCTGTTGGGGGAGGCGCTACGCGAGGACTTCGCCCCGTGGGCGTTCTGGGAGAC
>Ga0207929_1000293_pt1 | contig 14239 bp, 11 predicted proteins | sample NGESurdeep072012_FD_184466 | JGI IMG/M metagenome (GOLD analysis project Ga0207929, IMG submission 184466) | Arctic peat soil microbial communities from Barrow, Alaska - NGEE Surface sample 53-1 deep-072012 (SPAdes) | ecosystem: Environmental > Terrestrial > Soil > Wetlands > Peat ... | reverse complement strand
GCACGGAGGTGGCCGCAGTCGTGCCGCCGGCCCAGATCTTCATCGACGCCGTGGGTACGAACCTGGGCACGTTCCTCCTCTTCATCGTGGTCGGAGCCCAGTTCTACTGCGGCATGTCCTCGGTGACGGCCAACTCGCGGATGATCTACGCCTTCTCTCGTGACGGCGCCGTGCCGGGATCGCAGTTCTGGCACAAGATCAACCCGCGCACGCGAACTCCGACCAACTCGATCTGGTTCGCCGCGGTCGGCGCCTTCATCCTCGGCCTTCCATACCTGTACAGCCCTGTCGCCTACTTCGCGGTGACTTCGATCGCGGTCATCGGGCTGTACATCGCTTACGGCATTCCGATCCTCCTCCGGCTGCTCGCGGGCGAGAAATTCCAGCGTGGCCCATGGCACCTCGGCCGGTGGAGCTACGTGGTTGGCTGGATCGCGGTGATCTGGATCGCCTTCATCGCGATCCTCTTTGTGCTACCCCAGTTCGCTCCCGGAAACACAACGGCGTCCTTCAACTACGCCCCGATCGCCGTCGGGGTAGTGTTGCTCTATTCAGGGGGCTATTGGTTCCTCTCAGCAAAGAATTGGTTCAAGGGACCCAAGGTCCAGGGGACGGCGGAAGAGCTTGCCAAGATCGAAGCCGACCTCGCCGCCGCTGGATAGGCACGACACGCATAACCACGCGCGTCCGAAGATCGGAATAACGACCAGCCCGAGGCGGGAGGCCGACTACTACCTCACGTACGGCCGGGCGGTGGAGGCGGCCGGCGCCGAAGCCGTCTACCTTCCGCCCGGCACGGGCTCAGTGGCCGAGATTGACGGCCTGCTGCTCCCTGGCGGTTGGGATGTCGACCCAGCTCGCTACGGTGAGAAGCCCGACCCGAAGGTGGGAGACATCGACCCCGAGCTCGATGAGACCGAGATCCAGCTTTTCAAGCTGGCCCGGAACGAGAAGATCCCGGTGCTTGGCATCTGCCGAGGGCAGCAGGTGATCAACGTGGCGATGGGAGGAACTCTGCTGCAGCACCTCGAGGGCCACGAGGTCCGCGCGTTCGGCCGGAAGCATCTTGCCCACACTGCTGAGGTCGACCCGGGCTCCGAGCTCGGCCACGCTGCCGAGGGCCGGCAGATCCAGGTCAACAGCCTTCACCACCAGGCGGTTCGATCGGTGGCGCCGGGGCTGAGGCAGACGGCCACGGGAGACGACGGCACGATCGAAGGTCTCGAGACCGACGACGGCCTGGTCGTCGCCGTCCAGTGCCATCCCGAAGAGCTGACCGGAGACCTTCCATGGGCCACAAAGCTGTTCGAGCGCTTCGTGGCACGCGCCAGGGACGGTCGTGCCGGCTAACGCCCCTCACCCCGACCCCTCTCCCCGTTGGGGAGAGGGTTTTGCCTTGATCACGTGCTGACCAGAGAACAGCTCGGGGCCGCGGTCAAGAAAGGGGAGATCGACACAGTCGTCGTCGCCTTCACCGACATGCAGGGCCGCCTCATGGGCAAGCGCGTAGACGCCGATTACTTCATGGAATCGGCGGCGCACGGCGAGCCGGTCGAGGGATGCAACTACCTCATGGCGGTCGACATGGACATGAACCCGGTACCGGGCTACGCAATGGCCAACTGGGAGAGCGGTTACGGGGACTTCGAGCTGGTGCCCGACTTTGCGACTCTGCGACGGATCCCCTGGCTGGAGGGGACCGCGCTTGTGCTGAGCGACGTGATGTGGCACGACAGGGTGCCGGTGAAACCTTCGCCGCGACAGGTGCTGAGGGCGCAAATCGAGCGCGCCAAGGCGATGGGCTTCGAGCCCATGGTCGGCACCGAGCTCGAGTTCTACCTGATGAAGGAGACGTTCGCGGAAGCGCACGCCAAGGACTACTCGAATCTCACTCCGTCGGTTCCCTACATCCTCGACTACCACGTGCTCGCGACGAGCTACGACGAGCCGTTCATCCGCGCGGTCCGCAAAGGCATGAAGGAAGCGGGCATCAAGGTCGAAAGCTCCAAGGGCGAGGCGTGGCCTGGCCAGCAGGAGATCAACTTCCACTTCGCGGACGCGCTGACGATGGCCGACAACCACGTCATCTACAAGAACGGGATCAAGGAGATGGCGCACCAGCACGGCTGCTCGGTGACGTTCATGGCCAAACCAGACCACACATGGATCGGCAGCTCGTGCCACATCCACTCGAGCCTCTGGAAGGACGGCCGCAACACGTTTGACGGCGAGTCCGACACGTTCAAGAGGTACCTCGCCGGCCATATCGCAGGAGCGGCAGAGATCGCGATCTTCCTGGCGCCGAACATCAACTCCTACAAGCGCTACGCCGCAGCGTCGTGGGCGCCGACGACCCTGGCGTGGGGCCACGACAACCGGACGTGCGGATTCCGCATCGTCGGCCACGGCCAGCACCTGCGCACCGAATCGCGCATCCCGGGCGCCGACGTCAATCCTTACCTGGCCATCGCAGCGCTGATCGCCGCAGGACTCCATGGCATCGACCAGAAGCTCGAGCTTGGGCCTGCGTTCAAGGGCAACGCGTACGAGTCGGACGTCCAGCGATTCCCTCACGCGCTCCGAGACGCCATCACCGCACTGGAGAAAGGAACGATGCTTCGGAAGGCCTTCGGCGACGACGTTGTCGACCACTATCTCAACTACGCGCGCACCGAGCAGGAGCAGTTCGACAAGGTGGTCACCGGTTACGAGCGCGAGAGGCTCTTCGAACGAGGATGAGCAGCACTCTGGAAGTCCTCAACCCGGCGACCGAGAAGCCCATCGCCCAGCTGGAGCGCGCGGGTGTGGAAGAGACCGATCGCGCTGTCGCCGCCGCCCGCGCCGCGTATCCCGCCTGGCGCGCTGTGAAACCGGCCGACCGTGCGAAGCTGCTGCGCCGGGTGGCGGCGCTCGTCGAGGAGCACATCGACGGGCTGGCGCGGCTGGAAACTTCGAACGTCGGCAAGCCGCTCGGCGACTCGCGCTGGGAGATGGGTATGGTCGCCGACGTCTTCCACTTCTACGCCGGCGCGGTCGAGAAGCACTACGGCGACACGATCCCCGTCGCCGGTGGCGTCGACATGACGTTTCGCGAACCCCTTGGCGTGGTCGGCCTGATTGTCCCGTGGAACTTTCCCCTGATGCTGGCCAGCTGGAAGCTCGGTCCGGCGCTTGCGTGCGGCAACACCGTCGTCCTCAAACCCGCTGAGCTGACCCCCCTCACGGCCCTTCGCTTCTCCGAGCTGGCGCTCGAGGCCGGAATACCCGAAGGCGTGGTCAACGTGGTCGTCGGTCCTGGTTCGGTGGCCGGCGAGCGGCTGATCGCCCACCCGGACGTCGCCAAGATCGGCTTCACGGGGTCGACGGAGGTCGGCCGGCACGTGATGGAGGGCGCCGCCAAGACGATCAAGCGGGTGACGCTCGAGCTCGGTGGGAAATCGGCCAACGTGATCTTCGAAGACGCAGACCTCGAGCGAGCGGCCGCCGCGGCGCCGGGCGCGGTCTTTGGGAATGCCGGGCAGGACTGCTGTGCCCGCTCGCGCATCCTGGTCCAGAAGTCGGTCTACGACCGCTTCTTGAAACTTCTCGTCGATGCGACGTCGAAGTTCCGGGTCGGCGACCCCGAGAAGGAAGGCACGGACATGGGGCCGCTGATCTCAGCCGACCACCGGCGGAAGGTCGCTGCCTTCGTCAACGGCACGCCGCTCTTCAAGGGCAAGGTTCCCGAGGGCGACGGCTTCTGGTTTCCGTGCACGCTCGTTGCCGCCACCAACCAGGACCCGGTCGCTCGCGAAGAGGTGTTCGGGCCGGTCGCCGCAGTGATCCCGTTCTCGGACGAGGAAGACGCGGTGCGCATCGCCAACGACACCCCATACGGCCTTTCGGGCTCGATCTGGACTCGCGACGGCGCTCGTGCGCTGCGCGTGGCGCGGGCGCTGGAGACCGGCGTGCTCTCGATCAACTCGAACAGCTCGGTTCGCGTCACCACGCCTTTCGGCGGCTTCAAGCAGTCGGGTTTCGGCCGCGAGCTCGGCATGCACGCGATGGCGGGCTACTCAGAGGTCAAGAACGTGTACATCTCGACGGAGGCATGACCGTGGGAAGGCTCGACGGCAAGGTGGCGGTTATCACTGGGGCCGGTGGGGGCATCGGCCGCGAGGCCGCGATCCTGTTCTCCAATGAAGGCGCGCGGGTTTGCGTCGCCGACGTCGGCGTTGAGGCAGGCGAGAAAGCGGCGGCCGAGTGCAGGGAGGCGTTCTTCTTCAAAGCCGACGTCAGCGACCCCAAGAGCGTGCAGGCGATGTACGCGGAGACCAAGAAGCGATATGGGCGCATCGACATCCTTTACAACAACGCGGGCATCATGCCGGCCGACGACGATTCGATCCTCACCACCGAGCCCGACGCGTGGGACAGGGTGCAGGCCGTCAACTCGAAAGGCGTGTTCCTCTGCTGCAAGTACGGCATCCCGTACCTGCTGGAGGCGGGTGGCGGCTCGGTGATCAACGTGGCCTCGTTTGTCGCGCTCATGGGCGCCGCCACATCGCAGATCGCGTACACGGCTTCAAAGGGCGCGGTGCTCTCGATGAGCCGCGAGCTCGCGGTGCAGTTCGCCCGGCAGGGGGTGCGCGTGAACGCGCTTTGTCCGGGCCCGGTCGAGACGCCGCTGCTCATGCGTCTTTTCTCACAGACGCCTGGAGCTTACGAGCGGCGCCGCATACATCTGCCGATGGGGCGCCTGGCCAAGGCGAGGGAGATTGCCACCGCCGCGCTGTTCCTGGCGAGCGACGAATCGAGCTACGTGAATGGTGCAACGTTCCTGGTCGACGGCGGCCTGAGCGCTGCTTACGTGACGCCGGAATAACGATTTCGTAACCCGGTGCGGTATCGGGATGTGTCCCTCGGAAATATTCAGGAGCATCCCAAATGCAATCGAAACTTCTTGTTACAGCGGCAACAGTTTTCACGGCCGTGATCGTGTCTGCCTGTGGAGACACGATCACGTCTGCAGTCGCCAGCCCATCGCCGGCAACAAGTCCTTCCAGTCCTGCAGCTGCGGCAGGGACCATCATGGTCGCCACCGACGCGAAGCTGGGCGCGATGCTCGTTGATGGCGCAGGCACGACGGTTTACCTGTTCGTCGCGGACAAGGGCACCGCGTCCACGTGCTACACGAGCTGCGCCACGGCCTGGCCGCCTGTCCTCACCACCGGCGCTCCGCTGGCCGGCACTGGCGCCACGGCCGGCTTGCTGGGGACGACGACGCGCACCGATGGCAAGGTCGAGGTGACCTACGCGGGCCATCCGCTGTACTACTTCATCAAGGACAAGAAGCCCGGGGACACGACAGGGCAGGGCGTCAACGGCTTCGGCGCCCTCTGGTGGGTCCTGTCTCCGGCGGGGGCGGCGATCACCACCAAGTAACTCGCGCGACGCTGCATCGATCGGCTGGTGCGTCTTGACGCCCTTCACCCCAACCCTCCCTCTGAGGGGGGGAGTCCCCCCTTAGGGCATCGGGCCTGGCGGAGCCAGTTCCCGATGCACCCCCCTGCCTTCGGGTGGAGGGAGATTAACGTCTGCAGGTGGCTGACGCGGTATCGAGTCCGGCCCGCCGGAAAGTGATTCGCGATGCGCTGAGCATCGCGATCGCATCCGGCGCTTACTCACTATCGTTCGGAGCGATCGCGACCACCTCGGGGCTGTCCCTCCTGCAGACCATGAGCCTGTCCCTCCTGATGTTCACGGGTGCATCGCAGTTCGCGCTCGTCGGCATCGTTGGATCGGGCGGCAGCGTTTGGGCGGGAGCGGCCACCGCAGCCCTGCTTGGTACGCGCAACGCGCTTTACGCCGTGCGCCTGTCATCGCTCCTCAAGGTCAGCGGCCTTCGCCGCTTCGGCGCCGCGCAGTTCGTCATCGACGAGTCCACTGCGATGGCGATCGCACGGGACGACGAAAACGACGGCCGGTTTGCCTTCTGGGCGACGGGTCTGCTGCTGTTCGCGTTCTGGAATCTCGGCACGCTGATCGGGGCCCTCGCGACCACTGCGCTCTCCGATCCCAAGGTGCTTGGCCTCGATGCGGCGCCACCGGCTGCCTATCTCGCCCTGCTGGCTCCGCGCCTCCGGGCGCGCGAACCGTTGGCGATCGCCCTGGCGGCAGGGCTCGTCGCGCTGATCTGCATCCCATTCGTGCCGGCCGGGATTCCACTGCTTATCGTCGCTGCGCTCGTCGCCCTGTACGGGCTGTTTGGTAAGTCAGCATGATCTGGGCGGGACTGCTGGTCGCGTCGGCCGCCTGCTATGGGCTCAAGCTGGCCGGCCTCTCGCTGCCCGCGCGATGGCTGCAGGACGCCCGCATCCAGCGGACGGTTCCGCTCCTTCCTGTCGCGCTGCTGGCAGCCCTGATCGCGACCCAGACCTTTTCGCTGGGGCAGCACCTCGTAGTGGATGTGCGCGCGGCAGCCCTGGGTGTAGCGGTAATCGCGGTCCTTTTGCGGGCTCCTTTTCTAGTTGTGATCGTGGCGGCCGCTGCGACGGCAGCGCTGCTGCGGCTGCTATAGACCGGACCTGGACCTGGCCGCGACAAGCTCCTCGAGACGGTCGACCATGCCGGCGAGGGCTGCGAAAGCCGACGCGATGGGCTCGGGCGATGACATGTCGACACCCGCCAGCTTGAGGCCTTCGAGTGGGTACCTCGAGCCGCCGCTCGTCAAGAAGGCAAGGTAGTTGCGCACAGCACCCGCGTCCCCGGCCGCTACTTTCTCGGCGAGATGGTTGGCGCCCGCAATCCCGGTTGCGTACTGGAACACGTAGAAGTTGCTGTAGAGATGGGTGTGAAACTGCCCCCACGTGGAACCGACGCGCTCGCGATTGCGCTCACTCACCTCCACCTCAGAGCCGTAGACCTCTGAGATGAGGTCGGCCATCAAGTTGTTGAGGGAGTCGGCGGTCAACGCAACGCCCCTCTCGACGCGCTCGTGAATCTCGAGCTCGAAACGCGCCAGGGTCGGCATGATGAAGAAGTAGCGATAGAAGTTGGCCATCGCCTCATCGATCACCGCGATCTGAAACTCCGGATCCTTGTAGGTGGCCAGCAGGTATCGCCGTGTTAGCGCCTGGTGCATGTTCGACGCCACCTCGGCCTGGAACAGTCCGTAGCTGGAGTAGACGTAAGGCTGCGTCTTGCGCGTGTAGTACGAATGCATCGAGTGCCCGAGCTCGTGAGCCAGCGTGCTCATCGAATAGATGTCCTCGTTGTAGCTCATGAATATGAACGGATATGTTCCCGGCGTGCCGGTTGAGAAGGCTCCCATCCGCTTCCCTTTGTTGGGGTAGATATCGACCCACCGCTCCTCGAGCGATCCCTTGCGCATCACATCGACGTACTCGTCACCGAGCGCCTTGACACCTTCGGAGATCCAGTCCACAGCCTCCTCGTACGGAACATTTCGTTTCGACATCCCGAGCCGCGCCTGGAGGTCGTATGGCTCGAGTGCAGAAACACCCAGGGCCTTGCGGCGCAGACGCCAATAGCGGTGCCACGTCCCCAGGTTGTCGCGGAAGGCACGGATGACGTGGTGAAAAACCGCGGCCGGGATGTGGTTGGGCTCGAGCGCAGCTTCGAGGGAGGACGCGTACGCGCGCGCGCGTGAATAGAAGACATCACGTTTGACCCCGGCGGCGAGGTTCGCCGCCGTGGCGTGCTGCACCGCCAGGTGCGCGTCTGCATAGCTCTCGAAAGCGGTCCGGCGCAGCTCGCGGTCGGGGTTTGTCAGCAGCGCCCCGATCGTCCCTTGGGCGACTTCCTCTTCCTCGCCTTCCGTCCCTCTCGCGGGCGCGAACCTCAAGTCAGTGTTGGCGAGGACCGAATGCACGGAGAGCGCGGTCGCGAGAGGATCCGACGCCTGCGACAGGAGCTCTTCGACCTCGGGGCTGCGGACGTGGCTCCGCAGCTTTTCGAGTCGGTCGACGAAGTGGCCGAGGTGGCTGAGCCGAGGCGAGCTCGCCACCCACTCACGGAGCGTCGGAAAGCCGATCGAGATCATCTCCGGGACCGCGAAGGCCATGGCAGAGCCCAGCCGCGCGTAGGTCGTGCGCGCGCGATCCGCCCGGGCCGCCGCGACCTGATCGCCCGCATCGACGGAGTAGGACATCGTCGCGTACACGACCACCTTGCCCATCAGCAAATGGGCGCTGTCCGCCGCGTCGAACCAGTCGGCGAGCATGTCGGGGGACTCGCCCAGGTGTCCCTTGAACTCGGCCAGGTCTGGAAGCTTGGCGAGAATCGCGCTGACTGCCGCTTCCCAGCCGGCGCCATCCGGGAACACGCTCTCGCTGTTCCACGTGAACCTGGCATCCACGTCACCCCGATTGGGCAGCGACTTGCTCACGGCCCGTAAGCGTACCTAGTCAAGGCCCGGCGGTACGATTCAGGGCATGCCCCGACTCAAGGCCAACGGAATCGAAATCGAGTACGAAACTTTCGGCGATCCAAAGGCGGCGCCCTTGTTGTTGATAGGGGGTCTGGGCTCGCAGCTGCTGAGCTGGGACGAGGAGTTTTGCGAGCAGCTTCGCGACCGCGGCTTCTATGTGATCCGGTACGACAATCGAGACGCAGGCCTCTCCACCAAGATGGAGGCCGCTGGAGAGCCGGATCTTTTGGCGGCTTTTGCCGGCAACGCCAAACCGGCCTACCACCTCGACGATCTCGCCGCCGACGCGGTGGGCGTCCTGAGCGCCCTTGGCATTGGGTACGCGCACATCGTCGGCGTATCGATGGGAGGCTTCATCGCCCAGCTGGTCGCCATCAACCATCCGGACCTCGTCCTCTCGCTGACGTCGATCATGTCCGGTCCGGGAGGCGAGGACGGCGTTCCGCCCCAGCCGGAAGGCGCTGACGTCCTGACGCGAATTCCACCGCAGACGCGCGAGGGGCAGATCGAGCATGGAGTCTGGATCCGAAAGATCCTCAAGGGATCCGGCGATCCTTTCGACGAACCAATCGAGACGCGCCAGGTCGAGCGAGCGTACGACAGGTCCTACTACCCGGTCGGGACCGGTCGTCAGCTGGTCGCGATCCTCGCGGCTGAGGGCCGCCTCGAAAAGTTGAGCCGCGTCAAGGCGCCTACGTTGGTGATCCACGGCACCGACGACGTCCTCGTCCCTGTCGAAAACGGACGCAGCGTCGCGAATGCAATACCCGGCGCACGGCTGCTCGAGTTCGAGCACATGGGGCACAACCTGCCGGAGCGGGTCTGGCCGGAGGTCTTCGACGCGATCGAGGAGCTGACCCGACAGACGTCGGTGCCGCAGCCCGGGTAGGCAGACGTGCCAACTCTGGACGGCATCAGCCCGGCCATCGCATTCCTGGCCGGCCTGGTTTCGTTCGTGTCCCCCTGTGTGCTGCCGCTGGTGCCCGCATACCTCGCTTACCTCGGAGCGCGCGCCGGTCAGCCGGCAATCGCAGCCGGCCCGGGGGCTGCCGCGATTCCAGCCTCGCCATCCCTTCCCGTCGCCGCGGCGGGGGCGGGTTTCGTCGCGGGGCTCTCGCTGGTCTTCATTCTTTTCTTCTACGTCTTCTCGATCGCAGTGCAGCCGATCCGCAGCTATGTGCCGGTGGTGGCCGGCGTGTTCGTCATCGCGATGGCCCTGCATGTCGCGGGTGTGATTCGAATCCCGTTCCTTTCTGGTGAGTACCGGGTCATGAAGAAGGCCCCGACTGGCGGCGGCGTCGCGGGCGGATTCGTTTTGGGAATGGGCTTCGCGAGCGGGTGGACGCCCTGCATCGGGGTGACCCTCAGCGCGGTGCTCAGCTCCGCGGTGTCCGCGGGCACCACGGGGCAGGGCCTGATCCTGATGATCGCCTACTGCCTGGGCCTTGGCCTTCCGTTCATCGCCCTGGCGCTCGCGCTGGAGAGGGCGCGCCCGCTGGTTCGCCTCGTCAACAGCCACCGGCGCGCCATCGACCTCGCGTCGGCGGCGGTGTTGCTGGTGATGGGCCTGCTCCTGCTGACGAACAAGCTGACGATCCTGGCCGCGGGCATCTCGCAGCTGGTCCCGTCCTGGCCGTCGCCCACGCTTTGATCGAGCTCGCTCGCGTTGTCGGGCCACCGATATTCTGAGGCGCACCAAGCGGCTGATTCCGTTCTTGATCTAGGCCTTGCCCAGAAGCACGGTCCTCATACTTGCCCGAACGGCGCCTGGGCCGATTAGTTATGGACCTGGCTCGATTGCGTCGTAGAGACGGCGGCTGTAGATCATCGGTCTGACGCTTTCGCGGTGGTCGCCCTCGGTGACCAACCCGATCAGGATCCAGTGATCGCCTGCCTCGATCGTGTCCCTCAGCGTGCAAACGGCATAGGCGGAAGTGTCGTTCTCGAAGATCGGGCCGCCGATTGGGCTCGTAGGACGCCGCCAGGCGATGGCATCGAACTTGCTCGTCAGTTTGGTCGCCATCCGGCGGGCCAGCTCCTCGCGGCCGGCGGCGAGGATGTTCGCGGTGAAGCCGCCGGTGTGCTGAACCGCGGGCAGCGTGTTCGAGGTCTTGTCGATGCAGGCCAGCGCGAGGGGCGGCTGGAGGGATGCGGCGCAGAAGGCGCTCACAGTCAAGCCTCGTGGGAGGCCGTCCTCCCCGAAGGCGGTCAGAACCACAACCCCGCTCGGAAAGCTCGCCATGACATCCCGAAACCGCTGCGGCTCGATCATCGAACCGACGATACACAGAGCGGCGTTAACGAACACTTGTTTGTGTGACGGGAACGGCTCAAAATTGGAAGGTGGGCAGTTCGATCGATCTCTTCGCGCCCGCCACCCGGGACTGGTTTCAGGGCGCCTTTGCCGGCCCGACCCCGGTCCAGGAGCGTGGCTGGCAGGAGGTGGCTGCCCGCCGCCACGTCCTCATGGCCGCTCCCACCGGCAGCGGCAAGACTCTCGCCGCCTTCCTGTGGTGCATCGACCGCCTGACCACCGAGGCGCCGCCGCCGGAGGCTGAGCGGTGTCGCGTCCTTTATGTGTCGCCGATGAAGGCACTGGCCCACGACGTCGACCGAAACCTGCGCTCCCCTCTCATCGGCATCAGCCACCACATGCGGTCTCTGGGCCTGGTGGCACCCGACATCACGGTTGGCATCCGCACGGGCGACACGCCTACCGACGCGCGCCGCTCGATGGAGCGCCATCCGCCTGACATCCTCATCACCACACCCGAGTCGCTCTACCTGCTGCTGACCAGCAACGCGCGGCGAATCCTTGCTTCCGTGCGGTGGCTGATAGTCGACGAGATCCACTCGGTCGCCGCCACCAAGCGTGGGTCCCACCTGGCGCTGAGCCTCGAGCGCCTGTGCGCGCTGACCAAGGTCGAGCCGCAGCGCATCGGCCTTTCGGCGACGCAGCGGCCGCTCGAAGAGGTGGCACGCTTCCTGGGCGGGACGAACCGCGAGGTCGCGATCGTCGATGCGGGGCGGCTCAAGACGATGGAGGTCACCGTCGAGGTGCCGGTCGACGACATGGCGCGACTCTCGGTCGCGGATGACAACGGCAGGCCTGCCGGAAGCATCTGGCCCGCGATCTATCCGCGGCTGCTTGCTCTCATCCGCGAGCACCGATCGACCATCGTGTTTGTCAACTCGCGTCGCCTTGCCGAACGGCTCGCGGCCCGCATCAATGAGCTTGCGGGCGAAGAGCTCGTGCTGGCCCACCATGGTTCCATCGCGCGAGAGCAGCGCATGTTGATCGAGGATCAGCTCAAGGCAGGGGTCGTTCGCGGCCTGATCGCGACCTCGACTCTCGAGCTTGGCATCGACATGGGCGCCGTCGACCTCGTGCTGCAGGTTGAGGCGCCGCCCAGCGTGGCCGCGGGCATCCAGCGCGTCGGGCGAGCTGGACACTCTGTCGGAGAAGTTTCTCGTGGCGTCGTCATTCCCAACTTTCGCGGCGGGCTTCTCGAAACCGCTGCGGTGGTCGAAGGCATGCTCGAGGGGCGCATCGAATCGACGACTGTGCCGCGCAAACCGCTGGATGTGCTCGCCCAGCAGATCGTGGCGATGTGCTCGATGGACGAGTGGCGCGTCGACGAGCTGGCGGCGGTGGTGCGGCGTGCCTATCCGTACAGCGAGCTGGGCCCGCTCGCGCTCGAGTCGGTGCTCGACATGCTCAGCGGCCGCTATCCGTCTGACGACTTTGCCGAGCTGCGCCCGCGCATCGTGTGGGATCGCGTCGCGGGCACCCTTCGGGGTCGCGCCGGCGCCCAGCGGCTGGCGGTGACGAACCCAGGGACGATCCCCGACCGCGGGCTTTACACGGTGAACCTTGTCGACAACGGGCGCCGAGTGGGTGAGCTCGACGAGGAGATGGTGTACGAAAGCCGCGTCGGCGAGACATTCATCCTGGGCGCCTCCACATGGCGCATCGCCGAGATCAGCCAGTCGCAGGTGCTGGTAACGCCGGCGCCCGGCGAGCCGGGGAAGATCGCTTTCTGGCATGCCGACGCGCCAAGCCGGCCGGTCGAGCTGGGCCTCGCGCTGGGCAAGATGGTTCGCGAGCTGCGGGCGCTCGCGCCTGACAGGGCGGCGGAGCGCTTGCGAATTCGCGCCGGCTTCGACGACCGCGCCATCAAGAACCTCCTCGCCTACCTCGACGACCAGGCCGCGGCCACCGGCGCCGTGCCTGATGACCGAACCGTCGTCGTCGAGCGGTTCCGCGACGAGGTGGGGGACTGGAGGGTTTGCGTGCACACGCCGCTTGGAGGTCGCGTGCATGCGCCACTGGCTCTCGCTCTCGAGTCGCGATTGCAGGAGAAGCTCGGTATCGACGCGCGTGCGATGTGGACCGATGACGGAATCGCGCTGCACCTGCCCGACGTCGAAACGCCGCCTTCGCTGGACGAGCTGATGCTCGACCCTGAGGAGGTCGAGGCGCTGGTGCACGCGCAGCTGCCCGGCTCGGCATTGTTCGCGGGGCGCTTTCGAGAGAACGCCGCGCGCTCGCTCCTTCTGCCGCGCCGCCGCCCCGGACAGAGGACCCCCCTCTGGCAGCAGCGCATGCGAAGCGCGAGCCTCCTCAAGGTGGCCGGCCAGTACCCGGATTTCCCGATCCTTGCCGAGACCTGGCGCGAGTGCATGGCCGACCACTTCGACATGGCCGCCCTGATGACGCTGCTGCGAGGGATCCGCTCGCGCGAGGTCCGCGTCGTGGCCGTCGACACCGAGCGGGCGTCGCCGTTCGCGTCCTCGCTTCTTTTTTCTTATGTGGCGGAGTTCATGTACGCCGGCGACTCGCCGCTCGCCGAACGGCGTGCTCAGGCCCTCACTCTCGATCGGGAGCTGCTGGCCGAGCTGTTGGGCAGCGAGGACCTGCGCGAGCTCCTGGATCCTGATGCGATTGCCACGGTCGAGTTAGAGCTCCAGGGCTTGCTGCCGGAGCGCTTCCCACGCGACGCTGACGAAGCGCACGACCTTTTGGTGCGCCTCGGCGACCTCAACGACGCCGAGGCGTCTGCACGCGGCATTGCGCAGGAATGGCTGCGCACCCTGGAGCGCGAGCGGCGGGCCGTCGTCGTGCGTGCTGCAGGCGAGTCGCGCTGGATCGCGGCCGAGGACGCCGGCCGGTACCGCGGAGCGCTGGGGACCAGCCTGCCGGTGGGTTTGCCGGAGGCGTTTCTGGCCCCAGGGCCGCGACCGCTCGAATCGCTGGCGAGGCGATGGGCGCGCACTCACGTCCCGTTTGTCACCGCAGACCTGGCGACTCGATGGGGCCTGCCGGTGGCCGCGGTCGAGGAAGCGCTCACGCAGCTGGCGGCGCGTGGCGAAATTGTCGCGGGTGAGTTTCGTCGAGCAGCTGAAGGCCGCGAGTACTGTCACCCCGAGGTCCTGCGGATGCTGCGGCGTCGCTCGCTGGCAGCGCTGCGGCGCGAGATCGAGTCCGTGGCGCCAGTGGTGCTGGCTCGATTCCTGCCGTCGTGGCATGGAGTCGGCGCCAAGGCCTCAGGACGGGGGGGTGCGCTGGGAGAAGGGCTCCGCCCGGCCACCGCAAAGGGGGGCACGCCCCCCTTCTCAACAGACCGTCTGCTCGAGGTCGTGTTCCAGCTGCAGGGCCTGGCGCTTCCGGCATCGGTCATCGAACGCGACGTCATCGCCGGTCGCGTCGCCAACTACAACCCGCGCCTTCTTGACGAGCTCGTCTCGATGGGAGAGGTCGTCTGGGTCGGTCGTGGCGGGCTCGGCGCCACCGACGGCAGGGTCGCG
>Ga0207929_1000292_pt1 | contig 14251 bp, 10 predicted proteins | sample NGESurdeep072012_FD_184466 | JGI IMG/M metagenome (GOLD analysis project Ga0207929, IMG submission 184466) | Arctic peat soil microbial communities from Barrow, Alaska - NGEE Surface sample 53-1 deep-072012 (SPAdes) | ecosystem: Environmental > Terrestrial > Soil > Wetlands > Peat ... | reverse complement strand
CGTGTTCTGGATGTCGTCCATCAGATCCACGAACATGCTGTACGCCTCGTGCTTGTACTCGATGAGCGGATCCTTCTGGCCCCACGAGCGGTAGCCGATCGCGTTGCGAAGCTGGTCCAGGTCGTAAAGGTGGTCCTTCCACTTTTCGTCGAGTACGTGCAGCATGACGATCGCGAGCAGCTGGCCGGAGTACTCGCCGAGACTAACCAGCTTGTCGTCGAACGCCTTGCGGCCCGCTTCGGTCGCCCGCTGCCTCGCATCTTCTTCGCTGCCCGGAAGCGCTCCATCCTCAAAGCCGGGGACTACCAGCATGTAGTGCATCAGGAGGTCCTGGCGCACCAGCGCGAAATCCCATTCTTCCTGCGAGTCGAACGCCCCCAGCATGTTCTCGACGCGCTTCGCGACGCCCTTCTCGATCATCTTCTCAGCTTCGGCCTTCAGCTCTTCCCCGCCCTCTAGCGCGAACGACCGCAGCGAGTAGATCACCTCGCGCTGCTGGTTCATCACGTCGTCGTATTCCAACAGCCGCTTGCGTGACTGGAAGTTCTGGAGCTCGACGCGCTTCTGGGCCTGCTCGATCGAGCGGGTGATGAGCGAGTGCGTGAGCATCTCGCCCTCTTCCGCGCCCATGCGGTCCATCAGCTTGGCGATGCGGTCGGAGCCGAAAAGACGCATGAGGTCGTCTTCGAGCGACAGGAAGAACTGCGACGCGCCCGGATCTCCCTGGCGACCGGCACGGCCGCGGAGCTGACGATCGATGCGGCGCGACTCGTGCCGCTCGGAGCCGATGATGTGCAGGCCGCCACACTCGACCACATCCACCAGCTGGTTCTCCGCATCCTTGCGCTGAGACGGCTTCGATTCGGTGACGCCGGGCCCGAGCTTAATGTCGGTTCCGCGGCCCGCCATGTTGGTCGCAATCGTGACACCGCCAGGCTGGCCCGCGCCCGCGACAATCTCCGCTTCCCGCTGGTGATACTTGGCGTTGAGGACGTTGTGGGGAATCCCCGCGCGCTTGAACATGCGCGCCAGCGTCTCCGACACTTCGACGCTCACCGTTCCCACGAGCACCGGGAAGCCAAGCGCGTGCAGGCGCTGCGTCTCCTCGAGGATCGCGTTGTACTTCTCGCGGCGCGTCTTGTAGACGAGGTCCTGCCTGTCGTCGCGGATGACCGGCCGGTTGGTCGGGATCACCGAGACGCCGAGCTTGTAGATCTGGTGGAACTCCGTCTCTTCGGTCTCGGCGGTACCGGTCATTCCCGACAGCTTCTCGTAGAGGCGGAAGTAGTTCTGGATGGTGATCGTGGCGAGCGTCTGCGTCTCGCCCTTCACCTGCACGCCTTCCTTCGCCTCGACCGCCTGATGCAACCCCTCCGACCACCGCCGTCCGTGCATCGTGCGCCCGGTGAACTCGTCGACGATCAGCACCTGCCCTTCCTGCACGACGTAGTTCACGTCGCGCTCGAACAGCGCGTGCGCGCGTAGCAGCTGGTGGACGATGTTCAGCCGCTCGCTCTTGGCCGCGTAATCGCGATTCAGCGTGTTGCGCGCCTCGAGCTTCTCGGCGGGCGTCATGTCCGGATTGTGATCTATCGCGTGCACTTCCAGCGACAGATCGGGCAGGACGAACTGGTCGTGGGCCTCTGGCGACATGAAATCGACGCCGGCGTCGGTGAGGTGAACCGTGTGTCCTTTCTCGTCCAGGACGAACAGCAGATCCTCCTCGATGTCCCGGTACTGCTGCTTGCTCGATGGCAGCCGCCGGTCGGCGATGTGCTGCAGCTCCATTTTCAGGACGAGCTGCTTGGCGCCCGTTTCCTGAAACACCTTCAGCAGCCGCTTGTTCTTCGGTCCGCCCAGCTGCGCCTTGTAGAGATCGAGCGCGGCCTCGTCGTTGTCCTTCGCCTCAAACGCCTTCTCACCCGCTGCGACGAGCGCGTTGACGAGATCCGACTGCCGCCTCACCAGCCGCGCCACCGCCGCGTTGTGCTCCGCATACTCTGCGTCGCTCTCATTTCCGACCGGACCCGAGATGATGAGCGGTGTCCGAGCTTCGTCGACGAGCACCGAATCCACTTCGTCGACGATCGCGTAGACGTGGCTCCGTTGGGCGCGGTGCTCCAGCGACTGCACCATGTTGTCGCGCAGGTAGTCGAAGCCGAACTCGTTGTTGGTGCCGTAGGTGATATCGCACTCGTAGGCCGCGCGACGCTGCATCGTCCCCGGCTCCGTATCGTCGATGCAGCCGACGGTGAGCCCGAGGTACTTGTAGACGTGTCCCATCCACTCCGAGTCGCGGCGGGCGAGATAGGAGTTGACGGTGATCAGGTGCGACCCGCTGCCGGGCAGCGCGTTGAGATAGAGCGGCAGCGTGGCGACGAGCGTCTTTCCTTCACCGGTCGCCATCTCCGCGATGCGCCCCTGGTGCAGCTGGATGCCACCCATCAGCTGCACGTCGTAGGGCACCATGTTCCAATCCATCTCCTGCCCGGTGACCGTGACTTTGGTCCCGAGCAACCGGCGCGCCGCCTCACGAACGGTCGCGAACGCCTCGGGAAGGAGCTCGTCCAGCACCTCGGCGATCGCGGTGCGAAGCTCGGCTTCCGCCCCTCCGCGGCCATCGATGCCGCTCAGCTCGTTGTCTATCACTTCACGGTCGGCGGGGTCGGGAGTTATTCGCTTCTTCTCCCTCAGCTCCGCGATCCGCGCCTCGATGGCACTCGAGCGCTCGCGGATGCGCGCGCGGAACTTCTCGGTCTGGCCGCGAAGCTCGTCCTCGGGGATGGTCTGGAGGCGGGCGTATTGCTCGTTGACCTCGTCGACGATCGGTTGAACGCGCTTGCGCTCCCGGTCGTGGCGAGTTCCGAACACACCGCTCAGCATCCCTGTCAACATTTACCGGTCTTCCTCAGGCGGAGCCGCTCCGCCTCAACGATAGAGCCCGCGGACGTCGATGAAGCGTTCGACGCTCTCGGGCACGAGTCCCTTGATTGATTTTCCAGCACGCCGGCGCTCCCTGACCTCCGTCGACGACACATCGACGCGCCGTGTCGAAACCGTCAGCACGCCCGGCGCGATCGGATCGACCCGGGACCCTGACGCATCGGCTCTGCGCACCACCGCGAGAGTCGCCAGCTCGCGGATGCGCGCCGGATTCCGCCACTGCTCGAAGCCAGCGAGTACATCCTCCCCCAACAGGAGAAAGAGCTGCGCAGCCGGGTTTCTCTCCGACAAGTGCTCCAACGTGTCAACCGTGAAAGATAACCCCTTACGGTTGATTTCTGCGTCATCGACGACGTAGTTGGCGTCGTCGGCGACTGCCAGGCGAACCATCTCCAGGCGGTCCTGTCCGGAGGCCACCGGAGGCGTGCCGATCTTGAATGGCTGGGCGCCGGCCGGAACGAAAATCAGCCGATCGAGCTTAAGCGCTTCGCGCGCATCGGTGGCCATCAGCAGGTGGCCGACGTGGGGAGGATCGAACGTGCCCCCAAAAACCCCAATGCGCACGGACTAGGTCGCCGGCGTCGCCGGCGTCGCGGGCGTCGCGGGTGCGGGACCGCATTCCTTGAGGATTTCGCGGTCGTTCAGATATGCCTTCCGCATCGCATCGCACAGCTCGCGCGCGTCCTCGGTGTACCTGATCGCCCGATAAGCCTCCAGCAGCCTCAGGTACGCATCCCTGGTTTTCCTGGCGTTCGGATGCAGCCGGATCACGTCCTTGAAGTAGATGATCGCTGAATCGTACGCCTTCCGCTTGAGATAGAGATAACCCGTATCGTAGTCCTTTTCCGCGAACCACTCGTCCAGCTTGTCGAGCTCTTTCTTGGCGAGCGGACCAAACGGTGAATCGGGAAAGCTCGTGAGAAGCGACTCAAATGCCGTTTGCGCGTTCTTGCCGTAGGTCGGGTCCAGCTGCGGAAGCCGCCATTCGCGCTCGTACGCAAGCCCGGACAGATAAAACGCATCGTCTACCAGCGTGTCCTGCGGGAACGCATCGATGAGGCGATTGTAGGTTCCCGCCGCGAGCAGGTACTCTGCGTTCTTCGCCTGCGACTGCGCCAGATAGTAGTACGCGAGCGGAAGCCGCAGATCGCGGGCGGAGAGATCGAGCGTCAGCTGCTCGAACGCCTTCGCCGCGTTGTCGTAGTGGCGCGCCTTGTACTCGGCGAGCGCTACCTGATACAGCTTGTCGGCTGAAGGGTAGCTCTTCGGATTGAATGGGGGCTTGCACGCCAGAGGTGCCGCGAGCAGCAGGGCCAGCAATAATGATCTTGGCTTGAACATCCGTATGATTTTACCCTCGGCGGCCGAGCATATTCATGCGGATGGGCGTCCGATCGAATGGTACTGCACGCCCAGCTCCCGCATCTTCTCGACGTCGTAAAGATTTCTGCCATCGACGATGACCGGTTGTTTGAGCGTGCGCTTCACCCGCTCGAAATCCGGATTTCGGTACTCGTTCCAGTCCGTGACCACTACCAGCGCGTCCGCACCCGCAAGCGCCTCATAGTTAGTCTCCGCGTAATCTATTCGGTTGCCAAACAAAGCTCGTGCGTGATCGAGGGCGGCCGGGTCGTGCGCACAGACCGCAGCGCCTTCTTTGAGCAGAGCGTCGATCAGGGTGAGCGCCGGCGCCTCGCGCATGTCGTCCGTCCCAGGCTTGAAGGCCAGGCCCCAAAGCGCTATCCGGCGGCCGGACAGCGTGTCTCCGAGCGCTCGTTTCACCTTCTCGACCAGCACCTTTTTCTGTCGTTCATTTGCCGATTCGACCGCGGCCAGAACTTGCAACGGTGAGCCACATTCTATCGCCGTCCGCACCAATGCTTTCACGTCCTTTGGAAAGCAGGATCCGCCGTACCCAGGGCCCGCAAACAGGAACGACTGACCGATGCGTGAATCTGTTCCCATTCCTTTTCTAACCAGGTCAACACTCGCTCCGAGCTTTTCGCACAAATTGGCGAGCTCGTTCATGAAGGAGATACGCGTCGCCAGCATTCCATTGGCCGCGTACTTCGTCATTTCGGCCGACGCGATGTCCATCACGAGAATCGGCTTGCCAGTTCGGACAAACGGCGCGTAAAGGTCGGTCATTACCCGACGGGCCTGCTCGCTCTCAATACCAAGAACGACTCGGTCAGGCCGCATGAAATCCTCAACCGCGGCGCCTTCTTTCAGGAACTCCGGGTTGCTGCAGATATGGAAGGGGAATTTTGCCTCCTTCGCGATTTCGGCGGCCACCTTTGTCGCGCTGCCCACCGGTACGGTCGATTTGGTCACGACCACCATCTCACGAGTCATGTACCGCCCGATCAGCGCCGCGACCTGCAACACATACTTCAGGTCGGCGGACCCATCTTCGCCAGGCGGCGTCCCCACCGCGATGAACACGACTTCTGCCGGCGCGATTGCTTCCTGCAAATTCGTGGTGAACGTCAGTCTGGACTCGGTCTGATTGCGTTCGACGATGGATTCGAGCCCGGGCTCGTAAATCGGCAGGATGTTCTGCCTGAGGCCATCAATTTTCCTGGCATCAATATCAGCGCAGCAGACGCTATTGCCTGTCTCAGCCAGACATGCGCCTACGACGAGGCCAACGTAGCCGGTGCCAATTACCGATATGTTCATAGGACCAGGGGTGAGTTAGCTGCAGCGCAATCGCGCTAAGCGATCGCGTACGCGCTGGGCGAAGCGAGAGAAACGATGCGGCCCTTCCCCTTCGCCAGCTTGGCCGTGGCGTTTCTGGTGTCGACGACCACTCTCGCCAGATTGACCACGCGCTGGTAATCCACGCTGGAGTGGTCCGTAACGATCACTACCGCGTCGGCCCTCGTTAGCTCGTCATCGGTGAGCGGCACGCTCGAGTGCTCGTGTCCGTCCTCACGGTACTTCGAAACGTAGGGGTCGTGGTAAAAGACCTTCGCTCCCTGCTGCTCCAGCAGCCGGATGACATCTAGCGCGGGACTCTCTCTCATGTCGTCGATGTCTTTCTTGTAGGCGACGCCAAGCACCAGAATGCGGCTCCCATTGACCGCCTTCTTCTCCTCGTTGAGCGCCTGCGTGACCTTTCTCACCACCACCGCGGGCATCTCGCTGTTGATCTCGCTCGCGAGATCGATGAAACGCGTCTTGTAGTTGAGCGTTCTCATCTTCCAGGCCAGATAGTGAGGATCGAGCGGGATGCAGTGTCCGCCGATTCCCGGGCCCGGCGTGAATTTCATGAAGCCGAACGGCTTCGTCGCCGCGGCGTCGATCACTTCCCAGACGTTGACGCCGAGCTTGTCGCAGACGATCGCCATCTCGTTCACGAGCCCGATGTTCACAGAGCGGAATGTGTTCTCGAGCAGCTTCACCAGCTCAGCGGTCTCGGTGCTGGAGACGGGAACCATCGTGTCGAGGCAAGTAGCGTAAAGAGCAGTCGCAACCTCGGTGCACGCCGGCGTGATGCCGCCGACGATCTTCGGAGTGTTCTTGGTGTTCCAGATCGGATTGCCTGGATCAACACGCTCGGGACTGAACGCGAGAAACACGTCCTCGCCGACGGTGAGGCCCGCCGCCTCGAGCTTCGGCTGGAGCAGCTCGCGCGTCGTCCCGGGATAGGTTGTGCTCTCGAGGACAACCACCACGCCGGGCCGGCAGTTTCGTCCGATGGCATCGGCCGCGGCAATCACGAAACCCATGTCGGGATCGCGCGTCTTGGCGAGGGGCGTCGGAACCGCGATCGAGATCGTGTCCATCTCCTGCATCCGCGCCTCGTCGGTCGTCGCCTCGAACTTCCCCGCTTTAACCAGCCGCGCCAGCTCCGCGCTCGGCACATCCTGGATGTGCGACTTGCCGGCCATGAGCTGGCCGACGACCCTCTCGCTCACGTCGTAGCCGATCACCTTGAAGCCGGCCCTGGCAAACTCGAGCGCCAGCGGCAGCCCGACGTATCCCAGGCCCACCACGCCAATACACGCACTTCTGTTCTCGATCTTCGCCAGAAGCTGATCTTTTAGTTGCACTTGGGGCTCTGTCGGTGAGTGTGTCTGATTGTCAGCGGCCGTAGAATCCGCGCACGGCTTCTATGACTTCGTCCAGCTGTGGCTGCTTCAGCTCGGGGTAAACCGGAATCGATATCACTTCCTGCGTCGCCTTCTCGCTCTCGGGGAACGCGCCCCTCTTGTAACTGAGATACTCGAAGCACGGCTGAAGGTGCAGCGAGAGCGGATAGTAAACCGCGGATCCGATCTGCTTGTCCTTGAGATGCGACTGGAGCGCGTCACGGTGGGCTACGCGCAGCGTGTACTGATTGTAGATCGACTCGTTGGCCGGATCTATCGTCGGCGTGCGCACATCGTCCAGATCAGCAAACGCAGCGTTGTAGTAAGCCGCATTCTTGCGCCTCGCGGCGCTCCACGAAGCGAGATTGACCAGCTTCGCAGACAGCACCGCGGCCTGCAGCGCGTCGAGCCGGCTGTTGTAGCCGACTTCCTCGTGGTAGTACGTCTTCATCCCGCCGTGCACGCGCAGCCGGCGGATGCGAGTCGCGATTTCGTCGCTCTGCGTGACGACCATTCCGCCGTCCCCATATCCGCCCAGGTTCTTGGACGGAAAAAAGCTGAACGTGCCGACCGTCGCCGCTTCGCCCGCCATCACCCACTTCTCGTCGACCTTCCGGCGCGCGCCGATCGACTGCGCCGCGTCCTCGACGACGGGAAGATTGCCGGCCGCATCCATTATCGCTTCGATCGGCGCCATCTGGCCAAACAGATCCACCGCGATCACCGCTTTCGTCGAAGGCTCGATCGCGGCCGCGAGGGCTACGGTCGAGATGTTGAACGTGTCGGGATCGATGTCCGCGAAGACCGGACGAGCGCCGACGTTGTGAACGGCGCCCGCGGTTGCAAAAAAGGTGAACGGTGTGGTCAGAACTTCGTCGCCGCGCCCGATGTCGAGCGCGCGGAGAGCAAGCAGAATTGCGTCGGTGCCATTCGCGCACCCGATCGCGTGCGTGGTGTGCGAGAGCAGCGCGACTTCGCGCTCGAGCCGCTCGACGGGCTCGCCCAGGATGAATGCCTGCTCGTCGATGACCTTCGTCATCGCGTTCACGACGGAATCGCGAATGGTCGCGTGCTGGGCTTTCAGATCAAGAAGTGGTACGGCCATTTATCCGCGGTCCGGGATCAGGATCAACGTAGGAAGCTGTTAAAGATAAGCGCTTCTGGCTCACACTTGCGCCCGAAGAGGGAGAGCTACCTCCCTCCCCGTCCTGGCCGCCTCGTAGATGCCAAGGATCAATTCGAGCGACTTTCTGCCGGCCCGTCCGTCGGTGTCGGGCTTCGCCTCGCCTCTCAGCACCGCCAGGACATTTCGGTAATAGCCCTGGTGACCCAGACCGTACACGTTCGGCGGATTGGTGTCGGCAGCGGCGATCTGCTTGTCATCGTCGTCGTAATCGGCGAACTGCCAGTACTCGATCTTGTTCACCGCGGTGCCGCCGATCTTGGCCGAGCCCTTCTCGCCGAGGATCGTGATCGAGCCCTCGAGATTGCGCGGATACGCCAGCATCGTGACCTGGATCGTACCCAGCGCCCCCGACCGGAACTTGAGAATCGCGACGCCCGAGTCCTCGGTCTCGATGCGGCGAGCGAGTGTCGCCGTCTTCGCCATCACGCTTTCGACGGGGCCCATCAGCCACTGAATCAGATCCACATAGTGCGAGGCCTGGTTCATGAACGCACCGCCGTCGAACTCCCACGTCCCGCGCCATGGCGCCTGGTCGTAGTATTCCTGCGGGCGCGCCCAGTAAACGGTGCAGCTCGCCATATAGATGCGGCCGAAGCGATTCCGGTCGACGGCGCGCTTGAGCAGCTGCACCGGCGGATTGAGCCTGTTCTGCTTTACGACGAACAGCTGCACCCCCGCCCTGTCGCACGCATGCACGAGCGCGTCGGCGCCGGTAAGGGAGATCGCCATCGGCTTCTCCATCACCACGTGCCTGCCAGCGACCGCCGCCGCGACCCCCTGCTCCGCATGCAGCCCCGACGGAGTCGCGATCGTGACGACATCCGCCTTGCTCTCCTTCAGCATTTTTTCGTACGACGTATAATGCGGGACACTCCATTGCGCCCCGGCCTGCGCCGCGCGCTCCGGATCGGTGTCGCACACTGCCGCCAGCTCGAGCCCATCGATCTGGTCAATCGCCTCGAAATGGTTCTTGCTGATTCGTCCGCACCCGACGAGCGCCACGCGAAACGTCTTCTCGGAGCTCACTTAGGAGACTCTCCTCAGTTGATCGCCTTCCTGCCGGTATCGCGTGCCGCACACTTTGCACGCCTCGGGATTCTTCTCCGCAAGCCGCTCGCCGCACTGGCACATCCACCCCACTCTACGGGCCGGCACTCCGACCATCAGCGCGTAGGCGGGAACGCTCTTCGTGATCACGCTTCCGGCGCCGATGAACGCGTACTCCTCGAGCGTAACGCCGCACACGATCGTGGCGTTGGCGCCAATCGTCGCCCCTCGGCGCACCAGGGTGCGCTTGTACTCGTTCTTCCGGGACACATGGCTGCGGGGATTGACGACGTTCGTGAAAACCATCGACGGCCCGCAAAACACATCGTCCTCCATCTCCACGCCCTCGTACACCGATACGTTGTTCTGAATCTTGACGTTGTTTCCGATCCTGACGCCGTTCATCACCACGACGTTCTGTCCGAGCGAGCACCGCTCTCCGATCACGGCGCCGCCGAGCACGTGGCAGAAATGCCAGATCTTCGTATCAGAGCCGATCTGCGCGCCCTCGTCGACATAGGCAGATTCGTGAATGAAAGGCTTTGCCATTTAGACGCCCGCTTCCTTTGGAATGCGCGCGTGCCACTCCTGCAGCGAGAGAACCGACGGCGCGCGGGAGCGTAGCGACAGGATTGCGTCGCACGCGGCATTGGCGGCGGAAAGGGTGGTCGTGTAGGCAACGTGGTTCGCGATCGCCGCCTGGCGCATCGTGTAGTCGTCGCGCTGCGATTCCTTGCCGAGCGGCGTGTTGATCAGGAGCTGCACATCGCCGTTCAGCATCATGTCGATGCCGTTCGGGCGGCCCTCGTGAATCTTGAGCACGGTCTCGACGAGAATGCCGCGTCCACGTAGATGCTTAGCCGTCCCCCCCGTTGCGAACAGCTTGAATCCCATTTCCTGAAACCGTCTTGCGATTGGCGTCACCCCGCGCTTGTCGGAGTCGTTCACCGTAATGAAGAGCGCGCCCTCGGTCGGTAGCACGTTGTCCGCCGCCAGCTGCGCCTTGCCGAAAGCGCTCCCGAATGAGTCCGAGATTCCCATCACTTCGCCCGTCGACCGCATCTCGGGGCCAAGGATCGGATCGAACTCGCGGAATTTGTTGAACGGGAACACTGCTTCCTTGACCGAGATGTAGGCCGGTGTCACCTCCTCGGTGAATCCGATATCGTCGAGCGTCTCGCCGAGCATTACCCTCGCGGCGATGGCCGCCAGCGGAACCCCGATTGCCTTGGAGACGAACGGCACTGTCCGGCTCGCTCGCGGATTCACCTCGAGGACGTACACCTGCCCATCCTTGATAGCGTACTGAACGTTGATCAGGCCAACCACATTGAGCGCCTTGGCGAGGGCCACGGTGTGCTCCCGCATCTCGTCGATGTGCTCTTCGTCGATCAGATACGGCGGCAGCACGCACGCTGAATCGCCGGAGTGAATCCCCGCGTCCTCGATGTGCTGCATCACTCCGCCGATCACGACGCGCTCACCGTCCGAGATGGCGTCGACGTCGGCCTCGAACGCATCCTCCAGAAAGCGATCGATCAGCACCGGCTTGTCCCCGGATACGCGCGCGGCCCGCTCGAAGTACTGCTTGAGCGACCGCTCGTCGTACACGATCTCCATCGCGCGGCCGCCCAGCACGTACGAGGGGCGGACCAGCACCGGATAGCCGATCCTCGTGGCCGCCGCGACGGCTTCCTCGAGGCTCGTGGCGATGCCGTTCTCCGGCTGACGAATTCCGAGACTCCGCGCGATCGCATCAAAGCGCCTCCGATCCTCGGCGATGTCGATCGCGTCCGGCTGCGTGCCAAGGATGGGAACTCCCGCTTTCTCCAGTCCGTGGGTGAGCTTGAGCGGCGTCTGACCGCCGAGCTGCACGATCACGCCAAGTGGCTGCTCGCGCTCGACGATGTCGAGGACGTGCTCGAGGGTCAGAGGCTCGAAGTAAAGCTTGTCGGAGATGTCGAAGTCCGTGGAGACGGTCTCGGGATTCGAGTTGATCATGATCGTCTCGTACCCCTGCTCGCGCAGCGCCAGTGCCGCGCGCACGCAGCAGTAGTCGAACTCGACTCCCTGCCCGATGCGGTTGGGCCCGCTGCCCAGAATCACCACCGACCGCTTCCCGCTCTTCGGAGCCTCGCTCTCCTCGTCGTAGCTGCTGTACAAGTAGGGAGTAGCGGACGGGAATTCACCGGCGCACGTGTCGACCATCTTGTAGGCCGGGACTATTCCGAAGCCAATTCTTCGGGCGCGCGCCGCTGCTTCGGATTCTCCGCGCAGGTCGGCGAGCTGCCTGTCGGCGAATCCCATCCGCTTCATTCGCCACAGAACATCCTTGTCGACGGTCTTGAGCGCGGCGAAGGCTTTCTCCGCTTCCTGAAGCTCCATCATCTGGGACAGGAACCATCGATCCATGCCTGTAAGTTCATAGATCTCGTCGACGGAGATTCCGGCCTCGAGCGCGCGCTTCACCTGGAAGACGCGCTCCGGCGTCGGCTGCCTCAGCGCGCCGCGCAGCGTTTCGAGGGAAGCATCCTCGAGACGGTCGTCGGCGAGCATCTCCGCTGTGGTCCATCCGGGACGGCCCGTCTCGAGAGCGCGCAAAGCCTTCTGGAACGCTTCCTTGAACGTGCGGCCGATCGCCATCGACTCGCCGACCGATTTCATCTGCGTCGTGAGCCGAGGATTCGCGGCCCGGAACTTCTCGAACGCGAAACGCGGGCACTTGACCACGACGTAGTCGAGCACCGGCTCGAATGAGGCCGGCGTCGTGCCGGTGATATCGTTCGGAATCTCGTCGAGACGATAGCCGACGGCGAGCTTCGTTCCGATCCGGGCGATCGGGAATCCGGTCGCCTTCGAAGCAAGCGCGGAGGAGCGGGACACGCGCGGATTCATCTCGATCACGAGCATCTCGCCGTCGTCCGGGTTGATCGCGAACTGGATGTTGCAGCCACCGGCCTCGACACCAATCTCCCGAATCACCGCCACGGCGGCGTCCCGCATCAGCTGGTATTCGCGATCGGTCAATGTCATCGCCGGCGCGACGGTGATCGAATCACCCGTGTGCACGCCCATCGGATCGATGTTCTCGATCGAGCAGACGATCACCACGTTGTCCGCGCCGTCGCGCATCACCTCGAGCTCGAACTCCTTCCACCCGATCACGCTGCGCTCGACCAGCACCTGGCTCACGGGCGAGAGGTCGAGTCCGCGACGAATGACTTCCTCGAACTCCTGGCGGTTGTACGCGATGCCGCCACCCGTGCCGCCCAGGGTGAAGGCGGGCCGAATGATCGCGGGAAACGTGGTGGTCTCGAGGATATCGAATGCTTCGTCGAGCGTCGTCGCGATGCCGCCCGGCGGCACGGCCAACCCGATTCGCCTCATCGCCTCGCCGAACAGCTTCCGGTCCTCCGCCATGGCGATCGCGCGCGCGTCTGCTCCAATCAGCTCCACGCCGTACTTCTCGAGCACGCCCAGTTCCGCGAGCTTCATTGCGACGTTGAGGGCAGTTTGCCCGCCCATCGTCGGGAGCAGCGCATCGGGCCGCTCCTTCGCGATGATGAGCTCCACGTACTCCGGCGTCACCGGCTCGATATAAGTGCGGTCGGCGATTTCCGGATCCGTCATGATGGTCGCCGGGTTGGAGTTGACGAGGATCACCTCGAACCCCTCCTCCCGAAGCGCCTTCGCCGCCTGCGTCCCCGAATAGTCGAACTCAGCGCCCTGCCCGATAATGATGGGGCCGGAGCCAATTAGGAGGATGCGGTGGATATCCGTGCGCTTAGGCATACAGTTCCGGGCGATTCAACGGAGCAAAGTTAGCAAACTGTCGCCCGTCGGGTTCAAAGCTGGAAACTGCAACTGAACGGGCGGGAGGCGTCAGTAGCGTAGATGCCGGTTTGCCAGTTCACTACGCCCCGACTTTTCCCCGTGGCGTGAGAGCCACTGCCTGTGCCTTGACGATATCGAGACAAGTCCCGGCGTCGTGAACTAACAACTAAGAACTCTGCCACTCGCGCCTCCCGCCCGTTCAGTTGCAGTAGACAGTTAAGAAAAAGGGAGCCCCACGGGCTCCCTTTTTCATCGGTCACTGTTACCATGTCACGCAGCGGAGACTCCCCGTGGCGCGCGCTGAACTTTGCCAGCGTGAAGGCAGCGAGTGCACACCTTCACCTTCGTGATCTTGCCGTCGATTACGATGCGGGCGACCTGAAGGTTCGGCTTCCAGGTGCGGCGCGTCTTGTTGTTCGCGTGCGAGACGTTGTTCCCGTAGGCGACACCCTTGTCGCAGACGTAACAGCGGTTTCTCTTGATCTGTGCCATGGTTAGCTCTCCGTCGGGACAAGCTCGATGCGCGCCATCTCGGCGCCATCGCCCTTGCGGTGGCCGGTCTTGAGGATGCGGGTGTATCCGCCCTTACGCGTCGCGAAGCGAGGCCCGATCTCGTGGAACAGCTTGTCAGCCGTCGCACGGTGCGGGACTTTGGCACCCGCGAGACGGCGGTTATGAAGCGTACCGGTCTTCGCCTTCGTGATCAGTTTCTCCACGAACGGACGGAGCTCCTTGGCTTTCGCTTCGGTTGTCTCGATGGCGCCACGCTCGATCAGCGCTTTTGCCAGATTTTTCATCAGAGCCAGCTTCTGCTCGCTCGTACGGCGAAGCTGTCTGCCCTTTTTACGGTGACGCATCCTTAACCTTCCTCTTCGTCGTCGGCGCCAACGGTGGCGACGTTGCGGTTGGGCGGCGTGCCCTGATCCGTGATGCGGACGCCGTCGGGTGTCTCCTCGTACTTCATTCCGAAGTTGAGGTTCTCCCGCTCGAGCAGGTCGGCGATCTCGTTCAGCGACTTCTTGCCGAAGTTCTTGACCTGGAGGATCTGGCTCTCGCTCTGGCGGACCAGATCACCCAGCGTGCGAATGGCGGAGTTCTTGAGCGAGTTCACGGAGCGAACCGAGAGCTCGAAGTCTTCTATCGG
>Ga0207929_1000291_pt1 | contig 14262 bp, 13 predicted proteins | sample NGESurdeep072012_FD_184466 | JGI IMG/M metagenome (GOLD analysis project Ga0207929, IMG submission 184466) | Arctic peat soil microbial communities from Barrow, Alaska - NGEE Surface sample 53-1 deep-072012 (SPAdes) | ecosystem: Environmental > Terrestrial > Soil > Wetlands > Peat ... | reverse complement strand
CGGCCCGCCGCCGACTACCAGCACGTCGCAGTCGCGATACACGGGGATAGCGCGCGCCGTTTCCTGCAGCGTGCCGAGGTCGCGCCGGTCGGCGCGCCTGCGTTCCCCGTCGAAAATTTCGACATCGAAAATGTCCGAGGAAAGGATGCGCTCGTCGGAGCCCTCTGTGGTTTTCACGGGAATCCCTTTTAAAGCTGTTTCACGCAGGCATGCAGCAGCGCGGATCGGCCGCGCCGGACTTCCCCGAGGCAATGCCGGATCGCATCCGGCAGGGCGTCCGGATGGTCGACCTTGGCGCCATAGGCGCCGGCGGACTCGGCCACTTTGGAGAAATCCATGCCTGAGGCGAGTCGCGCCTCGAACTGCGCGGCGGCCGTGGCTTCGCCCTTCGGGTACATGCGCAGCGTCGATTCCTTCACCGCGGCCCAGCCGGCGTTGTCGACTACCACGGTCATGATCGGCAACTCGTACTGGCGGGAGACCGCGTACACCGTTTCCGGCGTGCACTGATAGAACGAACCGTCGCCGACAATCTGCACCGCGAGCGCGTCGGGCCTTGCGAGTTTTGCCCCGAGCGCGGCCCCGCCGGAGTAGCCAAGCGCGCTACCGGGCATGCCGAAGATCGACCCCGGCACGGTGCGCATCACCTGGTTGAAGATCGCGGGCGCGCTGCGGATGCCTTCATTGAAGACGATATCCGCAGGGGAGAGCGCGCGGCCGAGCTCGGCGCACAGATAGTTCACGTCGATCTGCCCGGCCTCGCCTTTGCTCGCCGCGAGCCTGGCGAGGCTCGCTGAGCGTGCGTCGCTCTCGCGGCGGATAGCTTCCATCCGGCTGCGCGCGGCCTCGAGAAAACGAGGGGTCGCTTTCTTGCGCAGGTCTTCCAGCACCTGCGCGAGGATCACGCAGCTGTCGCCCTGGATGCGCAGATTGCTGGGGAAACCCCACATCGGCGCTTTTTCCTTGATCACGTCGATATCGACGTGGACCCAGAAACTCGCCGGATCTTCGCGCGTATCCGCCGGGATCCACGGTACGTCCACATCCACCATCAGCCCCACGTCGGCCTGCGGCACGGCGGCGCCTGCCGTCACGCCGAGGTAGCACGGCGAGTCGTGCGGGATATTCAGGCAGGTCGCGCCTGCTTCGAAAACGCGGATTCCCGCAAATCGCGCCAGCTCGTCCACCAGCGCGGGGAATGCCATGTTGCGGCCGCCATAACGCGTTATCAGGACCGGATACTCGGCTGCGAGCAGCTTGGCCGTGATCTGCGCGACTGTCTCTGGATCAGTGCCGCGCGCGCGTACCGGGCCGAAGCGCGCTTCGGGGAATGCCTGGATCGCGCTCTCGTCCCAGTTCTGCGCCAGGACTTCGCGCGGCAGCGTGAGGTACACCGGGCCCATCGGATCGCTGTGCATCATCGAATGGGCACGGCGCAGCACCTCCTTCGTGGTCACGCCGGAATGCAGGTTGTATTCCCACTTCACATACGGACGCACCAGCCCGGCCTGGTCGTAAGGCTCCTGGATGAAATGCACCTGGTTGTCGCGCGAGCCGGGAAGCTCGCCGCGGATCGTGAAAGGCGCGCGGCCGGCCATCAGCAGCGCCGGAATGCGCGCGCGCGCCAGGTTGTGCAGCGCCATCGCCGAATTGGCCGTGCCGACGTCGACGTGCACCAGCACGGCCTGGCCGCGCCCCGTCACCATGGCGTAGCCCGCCGCCATGTGCACGGCGACGTTCTCGTGCGGGCAAAGGATCGTGGGCGGGTATCTACGGCCGTCCTTGCGCCAGCGCGCCATTTCCTCGATCACCGGCGCGTGATCGGTGCCCAGATTGCAGAACAGATAGTCGACGCCGATCTCGTTCAGCCCCTCGAGAAAATAGTGAGAGGTGCTGCGCAGTTTCACTTGCGGCGTCTTGTCCATGCCGTTTCCTAGCAGTCGAAAAACGCCGTTTCATCGCGACCCTGGAGGATCACGTTCCATTCGAGCGCGCCGGGTTTTCCGGCGACCCTCTTCGCGATCAGCGTGGCGCGCCGTTCGGCCGGCACCAGCGCCAGCACCGGGTCGTCGGCGTTGGCCGGATCTTCCGGAAAGTAAATGCGGGACACCAGCTGCTTGAGTTGTCCGCGCATGAAGATATTGGCGGCGATGTGCGGCGCCTGCAGCTTTCCGCCCGGTCCCGGCACGCGACCGGGCTTGATGGTCTGGAAGCGGAACATTCCCTTGTCGTCGGTGGCCGAGCGGCCGAAGCCGCGAAATTCCTTCGTGCCGTATTTGCCGGCGGCATTGGCCTGCCAGATCTCCACCATGGCATCGTTGACCGGCTTGCCGTCGCCGTCGACGACCTTTCCTTCGATGGATACGCGCTCTCCGGCGACGCCAGCCGGCGCAAGGTTCTCGATGGTCATCGGCGTCAGGCCGATGTGCAGGTACGGCCCGACGGTCTGGGACGTGGTTGCTTGTAGGCTCATGATGTCAGGGTCTCCCCTTCTGTTCCATCGGCGTCTGGTCGGGACCGCGCAGCACGATGTCGTAGCGGTAGCCCAGCGCCGTCTCCGGAATCGTGGTTTCCCAGTCGAGCGTCGAGATCATGCGGTTGCGGGCGCGCTCGTCCGGAACGCAGTTGAACATCGGGTCAAAGGGCAGCAGCGGATCGCCCGGGAAATACATCTGTGTCACCAGCCGGGTGGCGAAAGCGGGCCCGAACAGAGAAAAATGGATGTGCGCCGGGCGCCAGGCGTTGTAGTGGTTGCGCCAGGGGTATTCGCCCGGCTTGATGGTCACGAAGCGGTAGTGGCCGTGCTCGTCGGTGAGCGCACGGCCGGCACCAGTGAAGTTCGGATCGGTGGGCGCGTCGTGCTGGTCCGCCCGGTGCGGATAGCGTCCGGCGGAATTCGCCTGCCAGATCTCCACCAGCGTGTGCGGCACCGGCCTGCCGTTCTCGTCCAGCACCCGCCCGCTCACGATGATGCGCTCGCCGATCGGCTCGCCCGCGTGCTGCCGGGTGAGGTCGTGATCGGAGGCCTTGACCTCGTCGTAGCCGAACACCGGCCCGGTCAGTTCGGTGAGCGTATGCGGCAGCATTACCAGCGGCTTGGTCGGCGCGCGCTTGATCGTCGATGCGTAGCGCGGAAAAAGATAGTCCGGCTGGGTGCCGGGAGACGGCCGGCGGTAGCCGGTGATTGCGGACATGGCGTCGTTCTCCTTGCTATTTTTCGGCATCGGGCTGCTTCGACGCCTGCGCGCGGTCGAAGGCGTCGAGTTTCATGCATTCCGCGAATATCCGCATCGCCGAGGGATACAGCGCGGTGTCGCACTGGTAGCGCTGGGCATTGAAAATCTGCGGCACCAGGCAGCAATCGGCCATCGTCGGCGCGTCGCCGTAGCAGAATTTCCCCGCCGTCTTCCCGTTTACCAGGTCCGCCTCGAATTTCGCCAGGCCGTCGCCGATCCAGTGGCGGTACCAGGCGTTGATGCCGTCCTCGTTCTGCCCGAGCGTTCTTTTCAGGTGCTGCAGCACGCGCAGGTTGTTGATCGGGTGAATTTCGCTGGCAATCAGCATCGAGAGCGACCGTACGCGGGCGCGTCCGAGAGGATCCGAGGGCAGCAGCGGCGGTTTCGGGCGCGTCTCGTCCAGGTACTCGATGATCGCTAGCGACTGCGTAATGCGCTTGCCGTCGTCTTCCAGCGTCGGCACCAGGGCTTGCGGATTGACGGCACCGTAGTCGGGGCCACGGTGCTCGCCGCGGGCCAGATGCACGAACGACGGCTCGTAGGCAAGGCCCTTGAGGTTGAGGGCGATGCGCACGCGGAAGGCGGCGGAACTGCGGAAATAGGTATAGAGCTTCATTTCAGTCCCAGGAGTTTCGCCGCATTTTCCTTCAGGATCAGCGGCCGCACCTCGGGCTTGATCGGCAGTTTCTCGAATTCGGCGAGCCAGCGGTCCGGCAGAATGACGGGATTGTCGCTGCCGAAGAGCACCCGCTCCTTCAGCAGTGTATTCGCGTATTGCACCAGCTTGGGCTCGAAATACTTGGGCGACCAGCCCGACAGATCGATGTACACGTTCGGTTTGTGCGTCGCAACCGAAAGGGCCTCGTCCTGCCAGGGCACGGAGGGGTGCGCCATGATGATCGGCATGTCGGGAAAGTCGGCCGCCACGTCGTCCAGATAGATCGGGTTCGAATATTTGAGACGCAAACCCCCGCCTCCGGGCATGCCGGCGCCGATGCCGGTCTGGCCGGTGTGGAAAATCGCCGGCAGCTTCGCCTCCGCGATCACTTCGTAGAGCGGATAGGCGTCGTGATCGTTGGGAAAGAACGCCTGCACCGTCGGGTGGAACTTGAATCCCCTGACGCCGAAATCCTTGATCAGGCGCTTCGCCTCGCGCACGCCCATCTTGCCGCGCGCCGGATCGATGCTGGCGAACGGGATCGCCACATCGGCGTGCTCGTGGGCGGACTCAGCGACTTCTTCGTTCGAGATGCGCTGGATGCCCATGCCGCGCTCGTGATCCACCGTGAACACGACGAAGGCCATTTTGCGCTCGCGATAGTACGCGGCCATCTGCGCGATGGTCGGGTGCTGCACCTTGTAGCGAAAGTATCGCCCGCGGGCTTCCAACGCCTCCTTTTCGGCCGCATCGGGCAGCATGCGCGTCGAAGTCTCTGCGTGGGTATGGACGTCGATGGCGACGAGATCTTTGATGTTCATGTCGAACTCACAATGATGGCCGGCCCGGGAGGTTCCGCATATAGCTGTTCCACCTGTGAGGCGCGGTTCTTCAATACGGCCCGCTGATTGATCGATCCCTTGTCGGTGATTTCGCTGGCGTCGATCGAGGGCGGGACTTCCATGACCAGCGCGCGTGCGATCCGGGTCGAGCTGCCGGTGCTGTTGCCCGCAAGCCGATCGAAAGCTTCCTGCAGGAGCGCACGCAAGGCATCCCTGCTCAAATCGCGGCATGCGGCGACGTTCGGAAACACCAACGCGCCGAGCCGGTCGCGGTCATGGCCGGTGATCACCACGTCCTGCACCAGCGGGGAGCAGGCCGAATTTATCTTCGCGCGCAGCGGCCCCACGCTCACCCAGGTACCGGTAGTGAGCTTGAAGTCTTCCGTGATGCGGCCGTCGAACTCCATGCCCTGCGCCGGATCGGCCGGATCGGCCAGGCGCATCGCATCGCCGGTGCGGTAGAACCCCTCCTCGTCGAACGCGGCTTTGGTCAACTCGGGCTGGCGCCAGTAACCCGGCGTGATGCTCGGTCCCCGAAAGCGCGCCTCCAGCTTGTCGGCCACCGGCGCGAGCTTCATTTCGATGCCGTCCACCGGCAAGCCCACCGTTCCGGCTCGCGCTGCGCCGCGATTCGTGAACATTGCCGCTGGCGCCGTCTCCGTGGCGCCGTATCCCGTGATCCAGAGGATGCGCTCGCCGCACGCCTCGATCGCCAGCTCTTCGTAAGCCTTCCAGATCGCCTGGGGCAGCACCGCCGCGGCGTATTGCAGCAGGCCCAGCCGGCTGAAGAAAGTCTTGCGCAAGGCGGCATCCTCGCGCAGAAACGGCAGCAGCGCCTCGTAGCCGCGCGGTACGTTGAAGTAGATCGTCGGGCCGACTTCGCGCAGGTTGCGCACGGTCTTTTCGATCAGTCCCGGGACCGGCTTGCCTTCGTCGATGTAAAGAGTGCCGCCGTGGTACAGCACGATGCCGAGGTTGTGGTTGCTGCCGGCGGTATGGTTCCACGGCAGCCAGTCGACCAGCACCGGCGGCGCCGTGCGCAGCGACGGCAGCGACTGCGCCAGCATCTGCTGGTTGCTGCACAGCATGCGTTGCGTGTTGATGACTGCTTTGGGTTGCCCGGTGGAACCGGAAGTGAGGAGGAATTTCGCGATCGTATCCGGACCGACCGTGGCATGCGCCTGTTCTACCGCGGCAGTGGCTTGCGTTGCTTCGAGTTCGGAGAACCGGTTGCCAAACATGATCTCCGTGCCCGCCGGAACCGTCGCTGCAATGGCTTTCGCGAAGCGCTCGCCGTCGGCGGCGAACACGAGCCCCGGCGTTAGAAGCGCCATGACAAACTTAAGCTTCGCAAAATCGGTGGAAACCAGCGAGTAGGCCGGCGACACCGGCACATGGGCGACGCCCACGTGCATGCACGCGAGCGCGAGCAGCGCATGTTCGATGTCGTTGTCCGACAGAATCGCCACGGGGCGTTCCTGCGACAGCCCGCGGTCCAGCAACGCCTGGCCGATCGCGCGTACGCGGGCGAAGGTTTCCGCGTAATTCAAGGCGCGCCAGTTGCCTTTGGCGTCGCGCTGCGCGATGAACGCGCGCTGCGGCACTTCACGTGCCCAGTACGCCAGGCGTTCGGTGATTTTGTCCGGGTATGCATCCAGCCGGTACGGCGAGCGCAGCAGGATCGAGCCGTCTGCGCGCTGCCGGGTTTCCACTTCGGCGGCACCGAGCAGAACCTTGCGTGCGGGCGCCGCGATCACCCCCGCCGGGTTCATCCGTGCTTTTTTACCTTTGCCGCACGCTTGTCGAGAAAATCCTTCATGCGCCGTTTCGCTTCCGGCTCGCTTTGCGCGATTCCCGCCACCAGGGATTCCATCAGCAGGCCGGCATCCTGGCCGAGCTCGGCGATGCGCGGCAGAGCATGCATCAGCGCGAAATTGGTGGCCGGCGCGTTGCCCGCGATGCGGCCGGCGAGTTCGACGCCTTTGGCGAGTCCCTTGCCGGCAGGCACTAGGTAAGTGGAGATGCCGGTCGCCTGCCCCTCTTCGGCGGAATACACGCGCCCGGTGAACATCATGTCGGCCATCCGGGCGGCGCCGATCAGCCTCGGCACCCGCACGGAGGCGCCGCCGCCGACGAAGATGCCGCGCTGGCCTTCCGGAAGGGCATAGAACGCATTGCTCTCGGCAACGCGGATGTGCGCAGTGCTGGCGAGCTCCAGGCCGCCGCCCACCACCGCGCCGTGCAGCACTGCCACCACCGGGACATCGCCGAACTGGATGCGTTCGAAGGTCCGATGCCAGCCGCGCGAATGCGCCACGCCCTGCGCGGCCGAGCGGTCCGACAGTTCTGCCAGATCCAAGCCGGCGCAGAAATGCTCGCCCGCACCGTGCATCACCACTGCTTTTACTCCCGCAGGCAGCGCGTTGAAAAACACGTCGAGCTCCGCGACCATCGCATCGCTGAGCGCATTGCGCTTGGCGGGGCGGTTGAGCAGCAGGACGCCGACCGCGCCCCGCTGCTTGAACCGCAACGACTTGAACTTCATTTAATAAGCTAGAGCGCCGGAATGACCTTGACCTTGAGTTCGCCCACGCCGTCGATGCCGGCGTGCATGTCATCGCCCGGCTTCACCGGGCCGACGCCCGCCGGCGTGCCGGAATAGATCAGGTCGCCGGGCTCGAGCGTGTAGTACTCCGAAAGGAAGGCGATCTGCTCGGGTACCGACCAGATCATGTCCGAGAGATCGGCCTTCTGGCGCTCCTTGCCGTTTACCTTGAGCCAGATCGCGCCCTTGCCCGGATGGCCGATCTTCGAGGCCGGCACCAGCGTGCTGCAGGGCGCCGCTTCGTCGAAGTTCTTGCCGAAATCCCAGGGCCGGCCGTGGTCCTTGCCGAGCTGCTGCAGGTCGCGACGCGTCATGTCGAGGCCGACGCCGTAGCCGAAGATGTGCTCGTTCGCCTTTTTCGCCTCGATGCGCCGGCCGCCCCTGGCGATGGCCACCACCATCTCGGTTTCATAGTGGAAATTGGCGGTCTTCGGCGGGTAGTGCAGCTCGCCGCCGGTCACCAGCGCGAACTCGGACTTGATGAAGAAGAACGGCGTTTCGCGGCCGTCGCCGCCCATTTCCTTCTGGTGTTCGACGTAATTGCGGCCGACGCAGAAGATGCGCCGCACCGGAAACAGGTCTTTGGAGTCTTTTACCGCAAGCGATGGGATATTCCACAACGAAATGACGTGTGCCATTCAAGCCTCTCATGGTAGGAGGTGGAATTTTAAGCTTTCCCGCTGTGCCGCGACGCAAGGAGCGCCGCTGCGCGCGCAGGGCGGTTTTCGGTGGCGCCGCGCTTGCCGGGGCCAACGGACTGAACTAGGATTGCAGGCGCGGCCATCGCCGCACAGGAGGAGACAATGATGACGAGGACATGGTTGCCGGCGCACGCGCTGGCGGCAGCGGCATTTTCCGTATTCGCCATGGGTGCGAACGCGCAGGCGGTCAAGGTAGGCGTCGTGCTGCCCTACACCGGGGTCGGCGCCGAGCTCGCCCAGCAGATCGACCGCGGCATGCAGATGTACCTGAAGCTCAACCCCAGCGCGCTCGGTTCCTACAAAATCGAGCTGATCAAGCGCGACTCGAAGAATCCGAGCGGCGCCGAGGCCAAGACCGCGGTGCAGGAGCTGATCACCCAGGACAAAGTCGACATCCTCACCGGGTTCGTCTATTCGCCCGACGCCATCGCGTCGGCGCCGCTGGTGACCGAGGCGAAGAAGCCGATGATCATCATGAACGCCGGCACCGCCTGGATCACCAACCTCTCGCCGATGATCTCGCGCGTGTCGTTCTCCATGTGGCACGCGGGATTTGCGATGGGCGATTACGCGGCCAAGGTCATGAAGGCCAAGACCGCGGTGGTGGGTTATACGGATTACCCGCCGGGCAAGGACAGCCTGGATGCGTTCAAGCGCGGCTTCGAGGCGAACGGCGGCAAGGTCATCGACGAGATCCCGATGGGCAGCCCGGCCAAGGTGCCCGACTTCACGCCGTTCTTCCAGCGCGCCAAGGACAAGAAGCCCGACGTGTTTTTCGTATTCGTCCCAGCGGGCGATCATGCCCTCGCCGTGGCGAAGACCTACGGCGCTCTCGGCATGCGCCAGGCCGGCATCAAGCTGATCGGTCCGGGCGACATTACCCAGGACATCAAGGTACAGTCGATGGGCAGCGACGGCGTGGGGCTGATTACCGCGCACCATTACAACGCTGACCTCGACAACCCGGCCAACCGCAGTTTTGTTGCCGCCTGGAAGAAGGAGTACGGCGCGGACTCGACGCCGGACTTCATGGCGGTGCAGGGCTACGACGGCATGGCCGCGATCGCCCACATGGTTGTTGCGCAGAAGGGAAAGATCGACGGCGACAGTGCCATGGAGACGCTCAAAGGCTGGAAATTCGACAGTCCGCAAGGCCCGATCATGATCGATGCCGCGACGCGCGACATCGTCATGAACGAGTACATGAGCGAACTGGAGATGAAGGACGGGCGGCTGTATCAGAAGAACATCGGGGTGATCAAGGCGGTCAAGGACATGTGCAAGGAACTCAAGGACGGCCGCTGCAAATAGCCACCCCGGTCCGCAGAATCCGCATCGCAAGCGCCGCCGCCCGCCGAGTACCGGCGGGCGGCTTTTTTTTTATCTCATGGACCTGATCAGTATTCTCCTCGGCGGGCTCACCTCCGGCATGGTGCTGTTCATCGTGTCGGTGGGCCTTTCGATCACCATGGGATTGATGGGCTTCGTCAATCTCGCGCACGGCGGCTTCGCGATGCTCGGCGGCTACGCCATCGTGCTCTCGATGAACAAATGGGGCGTGCCGTTCCTGCCGGCGGTGGCGATCGGCTTTGCCGCGGTGGCCGCAGTATCGATGCTGCTCGAGCGGCTGTTCTATGCCCGGCTGTACCGGGCCACTGAACTCGATCAGGTGCTGTTCACCATCGGCCTGGTGTTTGTAATGATCTCTTCGGTAACGCTGGTGGTCGGTCCGGAGACGCAGACGCTGCGGCTGCCGGACTGGCTGCGGGGCCAGACCGACCTCGGCTTCATCAAGTACCGCAGCTACAGCCTCGCGATCATTGCCGCGGGGAGCGTGCTTGTCCTCGCGTTGTGGCTCGGCTTCGAGCGCACGCGTTTCGGCGCAAAGATTCGTGCCGCGGTGGACAACCGGCGCATGGCCGAGTCGGTCGGCGTCGATGTCGGCAGGCTGTTCACGGTTACCTTTGCCGTGGGCAGCGGGCTTGCCGCGGTTGGTGGCGGGTTGGGCGCCGAGATTCTCGGCCTCGACCCCCAGTACCCGCTGCGCTACCTGGTGTATTTCCTGATTGTAGTCGCGGTCGGCGGCCTGGGGCGCGTTACGGGAGTGTTTTTTGCCGCGCTTCTGATCGGCTTGCTCGATTTCGTGCTCAAAATCGAATTTCCGAAAGGCGGCACCCTGTTCATCTATGCGCTCACGCTCGGCTTGCTGCTGTGGCGGCCGCAGGGCCTGTTCGGCAGGCGCGGCGGATGACGCAGCTCCCGGCGGCGGAGTTGCTCGCTGCGCGCCACAGGTTCCGCGGATGGGAAGCGTTGCCGTGGGTTGCGGGCATCGCCGTATTTTTTCTGTTTCCAAGCTACCTGGCGTTCGGCACTCAGGTTCTGGTCACGATTCTGTTCGTGCTGTCTCTCGACCTCGTGCTCGGCTACGCCGGCATCGTGACGCTGGGTCATGCCGCCTTCTTCGGCACGGGGGCCTATACCGTCGGCATGCTGGCGATGAATTGGGGCTGGAACGAGCCCCTGAGCGGCCTGCTCGCCGCGGCGCTGGTATCCGGCGCCGTCGGGCTGGCGAGCGGATTCGTACTGCTCCGGACGAGGGGGCTGACGCTATTGATGCTGACGCTTTGCACCATGGCGCTGCTCGAAGAGGCGTCGAACATGGGGTCGGCCTGGACCGGCGGTTTTGACGGCATGCCGGGGCTGACGTTCAAGCCGCTGCTCGGCCTGTTCCCCTTCGAGCAGCTCTCGTTCCGCCCCCAGTACCTGTACGCGCTAGCGGTGCTCTTCGTTTGCTTCATCGTCGTTCGCATCCTGGTGCATTCGCCCTTCGGCCAGACGCTCACCGGAATCCGCGAGAATCTTCTCCGCATGCATGCGGTCGGCGCGCCGGTCCATCGCAGGCTGGTGACGGCGTACGCGATATCCGCGGCGCTCGCAGGAATCGCCGGCGGTCTTTTCGCGCAGTGCAATGCCTACGTCAATCCTGCCGTGCTCGGTCTTGACCGCGGCGCCGGGGCGCTGATTGTGCTGATTCTCGGCGGCTACGGCCGGCTATACGGCGCGTTCGTCGGCGCGGTCGCCTACATGTTGCTGGAACACACGCTGGCGAAAACCTACCCGACCGCCTGGCAGCTCGGCGTCGGCCTGATGCTGATGGCGGTGGCGCTGTACGCGCGCAACGGCATCCTCGGACTGGGCGAGTCGCTGCGCCGCCGGCTGCGCGGAGATACCGGGCGATGAGGCCCGCGCTGCTCGAGACCCGGGGCTTGTGCAAGAGCTTCGGTGCGCTCGAAGTGTCGCGCGACATCGGCATTCGCCTCGATCAGGGCGCGCGCCATGCGCTGATAGGGCCGAATGGCGCCGGCAAGACCACTCTGATCAACCTGCTCACAGGTCTGCTGCGCCCAACCAGCGGCAGCGTGCTGCTCGAGGGCGAGGATGTGACCACGCTGCCTCAGGCGACGCGGGTCAAGCGAGGCATCGCGCGTACGTTCCAGATCAACCAGCTGTTCAGGGGTTTAAGCGTGCTCGAAAACGTATGCATCGCCGTAACCGAGCGGCTCGGATTGGCGGGAAGGATGCTGCGCCCGGCCGGCCTGCGCACGGAGGTGATCGCCGAGGCCTCGCGCCTGATCGAGTTGCTGCAGCTCGCCGGGGATGCCGGACGCCGTGTCGGCGAGTTGCCTTACGGCCGCCAGCGCCTGGTGGAGATCGCCATCGCGCTCGGGCTGAACCCAAAAGTACTGCTGCTCGACGAGCCTGCGGCAGGAGTGCCAAGCGCGGAGAGCCACATCCTGCTCGCCGCGATCGGCGCGCTGCCGAAGGATATCGCGGTGCTTATCATCGAGCACGACATGGACCTGGTATTTCGCTTCGCCGAGCGCATTACAGTGCTGGTGAGCGGTGCGGTGTTCGCCCAGGGTACGCCGGCGGAAATCGCCGCCAACCCCGAAGTACGCGCCATTTACCTCGGGGGCGCTGCCAATGGCTGAGGCGCTGCGTTTGAGCGGAGTTGCAGCCGGCTACGGCGAGACCGTCGTGCTCGAGAGCATCAATCTGAGCCTCGGTGCGGGCGAGCATCTGAGCATCATCGGCCGCAATGGCGTGGGTAAATCCACGCTGCTCGCAACCATCATGGGGCACACTACGCTGCACGCGGGGACGATCGAGCACGACGGCCGCCGCATCGACGGAGATCCGGTGCATATGCGGGCGCGGCGCGGCCTGGGCTTCGTGCCGCAGGAACGCGAGATCTTCCCCTCGCTCACCGTGCGCGAAAACCTTGAGATCGGAGCCCGGCCGGGCCCCTGGACCGCAGCGCGCATTTTCGAGCTGTTCCCCAATCTGCGCACGCGGCTGGACAACGGCGGCGGCCAGCTTTCGGGCGGAGAGCAGCAGATGCTGGCGATCGCGCGCGCGTTGCTGACTAATCCTGCCGTGCTGCTGATGGACGAACCTACCGAAGGTCTGGCGCCGGTGATCGTTCAGGCGCTCAGCCAGGTGCTGCTCGGGCTGCGCGGCGAAGGCAGGCTTTCCATCGTGCTGGTGGAACAGAACAGCCGGCTGGCACTCGAATTCTCCGCGCGCACTGTGGTAATGGACCGCGGCAATATCGTCTTTGACGGCGAATCCGAGCGCCTGCGCAAGGACCCGGATTTCCTTGCCAGCCTGATCGCCGCGCAGTAAGCCGGCCGGCTACCGCTTTGCCTCTCCCAGCTCGCGCTCGATCAGCTCGCGCAGCTTGAAGCGCTGCACCTTCCCGGTGGCGGTGCGCGGCAGCTCGGAGACGGCGCGGATCCATTTCGGGCGTTTGAAGCGCGGCAGTTTTTCTTCGCAGGCCTTGCCCGCGGCAGCGAGCGCGCTGGCAGCTTCTCCCCGGGCAGCGACGAATAGCGCGAGCCGCTCGAAACCCTCGCTATCGGTCACCTGGACGCAGGCGACTTCTGCGATCGCCGGGTCGCTCGCGACGGCCTCCTCCAGGTCGCCCGGCTGCACCCACTGGCCGGCAATCTTCACCAGCTCGTCCGAGCGCCCCTGGTGCGAAAAGAATCCCTCGGCGTCCTTGGTGAACAGGTCCCGGGTGCCAAACCAGCCGTCGCGAAACTGCGCCGCGGTCTGTTCGGGCCGGTTGGCGTAGCCCAGCGCGAGCGCGGGGTGCCGTACCCAGAGCTCGCCCGGAGCGCCGGGCGCCGCTTCTTTTCCATCCGTCGTCACGAGGCGCGTATCGACCTTCGCAAGCGGTTTGCCGGTGCGCGGGGCGATCGAGGTTCCCGGCGGCGTCAGCATGCAGACGCAGAAGGTCTCCGACATTCCGTACAGCGACAGCAATTCCTGCCCGGTGGCCTTGCGCCAGTGCTCGATCACCTGCGCCGGGAGCCGTTCTCCGGCGGCAACGAACCGGCGGACAGCCCGGAACGGCGCCAGCCGCGAGGGCTCGAGCGCGAGCAGCATGCGGTAAAACGTCGGCACGCTGAAGAACGCGGCCGGTTTGTGGCGCTCGACCAGGCCGGCGATGGAATCGGTATCGGCCCAATCCGGATTGAGTACCGCGGTTGCGCCGATTGAAAGCGGGCCCAGGAACCCGTTCTCGAGCGCGTAGGCGAAGAAAAGCTTGGAGGTCGCGATTACCTTGTCGCCCGCAACGAGCCCGAGCACTTCACGCTGCGCCTGGCCGGCCGACAACAGGCTGCGGTGCGGATGGACGATGCCCTTGGGTTTGCCGGTGGTGCCGGAGGAGTAGAGCCAGAAGGCGGGATGTTCCTTGCCGGCATCGAAAGGTTTTGCCTGTGGTGCGGCGCGCGACAGCGCACCGCGCCACGAAAACGGCGAGTGTGTGCCGCCTGCGCCTGCGCCCGCGATCGCCAAGCCACTCTCGCCGCTTCTTTTCCCGACGTGCTCGGCGGCAAGATCTGGGCGCGCCTGAACGAATACATCCTCCACGATCGCGAGGCGCGCGCCGCTATCGGCGTGGATGTGCCGGTATTCTTCCTCGCTTAATTTGGTGTTGAGGGCGATCGCGACGGCGCCCGAGTGCACCGCGCCCAGCCAGGCCGCAGCGAACTCGGGCGTGTCGCGCATCAGGAAAAGCACGCGGTCGCCGGGCGCGACGCCAAGGGCGCGAAGCGCATTCGCGGCCCGCGTGACTTGCGCCGCGAGTTCGGCGTAGCTGAGCGACTCCTCTCCGCAGATCAACGCGGTGCGCGACCCGTGCCGGTCGAGG
>Ga0207929_1000288_pt1 | contig 14354 bp, 18 predicted proteins | sample NGESurdeep072012_FD_184466 | JGI IMG/M metagenome (GOLD analysis project Ga0207929, IMG submission 184466) | Arctic peat soil microbial communities from Barrow, Alaska - NGEE Surface sample 53-1 deep-072012 (SPAdes) | ecosystem: Environmental > Terrestrial > Soil > Wetlands > Peat ... | reverse complement strand
GCGGTGCTCGACGTTCGCCCGCGTGGTGTCGAAATGCGTGTTGTTGGGGACGATCGACCCGGGCTTGAGCATCGCGCCCGAGAGGATGTGCTCGGCGGCGCGTCCCTGGTGCGTGGGGATCACGTTCTGGAACCCGGTGATCTCCTTCACCGACTTGACGAAGGCATGAAAGGAGCGGCCGCCGGCATAGGACTCGTCGCCCTTCATCATGCCGGCCCATTGGTACACCGACATCGCTCCCGTTCCCGAGTCGGTGAGCAGGTCGATGAGCACATCCTCGGCGTCGAGCTGGAATACGTTGTAGTGCGCCGCGCGGATCGCCGCCGAGCGCTGCGCGTCGGTGGTCTGGCGGATCGGCTCGACCGTCTTGATACGAAACGGCTCGATGATGGTCTTGAACTTCACGGGCGACTCGGCGTGAGGGGGGATCCTCCGGTCACCTTCCGTACCACGGCGCGGCTCGCCATGCGCGATCGCTGCGCCAGCGGGAAGCGCCTGACGTTGACCGTCAACGCACCCTCGGTGAAGGCACAATCACCAACGATGGCGAAGACCTCGCGCGACAACTGCGCAATCTTCGCGCCGATCCGCGAAACACTCTGGGAGCTCTTGCAACCGATCGTCACGGCGTTCCCTGACATTCAGCTCCAGGTCGAGGATGTTGTCAGCAGCGCGCGAAATGTTCGCGCGGAACTCGTCCCTCGGCACCAGTGGCACCCGGTGAAAGATCGCTGGTGGGGTGATCGCTGAGTAGAGTAGATTCATTCGCAACTGAACTAGGGCGTTGGACCGACAGCCACGGACTCTGCTGAAAAAGTCGCTGAGCAGATGTCCGGTGCTCCGGCCGAGATCGTCGCGCGACCCGCTGCGAGTGGTGCCCACCACCTCTACGTCGACGGCGGGGTCACCATTCAAGAGTTCCTTCGCGCGGGGGTCATTCAACGTCTCATAATCACTCGGGTGCCTGTGCTTCTTGGAGACGGAGTTCCTCTCTTCGGTACCTTACCGCGAGATGTGCGGCTTCGTCACATAGCGACCCGGCACTATCCGAGCGGCTCAGTTCAGAGCGAGTACAACGTTGCCGGTCAAGAAACCGCCGTCTAATGCTTATCAGTAGCGGCGAGCACACGTTCGAGTGGATCGAGAACTGGGCCGCAATTCCAGACACGCCTACAGGAAGGGCAGACGGCCGCACTCACGGCGTCGTCGTGACGCGTGACCAGCGTGTAGTTGTCTTCCACGTCGCAAGTCCGGCGGTTCTCATCTTCAATACTGAGGGAAGGCTGACGGATTCCTGGGGCGACCGATTTCCAGGTGCGCACGGACTCACGCTAGTGGAGGAAGGGGGCACAGAGTACTTGTGGCTCACAGACTACAAAACGGGTGAGGTCGTCAAAACAACTCTCGAAGGGGAGAGCGTGCTCTCTCTCCCCTTTCCCAGCTTCAAGGGATACGATGATCCGAAGTACGCTCCGACATGGCTGACAGTATTTGAGGAAAGATTCGGAGGCAATGGCGACGTCTGGGTTGCCGATGGTTACGGAGCGGCTTACGTGCACAGGTATGACAAGGCGGGACAATATCTGAGCAGCATCGACGGAACGGCCGGCGCAGGAAGATTTCGACACCCGCACGGTCTATTTGTCGACTGGCGGAAAGCGGATGCGGAGCTCTACATCGCTGACAGAATGAATCGCCGTATCCAGGTCTACGATCTGGATGGAAAGTTCAAGAGAATCGTGTCTGATGCAGCCGACACCAGCGCCTGTGCTTTCACACCCTACGGCGATTTTACTCTGATCCCCGAAGCGCCCTACAGAGCACGACTCACGATCATTGGTCCCGACGACCGCGTAGTAGGCACGCTTGGCCAGAACGATCAGATATGCGCTCGTGTCGGCTTCCCCAACGATCGCGCGTTGGTCGAACCAGGACGTTTTGTCACACCGCATTCGGTCGCTGCCGATGCGGCCGGAAACATCTACATCGTCGAGTGGATCACCGGAGGACGGATCACGAAGCTCGCGCGAGTCATTGCGCCGGTTCTTTAATCTGATGTAGGGTGTTGATCTCGGGATTGACCAGCGTCTGCACGATCCCCCGGGGCCAGCGAATCTCAATCCGGTCGATCTTGCTCCGGTCGCCGAGACCGAAGTGCACCACGCGGCTCGAGTGGGACAGATAGCCGCCCGCCGGGTTCACCTGCCGGACCATCACGGTCTTCCCGACCCAGAGCCGAACCACGGCGCCGATCGCATCACGATTGCTGCTGGTTCCCGTCAGTCGGAAGGCGACGTAGTTCCGTTGCGGAAACCGGTTGGCGAAAAAATAAGGGCGGTCGTTGAAGCCGTGCGATCCGTACCCTGCGCTTCGGTATTCGATGTCTTTCACTTAACGGGCGCGATGCCCGCCGGTACGAATCGCGCGCGTGAGCGCCCGGTCGAGTGCGTTTGCGAATGCCTGCTTCTCGCGCGAGCCGTAGGCCGCGTGGCCACCCGTCTCGACGCCGGTCGTCCGGAGTCCGTCCATGAAGTTCCGCACCGACAGGCGCTCCCCAATGATTTCTGCCGTGTACTCCTCGCCGCGGGGGTCGAGGACGACGACCCCATTGGGCACCAGAAGGGCGGCAAGCGGGATGTCGGCTGTGACGGCCACGTCGCCGAGGGCGGCATGCTCCACGATATAGCGGTCGGCCACGTCCGGCCCGCCGTCGACTCGCACGGCCGACAGGTGCGCGTACCCCGGTGGAAGTTGGACGCGCTGGTTTGCCACCAGCACCGTCGCGAGCTTGAGGCGCTCGGACGCCCGGAAGCAGATTTCCTTCACCTCCCGCGGGGCAGCGTCGGCGTCGATCCAGAGCGTCATGCGCAAGGCCGCAACCAGGTCACGCTCGACAGCTATCTTTGCCGCAAATGTGGATACGTCGAATTCCGCGTGGCCACGCCAATCCTGGACTGACTCGCTGGAGCCCCACCCCGTTGCCGGCATGAGCTCGTCGAGCTCGAGCGCGCTGCTTACGCGATGCGTCTGTAGCGACTACGATTACCAGCCAGGTCAGGCAGACACGACAGAGGGCATCGATGCGTTCAGGATTTGCCGCGGGGTTGATGGGTATTGGCGGGATTCTCATATCGTTCGGGACCGTGATCGTCGTCCTCGCACTTTTGGGCAGGCGAGGCGATACCCGTACCGAGTTGCCGGCGATGATTACGGTGGCGGCGGGGTCTCTCGTGGTCGGAGCCGTCTTGTTCGGCACTGGTTATCTCCTGGGTCGACTCGGCCGAAACTCCGACCAATCTGCCCGGTCGGAACGCGGCAGCGCTTAGCGCGGCTATCGGTTTCCTCGTGGGGAGATGGTCAGCCCTTGATGGTCTTCGTGGCCTCGTCCCATTTGACAGATCCTCCTCGAAAGTACGACTCGTTCGCCATGTGACACGCCAGCGCCGCGTGGTGACCGAATACCACGTCCTCGACAACAGGTTTGCGCGAGCGCACCGCGTCAAAGTAGGTCGTGAGATGGGGCCGGATGTCATCGTAGTCGGGCATTCGGAACGAGATCGATTCCTGAACCGCCGCCTTCGCCAGCTTCGCATCGTTCTCCTGGTGCCATTTTCTCTCGTACTCTTCCCGCATCGCGCGAGGGAAACTGCCAGTGTAATAGCTGGGTGACGTATCGATCCCCAGCTGGGGCGTGAAGCTCAGGCCGAACTCGCCGACTTCGAGCAGTCCCTTCGACCCCTGAATCCGATACGTCTCCGGCATCTCGGTGGCGAGATTGAGCCGCATGTAGACCGGAAGATCGCCATAGTAATACAGAACCGCGTGAACGTCGGGCATGTTGCGCCCGTCCTTCCAGTGCCTGATCCCGCCCACCGCGGATGCCTGCTTCGGCGCCTCATTGATCCCCAGCATCACCATCATCCCGCTGATCAGATGAACGAGCAGATCGCCGGCGACTCCGGTGCCGTATTCCTTCCAGCACCGCCAGCGCGCAAAGACCAACGGATTGAACGGCCGCTTGGGAACGTTTCCCTGCCACGTATCCCAATCGAGGTTCTGCGGAGAGAGATCGAATGGCGGCGGATATTGCCACGCTCCGTTTGGATCATTGCGGCCCATCGATCCTTCGACAAGCATGAGATCGCCGAGCATTCCTTGCGAGACAATTTCTTTGGCCTTCGCGCAAATCTGGGAGCTGACACGCTGCGAGCCGATCTGCACGATGCGGCCGCTCTTCTTTGCCGCATCGACCATCGCCACTCCGTCGGCGGCGCTATGTGACATGGGCTTCTCGCAGTAGATGTCCTTGCCCGCGCTGACTGCGTCGATCACCACCTGCCGGTGCCAGTGATCGGGAACCGCCGCCACGATGCAGTCGATGTCTTTGTTGTCCAGCAGCTCCCGATAGCGCCGGGTGACTGGCAGACCGGGGCGCACGATTTCGCGGGCGAGGGTGTGCCGGCCGTCGTAGAGATCAGCTGCCGCGGCACATTCGACTCCCGGGATCGTGATCGAGGTGCCGAGCAACCCGGACCCTTGCATGCCGATGCCGATCATGCCGAAACGAATCGTGTCGCTGGGAGCGGCCGCTCTCGCCGAGGTGTCGAGCGGTTGCGGACTCAGGAGAACGCTTCTCGCCGCAACCGATCCTCCCGCTGCCGCCGCGCTCATTTCCAGAAATTCACGTCGCGAAAAGTTGCCCTTCGTCATGGCGTCTCCCGAATTGGGGTGTTCTGCCAGTCCGTGCGTCAGTCCGACATTTGCTCGGCACAAACAATATCCTTTTCAGGCTCATCCTGCCGGAGGCGGGTGCCGCGATGCCAGCTGTGCGCTATCGAGAGGCCGAGAGTACGGACGTTCACGCCATGGCCCGCATCCGACATTAGTCTGGTGCTCGGGCCCGGTTGACGTTACGCTGGGAGCATTCGCCCTGCCCTTTAATTCAAAGTCGTGGAGGACTGACATGGCCGCCAGACCGATCCCGCACTCGATGACGGCTACGGCCCTGAATATCGAGGGGTACCGCGCTACTCAAACGCTTGGCGTTGTTCGCGGCGTAACGGTGCGGTCCCGTTCCATATTCGGAACCATCGGCGCATCGCTCCAGACCCTGGCCGGCGGGAACATCTCGCTGTTCACCCAGCTCTGCGAGAAAACGCGCTGAGGCATTCGACCTGATGCTGAAGCACGCGCAGGAGCTGGGCGCGAGTGCGGTGGTCGGAATTCAGTACGACGCGACCGAGGTCATACAGGGCGCGACCGAAGTCCTCTGCTACGGAACCGCGATCGTCGCGGTCCGCGTTTAAGGAGATCCCATGAATCGCCGTACGTTTCTATCGACTGTCGGACTCGCGGCCGCCGTGCCGCACCTGGCTTGCGCGCCCCGGCCGGGCAGCGTGACCACGACACCACGCCGCCGCCTCCGCCGCGTGGGGATTCAGCTCTACACTTTGCGCGACGACGCAAGGCGTGATCTGGAGCGCACGCTCGGCGACATCGCCCAGGCAGGTTACAAAGACGTCGAGCTGCTCAGCTCGATGAACAATTTCGGGATGCCACCGGCACGATTGCGAGCTATTCTCGACCGCAACGGACTGCGTGCGCCATCTACGCACCTCAGCGGCGAGTCGTTCGATGATCTCGATCGCCAGATCGACACGGCGAAGATACTCGGCCACGAATACCTGATCCTCGCGAGCATTCCGAGCGACAAACCCACGCTCGACGACTACCGCCACTGGGCCGATCGTCTCAATGAGGCGGGACGCCGCGCGCTCCCCAGCGGTATTCGAATCGGCTTTCACGACGAGTCCGTCGATTTCAAAAAGATCGACGGCGTCGTTCCTTATGACTTGCTGGCCGAACGCACCGACCCCGCTTATGTGCGCCTACAGCTCGACACCGGAAACCTCGCGCAGGCCGGCGGTGATCCGTTCGACTACCTGAAGCGCTATGGCTCGCGCTACTGGCTCTTTCACATCAAGGACGTTCCGGCTCTCGGCGCGGACCACGATACGGATCTCGGAAAGGGCGTCATCGACTTCAAGCGCCTGTTAGCGAGCATCGATCACATCGACGAGAAGATCCTGTACGTCGAGCAGGAGAGCTATCCGGGGACTCCGCTCGAGAGCGCACGGCGCGACTATGCGTACCTCTCCACGTTGGAGTTCTGAGCTATTGCGCGAAAGAGGAGCGGTTGTAACGAGACTCCACGCCTCATCGGCTCGAGTTCGGCGACTGTCCCGGCACCCTGAATACGCATATGCGGTAACGACGCTTCAAACGTTCGTGGGCCATCTGCCAATGCGAAATGGAGACAAATCGAATCGCGACCTCCCTGTCGTGAGAAGATCCGCCTGCAGCTCGCCGATCGCGCTCGCGAATTTGAATCCGTGCCCCGAGCACGGGCTCGAGATCAGCACCTGCGGAAGGAGTGGATGGAAGTCGATGATGAAATCGTGATCCGGCGTGTTGGTGAACAGGCACACGCCGCGGTCACGAACGGGCGCCTCCGCCAGTTCTGGTAGCACCGGACGCAGCGCCGCGCGGAGCGGCTTCGCTTCGTCGTCATTCACGGTGCGCTCGACGCTGTCCGGATCGCGCGCCGTATCGCCTGAGTGCATCACCGACGCCTTCACTCCCCGTGGAAGTCGAGGGAAGCCGTAGCAGATATGGCCGGCTTTGTATTCGTAGGCGTAGATGGGAAAGCGCTCCGCTTCGTACGTGTAAGGCGATCCGCTTGGCTCCAGCCAGAATACCGTTTGACGCTCGACCGTGAGCGGCAACTGAAGATCGCGCGCGAGTCCGGTGTTCCATGCTCCCGCGGCGAGCACTAGGCGATGCGCGGTGTATGTACCGGCGCCAGTGCGTATGCGAACTCCTTCGCCAACCGGATTCCATTCGAGCACGGGCTCGTCGAAGCGTGTTTCCGCGCCAGTGGCCCGCGCCGCATCGAGATGTGCCTTGTTGCACGCCTCCGGGTCGAGGTAGCCGGCTCGTGGGTCGAGCACCGCGACGAGGTTCGACGCGAGCCGGAATGCGGGGAACCTCTCGTGAACCTGCGCCGGAGTCAGAACTTCGTGCGGAAGGTGGTGCTCGCGCGCGCTTCGCAACGTGCCGGCGACGACCATTCCGTCGCTCGGGCCGATCATGAGCCCGCTCGTGATCTTCATCAGCGATGCTCCGCTCGTCGCCTCCAGCTCGCGCCACAATTCGTGCGCTCGCTGGACCAGCGGCACGTACAGCGGATGCTCGAAGTAGGTCTCGCGAATAATGCGACTGTCCCCGTGAGACGAGCCGAGCTGGTGTGCCTCCGAGAACTGCTCGAGTCCCAGAACGCGGAGGCCACGGCGTGCGAGATGAAACAGCGTCGCGCTGCCCATCGCGCCCAGTCCGACGACAATGGCGTCGTAGCTACGCGGCTTGATCATGACTTCAGTAATTTGAATCGGCTCATGGAAACCCGCGTGGGCGCGCTACGTAGGTATTCTATGTGGGAAATCCTGACAAACTCTGGCCGAGTCCGCCATGGATCCTGATGTTGCAAACTTTGCAGTGGTCGCGGTCATCATCGTGGGCATGGTCGCGTCGCTCTCCGGCATCACGGTGTGGCTCGTTCGTGGAGTTCAGAGGAAGGCGCCGCAGCGCGAGCTGCCGAACGTACTCCAGATGGAGCAGCGCTTCGACCAGCTTCAGCAGTCGGTAGATGCCATAGCCGTCGAGGTAGAGCGCATTGCTGAGGCGCAGCGCTTCTCCGCCAAACTTCTCGCCGATCGGCGTGAGACACCAGCGCTGCCCCGATAGCCAGGAGCCGCAACACGCGCCCGGTACGCACCGTATTTTCTACGTCAGATGACGAACATCCGGCGTTTGCGATGAGACTTTCCTTCTGTGGCGACAGCCTAACGGGTCGGGAGCGCGAGCGCCGGGGCTCGGCTCGCACGAACAATGCGGGTCGTATGGCCCTGAAAGGCGAGAAGGCACGGAGCGAGCTCCGCGCGGCAGCACCAAGAATGGGGATCATCGAAACGTCCACATCCACGTCGAAGCGCCGAGCGCGCGAGGAATCCTGACCGATGCCCTGCATCATGACTCTGATGGCCCTGGCCACTCCGCGACTCGTGGTCGCGCTGCTCTGGTTCTTCACCCACTGGTACCGCGGCGTCTTCGATAATCTCCTGTGGCCGGTCATTGGCTTCGTCTTCCTGCCAACGACTCTCCTCTGGTATTCCGCCGTCCATAACTGGTTTGGCGGGCACTGGAGCTTCTGGCCGATTGCCGGACTCGTGATCGCCCTCATGATCGACCTCGGTCCGGTGAGCGGGCGCCGCATGCCGAACAAGCATTAAAACGTATGGACGTTCCCTTGCTCTGGAATTTGAGGCTCTCACCGCAGAGGTTGAAATGATTTACGGAAGGAAGTTTGTGCGCGCGGTTCGCGGTCCTGCTCAGTCGCTCGCATTCGCCGCGGCAGCGATCGCGCTGATCGGGTGCGCCAAAACCGACGGGACGACCTCTGGCGACTCGACGGTCGCCAGCAGCACGCAGACCGCTGGCACTTCCGCATGTGCGGGGGACAACGGCGGCATCACGCTGCCCAATGGCTTCTGCGCGACCGTGTTCGCCGACACGGTCGGCCACGTCAGGCACATCGTGGTTGCCCCAAACGGCGACGTTTACGTCAACACCTGGAGCGGCCCGTACTATTCCGGCCCAGCGCATCCCGGCGGTTTCCTGGTCGCGCTGCGCGATACGAACAACGATGGAAAGGCCGACATCATCAAGCGATTCGGCCCCGACGCGCAGCACAAGAACGGTGGCGGCACGGGCATTGGCCTCTACAAGGGAGCGCTCTACGCGGAAGAGGGCGACACGATCGCGAAGAGGATCGTGCGCTACGCGATCTCGACAGACAGCATGACTCCGACGTCCGCGGCTTCGGAGACGATCGTCGGTGGTCTTCCCGCCAACGGCGATCATCCGATGCACCCGTTCGCGATCGATGCGACCGGCAACATGTACATGGACGTCGGCACCGCGACCAACTCGTGCCAGATGGAGAATCGCACGCTCGAGTCTCCCGGCCACAAACCGTGCACCGAGCTCCGGACGCGCGGCGGGATCTGGCGCTATGACGCGAACAAGACAAACCAGAAGTTCTCGCCTGCCGAGAGGTACGCCACGGGCATCCGGAACGCCGTCGGGATCGCGTTCGATGCTGGCGGGCAGCTCTACTCCACCCAGCACGGACGCGACCAGCTGTTTGACAACTGGAGGAAGCTGTACACCACGGATCAAGGGCAGAATCTGCCCGCCGAGGAGCTGTTGAAGATCGAGCGGGGCGGTGACTATGGATGGCCGACCTGCTACTTCGATGGCCAGCAGGCGAAACTGGTGCTCGCGCCCGAGTACGGCGGGGACGGCAAGGCTGTCGGTGATTGCGCGACGAAGAAGGCACCAGAGGCGTACTTACCCGCGCACTGGGCGCCTGACGGCCTGCTCTTCTATAGCGGATCGCTCTTTCCGGCCCGCTACAAGGGCGGCGCTTTCATCGCGTTCCACGGCTCCTGGAACCGCGCGCCCGGACCGCAGCAGGGCTACAACGTCGTGTTCGTTCCCTTCGCCAGCGGGAAAGCGGTCGATCCGGCGAAGTACGAGATCTTTGCCGATGGCTTCGCGGGGGCGGTAAAGCAGCCGGACCGGGCGGCGCATCGCCCGGCTGGCGTTACGCAGGGACCCGACGGCGCCCTCTATATCACCGACGACAAGGGCGGACGAATCTGGAAGGTCACGTACAAAGGTTCGGGAATGTAGCAACGCCGGGCGTAACGCTCGCGCCCGTTTGTCGTCTAGGTAATGAGTTAAGCGGCGGCCCATCGTGGCCGCCGCTGCTCGCATCTACCCGAATAGGACAATCAAATGAATTCGTCTTCGCTGCGCTCCAATCGCAATAGAGCGCGCGCTCTCGCCGGCGTGTGCTCTATCGTGGCAACTCTCGCTGCCTGCGGCGGCGGACATCACCTCGCTGAGTATCCCTTTGCCAGCCGGACGCTCGCGGTGGTCTACATTGCACCGCCCTCTCCTGAGCTGCTCACGAGCTACTATGATCTCGGCAATTCGCATAACCCGATCGAGGCCGTCGTAAGAGCCGGCGCCGATGTCGCGCGCGAGCGCGAAGGACGTCGTGCGTACGCGCGCCTCGACAGCGCCACCGCGCGCATCGACATTCCAGCCGTTCTTGCCCAGCGTACGCTCGAACGCGCCAGCAGATACCTCGGCACACGTCCCGTCACGGACGAGAGCCAGGCCGACTATCTGATGGAAGTCCGAATGGAGCGATTCGGCATTAACGCGAAGGCTGACGAAGCGGCGTATCTGTTCACTTATGCCGAAGCAGTGCTGCTCGATCGTCGCACCGGACGCGAGATCTGGAACGTCAACATTCACGGACGCGATCGCCTCACGCCGTACGTCCAGAGCTCGAGTCCGATCCCCGGATCAGTCATCACCGCGGGCACTCTTGGGAGCGTCAGCGTCGCTGATTTCCAGGGAGCTCTCAACCAGCTGATGGACTACTCGTCGAATCTGATCACCAACGAGCTGCGCTCAGCGCTGAGGGACGTCCGCAACAAGTAGCTCGTTCGCGAACGATGGTCGCCGCGAGGTTCGAGAACCACCGCGCGCAACGCATGGAGTGAGTGGCCGAAGGATTGCTCCGGCCTTCTCACTCCATGCTTCACCTTATCTCCTATCTCGTCGGCGCCCTGAATTACTGGGGGGTCGCCATCCTCATGGCGATCGAGAACATCTTCCTGCCACTCCCGTCAGAGCTGATCATGCCGCTGGCGGGATTCGAGACAGCGAATGGCCGTCTCGGTCTTTCCGGCGTCATCCTCGGGGGGACCATTGGCTCGGTGCTCGGCGCACTTCCGTTGTACTACGGCGGCCGGGCGCTGGGCGAGGAGCGGCCCGAGAAATGGGTGGAGCGGTACGGCCGGTGGACGTTCCTCCGCGCGAAGGATCTGGAGCGCGCGACTGCCCGCTTCTCCGGCAACAGCTTCGCCGACGTAATCATCGCCCAGATGGTGCCCGGAGTGCGGGGATTGATATCCATTCCGGCCGGAGTCGCGCACATGAATATCGGGCTCTTCCTGCTCGCGAATTTCATCGGCACCCTCGCCTGGTGCGCAGTGCTCGCCGTCGCGGGCAGAATACTCGGCGCGAACTTTACGAGAATCCACCAGTTCCTCGGTCCCGTCGGCTGGACCATTCTCGGCATTCTGATCGCGGGCCTCGGCGTCTGGGCATTCGCGCGAAAGAGAAGGCGAGCGCGGGGACAGCGCGCCTGATAGCCTGGCATCTTGCCGCAGGCCCGTGCCGGCCGTACGTTCGTGTGGCTCGACACGACGCCGAGCGAAGGCGGTCCGTCACCTGAAACGGGGGTTTTATGTTCACGCTGCACCGCACCACCCGCATCGCGATCTGCTGCTGCGCTGCGGTTCTCGCCGGATGCGCCAAGAAGGAAAACGCCGCCGTAGACACTACGAGCGCAATGGCCTCCTCCACCACCGCCATTACCACAACCACTGCTCCGGCACCCCTCAACCTCGCCGATGTCGCTGGCAAGTGGGACGTGAGGGCTGTCCCGACGACTGGAGACACGACGCCGACGACCTACGTGTTGACCGCAATGGCGAACACATCGGGCTGGACCATCAAGTTTCCAGGGAGAGCGGCAGTCCCAGCGCAGGTCACCGTCGATGGCGATAGCATCATGATTGCTGCCGGGCCGTACTTGAGCGTGCGACGCAAGGGAGTGCAGGTCACGACCGATGGCGTTATGCGCCTCAAGGATGGAAGCCTCGTCGGCAGTACCACCGCGCATTACAAGGTGAAGACGGCGGATTCTGTTCTCACCCTAAACGGGACCGGCACGCGCGCCAAGTAGGAAGGGACCGTGTTCAGACCAAGAGGACCAGCGTGTCAGAGTTGCGGGATGCCGCTCAGCAAAGACTTGCGCGGAAGTCCCGTCGCTCAGACGTTGGAGAAACAAGACTCGCGCGCCGGCGAGCGAGCTACAGCCGCGCGCCTGATTCCGCTGGCGGCTTGATCGGGGGTAGTGCCGCCTCGATCTCGCCGCGTTGCGGCTCGAGCCAGGGAGGGAGCACGAGATGCTCACCGAGCGAGGCCGGGTCCTCATCCACGGTGAAGCCTGGTCCGTCGGTGGCGATCTCGAACAGGACCCCGCCAGGCTCGAGAAAATAGACCGACTTGAACCAGAACCGATCGATCACCTCGGTCGGACGCCGGCGCGCGCGATCGATTTGCTCGCGCATCTCCAGCTCTGTCTTGTCGTCCGGCACGCGCCACGCGACGTGGTGCACTCCGCCGGTTCCCCATTTTCCGCGCTCGGCGTCGGGGATTTCGCGGATCTCGAGATAGCGTCCAGAGCCGCCACCACCGATCTCGAAGCCGAACCACTCGTGTTCCTCACCAATGTCCACGAATCCGAGAACCCCGGTGAGAAAGCTGGACGTGGCCGCCAGGTCGCGCTCCCACAGGCGGACGGAGTGCAGTCCGCGGATCTGCTTTTCTACCGGAACCGGGCTCTCCCGCCAGGGAGTAAAGTCGCGCTGGTCCCCGGTTTCGTGCACGACGAGAGGCAGTCCATGCGGATCGGTGAACGGGAGCGCCGAGGTTCCACGTCTGGTCTCGATCTCGCCGACGACGAGATGGTGCTCCGCCAATCGCTCTCCCCAGTAGTCGACGCTGCCGAGCGGAACGGCGAGCGAGACTTCCATCGCCAGCCCCACACCCGACTTGGCCCCCGGCATCTCCGGCCACGGGAAGAATGTTATGTCGGTTCCCGGGTGGCCTTCCCCGTCGGCGTAGAAGAGGTGATAGGTTCCGGGTGAATCCTGATTGACGCTCTTCTTGACCAGGCGCATGCCGAGCACGCCGGAGTAGAAATCGACGTTGTCCTGCGCATCGCCGGCGATGCAGGTGACGTGGTGGAGTCCGGTTACGCCAGTCATGAAGGTGTCCGCCAGGTAAACGTCCGAATTGCTACGTAATTCTACATACAGCGCGTTCGTTCAAATTGCGGCATCCTTAAATCAGCGATGGCGAAGACCTGCCGCACGGACTCGCTCGAGCGACAGAAAGAGTAGCTGAAGAGCGATGGAGGCTGCAATGACCGCACCCAAATGGCTCGCGAACTATGACGACGGAGTTCCGTCGACGCTGGAGCCTTATCCCAGCCGAAGCCTCACGGACTACCTGCGGGAGTCTGCAGGGCGATGGCCCGACCGTCCTGCCCTGCTGTTCAAGGGCTCGACGATCACGTACCAGAGGGTCGAACAGCAGAGCGATGCGCTCGGGGCGGCGCTCCGCGAGATGGGAGTGAGGCGTGGCGACCGGGTTGGCATTTGTCTTCCCAACTGTCCGCAATTCCTGATCGCCGAATTTGCCGCCTGGAAGGTGGGCGCAATCGTGTGTCCCTTCAATCCGACGTACAGCGAGCGCGAGATGGAAGAAGCTCTCCAGGCAACGGGCGCGGAGACGGTGATCGTGCTCAACCGCTTCTATGGGAAGGTGAAAAGCATCCAGTCGCGAACGTCCGTCAAGCGGGTCGTCGCCACGAGCATTAAGGAATACCTGCCATGGACTCTCCGCTTCGCCTACACTCTGCTCAAGGAGAAAGAGGAAGGCGAGCGCATCAACATTGCAGCGGAGGATTTTCGTTTCGCGAGATTGCTGCGACGATTCCGCCGTTCGACGCCACCGATCTCGGACGCGAGCCTGGATGATCCTGCGGTCATTCTGATGAGCGGTGGCACCACCGGAACGCCGAAGGGCGTAACCGGATCGCACCGGGGAATGGTGGTCGCGGGACATCAACTTCAGGCCTGGCTCCGTCCCGCGATGAAAGAGTGGACGGACAGGATCATGCTTCCGCTTCCGCTGTTCCACGTATATGGGAACACCGGCGTCCAGAGCCTCGCCTTCATCAATCACAATCCGATCGCGCTCATTCCAAATCCGCGCGACTTGCGCGATGTGCTGAAGGAGATAAATGAGGTCAAGCCAGCCTTCATCTGCACCGTGCCGACGCTGCTCAACGGAATCATGAATCACGCGATGGCGCGCGAAGGCAAGGTGGACTTCCGTTCGATCAAGCTGTGTTTCTCGGGCGCGGCGCCGCTCATGGCGGAGACGAAGAAACGATTCGAGGAGTTGACGGGCGGAGTAATCGTGGAAGGCTATTCGCTCACCGAGGCGCAGATGGCCGTCGTCGCAAATCCCGTTCTGGGCCAGAAGAAACTCGGCTCCGTGGGAATGCCGCTGCCCGATGT
>Ga0207929_1000287_pt1 | contig 14364 bp, 13 predicted proteins | sample NGESurdeep072012_FD_184466 | JGI IMG/M metagenome (GOLD analysis project Ga0207929, IMG submission 184466) | Arctic peat soil microbial communities from Barrow, Alaska - NGEE Surface sample 53-1 deep-072012 (SPAdes) | ecosystem: Environmental > Terrestrial > Soil > Wetlands > Peat ... | reverse complement strand
GTGCCGAGACCCAGACTTGAACTGGGGACACCCGCATTTTCAGTGCGGTGCTCTACCAAGCTGAGCTATCTCGGCACGGCGGATGATTGTATCGACCGGCCGGGGGGGCGCGCCGGAGCCGCTTCGCCAGGCCCGCCGCCCCGTGGGGACCACCACTATCAAAGGATGCCCGCATTCGTGCGATCCTTTCGCCGATGAAGCAGATGCTTGGCTGGCTCTGGATGGCCGGTGCGATCGCAGCCCTCATTGTGGTGCAGACATTCCGGCACGCCGAGCCGCTGTCATCGTTCGATCGGATTCTCAACGGGGCCGCGGGCCTGATCCCGCTCGGCATCGCCGCCGCCATCATCGGCGCGGCGCTGCTCCTTGGTGCCTTGGTCCATGGCATGGTGTTCGACTCGCAGCCCATGGAGACGGGCGACGTCTCGGGGCCCTATTCCGGACCAACGCCGGGTGGCGGTTGGCGGATTGGCTTCTTCAAAGGCAAGCGGCTGTGGGGGCGGGAGTTCTACGAGGAGTCAGGAATCTCCGAGCTGAAGCGGGCGTGGCTCACCGGTGAATGGCTGCGCGACCATCGCCTGATGCGCACGACCATGGTGCTCGTGGGGCTGCCAATCCTTGTAATCGGCGCGTTCGGAACGATCGCGCTGGCCACGGACGTGACCGCGGTCAGGCTGCTGCTGCTCTTGACCGTCGCGTACGTGGCGGTGAACATGGGGTTTGCTCTGATTCGCGCCTGAAAGACGACCTCGATCAGTGGATCAGTGAACCGCCAGTCTCACAGCGAAGAACACAACGCCAAGGACAGCTAACGCCACGCCGGCCCACGCTTGCCACGCGCGGTCGACCGAGCGATATCCCTGCGCGGCTGACGCGAACGCGAACAGCGTGGCGAGAATTGATAGGCCCCCGAGAAACAGGCCTACCGCAGCGCTGACAGCGCCAAGGACCAGAGCAGACGTTGCCATGTAGTTTGCTCGAGTTCTCTCAGCCTGCTTTGCGGCTGCCATCGCCTGGTCCGAGCTACCACCGGAGGCCAGAGACTGTAGGGCCGCTTTGAGGGCCCGCTTGCGGAACGGTGCGGCGATGGTCGTCTGAACCCAGCCGGTCCACTGCTGCTGAGTTTCGGATGGGATCTGTATTGCCATTGGACCAGCCTAACCGCGCCAGGCGCGGGTTCTCACGCACTCGGCGTGCGGGGGAGCGGCAGGCTAACTGATCGTGCCGACGAACTCGCCTGCGAACCCCAAGAGCACAGGATGCGTTGGGTTCGAAAGGCTCACGTAGGCCATCCCGTCCGACTTGTTCGGGTCTGCAACGCTCAGCTGGACTCCGATCATCGTTCCGGCGTCGAGCCAACCCTGGGGCTTGAAGAAGGTGTTGAGCGCCACTGTCGACGCCGAACGCCCGACGACAGCGCCATCCATGGCGAGCCGTCCGCCGTCCGCAGAGAGCGCGAAGCTGCCCGGAAACGCGAACGGAGGGTTGGCCGGGAGGGCCGGTTGCCAAACCGGTTGGCCCGGGCTCTGCACGGATACGCTGGCCGTCAGGCCTGCTTCGGCGCTGATGCTTGTGGCGCAGACCGTGGTTCCATCGGGTGCCACCGACCATGCTTGGGAATCGCCCTGGCACGCGTAAGCCGACCCCGGCAGCCCGGTTGCGATGTTGACATGCGCGAAGCGGCCGCCGAAGAACGTCTGTTGATCAAACTGCCCATTCTGCGTCGCAAAGGTACCTCCGACCACGGCGACCGGGCCCTTGGTGTCCCACCCAGCCATGACGATGTTGGCAAAGCTACCGGGCTGGCTGGGTTCTCCGGACGCCTGCCAGCGGTGCAGAACGACTGTGGCACCACCGACATCAGCTCGATCCACCTCCAGCTTCCACGGACCAACCAGCTCGTACCAGCCCGTGCCCGGAATCAGCTTGCCGACCGACGGCAAGGTAAGGATCGCGGCCACCAGGTGCTTGCCATCCGGACTGACCGCGAAGGAGATCTCCTGCTGCTTTTGGGTCATCGGAAAGACTGCCGCCTGCCGGACACGGCCCGACCGCTCGAGAGTCCTGACCACCCCATGACCGTCGATGAAGTACACGACGCCGGCGACCACGTGGGCCTCGGGTGCCAGAACCACTGCAACGTCGGGGGCATAGGGAGTCGACCTGGGGCTGAAATGCGTCTTCGCCCGCGCAATGCCGTTGAGGCCGGCAATGGCGACGGTGGTGTTCTGCGCATTTAGCCGGGGCGCCTCGAGAACCGCGTACAGAATCGTCGCCGCCGGTGAGGGTGTGACCTTAGGTGTGGCGCTTGCAGACGGCGAGGCGGTCGAAGAGACGCCGGATGCTGAAGGCGACGCCTGAGGCTGCGCAACCCCGCTTGAGCCACACCCCATCGCCAAGAGGCCGAGTAGCGCCACGAGACGTCTCACACTAGACCAAACGCTACGCCGGGCCTGCGGTTACGGCCTTGGATGAAATCGTGTTCGCAGTTCCGGATCACGTATCGGATGTCGTTGAGCGGGCGTAGACAAAATGGGCGGTGATGGTCTCGAACCAACGGCCTCCTGGGTGTAAACCAGGCGCTCTACCAACTGAGCTAACCGCCCTCGCCCGACGCGTGACCTCCGCGGTTGCTCAGTCTACCCAGCGAGTGCTTTCAGGGCCGCGTTGAGCTGCGTGTCCTTCGCGAACCCGTCCGCAGGCTTGGTGACGTCGTACTCGTCGTTGGGGCTGGCCAGCGTCACCGCGATGTCAGGGGTCAACCCCTTGTGATCGATGGTCACACCATTCGGCAGGTACCACCGCTTGATCGTGAGATGCAGATCCGAGCCGTCGCTCAGCGGGAAGTCCAGCTGCACCGATCCTTTCCCGTACGTCGTCGCTCCGATCAGCTTCGCGCGATTATGGACCTGCAGCGACCCGGCGGTGATCTCAGACGCGGACGCACTGTTCCCGTTCACCAGCACCACCAGCGGCACCGTGGGCGCCCTGTGTTGGCCACTTGAATCAGTGCGCTCGACGTTGCCATCCCGATCGCGAAGCTCAAAATTTTCCCCGCTTGTCACGAACTCGCTGATGACATCGTTTGCCGCTGAGATGTAGCCGCCAGGATCGTCACGAAGGTCGAGAACGACTCCCTTGGCCCCTTTGAGCTGGGTCTTCAGAACATTGTCGAACTCGCTCGATGTGTTCCCGCCGAACTGGTAGATGCGCACATAGAGCACGTGGTCGCCGATGACCAACGAGCGCACCGAAGGCACCTGGATCTCCGCTCGGGTGATGGTCACGTCGAAAGTCGTGGTGCCGCGCAGGATCGTGAGAGTGACCTTGGTTCCGTTCGGACCCTGGATGACCGCAGTGGCTTGATCTGCGGTGGCCCCTTTCATGTCCTGCCCCCCCACCTTCACTATCTGATCGCCGGCCTGGAGTCCGCCCTTGGCCGCAGGCGAATCCGGCACCGTGCCGGCGATCACCGGGTATCCGGCGCTGAAGGTGAGATAGATGCCGACTCCGGAGTACTGGCCTTGCAGCGAGTCCTGCATCTTCTTGAACGCCGCGGGGTCGAAGTAGGTGGAGAACGGATCGCCCAAAGCCGCGACCAGACCCTGCACCGTGCCATGGGACAGCTTCGTCGCATCCAGGTTGCGGTCGACGTAATTGGCCTGGATCACCTGTATCGCCTGCTGCAGCTCGGTGGTGTCGATCCGGCCGACCGAATGACGGGCGAGGTATGGGATGAAGGGCGATCCGGGAAAAGCCTGATCGACATACAGGCCCGAGACGAAGGCCAGTATCGCGACGACCAGGAAAGCGCCGCCCAAACGGGCAGCGCGGAGATTCATCTCAGCAGACTAGCGAAATTCGAGAGCTCAGCAGCCCAGCCAGGTGCAGGGGTCTCTCCACATGTTGTTGATCCGGATCTCGAAGTGGAGATGCGGACCCGTCGAGTTGCCCGTCGATCCCTCGTAGGCGATCACCCTGCCGCGGGCGACGATCTGGCCGCTGTGCAGCCCACGCGCGAACGATGCGGTGTGCCCGTACAGGGTCGAGTAACCGTGCCCGTGGATGATGATGATGTAGTTGCCGTATCCGTAATAGCCCGGGTACAGGTAGATCACCCCGGTGTCGGCAGCGATGATTGGGGTGCCCCACGGGCCGGCGATGTCGATGCCGGTGTGGATCCGGTTCGGGTACGGACAGTTGGGTTCGTACTGCTCGAACCAGTAGCTGTTGCACCCGAAACCCTGGCTGATGCAGCCATGGCCGCAGGTGGGCTCGGGCCACTCGAACTGACCGGTTCCACCGCCGGCCTTCTCAGCCGCGGCTTGATACTTCCGCGCCAGCAGGGACACTTCGTGATCGATCGCGGCTCGCTGTGCCTGCAGCACGGCATACTGGCCCGCCAGCTGGCCCTCCAGCTGGGTCTGGTAGCCAGCGGCCGCCGCTAGCGTGGCCTGGTTGTTCTGGAGGTCCGCGACCGTCACCTTCTCCTGCTTCAGCAGGTAAGCCACCTGGCCTCGCTGCACAGCCAGCGCCGCCGACGCCTGGATGACCAGCGAGCGCTCCGAATTGAGCTCGTCCAGGAGCTTTTGGTCGGAGTCCACAACCTGCTGCGCACCGATCATTCGATTCATGAGGTCGTTGAAGCTGCTCGCGGTGAGCACGAGCTGAACGTAGTTGATCGCCCCGTGGCTGTCGACGTATCTCAAGCGCTGGTTCAGCAGCTGGTCGCGTTCGCTGAGGTTGGCCTTGAGGAAGGTCAAATCGGCGTCGGAAAGCCTGATGCGGCGGTCGAGGTCCAGGACGGCGGCCCGGGTCTGCACGATCAGCTTTTGCTGCGCCGCGATCTTGGCGTTCAGCGTCTTGATCAGGCCGTAAATGGCGTCTATCTGGGCCTGGACGCTCCTGATCTGGTTGCGGATGTTCTGGAGCGCTCGCTGGTTGGTGACCTGCTGGCCGATTCCCTGGTTGTAGGCGAGACATGCCTGGTACACGGCAGGTGGGTCGCCCCTGTAGCAGTAGATCGCAGTCGCCGTCTGCGTGACTGTCGGAATCCATAGAAGGGACGCGATAACAACAGCCGCGGAGAAGCGCCTCACGTCAGATCCTCACAAAGCGGCGTACGCCGATATAGCTCCCGAGCGCGCCCAGCAGCGCGCCACCGATCAGCAGGTCGCGAGCGAGGAACGTGATGAAGCCGGGGTCGTAGGAGAGAGGAATGAAGACCAGGTCGGCGTGAAATCGATCAACCATCGGCTGATACCCGATGACGAGCAGTGACAGCGCTATAGACGCCGCGATGACGCCCGTCATCACACCCTCGATCACAAACGGTCCGCGCACGAACCATTCGGTCGCGCCGACCAGCTTCATCACCTCGATCTCCTTGCGACGGTGGTAGACCGCGGTTCGAATCGTGTTCATCACGATCACGACCGAGACGACAACGAGAATCGCCATCAGGCCGATTCCAGCGAGGCCGAGCCATGAGGACAGCTCGAGCATTCGATTGACGAAGTCGCCCTGGTAGTTGGTGGGATCGGCGGGATCGACGCCTGACCACCTCCTGCCCACCAGATCGATGGCCGCGACGTCCTTGAGGTCGACGACCCGCACTGTGAGCTTGGCGTCAAGGGGATTGCCGCTGATCTGGGTGGCGAATACTGCGTTGTTGGGATCGGCTTTGAACGCCGTAAGAGCCTCTTCCTTGGTGATGAACGTGACGGCGGCAACCCGCGGGTCGGCCTTCAACTGGTATTCGAACTCGGAGACGGTCGACAGCGGCGTTCCGTCGGCGACGTTGATCGAAATCTCGCTGACCTTCAGCCGGAAACCGTCCACGACCTGCGAAAACGTGTGTCCGACGAGCAGGTTGACGCCGGCGAGAATAAGGATGAGCGTGATCGAAAGCACCGCGGCGAAGCTGACCGCGAGGTTCCGCCAGAAGCTCCGCCAGGCGCTATTGAGCGCGAATCTGAGGTTTCGTAACTTCATCGTGATATCTGCCTGATCGGTCGTCTCTCGCGATGTGACCAGCGTCGATCGCGACAACACGGCGCCGCAAGAGGTCGACGATCTCGCGGTTGTGGGTCGCCATCACAACGGTGGCCCCCCTGGCGTTGATCCGAAGGAAGAGCTGCATGATCTCCCACGCGGTCGCGGGGTCGAGGTTGCCTGTGGGCTCATCCGCGATGATGAAACGGGGTGCATGCACAAGGGCCCGGGCGATGGCGACGCGCTGCTGCTCGCCGCCTGACAGGTTGGCGGGGTAGGTCAGCTCCTTGCCGGAGAGGCCGACCGTGTCGAGGGCTTCGGCGACGCGCGATTCGACAAGGCGGTCCGGTTCGCCGAGAACTCTGAGCGCGAAAGCGACGTTCTCGTAGATGGTGAGGTTTGGCAGGAGCTTGAAGTCCTGAAAGACGAGACCGATCTTGCGGCGGTAGTGCGGAAGCTGCCGCCGTTTCATCCGGCCGAGCTCGACGCCTTCGACGAAGATCTTGCCCTTGGTCGGCTTCTCCTCTCTGATCAGCAAGCGGACCAGGGTCGACTTGCCTGCCCCAGACGGCCCCACGAGGAACAGAAAGTCGCCTTCAGGCACGACAAGGTTCACATCCCGAAGGGCCTCGGTGCCCGTGGGGTAGGTCTTCCAGACGTGCTGGAAGCTGATGATTGGCCGGCTGTCAAAATCTGGTGTTAGGACCATAAGCTGAAACTCTTGCTGTGACGTGAAGCGCTTGCGGGCGCGAGCGGCTGAGTAGCGGGCAGTATACCGCATGCCCCCTTTGAGTCCAAATAGCGCTCAACCTTGTGCTTGCTTGGACGTCCCCACCCGTCCACGCTGACGGCGTCGACGACCTCCCCGGCCAGCGGGGAGGTCATTGTCCGGCTATTCGCCGGACCTAGTCCTTGGCGCCGTTCACCTTTAACTTCCAGCTCAGGTAGCTCTCGATGAACGGGTCCAGCTCGCCGTCGAGCACCGCCTGCGCGTTGCCGAACTCGAACCCCGTCCGCACGTCCTTGACCAGCGTGTACGGCTGCAGCACGTAGTTGCGGATCTGCGACCCGAACTCGGCCGGCAGCACCTGTCCGCGGATCTGATCGAGCTGTGCCGCCGCCTCCTGCTGCTGCCGCTGGAACAGCCTCGCCTTGAGCACCTTCATCGCCATCTCGCGATTCTTCATCTGCGAGCGCTCGTTCTGGCACGTGACCACGATGCCGGTGGGCAGGTGGGTGATGCGAATGGCGGAGTCGGTCTTGTTGACGTGCTGGCCGCCCGCCCCCGTCGACCTGTACGTGTCGATGCGCAGGTCCTGCGGGTTGATGACGACCGCGCCCTCGTCTGCGCTCTCGAGCTCGGGCATGACTTCGACCAGCGCGAACGAGGTGTGGCGGCGATGGTTCTGGTCGAAGGGCGATATGCGCACCAGTCGGTGCACTCCGTGCTCTGAGCGAAGCAGGCCGTATGCGCGCGGACCGCGAATGATGAAGGTCGCGCTCTTGAGCCCAGCCTCTTCTCCCGGTGACGTTTCGAGGATCTCCGTTTCGAATCGGTGGCGCTCGGCCCACTTTAGGTACATCCGCATCAGCATCTCGACCCAGTCCTGGGCTTCCACCCCACCCTGGCCGACAGAGATCGTGATCACCGCGTTGTGATTCGCGTAGGGATCGGTGAACAGCAGGTCGAGCTCGCGCGAGCGCAGCTCGGCGTTGAGCGCCTTTCGTTCCTCCTCCACCTGCTGCTGGAGCTCAGGGTCTCCCGAGGCCAGCTGATCGAGCTCGATGAGGTCGCGGGCGCGCTTCTCCAGCCGGTCCCATGAGCCGATCAGCTGTCGGTGTTCGGCAGCCTCACGCGCCATCTGCCCGGCGCGGGCAGGATCGTCCCAAACCCCGGGCTGGACCAGGAGCTTGTCCAGCTCGTCAGCCCTCTTCGCTTTCGCGTCGAGGTCAAAGATGCTCCTTGAGTTGGAGTATCCGGTTCAACAACTCTTTGGGGCTTAGCTCAGCATCCAATGCAAGATCTCCTGAATTACTTGCCGTGACAGCGCTTGTATTTCTTGCCGGAACCGCACCAGCATGGATCGTTGCGACCAATCTTGGCAGCGGCCCCGGGGCCTGCACCGGCGCCGACCAGTGAAGCCGCACGCGGCTTGGGCGCGCCATTGCTTCCAGCCCCGGCAGCGCCATCCGGGTCCCCAGGGCCACTCTCCAGCACCCGCCGGACGATCGGCGGCGCTGGTGCGGGAGGCGCGTTGCGTTGCACCTGCACCCTGAATATGCCGGCGACGATCGAGCCCTGGATGCGCTCAAGGAGCTCGTTGAACATCTCGAATGCCTCGTTCTTGTATTCGACAAGCGGGTCGCGCTGGCCGTAAGCCCTCAGCCCAATGCCCTCGCGGAAGTGCTCCATCTGCGTCAGGTACTCCATCCACTGCCAGTCGATCGTCCGGAGCATCAGGTCCCGCTCGACCAGAGGCATCAGGTCAGCGCCCACCTCTTCGATCTTCTTGTCGAACGCCTCGGTCGCCGCCGCCGAAAGGTGCTCGCTCAGCGCCTCACGGCCCTTCACCAGAACGTCATCAGGGATCTGTGAGCCTGGCTCGATCGGCAGGTACGCCGACAGATAGCGCACCAGTCCTTCAATGTCCCAGTTCTCGTAGTGCCGGCTCTCGCAGTGGGCCTCGATGCCCTTCTCGATGACGTCGTGCACGTACGTCAGGATGTTGGACCTCGTGTCGGCGCCCTCGAGCACCTTGCGCCGCTCTTCGTACACGATCTGACGCTGTTTGTTCATCACGTCGTCGTACTCGACCACGTGCTTGCGAGCGTCGAAATGCATGCCTTCGACCTTCTTCTGAGCGCCGGCGATGGAGCTCGCGACCCAGGAGTGCTCGATCGGTTCCACCTCGAGCGTGTCCATGAGCCGGCCGATTCGATCCGCGGCCGGGCCGAAGATCTTCATCAGGTCGTCCTCGAGCGAGATGAAGAACCGGCTCGACCCAGGGTCGCCCTGGCGCCCGGCACGTCCGCGGAGCTGGTTGTCGATTCGCCGGCTTTCGTGGCGCTCGGTCCCGATGATGTGAAGGCCGCCGACATCGGTGACCCCCGCGCCCAACACGATGTCGGTGCCACGACCGGCCATGTTGGTCGCGATCGTGACCGCGCCAGGCTGTCCGGCCTCTGCCACGATCGCGGCCTCGCGTTCGTGCTGCTTGGCATTGAGCACGTTGTGCTTGACCCCGCGCTTCTCGAGCATTCGTGAGAGGCGCTCCGACTTTTCGACCGAGACGGTGCCGACCAGGACCGGACGGCTCTCCTTGTTCATCTCGGCGATCTCGTCGATGACCGCCTCGAACTTCGACTTCTCCGTCTTGTAGATCACGTCTGGGCTGTCGATGCGGATCATGTTTTGGTTGGTGGGGATGATGACGACATCGAGTCCGTAGATCTTGTGAAACTCCTCGGCTTCGGTCAGCGCGGTACCGGTCATCCCGGCCAGCTTCTCGTACTGGCGGAAGTAATTCTGGACGGTGATCGTCGCGATGGTCTTCTGCTCCTGCTGGACCTTGACACCCTCTTTGGCCTCGACCGCTTGGTGAAGACCGTCGGACCAACGCCGCCCCGGCATCGTTCGTCCTGTGAACTCGTCGACGATGATCACCTCGCCGTCCTTCACCAGGTATTCCTGGTCGCGGCGGAAGAGCGTCTTCGCTTTCAGCGCCTGGTTGATCTGGTGCGCCTCGACCACGTTCTCGAGCTCGTAGATGTTGCGGATGCCCGTCCAGCGCTCCATCTTCGCGATGCCGGACTCTGTCAGCGAAGCAGACTTGTGCTTGAAATCGACCTCGTAATCCTCGGTCTCCACCAGGCGCCCGGCCCATCGCGCGTACTCGTAGTACTTCTCGGTCGATTCCTCGGACTGGCCCGAGATGATGTGCGGCGTGCGGGCCTCGTCGATGAGAATCGAGTCGACCTCGTCGACGATCGCGTAGTTGAGAGTGCGCTGGGCGCATTGCGCGAGGTCGCGCGACATGTTGTCGCGCAGGTAGTCGAACGCGAGCTCGGAGTTGGTGGCGTAGGTGATGTCCGCGAGGTAGGCCTCCGCTTTGGTCACCGGTCGCAGGTTCTGCAGTCTTTTGTCGCCGTGGGTCTCGTCAAGGAAGTCGGGGTCGTAGAGGTATGTGGCGGCCGACCCGACGTTGACCCCGACGCTCAGCCCGAGCAGGTGATAGATCGGCGCCATCCAGCCGGCGTCTCGGCGGGCCAGGTAGTCGTTCACGGTGACCAGGTGGACGCCCTTGCCCGACAGGCCGTTCAAGTACAGGGCGAGGCTCGCGACCAGAGTCTTGCCTTCCCCGGTCTTCATCTCGGCGATCCGGCCCTGGTGCAGGACGATGCCGCCCACGAGCTGGACGTCGAAGTGGCGCAACCCTGTCGCGCGGCGGCTCGCCTCGCGGCATAGGGCGAAGGCCTCGATCAGCAGGTCGTCGAGGTCCTCCCCCTCCTGAGCCCGCTTGCGCAGCTCGTCCGAACGCGCGCGGAGGCCGGCGTCGTCGAGCCCTTTGAGCTCGGGCTCGAGGCTGGTGACGGCCGTGGCGACCGCGAGATGGCGCTTGATCTCGCGCTCGTTGGGGTCAAAGAGCTTGGCAAGGCTGGGCACTGGATCTAGGTTACCGGGAAGCAGGTCCGGCCAAACCGGACCGGACGATCCTCCCCACTTGCTGGGGAGGTCGGCTCTGCTCGCGAAAGCGAGCACAGGCGGGTGGGGACGCGGTTAAGGCACCACCGGCTCGATGATGCCAACCGAGCCGTCGGTGCGGCGGAAGGCGATTTCGATCATGCCCGAGTCCTCGTCCAGGAAGACGTGGAAGCTCTGCCCGTCCGATTGCAGCTCCGCGATCGCATCCTGGATCGATACCGGCCGGAGTTTCAACCGGATCCTTTCCGGCTCTGTCTCCTTCTCGTTGCCGTCGTCCTGCGGCGGGACCCGGACGGGCGACACGGCCTTCTTGCGGGTGGTGCGCTTCTCCTTCAGCTTCACCACCTGGCGGTCGATCTTGTCGAAGGTGAGGTCGAACGCCGCTTGCGGATCCGCACCGCTCTCGTGCGCCGACAACAGCGGCGTGCGGCGGCCGTCGACGTGGACGTTGATTCGGCAGAGGACGGTTACGAGCCCGTTCCGCTTTCGCACTGGCGAGAACTCCACGTCAGCTTCGGCAACCTTGCCGAAGTGGTGCGCGAGGCGCGTCAGCTTACGCTGCGCGTACCCCCGCAGATCCGCCCCGACAACGTCGGTACGGTCATGCAGGACGACCTTCACATGCCGAGTATAAGTCCGCCCTTTCGCCCGCGCGACCCGCGCACGGGGCCTACTTTGTCGAGGGCTTGTAGCCGGCCGGAGGCGGGAACAGGGTGAGGATTTCCTTCGGCAGCGGAATGCCCTGCGAGAAGATCCGATCCAGGATCTTCGGCCGGAGGCCAGTCGGTCTGAATTCCGCGATCACCTTGCCCTCTGCCGTGGCTCCCTTCTGCTCGAGCACGAAGATGTCCTGCATCGTGATGATCTCCTGCTCCATTCCCACGATCTCGGAGATCGCGGTCACCTTGCGGGAACCATCGCGCAGTCGGTTGAGCTGGCAGATGATGTTGATGCCAGAGGCCACCTGCTGCCGGATGGCCTTGACCGGAAGGTCGACGCCCGCCATCAGCACCAGGGTCTCCAGACGCGCGAGGGCGTCGCGGGGGCTGTTGGCGTGAATCGTGGTCATCGAGCCGTCGTGACCGGTGTTCATCGCCTGGAGCATGTCGAGAGCTTCGCCGCCGCGGCATTCGCCGACGACGATCCGTTCGGGCCGCATGCGAAGGGCGTTGATGACCAGGCGCTGGATCGTGACCTCCCCTTCGCCGTTGATGTCACGCGGCCGAGTCTCGAGGCGGCACACGTGCTCCTGGTGGAGCTGCAGCTCGGCCGCATCCTCGATGGTGACGATGCGGTCCTCGACCGGGATGAAACCGGACAGCACGTTCAAGAAGGTCGTCTTGCCGGTGCCGGTGCCTCCCGAGATGATGATGTTCGCCTTGGCCAGCACTGCCGCCTTCAGGAAGCCGAAACCGGCCTCGTTACAGCTGCCAAATCGAATCAGGTCATCGACCTGGAAGGGATCGCGAGAGAACTTTCGGACAGTGAGCAAGGGCCCGTTCAACGCGAGCGGCCGAATGACCGCATTCACGCGGGAGCCATCAGCGAGTCGCGCATCGCAAAGGGGTTGGCGCTCGTCGATGCGCCGGCCGACCGTGCGGACGATGAACTGGATCACGTTGAGGAGCTGGTCCTCGTCGGTGAACTTGATGTTCGTGAGAACCACTTTGCCGCCCATTTCCACGTATACGTGGTCGCTTCCGTTGACCATGATCTCGGTTACGCGGTCGTCACGAATGAGCGGCTCGATCGGCCCGAGCTGCTGGTAGTACTCATCGATGTTGATGCCTGGGATCCGAACTGCCATAAATCAGCCTCCGCGACGTGAATACGGGCCGGGTGCGCTCTGGGCGCACTCGCCGCCTACGCACTATAAGACAGAGTTCAACGGGAGGCTCCCTCCTACCTTGCGTCACAAGATCACCCTTGCCACCGATGCGCCTGTGATCGGACCCGATCCGGAGGCCCTCAGAGCCACCGCGCAAGCCTCGATCGTGGCGCCTGTCGTGGCCACGTCATCGACGACCAGGACTGATCTGCCCGCGAGATCGGCTCCGTGCCACGCGAAGGCGCCGGAAACGTTCTCCAGCCGCCACAGGCGGTCGTGGCCGACCTGTGGCGGTGTGGGACGGGTGCGGACCAGCTCACCCGGTGGCTTCTCGAGCGCCATGCCCCTCCTGAGCTCGTGGGCAAGCAGCTCCGCCTGGTTGAAGCCTCGCTGCCGCTGCCGGCTCGGATGCAGGGGCACCGCCAGCACCCAGTGCGCCGACAGGCCTTCCACGACCAGCCGCTCCGAGAGCAGGAGCGCGAGCGGGCGGGCGAGCCGGCGCCAGCCGTCGTACTTGAAGCGCTTGACCGCGAGCTCGATCGGGCCCTCGTAGGCGACCGCCGAGCGCAGGCGTGAAAGGGCCTTCAGGCGAACCCGGCAGGCGCAGCTCTTCCTGGCGAACTCGAGCTCCACGCCGCAGCGGGGGCAAGTCGGCTCCTCGAGATGCCTGATGGCCGCCCGGCAGCGCTCGCACAGCCACGACCCGATAGCGCGGCATGCGCCACATCGCGGCGGCAGCAAGAGATCGACGAGACCTGCAAGCACGTTTTGAAATTACGGCTCGAGTCAAGTCCGCCTTTACAGCAGAATCTGGTCCCCGCGCTGCAGGTCGATATCCGTGGTCGAACCTGGAGGTAGTTCCAGCACGCTCTCAGCTCCCCAGACGAACCACACCACGCCATACCACACAGGGAGTTTTCGATACACCTTCTTGACGCGCTCCTTGCGGTCGAGGAATACGGCGTCGATCGCGAAGTTCATGAACATCATGTGGATCCCGTTGCACGGATTGATCCACATGCCGTGGCCCGGGTCCAACCGTCTTCGGAACATCAGGCCGGCGGTGCGGCCGAACAACGAACGCTCCACTTCCAGCTCTTCCGCCAGCGCTTTTCCAGACCGCTCGTGAACTGCGCGCTGACCTGCCATCTTGCGTAGCCTAACGACAGCGATGGATTTCGATAGCGCGGGCGTTCGTTTGCACTACGAGCTCCATGGACCTGGGGACGGTCCGCCCATCGTGCTCGTGCACGGATTCGCTTCCGACTACCAGCTCAACTGGGTCGGGACCCGGTGGCAGGAGACGCTGACCAAAGCCGGGCACCGCGTAATCGGCCTCGACTGCCGCGGTCATGGCAACAGCGACAAGCCGCACGATCCGGCCGCCTACGCGCTGGCGGTCATGGCCGCCGACGTGCGCCGTCTGCTGGACCACCTCCACATCGAAACCGCGAACTATCTCGGTTATTCGATGGGCGCCAAGATCGGCCTGCAGGCGACGGTCGATTTCCCCAAGCGCGTGGGCCGTGTGGTACTTGGGGGCATCGGTTGGGGCGGCGCATTCCGCGCGGCACAGGAGATCGCGAAAGCTCTGCGCGGCGGACCAATCGAGAGCCCCGTGGCAAAAACCTTCTACGACTTCGCAAAGGGGAGGCCGTCAAACGACCTCGAAGCGCTGGCCGCATGCATCCTCGGTCCGCAACCCGAGCCGGGCCCCAACGCTCTCGCGGCGATCACCAACCCGGTGCTCGCGGTGGTCGGGGACCAGGACGACATAGTCAGCGACGTCGACAGGCTTGTTGAACACATCCCGACCGCCAAGCTCATAACGATCGCCGGC
>Ga0207929_1000286_pt1 | contig 14374 bp, 12 predicted proteins | sample NGESurdeep072012_FD_184466 | JGI IMG/M metagenome (GOLD analysis project Ga0207929, IMG submission 184466) | Arctic peat soil microbial communities from Barrow, Alaska - NGEE Surface sample 53-1 deep-072012 (SPAdes) | ecosystem: Environmental > Terrestrial > Soil > Wetlands > Peat ... | reverse complement strand
CCCGAACGGAGGGCACTCCGATCACTCTCTTCGAGGCAATGCATGCAAATGTCCCGGTAGTAGCGACGCTGGTCGGCGGGATCCCCGACGTAGTGTCTCCGGCTGAGGCGATTTTGATTCCGCCGGGCGACTCAGCCGCACTTTCCTGTGCCATCCGGAACGTCGTCAACGCACCAGCCGAAGCGCGCATTCGAGCGACGCGTGCCAGAAATCGGCTCGAGACCGATTTTGCGCCCACACCCTGGCTCGAGTCCTATGACCGCATCTATCGGGACGCCACGTCTGCAAGAGATCGTTCTTGACAGCTTTTGCATTCTTTCTTGTAGCATTTCCTGTGGCGGTGGCGATCTATGCCTACATTGGCTACCCCCTCGTACTATGGATCGCTTCGCATAAACGCGAACGTGAAACGATCATGCACTACTCCGATTGGCCTTTCGTCAGCGTCGTGATCCCTGCATACAATGAAGAAAAGCAAATCGCCGGCGCAATCGAGGCTTTGCTCGCTCAGGACTACGCTAAGGAACGACTCCAGATTCTGATTCTTTCCGACGCTTCCACCGATGCCACCGACATAATCGTTCGTCAATATGAGTCGCGCGGCGTAGAGTTGTTGCGGATGCCTCGCCGGGGCGGGAAAACGATGGCGGAGAACATCGCGATTTCACGCCTTCGCGGGGAAATCATTGTCAACTCCGACGCGTCGATTCGTTTACACTCCTCCGCGGTGCGCGATTTGGTCGCGCACATGGCCGATCCCACGGTAGGAGTTACCTCGGGACGCGATGTCAGCATCTCGCGGGACAGTGCGGCGAATATCACTGAAGCCGGATACGTCAATTACGAGATGCGTGTGCGCGCCCTCGAGACGTTGACGGGCGGAATTATCGGCGCATCCGGCAGCTGCTACGCGATTCGCGCCGAGCTTCACAAGGTCTCAGTCCGCGACGACCTCAGCCGGGATTTTTCTGCAGCCCTGACTGCGCGAATCCATGGCTTCCGCTCACTTTCCGTTGACCGCGCTATTTGTTTCGTGCCTCGCACCTCAGCGCTTCGGGAGGAATACCGCCGGAAGGTGCGAACGATCAGCCGAGGCATTGAAACTCTGTTCGTTCATCGCTCTCTTCTTGACCCGATTCGCTACGGCGTTTTTGCCTGGAAGTTGTTCAGCCACAAGGTGTGCCGCTGGCTGCTGCCGCTATCGATCGTTCCCGGAATGGTCGGCTTGGTCTTACTCGCATCGTCGCATTCGTGGGCGCGCGTATTGTTGGCCGTTTGTGCTGTTTTCGCCTTGCTGGCGATGATCGGAACGGTTTGGCCCTCAGAGAGACTTACACCGCGAATTGTCTCTCTACCTGCCTTTGCGGTCGCCGCGAATCTGGCTGTACTGGAGGCTTGTTGGAGAGTGCTCGCGCGCCACCAGGATCACATTTGGGAGCCCACACGACGCTGATTCTGGGCACCTTTGCGCTTACGCGCTCGACGCAGCGTGGCGAGTCGCCGCAACATGAGATCACGCGCCCATCGCCACTGCATGCGCCGCCATTCCCCAGGCGGCAATGCCCGGTCGGTGCGCCGCACCCGTAACTCGTCGAGCATCGGTCCCACCGGCACGAACCACCCGCGCCGTTCTGCAAGCCGGACAAGCAGTTCACGGACGTCGTCGCGTACCGCGCCGTTGACGCAGAAGCCTTTGCCCAAGTGAGTGGCGACGATACAAACACCGCCCTCCGCCTCGAGGCGTGACTGATTCCCGACACTTATCAGCTCCACAAACGCATCTACATTCTCGGCGTCGGACGCAGAGAACCACCAGGGCACGTATGGGCGACGATCATCGCTATAGGGCATCGACGGGTTCACGCGGCGCAAATTGATCTCATCGAAGGTGAGATTGCGCACGTACTTGATCTGCCCCGCGCAGAGATCGCCCCACCAGAATGCGGAGCCGGGCACGTGTCCCTGATAGAAATCGTCAGGATGTCCGAGGGCCGCGCGATACGCCGCGCGCAGGATAGGATCGTCGATACGATCCACGCCCCAGTACAGGTTCTCGCGGTTGAATGAGTGGTTGGCATGCACTCGAGGCGGACCGAACATCTCCGTGAATCGGTTGAGCCCGCGCATCGTGCGTTCACGGTGGCTCGACTCCATCGTCGCACCGTGGAACGCAATCTCGAAACCGCGCCGGCCGAGATCGACAACAAAGTCGCGGTATCCCGGGTCGTCGAGCGTCTCCCCAGCGCCAAACATCTCACTCCCCTCCTCGCATCGCACAGGCCACACCGTCTTGGTCGTGCGCATACCCAGCGACTCGAGCAGCCGGTATATCGGCTGCACGTTCTCCACCGTGGCGTTATCGGTATCGTCCATGATCGTGAAGGCGAAGCATGCGCCTCCGGGAAATGCCGCCGGCGAGGTCACGCGACGGTGGTGCCCGCCACGATCTTGAAGAGGTCGATGTCCCGCGAGAATCGGTCGCATACTTCGGCGAATGAAATGATCACTGTCCCCGCTGCTGACGCGTCACCGCCGGTTAGCTCCCGAAGGAATTGTGCGAAAGGCTCATTTCGCGGGGTGCTCGCCCAGTCCATCGCGGCGGGCGGGTGGGGCTGCGAAGCGAGCCACGCAAGGAAGGCGTGCTCCACGCGACGCTGGAAGACGCGGCACGACATGGCGAAGGCGGTAATGACGCCATCGGCGGTGACAAGGGAAGCGAGTATCTCGCCGTGACTGCCGCTTCGGTCGCTCAGACTGGCGCTGTACAGGCGGCCGCCGGCCTTGACCACTTCGCCGATTTCCAGCTCTGTGACGCGACGACCGTTCAGATTGAATTGATTGGTCTTGTTAATGAGTTGGACTGCGCGCGTTCGGTCGCCGTGCGAACGGTCGTGCAGGGTTAGTGTCATGTCCAGGTCCTTGAGGAAGCGGCTGATGTCCGCGCCACTCATGGCACTCGGCGTCAGCCCCTCGAGGCGCCGGCGGTAGAAATCTGTACGATCACGGTCCTCCGCCGTGACTTCACGGCGGCCGAACAAGCCGGACAGCTCGGATAGAAAGCTCGCCAGAGCATCAGCTTGATGAGGAAACGGCACGCAACGAACCGCCGGCAAAGCCAGCGACACCTCAGTGAGCTCCACCGGGTTGTCGTCCACGAACACAAACGAGTCGAGGCCGAGATTGAGCCGTGAAGCGATCTCGGCGATCTGCGCCGACTTGGCGTTATAGCTCGCCACGATGGCGACGAAGTCCTCTTCGTGCAACGGCATGCGGCCCTCGCGGAACGGCAACATGGCGATCTCCGCGTCGTTGCGGCTGACCGCGGCGAGCAGGGCGCCCTCGCTTCGTAATCGACGTAGCAATCCCTGATAGATAAAATGCGGATAGCCCCGTCCCTGCTGTTCGAAGGCGATGCCCTGCAGCCCGTCCTCTCCGATGCCTCCGCTCCACATTACGTTATCGAGATCAGTGACGAGGACTTTCTTTGGCTGGGGGAGTGCCTCCCTCGCGAGATCCACCACTGCTTCCGCCACGCTTCCGATCGACGCTCCGCTGACCGGGCAGCCGCTCAGAAAGTATCCTGGAAGGGAGAAGGTCTCGCGTGGAAGCACTCGCGCACCCAGCCCAATGGCAAGGCTTTCGAGCGCAAGCTCGAAGGCTCCGTTCCGATCATGGTTGGCGAACAACGGCGGCAGCGGCGCGGGAAGGTACAGTAGCCGTGCGCCTCGCCGCGACAGCAACTGCTCGATTTCCATCGCGCGCTCGCGGAGTGCCTCCTCGTCCGCGCGTTCGAGTGCGCCAGAGCGCCAGTCAGCCTCCGGAGCAAAGTCCCAAGGCATCAACAGGAACACTTGGACCAGATCTCGCTCCGGCTCCCGACGCAAGCTTTGAGCGAGGGTGTTGAATGGCAGCACATGAGGCACCGCTAGACGGCCGTGTTTCGCGGCTGCGGCGCGTAAGTACAAATCGAACGGCTCGGCGGAGCCGGAGAGGGCGAACAAGAAGGGTAGCGGCGGTCCGCCCGTGAACCCGCCGAGCAGTCGCTTCGCCTCGAGGAAGTTCAAGGCAGCGACCCACCTGAGAGGGTGATCGTCGCCCCCGAAAGCAGGAAGCTGCGGTTTGCGATCATCCACTCAAGTTGGGCGGCCGCATCGTCCGCGGACGCAAGACGGCCGACTGGGGAGCGGTCCTCATGCGCGAGCCGTGCGCGCGCGCTCATGGCCTTGTTCATACCCGCATCGATGACGTCGAAAATTGCCGCGGCGCAACGCTGCCCTGAGGCCCCCAGCTCAACGGCGAGAATTCCGCAAAGGGTGGGAATGAGCGCCTTCGCCAGCGAATACAGCGGCATCCGATAATTGTGTCGTCCAGGCTGCGCACTGGTAGACCCGACGAGGAGCAGCATTGCATCGGGGGTGCCCCGCGCAAGTAAAACCCGACTGAGCGCGATCGACTGGTGCAAAGGCTGGGAAAGGTTGTACTCGATCGCAGCACCAGCGTCGCTTAGCTTCGTGAGCCGTGTGTTATCGGGTGCTGGCCATCCGCAGTGTACGATGCCCGCAATCGGCGCTCCGTTGGTGAGCGCGTCGACATGGGCAACGTCGAGCAACGCAGGCACCCCCTCGTCGCCACTGCGAGAGAGACCGATGCCGCGCGAACCCAGGCGCGCGAGCAGGGCCTTACCAAGCCCCCCGGACGCGCCCGTTACAAGCACCACCGGCTCGTCCGTGTTCGGCGTGTGCGCAACGGGTTCCGCCGTCATGGCGAGCCGCTGGCTTCCGTACTCGTACCATGCCTCCACGTATCGCCTGCCACTTTCCGCGTCGGAGACCTCGACCGCGACGCGGCCGGTGTCGCCCCGCTCACTGACCAACGTTCCGTTCACGCGCAGACGTGCAGGCGGCAGGATTGGTTGCAAAAACTTGAGCCGCATGCCATGAAGCAGACAATCGGTGCCCGGAATGTGCATGCCCGCCATCCGCGACACGAGCCCCGCAGAGAATGCTCCGTGAAGGATCGTGCGACCGAACTGAGTACGCGCAGCATACGCCTCATCGGTGTGCAATGGGTTCCAGTCTCCGGAAAGTGCGGCGAAGGCGAGCGCGTCGTTTGGGCTGACCGTCACTTCGAAGGCCGCTTCTGTCACAGGCCGCGCTCCTCGAGATAGAGTCGGATAGCCGGCACCGAGGTGAGGGCGATCTGATCGGCGATGTCGATCGTCACGCCGAACTCGCCCTCGATCGCGAGCATTAGTGACACGTGCGCCAGCGAGTCCCAGTTTTCCGCCGACAGTTGCCGCACGTGACTGACGTCCGTGTCGGCGGGAAGCTCCAGCACGGCACTTACGATCTCGTTCAACTTGGCGTCGCGATCAGTAATCATCGTCTCGGTTGATGCGCTTAGAAGGACGTATCGGATTCTCCGTCCCCGCGCCCGAGCCACCAGGCCCCAAGGTCGGTGCGGAGTCGATCCAAGCCGCTTACGTCCCGAAGGAAGAAATGCACATTTCCAGCGAGTCGCAAATATCCCTGCCGGCGCAGCAGAGCGCAGAGGCTCGGGTGCGCTGTCATGCAGGTCACAGCGTCCGCACCGGCGGCACGCGCCACACGCTCGATTGCGCCGAGCGTGGCAAGCCCGGCGTAGGCGCGATCGATGGGAAACACAAACTCGGACACAGTTGCCATGCGAATGCCTCTTAGCCGCGCGTCCGACGTCGCACGCGGCCTGCGTACGATGGCCACGCCAACAAGGGATCCGCGGTCGCGGGCGGTGACGAAGGTATACGGGTTGCCCTCATCCTCATCCTCATCCTCATCCTCATCCCCGTCCTCGGCGCCGTTGCCAAACCGCGTCTCGAAATAGGCGCCGTCCCGCACTGGGCTCGCCGTCAGATTCTTGCGGGCGGTTATCCATAGCTCGTCGAGCTCAGCACGCGACGGCGCTCCGAGTCCAGCCGTGTCGAGGTGCGCCGCGGGTAGGCGCGCGAGACCGCTTGCCAAATCCAGGCCGAGTCCGGCCAGCTTCGCGGCCAGTCCCGCAATGCCCGTGCGGCGCGCGGCGCTGACGCCCACACCCATCCACTTCGGTAGCTTATTCAGTCCCAGGGCATCGAAGTCGACCCGCTCAGCCATAACGCTCGGATGCAGCGGCCTAGTCCAGTTGGTTACTGCGCCCAGGTCGGTATATCCAAGCGCGGAGAACAGGCGGCGCGCGGCGGGCGCCACTGTGAGAATGGTGGAGCACTCGAGATGCCGCGAAAGCTCCTTCACAACCAGATACCCGATTGGTCCGTTGCGATATTCGGGCAACACCATCAGTCCCTTCACCCAATATGCTGGCCGCTCGCGGACGCCATCCCAGAGTCGCTGCGGGATGGACCCACAATATCCGACGACGCGGCTTCCGGCGAAAACCAGTGCAGTGGGCGTCGGCTCGCCGGGTGCGGCGATGTTTTGCGCAGCACCTCGTCGAGTCGCCGCGACCACCGACTCGGCGGTCGCCGCGGGATTCCAGACCTCCCTATAGAAGGCGGCAATGGCATCGGCATGCTCTTCCGTCGCGAGCGCCGTGACGATGCGCGAACCCGACGTCACGCGAAGTACGACCTCCGATGACTGCTCAGGGAAGGAGAGCCGTACTCGTTTCGTCGGCCACCCCATATCCCTCGGAGTACTTGTAGTAAGCAAATTCTCCCTTGGGCTCGACGCAGTTCAGAACCGCGCCGAGCACTCGCACGGGAAGACGGTCCACGAGCTCAAGTTTCGCGGAGGCCATGCGCCGGTCGGTTTTCCCGATGCGTAGCACCAGCATCAGATTTTGCGCAGCGGCGGCGACCGCATAAGCATCAATGCCCGCGGCAAGCGGGGGAGTGTCGAACACCACCACATCAAACCGCTGGCGAAGCTCGGCGGCAAGTGCTGGGAGCGCCACCGATGTCAGCAGTTCTGGACTGTTGCTTCGCTTCTCGCCGCGAGACAGAATCGACAGGCGTTCGTGTGGCGTGGGTCGAATCACCGCGGTGATGCTGTCTGCCTGGGAGAGGTACTCGGTGAGTCCTGGTCCTATCGGAAGCTGAAACATCTCATGAAGCACGCCCCGGCGCGTGTCGGCGTCGACCAAAACTGTGCGAAAACCCGCGTCGGCAAACGACATCGCGAGATTCGCCGCCACGAATGATTTTCCGTCACTGGGGGACGGACTCGTGACTGCGATAGAAACCGGAAAGCCCGACGCATTCTGAACATGCATTCGGACGGTACGAATCGATTCAATCAGTTGTGAGAGCTGTTCGGGGAATCGGCTGTCGACTCCTCCTCTCGGGAACTTCGGAATCGCTCCCGCGATGGTCAACCCGAGCTCGCCGGTTACCTGCTCCGGATACTGGATCTTGGGATCGAAAGTGTCGAGCAGCATGGCAATACCGATAGCCGCGCCGAGTCCACCGAAGATTGCGAGGAGAAACACCGTGGGGGCTGTGTTTCGAGTCGGCCGCAATGGCGCAACCGCTGAATCGAGAACTGTCACATCCTGAGTCGCGCTTGCCTCGGCTAGTTGCGCTTCCCCGGATCGGCTTTTGAGTGTCGTGTATAGCCCTTCGGATACGGCGACTGCCCTGCGCAACCGCATCTCTTCGATTGTCCGAGTAGGGATTGCCTGCAACTCGCGTGACGCGCCGTTTATCCGTGAATCGTATTCGGCCTCGCGCTGCTTGAGCTGAACGAGCAGCTGTGACGCAAGTCGAGGTATCGTCTGAGTCTGGAGCGTCTGAACAGTGGTAGCGACCTCCCGCACGGCGGGATGCTGATCGGTGTATACCTCCCGCTTCGTTGCGAGCTCCGCCTGCTTCGCGTGCAATTGACTGAACGCATCACGGAGCGCGTCGGCTCCCGAGCCCTTGGCGACGCTCGGAATGAGCAGCGCGGCTTCCCAAGGCACACTTCCAGATTTGGCGCCTGCAATGACCTTCTCCAAGGCCTCGCGGTCGTGCCGAGTATCGTCGTACTCGATCTTCTGATCGAAGAAGCTTTTCAGTGCTGGATCGCGTGTCACCTCTACCCCTGCAGCTACGGGACCACCCTCGGCTGGGAGCGTTATTGTATGAACGCGGAAATCTTCGAGCGCTTTTTCCGCATCGTGAAGCGACCTCTCGGCGTATTGAAGCTGTCCCCCCAGTATACTCGCGAACTGAACGAGATTCCGCTTTTTCAGCTGACTAGCAACATTGACGTACTCCTTCAGCCAAGTGTTAAGCGTAAGCTGCGCGAGTTGAGGATCGTCGCTGCGGAGACGAAGCCACAGGAAGTTGCTCTTCTCGGGAAGATCTGCGCTGAGTTGCTTCATCAACTCCACCGCTGTCTCTCGCGGCGTTGACACCGTGAAGTCGATTTCCCTCTTGCCGGAACCCCCGAAGAGGCTCGAGGGGACCACCCAGAGCAGTCCGGCGCGGAGACCAACTGAATCCGCCACGCTTCCACTATCCGCAAACGTCCCATCCTTGAGCGCGAGATGCCATCGCTTTCTGGCCCGGTCAATCTGTAGCTCGTATTTGCCGGGGATAAATCGATTCGCGATTGCGAAGTTGGAGAAAATCCCAAAATCAGACGGATGGTCGGGTTGGACGTAGAGGGCCAGCTTTTGAACGACTGCGTCGACGATCCGATAACTCCGAAGCAATTCCACCCAGGCGGAGGAATTCAGTAACTCGCGGGACCTGATTGGCCCTGAAGCATCACTCAGCGGGGTTTCTGGCTCGATCCATATCGTAGCCCGCACTTCGTACTGCGGCTTCAGGAATCGCGTCGCCGCTAATCCACCGACGATGGCCAACAGGAAAATGGCGAGGACGATCCATTTGTATCGGCGAATGGCCGACATTGGGCGTTCAAATGGTGGTCTCGGCATCGTAGGCGCCGGCAGTGTGCCGTTCCCCCAACTCGGTTGAACCTGAGGAGGGTGAGCCGGAACAATGCTGTGTGAAGGAATGCTTTCACCCATGGGTGCAAAATCTCAATGGTGAATTTGGGTGAACGCGACCAGTAAACCGAGAATCCCAGTAACGGTCGGCACGATCACCGCCCAATTGAAATGTCGCTGTTCTCCGACGGAGATCTCATCTCCCGTCTCCAGATTTAGCCTGTCAATCGACATGCCTTCGGTCAACGCGGTCCGGGTATTGTTTTCGTCTATAATGATCTGTCCATCTCTCTGCACGGAGACCTTTGCAATGTCGGCATCCGCGGTCGGACCACCGGCCGACATCAGCAAATCGGTGAGAGGAAGGTCCGCAGCTGCATAGTAATAGCCCGGACGGGCGACGCTTCCAAGGATCCCCACTCGCACGAGCGGGGTCGCCTGCACGATGGGATTACGCAAGTACGTGCCAATGTATGTAGTGAGCCGGGAAGAGAGCTCGGAACGAAGGACTCCGTCGACCGAAAGGTCTGCCATCTGTGGCAGCTGCAACAGCGTTCCCGACCGCACGATCAGTGTGTCGCTGAAGCCGCCCGCGCCCTGGACCTTAATCGCTATCCGATCGCCCTCATGAAAGTCACCGTGATCGAGCCGATAGTGGATGAGCGAAACCTCGCTTTTATCACCCTTCGCCTCTGCCGCCTTGACCTGCGATTCCAGCTCGGCGCGCGTCTCGAAATTATGACGCTCCCGCTCTGAAACGCCGGACTGTGCGACGGCAGATCGGCTCGTTGCCAAGCTGACCCAGAGAGCCGTTAAGGCAAGAGTATACGAACGTGTGTTTGATTTCATGAGCATCTGGCCCAAACCAGCGGCGTAACCAACTGCCTAACTCGAAGCAGGCAGTCAGGTTACAGGGTGTTAGTCCTCCCCAGCCCTGAATGCTGGCTTCGTAATGTGTACTGGTGGCATCAAGAAAGCGAGGAAAATGATCCGCAGGCGGTACTGGATGCCTTCTGCCGCTCGGTCATCTGCCCAGAGGGGAAATGCTCAAGGCAGGAGAATGATGGATATCGAGATACTTTTCTTGCGCATTGGCTCGGGCATCAATTGCGAGATACCATTCGATCGCCTCTCCGATTCCATCGGAGACCGAGCGCGTAGGCACATACCCCAGACTGTGTCGGATCTTGCTTACGTCGGCAATCGAATGCCGAATATCACCGGGACGAAAGCCCTCGTACACAGGTTCTGGTGGCCTGAGTCTTCGTCTTTCCATGGCCTTGTCACGGATGATCGTGTATAGCTCGTTCAGCGTTGTCCCCCGTCCACCGGCGACATTATAAACCTGTCCCGTTGCGGAGACGTCCTCAACGGTTGCCGCGAGCACATTTGCCTGGACGACATCATCGATGTAAACGAAATCGCGACTGGTTTCACCATCGCCCAGGATAACGCATGGCTCATTTGCGGAAAGGCACGACACCCATCGGGGAATTACCGCTGCATATGGACCCTGCGGATCCTGCCGCTTCCCAAACACGTTGAAATACCGGAGTCCAATAGTTTGCAGACCATAAACGCGAGAGAAAACACCGGCATAAATCTCATCAACGAGTTTGGTGGCGGCGTAAGGTGAGAGCGCCTCCCCAATTCGCTCCTCGCGCTTCGGAGAGCCGGGATCGTCGCCATAGACCGCGCTTGACGACGCATATACAAGGCGTTGAACCTTGGCGTCTCTGGCAGCGACCAACATGTTCACCAGACCGCTGACATTTGAGTCGTGACTCGAGAGCGGGTCATCGATCGAGCGAGGGACGGACCCTAGAGCTGCCTGATGGAGCACTATGTCCACTCCGTTGCATGCTTTCCTGCAAACGCCCAGGTCTCTTATGTCTGCAGAGATCAGGCGAAAACGGGCGCCGATGCCTCCACGCTCCAGAGCCTCATCGACATTCTTGGGGTAACCTGTAGAGAAGTTGTCGAGACCTACTACCGCCTGCCCAAGCGAAAGAAGGCACTCGAGCAGGTTCGATCCGATGAAGCCCGCAACCCCGGTTACGAGCCAGGTCCGAGGGTTTCGCCTCAGGGATGCCAGCGCGGCTTGATAGTTGTTCATTTTCCCGACATTACGAGGAGAAAAACGCGGTCAGTGCTCTACGGCATCTTCCATTCCGAAATACACTTGTGCCGGTGACGGTGTAAGTGCTTTAACTACAGACAATTAGGACAGCCGTAGATGAGGTTTCAGGCAACGCGTTCCCACGAGTTCGTGTTGCAGATGTGTAACACTTTGTTGCAGGTCGGTCGGTAAGCGGCTGCACAACCTCAGCTCCGAACATCAAGGATTACCGGACTTCCCCGGAACAACAGCAGCGCCGATTTGGAAGGCAACTTGTCGCCCAACAGTTAACTGGCGTTAGCGCGGTGATCGCACGCGTGCCGGTTGCGGCTCAGATAAGAGATCTATTCGCAGACCGCTCAAATTCGATTCGGGGAGAAGCGTTCTAGAAACCGGACATGGTGTTCCGTCTCGGCTACGAAAATATCGCAACACGTCCGAACTCACAGGCGCACGCGGGGTGCGGGGCGCGGTTTCTATTCTTCATTCCTCGAGCTGGATCTGTCTCCGCGCGCCTTGACGCCGCACGCGGCCTGTGTTGCGGCACCGCAACACGATTCACGAGAATGTTACACCATCAGGCTGAAGGACCGAGTCACTATTTGTCCTATGTAGCTGTGAACCTTGTCCTATGTAGCTGTGAACCCAAGATATAGCATTACCTATGATCGGCGTCACCACGCACGATCCTTGCAGAGCTTGGAATGACTCAGTCACCGCGAAGGGAAAACCCGGGTACGGAGCGGCTGCGAGGAAGGTTTCTCTTTTCGCGAGGCATGACCGATGTCGCTATCACACCCACGAACTCTGTTGCACACGGTGAAACCGCTGATGGGTGTTCGAACGACAGCGGCTGTCGCAGTTCTAGCGCTCGGGGTGCTGCTGAGCGCTCCGTCAGCACTGATGGCGCAGACCAGCCTCGGATCGGCGAAGAATTTCGGTGTCCTCGGGGCCTCAACGGTCACCAACATCGGGGCAACCACAATCAAGGGCGATGTGGGCGTCTATCCAGGGTCATCGATCACTGGAAGAGAAACCATCACCCTTAATGGATCGTACCATCAAACTGACGGCGTCGCGCAGCAAGCGCAACTTGACGCGCTTAACGCATACAATGGCCTTGCCGCTATGACCTTCACAAGAAATCTGTCGGGCACGGATCTGGGTGGTTTGACGCTCACTCCAGGGGTGTATTTCTTCTCGTCGTCGGCCCAGTTGACGGGAAACCTCACTCTCGATTTCCAGGGCAACCCCAACGCCCAGTTCGTGTTTCAGATCGGCAGCACGCTTACGACCGCCAGCGGCGCGACCGTCTCGGTGATCAATGGCGGCTCAACGAACGCCATATATTGGCAGGTCGGCAGTTCCGCGACGCTCGGTGCTGGCTCGGTGTTCGCAGGCAACATTCTCGCACACTCCAGCATCGCCATGACGACTGGGGCCAAGATTCTGTGCGGGAGAGCCATCGCCCTCACTGGCGGTGTGACGCTGGAGAACAACGTCATCTCGAACGATTGCCTCAACGGTGGCAACTTTGGCACCGGCAACACCGACTTCGGCAGCGGCGGCTTTAGCGGCGGCCCGACGACCACCACTCCGGAACCCGGGACCCTGTTGCTCGTGGGCACCGGCCTGACGGGATTGGGCGCCGCGTGGCGTCGTCGACGCTCGTCCGGCGTCGGCGCTTCGGCCTGACGCCTCCGCGCTCAAGCTGAGAGAGCGGCCTCCCGAGAAGAGGAGGCCGCTCGCCTCGTCGAGTCGTCCGGAGATCGCGCGACTGTTTGACCCGTCGCCACCGATCCACCATATTCGGCTGTCCGCGCCCTCGCAGGCCCGTCCTTCATTCCGGGAGCCCGGAAGGCGACTAGTGGCAACGAACTCGAATCTTAGGGACCCGCGCGCGCTCGGGTGGGTTCTCTACCTCTTGGCCCTCCTGCTGATCGTGGGGCCGCTCTCGCAATGGACGGTCATCGTCTGGCCGATGCACCTCGACGTCGTACAATGGCGTTACGGGTCTATCGGGCTATTGGAAGAGCGGCTCACCCTCCCAATGGTCGGTCTATTCACGGCGATGTTGGCCGCCAGCCTGCTTGAGCATCGAGCGGTCCAGGGAACCCTCGCCGGACTCAGCCTGCTGGCTGCGCCGATGCTGGCAGCGCTCGCCGTCGTAATCGCCCTTGATGGGATCGAGCTGCGGTACACCGTACCAGCGAAGGCGCTTGGGGGATTCGATGGAAGTCTGGCCCGCACGGTGCTCGTGCTGCTCTACGCGGCCGTCGTCGCGGCCGTGCTTGGCTGGGCCGGACTAAAGGCCCGCGGGAAGAAAGCACCGCGCCGAAGCGAGTCGACCCCGCTCACGGTGCGCCGACCCGTCGCGCAGGGAGGGACGGGCGCGTGAGCGAAGCGACCGCGCAGTCGGCGTCGCCGTCACGCGCGTTGGCAACTGCGGCGTACTTCCTGGCGGTGCTCGTCGTGCTGGACCCCGCGATCGGCTTCGTGTTCGGAGCTTGGCCGCCGACTCCCTCGCTCCTGCCTTGGCGGCACATCAGTAGCGGCCTCCTCATCGTCGCCGCCCCGATGATCGGAACGGCTGCAGTGGGAATCCTGGTGGCCGCTAAGGTCCGGCATGACGTGACGGTCCTTATGCTCCTTCGGTGGTGCGGGCACATCGTCCTAATCCTCGGCCTGCCCTTCACAATCCTCTACATCGTAGATTCCGCCAAGATCTACCACAGTCTCCCTGCGACGCTGACTCGATCGTTCGTCGCCCTGGAGATCCGGATGCTCACTATGATGGCCATCGGGCTCGCCCTGCTCTGGATGTTCAGTCGCGCGGCCAATTGCTCGTCCACCCTTGCGCGCAGAACGATCTCGGCGTCGTCATTATCGGGTAACTCGCATTAAGAGCTTGTACTTTTACGCTCGACCGTAGCCCTGCGATTGGCGGGAAGCGGGTGACGGGAGCCGAGATCTAAAACATCACTCCCACTGTAACCGGAACGAAGCTCGCTGACCCGCCGTTCTCGGAAACTCGGTTGTAGCGTGCCTCAATGAACGTCGAGAACACCAGGAGCGGAATCTTGACACCGGCACCTACGTTGAAGCCGAAGTCGTTCGACGCCACGCTCCCGGTTGCGCTGCTGGACACGCGATAGTAGCCGACGCCACCAATGAGGTACGGTGAGACTATCACCGCACCCGGCACACTGAACACGACGTTTCCAGACACGCCGGCAATCTTCGCGTTCACGTTCGAGGTCCCCTTCGCGCCGAACTGATTGTACGCAGCGTCGATTCTGAATCCGACCGGTAATAGCGGCACATTTATCCCAATCGTCCCGG
>Ga0207929_1000282_pt1 | contig 14462 bp, 11 predicted proteins | sample NGESurdeep072012_FD_184466 | JGI IMG/M metagenome (GOLD analysis project Ga0207929, IMG submission 184466) | Arctic peat soil microbial communities from Barrow, Alaska - NGEE Surface sample 53-1 deep-072012 (SPAdes) | ecosystem: Environmental > Terrestrial > Soil > Wetlands > Peat ... | reverse complement strand
GTCGAAGATGAACTGCTTGCGTTCGATGACGTCGATGTGACCATGGAAAAGCTCACCAGATCCAACGGGGAGCTGGATCGGATATGCGTTCTTGGTGAGCCGATCGCGGATCATGCGCATGCAGCGATCGAAATCCGCCCCGACGCGATCCATCTTGTTGGCGAAGATCAGCCGCGGAACCTTGTAGCGATCGGCCTGGCGCCAGACGGTCTCCGTCTGCGGCTCGACGCCGGCGACAGAGTCAAGCAGCGTCACAGCACCGTCAAGAACACGTAGGGACCGCTCGACTTCGACGGTGAAATCGACGTGACCCGGCGTGTCGATGATGTTGATGCGGTATTCGATGTCGTTCCGCGTCCAGAACGCGGTGGTCGCGGCGGACGTGATCGTGATCCCGCGCTCCTGCTCCTGCTCCATCCAGTCCATCGTCGCGGTGCCTTCATGCACCTCGCCGATTTTGTGAGTCTTGCCGGTGTAGTACAGGACGCGCTCGGTCATAGTCGTCTTCCCGGCATCGATGTGGGCCATGATGCCGATGTTACGATAGCGGTCGAGCGGGGTGTGGCGTGCCATGATCTCTGAAAAACTCTCTCTATAGAAGCCGCCCCAACAAACAGCTGGAGCCGGTGGTCTCAATTCAACAAAAACGCGGGTGGACCAGGGCGTCCCTGAACGGGACCGGTATCCATCCGCTGCCGCCGGGTGCACCCGCAACTGGTTCGCGGGTGGGGACTCGAGGCGCGCCGACCGCGTCTTAGGCGGGTGCCCGCGCGAGCGGGCCGATTCGGCGATTAAATTTTAGTGTAATGCGGGCGCGTTAAACTGCGTTCCGCCATAGCCTTGTAAAGGTATTCGCCGCCGAGGCTAAGTCAATGGGACCAGCTTGGAATAAAACTCGTCCCGGATTCTTGCACGAAGGGTGATCCTCCGCCGAGAAGTTTCCCCTTGCGCCCACCTACTTTGTGGGGTACGAACAGGAAATTGTCGAAGAGTGGCTGGGCAGCGCGCAACCGCCCGCGCCGAGGCGCTGGTTCGAGTGGAATCGGAGTGTCGCTGCAACCGCGCGGGCGATGGCTGGCTCGAAGGAGGCACCGTGTTCCAAAGCTGCGAGGCCCACTGGCGTCTAGAGCCAGAGCAGCTCACGCTCAACTCGGGCCTCGACAACAGAGGCATATAGAGCTTCAAGCGCTGTACCTTGGCCGGCAGTTTGGGCCGCTGACCTGAATTGCTCCGCGACACCGTCGAAGACAATCCTGCCCGCTTCGAGTATGTACACGTGATCGCAGATGTCCTGCACTACTTCCAGCAGATGAGAGCTTAGGAGTACGCTTCCTCCTCGGCGGGCATAGGCCACCAGCGTCTGCCTGAGTCTTCGTACCATGAGAGGATCCAGAGATTCGAAGGGCTCGTCGAGCACAAGCAGACGCGGCGCATGAATCATCGCTGCAGCCAGCGCCAGGCGCTTGAGATTTCCGGTGGATAGTTCGTCGGCAAGCCGCGTCTCCATCCCATCGAGCTCGAAGAAGTGCAACAGGTCCGCGATCCGGCCGTTCCCGATCGATCGCTCCAAGCGATACGCATCGGCAAGAAAGTCCAGCGTTTCTGATGGGGTGAGGTACTGAAAGAGCGCGGGCTCCGACAAGAGCCATCCAGTTACGCGCATGACGGCTTCACCCCGCACCGCGCTCGAGCCTTCGAAGATCTTGATTGTGCCATTGAGAGGTTCGAGGAGTCCGGCCATGACATTGATCAACGTAGATTTTCCGGCGCCGTTCCGGCCAACCAATCCGACGATCGACCCGGGCTCGACGGCGAGTGAAACCTTAGAGAGCGCGGGAAAATCCCCATAGCGAAAGTCGACCGAGTCAATGCGCAGCACCGGCTCGATCGCTTCGGAAACAGCGCTAGTCATTATTGAGCAGGGCTCGGCGCGTGAGCGCGGCGAAGAGCAAAGCGAGCAGAGCTGCGGCGAATGAGAGCGCGACGGCGGGATTATCGGCGGACGCAACTAAGTGTCCTGCCAAACGACCGAGGAGATTGCCAGCCGCAAACGCGACGGCCGCGGCACACATTACACCACCCAATGCCAGCAATAGCCAAACGATCAAAATCGCCGGGCCGGTTTGTTGTGGCGAGAAGATTGGCGAGCGGCGTAACAACGGGAAGAGATGTCGGCGCGCGATCATGCCAGTGACTGACGCTGTGAGCATCAATATCGCAGCCGCGTACGCACTCATCCCGACATACTGCCATCGACTTGGCATTCCCACAATCGGAACCGCAATGCCTTTCGTAACCCAAATCGTCAGCGCTGCCAGTGCGATGCAACCCGAAACGAGCGTCAGTATCGCGGCATGACGCCACACAAGCGCCCGCGCTTCGCCGTGACCGGAAAGATGATATCTGCTCACTCCGTCGAGTGGCAAGTCAACGCCCAGCGCATTGGCGAGAAAGCCAAACCAGACGAGCGGGATCACGAGTAGAAGCCAGGGCACTCGAACCGCGAAGGCCAGGAGTGCGAGAGAGGCGCTTCCGGCGATTTCACGGCGCACTCTGCGCGTACGGAGAAGAGCGAACATCTCCTTGCGGAGGCGAACTGGCAGCGGCGTTGCCAGACGAGAGAGAAGGAGCGAGTCACTCTGGCTCTGCTGCTTTAGTTCGAAGGTCCGCTCGTGTCGTTCCCCCGCTCGAAACAAGAGGGCCGCTGCGAGCGCGTAAACGGCGAGCGCCAGCAGCTCCCATTTCGGTGCTTCCTCTCCGCCCAACAGGAATCCTTGCGCTGCCGCTGGGAAGCTCGCGAAAGGCGCTGCCGCCGACGGGACGAACGCCCACCATCCACCCGCGACAATGACGGTCCCCACTGCGGTTACGGCCATGACCACGGGTCGCAGGAGTCGAAGGACGAGTGTTCCACGCGGCTCTTCGAGCAAGGCCGAGAAAAGCATGGCCGCCGCCACGAGTGCTGCAGCCTTGAGAGATTCGGTCGCGAAGCGCGCAGGCGGGAGATGCATGGAACCAAGCCTGACAAGCGTCCAGCCGAGGGATAGGCCGAACAGAGGAAGACGAAGCGGCGATCCAAAAATCAGCCTGGCACGAAACGCAACGCGCGAATCGAGCGGCAAGAGACGCAGCCGCTGCGCGCCGGACAGCGATAGCCCGCCAACAGACACACAGATGAGGATGGCGTTCCCCAGCACAAGTCCTGTTGCCAGGCTGGCCCCGACCGCACCCGAAGGGATGGGGGCCCTTCCGAGGAGCACAACAAACGCAATGAAGAGAAGGCCGGCAAATCCGACCGAAGACTCGTGAGACCAGCGTCGCCTCAGCATGAGCCACCACAGCCGCGCCAACACTCGCAGAGGAACGGACGAAGTGTCCTTCACGATGGGAATCGATGAGATCAATAGCGCTTGGGCATGGCGCCCGCTTCTCTCCGTCGGTGAAGTCTCGACTGTGGCCCATTCCGGCACAAGGGCTTCGTTCACACAGTTCTCACGCCGCGGCGAAGTACGAGGTAATTGCCAACTGGAGAGCAGCGAGCAGCGAGCAGCGTCCACGTGCCGACGGTAGCGCTGACCGCGGCCACTGTGCTCACCCGCGCGACTCGCCGGAGAACGATGACAAGGATTGCGCACCACAAAAGTTCGAACACACTGACCAGACTGAGCATTGCGTACAGGGGACGCTGAATATCCTCCGGGTAGAGGAGCAGGCTGGCCCCTTGTGAAGTTTTACTTTGTTACGTAAAGTACTCTACATCGTTATATGAAGTAATCTACATCACTCTCGGACACCTATGCGCGACAACTCAGCAACAATAACCTCGACCGCGGCTATCCTCACTTCCGCCGTCGGAGCCGCCCTCCTCTTCTCCGCCTGGCCGGGGATCAACTGGGCAATCTGGGTAACCGCGGCTTCGATATCGGTCATCATCTCCCGAATCGCGGGTCAGAAAAAGGTCGAGGCACCCCTGCTCGTACTGTTGACCTGGGCCACCGTGCTCAGCTTGGGGCTGGCCGTCACGGACAAGGACCCGATCCGGTTCTTCGTCGTGATCAGCGACGCGATGCTGCTCGGCCTCGCCGTCATCGCTGTCGGCTCCGAGTCCTGGAGTGCACTCTCGGCAAAATTGCTCGCCGCAGTGCCTTTGCTGGCGCCATTGCGGGTCTGGCAGGCTACCGCATACGAAGCGGCTGACGCTCCGGGGTCGATCTCCTCCCCTAGAGCCAGGTCCATAATCAGGGGAACTCTTCTGTCCCTGCCGATCGTGCTCATTCTCATCATGCTGCTCGGCAGCGCTGATCCTGTAATACGGTGGGGCACCGACCGGATTGCGGAGTGGCTCCCGGACTGGTCATTCCCACCTCGATTGCTGTTCTTTGGTTTCCTGCTCTCGATCACGCTGGGCGCGAATTCGATCTCGTCGCGACAGATCGGAGCGAGACTTCCGAACATGCCGGCGCTGCCTCGAACGTCGACAATCGGTCTCACCGAGCAGCGAATGATGCTGTGGAGCGCCGCGGTTGTGCTCTGGGTCTTTGTGGTGCTTCAGATCTCCTACTTCATTCACCCACCACCGGTAGCGATGGATAGCGGCGTCACGTTCGCCGAGTACGCGCGCCGCGGTTTTGGAGAACTTTCATTCGCGGCTACGATTGTGGGCGCGATCATCCTGATTCTGGAATTCACACGTCCAGCTGACGCGACCGAGCGTGACCGGCGGATGCTGGTTCGGCTCGAGCTCGCGCTTCTCATAGCGCTCGAGTTGGTGCTGGTCTCCGCCTTTCGGCGAGTGATCCTCTACGAGCAGGCCTACGGATTCACGACTGGTCGACTGTTCCCGCAGGCGTACATGGTCGGCATGTCGCTCGTACTGATCGCGCTCGCGATTGAAGTCACGCGGGGCTCGATCTCCGTTTCGTTCGGAAGGCGGGTGGCGGAGATTGCCCTTGGTGTGTTCACCGTCCTGGTGTTCTGGAACTACGAAGCGTGGATCGTCAACCAGAACATCGATCGTGTGGCGCAAAGTGGGAAGTTCGACTGGTACTACGCCGACAGACTGTCGAGAGACGCGATCCCCACTCTCGTCTCGCGGCGCGCAGAGCTGCCTACGGACGCGCGCGCCGGCCTCGAAGCCCGGCTTGCCTGCGCCCGACTCCCGGCGGAGCGTCGATGGTTTGAGTGGAACCAGAGTGTCCGCGCGGCCGATCGCGCGCTTCGCAGCTGGGACAGGCCGCGGTGCGTGCGTACTCCCCCACCGAACCCGGGGGTGGACACGTCTCTGACTACTTCGACTCGACCTTTGGACGGACCAGCAAATAAAGCGGCCAGCTCAACGCGAGAAGAATGAGCGAATAGACGCTGTTCCGCGTGTCAGCCGCGACCGCACCTAAGAGGAAGGCGACTGAAAGCACGAGCACCCCACCGGTCGTCCATGGATGACCCTTTGCCCTGTACGGCCGAGGAGTGTCGGGTTCTTTTTTTCGAAGTATCAGCAGACTCCCGAACGTCAGAACGTAGTTTGCCACGAAGAAGAAGGCCGTGATCGCCAGCACGAACTCGAATGTTCCCGTAATCACAAGCGCCAGCACGACGATGGTGCTTAGCAACAACCCGACTGATGGCGTACCGCCCCGATTCACATATTCCGCTGACGGCAGGAATCCCAGCGCGCCGAGCCGATATAGCACGCGCGAAGCCATGAGCTGAAACGCGTTGACCGCGCTCAGGAGCGAGATGATCATGATCGACCGGAGAACCGTGTCGCCCTTCGTTCCGAAGACTTCGCGTGCCGCCGAGCCGGCGACGAGCGGGTCTCCCGCCATTTTGGAAAGGGGAAGGACGTACAGGAAAGCGAGATTCACCAGGACGTAGAGAAGGCCGACCGCGATCACCCCACCGAAGATGCTGCGCGGGATTTCATGCGCCGGGTCTCGCACTTCGCCCGAGAAGTACGTGATTGCGTAGTACCCGTCGTAGGTGAAGATCACCGCCTGCATCGAAAGAACGAGCGCGGTGACGAGAGCGAAGCCGTGCGACACGGGAAGGCGCGCAGAGTCGTTGGCCTGCACCGTCAGTCCACGACCCCAGACAAAGCACGCGACGATGAGAACGACGAACGCTCCGGTTTTCGCGATCGCCGTGATCATCTGCGCTCTGCTTCCGGACCTGACGCCGATCCACTGGAGTAAAGCGAATACGATTATGACTGCTGATCCGACCGCCGAAGCCGAGCCCTTCGGCCACCCGAAGAGCAGCGCGCTGTATTCACCGATGACGATTGCCGCGAGCGCGGCGCTGCTGCACGTCGAAAGCCAGTCACTCCAGCCGATCACGAATCCTGCGTACGGGCCCATCGCTCGACGCACGAACACCGTGAATCCGCCCGATTCCGGCATCATTGTCCCCAGCTCCGCCAGTGTATTCGCGCCGAGGCCGGCGTAAACGGCTCCCATCACCCAGACACCCAGAAAGAGCGGGACGCTCGGCAGGTGCTGAGCGATTTCTCCGGGGGTGCGAAGAATTCCCGAGCCGACGGTGTTGCCGATGATTACGGAGAGTCCAAACACGACTCCCAACACCGCGAGGAGGCTCCGCGCTGGACGGGCTACAGGTGCGCTCGCCGGCTCCCGCGCCTCCGCGGCCTGGGTCACGCGCGAGGCGTCAAGCGCGAAGACCCATTGCCTGCGAGCGGTCTCGACATGAAGTCGGCAAGCAGCTCATGGAAGTGGTGCGTGCCCACTTCGCGGCGCTCCGAGTATCGCCCGCGGTCGTAAAGGCGCGATCGCACTCCGCGCTGAACCGACTCGACCACCTCTTCGTCTTCCATCTCGACGCGGTGGAGCCCGGCTCCGACTCCGCTTTCTCTAAGCGCTGCGTTCCACACGTATGAGTGGAACGAAACCTTCGTGCGCCCCACGCCCAGGGGAGTGACGACGTTGAGCGAGAGTCCCCAGGGATAGAAATTGAACATGGTGTTCGGGAACAACCAGAAATAGAAGGCGCCTACCCGCTCCTTCGCGTTCGGATGATCCTTCGGCAGCTCGAACGCGGGCTCGCCCTGTTTCGCGATTCCAAGCTGCAGATTCCCCCAGCGGAATCGCTCGGTCCTGTACCCGGAGTAGTCGAGCTGCTCAGCCAGGGCAGCGTGCACGTAGGGAATGTGAAACTCTTCGAGATAGTTGTCGCAGTAGAGCGCCCAGTTGGCGTTGATGAGATAATCGATCGAAGTCGCTGCGTCGCGCGCGAATTCGTCGAGCGGCATCCACGATACCCGCTCGAGCACGGGCGCAATCCATTCGTCGAACGGCATCTCGGGCGCGAGGCCACTGAAGAGAAGCGGACCGAGACGCCCGAGAGTCAGCTGGGGGAGATTGTCTTTCTCAGATGGGAAGCCGACCGTCGTATCGAACTCGGGCATCGACACGAATTTTCCGTCGAGCGAGTATTTTCGGCCGTGGTACCTGCAACGGAGCGATCTTGCGTGTCCCTCGCCCTCGACGACGATCGCGCCGCGATGAGTGCAGACGTTCGAAAGACAGTGAACCGCGCCTTCGTCATCCGACGTGAGGACGAGCGGTTCGTTCAGGCATCCATCGAGGAGCGTGAAAGGTGAGACTCGCCCCGGTGCCTTCACGCGAGCGGAATCCCCGATCCACTGCCAGCTGCGCGCAAAGACGCGATCCCTCTGGCGCTCGAAGTACTCGGGATCCGAATAGACGCGAGCAGGAAGCGTAGATGCCCGGCGGATGTCCTTGTCTATCTCGAAATCGCGAGGAGGCATACCGCGAATCTAAGTTCGGCCTAGGTCCCCGCTAGGTCGACGAATCACTTTGGCTGGTTCGACAGCAGCTGCCACCATACTGACTGGGCTTTGCGCACGTCAGCGAGAGGCGGATTGCGGAAATCAACCCAGGCATCCAGGTACCCGTTTGGCCCCCTGGTTGTAATGAGTTTTTTCATCGCGGGATTTCTTATGAGTGCTTGATGACAGACAACCCCGACCAGGACTCGAGTGCCTTGATAAGTTGCGGCGGCCCTTTGGTCCCAACCGAGGCAATCCACTAGACGCGGAAGGGCTGAGGAAATCTTGCTCAGGTCCTCAAACGCCTTCTCGCTCCCACTGAACTCGTACATCTCGTTATCTCCGGTGAATGCCCCCTGAGTGTTGAATGCAGCCGCCATAAGAGTGTCGATTTGATCTGTAACTGCACTGCCACGCCACTCTGCGACTTGCCGAACCGAGATTCCCCGGCCCTCACGGGTGGATGAGTCTTCACCAGAATCAGGCGGATCAACGCTTCTCGCGCTCGACGAGGCAGTCACCGTCGTGAGCAGGGATTTGTCGGTGGAGTCCGCCGTAATGGATTGACGCTGATCCGAATTGGAACACGCTGCGGTGAGCCAGGCGAGGGCAACGAACCGGATGCGAAGACTCATCAGTACCTCGGCAACGTTAGAGAATCCCGTTGATGATGTCGGCGTTCGGTTTCAGCAACCAGTAGCCAGGGTTCGTAACGCCGCTCGCAAACGTACCTGCAGTTTTCCCGGATAGGGAAGTGATGTAGTTATTCATGGCCGCCTTGGCTTGAGTCCTCTTTCCCGCCGCTCGATTCGATTCTGCCTGATCGAGATAGCCGATCAGTTTCGTACACAACGTCGCGGAGGTGATCCAAGTCAGCGGAGAAGCACAGCTCGTTTGCGTCAGCGAGCGCAATCGGGCAATCAGCGCCTTTGAAGTTCGATCAACGGGCCAAGGATTAACCCCTACCGTCTTGCCCTGCACTGAATTCACGGCCAGTCGATCGTCCGGCAGTGTATCAGCGCTCTCTTCCACGATCGGAACATCTCCTCCCACCCACTCCGTCACGATACCTGGAAGTCCCACGGATTCAAAGTAGAGCGGAATGCTAGTCGCTGACGGGATAAGAAGATTTAGGAAACCCCAATCCGCAACCGGTCGGCCGTGATACGAATCCAAAACCATGTAGCTCGTATCCGGTAGTGGTTGAGAAATGATCTTTACCCCGGCCGGCGCGTCCACCGTAAAGTCGAAAAGAGAGTCACGACTCGTTGCCCGGTTAAATACAGTGTAAGTGATCCCCACGGTGTCACCCCGAAGAACGAGGGACTTGATCGTGACGTCAACCGTTAGCTGAGTCCCTGGTGCCTGAGCCATCGCCGTCGTTGATACGGCTATCAGCAGTGTTAGACAAAGTCGTCGCATTGGTAGATCCGATTAGGGGTGTACGAGGTGCCAGTGGTCGGTTTCAAGGTGGATCGTGCCACCAAGTGCGTCTTTCCAATACTTCTTCATATGGCGAAGCTGCGCCCCGCTTAGACCCGGTAGGTGATTGACCGTATCGGCGTAGATACGCAGGTCCCTGTGCATCCCCTCCCGGTGTCCTGCGTGCGGAAGGTTCCAGGGTGTTGTCTCCCAGGCATAATCGAAGAGACCGCCAAACTGGAGGCTCGCGTCGTTGTATTGAAGCCCGCTGTGAAATCTCACGTTGTATGAACCAGCCAGCCGCTGGAGCGCCGAGATATGGCTGGCCGTGGCGTAGTGATTTCCAGGATGTTTCCCACCGTGGGTGTCGCCGCCGATGAGTGTGTACCCGGCCCCGGGACCGTACGGACTCAACGTGAAGAGTCCTACATTTACTGTTGCCGAACCCGGTGTTGCGCCTGTACTCGTGCCGTTTATCGTGACAGGACCGCTTGGTTCGGGCGCTTCGAACGTAACCGTATGTATGATGCCCGTTGGGCCGGTGTTTACCTGGGCCGTAGCCGCACCATTGAGAAATCCCGCGGGTTTGGGCGGATTCCCCGAATGAAGGTGTCCCGCCGTGTTTTCGGCTGCTACAAGAGCAAGAGCGACGTCGCGTTTAGGAATCGGAGTTCCATCGGTTCTTACGACGGAGATCGTTAGTATCTGCCTGTTTGGATCGTTTCTTGGTATGTAACCCGGTGTTGGGGGAACGAAGACAGAGAATTTCATAGTGCTGCTGTCGGGGACGATCTTCACCTGCCCGCCGTTGATCAGGACGATCGCGCTATCAACCTGCTCCGCGCCATTTGCCAGTGCGGTGAGCTCCATAGTTCCGGACTCCCGGATAATCGCTGAGCAGGGATTAGTCGGTGTGGTGCAGGCCGTGGTCTGTCCTGAGCCTCCGCTTGGCAACCATCGCCAAGTGAGAATTTTCAGCGGGACCTAAAATCCTTTTATCGACAATGGACTGACGCTCGCAGTGAAGACTACTGTCTGCCCGGAGTCGACCTGAGAGGCTGATGCTGCAAGCAGAAGCGTTGCGGGAAGCGGCATCACTGAAACCGTCTGAGATCCCGAGTAACTGTGACAAGGCGAATAGTTGCAGTCACTCGTGAACTGAGGGATCCCGGGCCCTCGATTCACGGTTCCTGTGCCCTGAATGAGAGAAGTGTCCGCCCAAGAGCTTCTCGGAGCGGGAAAGTAAAGGCAAGGGCCTGGCCCCATGGAGCCTTGAAGGCTGAACCGGAATCCCACGTTCGCATAGCACGCGCTGAATACACTCTCTACGAAGATGCCCGAGCCATCGAGACTGCCCGAGTATGCCTGGAGATAGGTGTCGGAACGTGCCACCGTGCTGATCATGCCGTCAACTCGGAGTAGTGCAATCACCGCGTTGTCATACGTCGGAAGAGGCAGCGAATTCGCGGGATCAAATGAGCCTCCGACGGGAAGGTCCGCTGAGACGCTGGGAGGCATTATCAGCAGACGCGAACGAAGTGGAACGGGTTCGACGGTCAACTCTTTGTCCGTACAAGCGGACGCTAGTCCCAGAATTAACAGTGAAAGCGAACAGACAGTTCTGCGACTCATTATCGAATTCCTCTCGCGAAGGGAGCTGAGCACAAGCCACGTTAGGGTCTAACCCTGAGATGGGAAATGCCGCTTCCCTACCATCGGATGTCGATTCCCAATCAGAACGAGATTGTGCTTTGTTAGCAACCGCGTAGCTCAGTTGCTGTTTGAGCCGCGGGCCGAGAGTAATGCCGGGGCGTCAGAATCGCGTCAGGTCGCGAGAGGCCAAAAGTGCGAAGAAATGGGGAATCGTCAGAATGCCAACGAGTCGGCCGGAACTGAGGCCGCTCGACTACGGCTTACACAATCCTCCGTAAGTCTCGGGTCTGCGATCGCGGAAGAACTGCCAGACATTCCGAACCTCGCGAATTTGATCGAGATCGAGGTCCGCAGTGATGAGCTCGTCACGATCGCGGGACGCCTGCACCATGATCTGTCCGCGCGGATCGCAGAAGTAGCTCTGCCCGTAAAACTCACCGATGTTCCACGGCTTCTCGAACCCAACGCGATTTATCGCGCCCACAAAGAACGCATTCGCCACCGCGTGCGCGGGCTGCTCGAGCTTCCACAGATACTCCGACAGTCCGGCCACGGTCGCCGACGGATTGAACACTATCTCCGCGCCATTCAGTCCCAGCTCTCGCGCGCCCTCGGGAAAGTGCCTGTCGTAGCATATGTACACGCCAATGTCCGCATACTGGGTCTTGAACACCGGATACCCGAGGTTGCCGGGCTTGAAATAGAACTTCTCCCAGAAACCCGGGGCGGTGTGGGGGATGTGGCTCTTTCTGTACTTTCCCAGGTACGTACCGTCTGCGTCGATGACCGCAGCCGTGTTGTAGTAGACGCCGGTCTCATCCTCCTCATACAGCGGGGCGATGATCACCATCGAGTGCTTCTTCGCAACTTCCTGCATCAGGCGAGTAGTTGGCCCGTCGGGAATCTTCTCGGTCGCGTCGTACCAGCGCGTATTCTGTTCGGCGCAGAAGTAAGGCCCGGTGAAAATCTCCTGCATGCATACGATCTGCACACCATGCTTTCCGGCCTGATCGAGAAACTTCATGTGCTTCTCGATGTTCGCTTCGCGAATCTTCTTCAGCGGCGCGTCCGTCGACCCGGCATGTGTTGCCTGAATCAGACCGCATTTTACGACACGAGGCATCCAGCTCTCCCTATGATTTTGTATGAACGGGCGCGACAGTCTGGCGCCGCATCAGCAGCCAGTAGATCAGAAAGCTGAGTCCGAAGGTAACGAACCAGGCGTACGAGTAGAGTTGATCGAAAAAGTTCGGGTGCGCAACTCTGCCGCCTGGTGTGACTGCCGCGCGCACGAATCCTGGCGCAACGGGAAGAATCGAGAGCACGAGCGCAATCACCGCGCGAGGATTCACCCCTCCCCAATAGCTATAGCGCCCATTCATCCGGAATAGATCATCCACATCCAGCTGCTGTTTCCGCAGGAGCCAATAGTCGCATATGAGAATTCCCCCCAGCGCCCCCATCAAGCTTGAATAGCCGATCAACCAGGTGAAGATGTACGCGCCCGCGCCCGCGTAGAGTTTCCACGGCATCATCAGAATCCCGATGATCGCGGTGATGATTCCGCCCGTCACGAAACTGATGCGCTTCGGGCTCAGATGCGAAAAATCATTCGCGGGCGAGACGACGTTGGCCGCCATGTTGGTGTGAAGCTGGGCGGCGAGCACGATCAGCGCCGCAAAGATTATCAGCACCGGCCCGCCGATCATCGTCACAAGGACCACCGGATCCCAGACTGCCTTTCCGAAGATCACGATCGTCGCGCTCGTCACGGCCACGCCGATGAACGCGAACGTCGTCATCGTCGTCGGAAGGCCGAGTGCCTGACCGGTAACCTGCGATCGCTGACTCCGCGCGTAGCGTGTGAAGTCCGGAATGTTGAGACTCAGCGTCGCCCAGTACCCTACATTGGCGGTGAGCGCGGGCGGAAAGAGTCTCCAGAACGAAACGTTCGACGTCTTGCCTTGCAGCCGCTGCGATTCCGTCAGAATGTGGCCCAATCCTCCGCCGTGTCGAATTCCCCACAGCAACAGCAGGATTCCCCCAGATAGGAGAAAGGGCGCGGCGTAGCTACCCAGCATCTTGATTCCCTCGATTCCTCTCGCGATGATCGCGACCTGGATCAGCCAGAACAGGGCGAACGCCAGAGCCACGCCCCCGGTGACTGAGGCCCAGCTCGGCCACGCGGCAACGAACAGCGTGTTGAGTGCGAGCGCACCGATCCACGTCTGAATGCCGAACCACCCGCACGCGACGACGGCACGGAGCATCGCAGGAATGTTTGCCCCGCGAACTCCGAAGCTCGCTCTGCACATCACGGGGAATGAGATCCCGTACTTGGTCCCGGCATGCGCGTTCAGAACCATCGGGATGAGCACGATGACGTTGCCGAGGAGGATCGTCATCAACGCCTGCCACCAGGTCATGCCTTCCTGCATCAGGCCGGACGCGAGGGTGTATGTCGTGATGACCACACTCATCCCGATCCACAGCGCCGCAATGTTGTAGGTGGACCACGTGCGCCGCGATAGTGGCGTGGGCGCCAGATCCTTGTTCCAGAGCGGACTATGCTGGATGTCGTCCGGAACGGAGATCGCCTCGGCCGCGTACGTCGCGCTCGCGGCCGTTGTGGTCACGATGCGAGGCCCGCGGTCTTACGCGGCAGCCACTTGCCGCGCCCTTCCTTGCCGACGACCTGGTAATCGTCGACGATCACGTCGCCGCGCGAAAGCGTCGTGCGCGCGAAGCCGGCGAGATCCCACCCGTCGTAAGGCGACCAGTCGGCATTGGTCTCCATCGACTCGGGATCGACCTTGTGCGTTTTCTTCGGATGAATGATCGCGATGTCCGCATCAGCCCCAACCTGTATAGCTCCTTTGCGCGGATAGAGTCCCATGATCTTCGCGGGATTGGTGGAGAGCTTGGTGCACATCTCCTCGAGCGTGATCTTCCCGGCGAGCACGCCGTGCGTGTAAATGAGCGGCATCAGTGTCTCCAGACCGGGCATCCCCATCGGGATCTTGGTCCAGTCTCCCTCCCACATCGCCTTCTGCTCGCGATCAAACGTGCACGTGTCGGTGGACACTACGGACACTTCCCCGCTCTTTAGTCCCTTCCAGAGTCGCTGGACATCCTTCGGCTTCTTGAGCTGTGGACAACAGGCGAAGAGATGCCCGTCCTCTCTCTCGAACACGGAATCATCGAGCACCAGGTACTGCACGCATGTCTCCGCCAAAACAGGAACGCCGCGCGCCTGTGCCGCTCGAATAATGTCGGCGCCTTCGCCGGTCGACATGTGAACGATGTAGAGCTGCCCGCCGGTCGCTTCGCACCACTGCACAGCGCGCTGGATCGCCTCCGCCTCGATGAAATTCGGCCGAGTCATCGGATGCAGCCGCGCACCGTACTTCTTCATCAGCTCCGGCGTGTGGTGCCGCGCGATCAGCTCGTCGAGCACACGCGCCGACTCGGCATGCACCAGCAGCATTGTGCCGTACTCCTTCATCTTCTCGAGCGTGCCGAACATCGCCCTGTCGTCCGACTGCCAGCCCTCGGATTCATAGATCATGAATTCCTTGAAGGT
>Ga0207929_1000280_pt1 | contig 14496 bp, 14 predicted proteins | sample NGESurdeep072012_FD_184466 | JGI IMG/M metagenome (GOLD analysis project Ga0207929, IMG submission 184466) | Arctic peat soil microbial communities from Barrow, Alaska - NGEE Surface sample 53-1 deep-072012 (SPAdes) | ecosystem: Environmental > Terrestrial > Soil > Wetlands > Peat ... | reverse complement strand
AAGCCAGGACGGCCCGCTGCGCGCGGACTCCATCACCGTCAGCCCCTTTCTGGGCTTCGAGTCCCTGCGTCCGGCGCTGGATCTGGCCCACGAGAACGGGCGGGGCCTGTTCGTCCTTGCCCTCACCTCGAACCCCGAGGGTGCCCAGGTGCAGCACGCGATGCGGGATGGCCGCACCGTGGCCGGCAGCATCGTGGACGGCGTGACCTCGCAGAACTCCGCGGATGCCGGCTCAGGCGTGCTTGGCAGCGTCGGGATGGTCGTCGGGGCGACCGTTGGCGAAGCGGTCCGTGAGCTCGGTCTGGACCTGGCCGCGGCCAACGCACCCCTGCTCGCACCCGGCGTCGGCGCCCAGGGCGCAACAGCGAACGATCTACGCACCGTGTTCGGTGCGGCGCTGGACAACGTGCTGGCCAGCAGCAGTCGCCAGATCCTCCGCGCCGGGCCTGACGGCGCGGCTCTGCGGGCCGCGGCGCGGCATACGGCCCAACAGCTGCACGTGATTCTGAGCACCTGATGGCCCCCCTCGTTGCCAGGCCGGGTCCGGACTCGCTAGGTTCGGGCAGCACGCACCATCGGTGGCCTGACCGGCCGGCATGGCGAGTACCTATCTGCGTTGATCCGATTTCGCCCCTCCGAGGAGACTGACTGTGGCTCTTCCCCAGCTGACACCTGAGCAGCGCACCGAGGCCCTTGCAAAGGCCGCGGTCGCTCGTCGTGAGCGGGCAGCAGTCAAGAATCGGCTCAAGTACGCGCAAGGGGTCCTGTCCGAGGTCATCGCTGACGGCAAGAACAACGACATCGTGGGCAAGATGAAGGTCTCAGCACTGTTGGAGTCGATGCCCGGGGTCGGCCGCGTCCGGGCGCGCCAGATCATGGACGAGGTGGGCATCTCCGAGACCCGCCGGGTCCGCGGCTTGGGTAGCAACCAGATCGCCGCGTTGATCGAGCGCTTCGAACCTGCCTGACCGGCTCGAGATGTCGTCGTCCACAAGCCGGCTGGTGGTCCTGGCCGGCCCCACCGCCGTCGGCAAGGGAACCGTGGCGGCCTACGTCCGTGAGCATTTCCCTGACGTATGGCTGTCGATCTCGATGACCACCCGTAAGCCACGTCCGCGCGAGATCGAGGGCGTGCACTACCACTTCGTCGACGACGAGCAGTTTGAGCGGATGCGCCGGGAGGGCGAGTTCCTGGAGTGGGCCGTCGTCCATGGGCGGGCCAAGTACGGCACACCGCGCGCACCGGTCGACGAGGCTCTCGCAGCCGGGAGGAAGGCCCTGCTCGAGATCGATCTGCAAGGCGCGCGCCAGGTGCGGGCGCAGAAGCCGGAGTCGCTGTTCGTCTTTCTGGCGCCTCCGAACTGGGACGAGCTGATCCGTCGACTGGTCGGGCGCGGTACCGAGTCCGAGCAGGAACGGCGGGTCAGGTTGACCACTGCCCGGCAGGAGTTGGCGGCGCAGCGGGAGTTCGATGTGACCATTGTGAACGACAATGTTCAACAGGCGAGCGAAGACCTCGTATCATTGATGAGCGCCTGATCCTTTTTTCGCGCTGCTAGTTGCTGCATTCATGTTCTCACCGACGAATCGAGATTGACCGTGTCTGGTACGCAGGCTGCCCCCGAGGGCATCACCAACCCGCCGATCGACGACCTTCTCAACGTGGCGGACTCCAAGTACGCCCTGGTCATCTACTCGGCCAAGCGTGCGCGCCAGATCAATGCGTACTACTCCCAGCTCTCCGAGGGCCTGCTCGAGTACGTCGGCCCGCTCGTGGAGACCAGGATCCACGAGAAGCCGATGTCCATCGCGCTGCGTGAGATCAACGAGCGTCTGCTGACCTCGACGCCCACCGACGGCTGAGTCGGACTGGCAGATAGTGACCCGCAAACGAGTGGTTCTTGGGGTCAGCGGCGGGATCGCTGCCTACAAGGCCTGCTCGTTGCTGCGCCTGTTCACCGAGAGTGGACATGACGTGACGGTCGTGCCCACGGCGGCTGCGCTGAAGTTCGTCGGAGCACCGACGTGGGCGGCCCTGTCGGGCAAGCCGGTCTCGACCGATGTCTGGACCGACGTCCACGAGGTGCCTCACGTACGCCTGGGTCAGCAAGCTGATCTGCTCGTGGTCGCCCCGGCTACCGCAGATCTGGTGGCCAGGGCGGCCCACGGACTGGCCGACGACCTGTTGACCAACACCCTTCTCACCGCACGCTGTCCAGTGGTGCTCGCCCCGGCGATGCACACCGAGATGTGGGGGCATCCGGCCACGGTGGCCAACATCGCGACCCTGCGTTCGCGCGGCGTGCACGTGATCGAGCCGGCTTCGGGGCGACTGACCGGAGCGGACACCGGCAAGGGCCGGTTGCCCGAGCCCGAGGAGATCTTCGCCGTATGCCGTGAGCTGCTGTCCGGATCAGAGGTCAGGGCGTTGGCTGGGCGACGGGTTGTCATCAGCGCGGGCGGCACGCGAGAGCCGCTCGACCCTGTCCGGTTCCTGGGCAACCGCTCCTCGGGCAAGCAGGGCTACGCGCTGGCCGCGGTGGCTGCCGCCCGTGGGGCAGAGGTCACCCTCATCTCGGCGAACGTGGCGTTGCCGATCCCCGAAGGAGTGACGTTCGTGCCGGTTCAGACCGCCGTGGAGCTCGGCGAGACTGTCGCCAAGGCGGCCGAGGAGTCCGATGTGGTCGTGATGGCGGCCGCCGTGGCGGACTTCCGGCCGGCGCACTACACCGACGTCAAGATCAAGAAAGTCCTTGCCCCGGGTGACAGTGACCTTGATGACCCCGATCCGGCACCCACGATCGAGCTGGTCCGCAACCCCGATGTCCTGGCCGGGTTGGTGCAGTCCAGGGGTTCAGCCGCGTTCCCGGTCATCGTGGGCTTCGCGGCCGAGACCGGCGATGCGGGGCACACGGTTCTCGACTACGCGCGGGACAAGCTCGCGCGCAAGGGTTGCGACATACTCGTGGCCAACGAGGTGGGGGTGGGCAAGGTCTTCGGGCAGGACACCAACACCGTCCACATCCTGCGGCGCGGCGTCGATGCCGTGACGCAGGCCGGCCCCGCGCCCAAGGACACTGTGGCCGCCACGGTGTGGGACGTCATACAGGGTGTCCTGTCCTCGCGATAAACTTCGACGAACTCATCCGTCAGCAGCCGCTGCAACCAAGGAGCAACTACGTGTCCGCACGCCTTTTCACATCCGAGTCCGTGACCGAGGGTCACCCCGACAAGATCTGCGACCAGATCAGCGACGCGATCCTTGACGCCATGCTGACCGAGGACAGGACCAGCCGCGTGGCTGTGGAGACCATGGTCACCACCGGGATGGTCCACGTCGCTGGTGAGGTGAGCACGACCGGCTACGTCGACATCCCGCTCATCGTGCGGGATACGGTTCTGCGGATCGGCTACGACTCGTCGACCAAGGGCTTCGATGGTCAGTCGTGCGGTGTCTCGGTCTCGATCGGCCAGCAGTCACCGGATATCGCCCAGGGCGTCGACACGGCCTACGAGAACCGCACCGGCGGCGTCGACCCCCTGGACAAGCAGGGTGCCGGCGACCAGGGCCTGATGTTCGGCTACGCCTGCGAGGACACTCCCGAGCTGATGCCGCTGCCCATCCACCTCGCGCACCGTCTCGCTGAGCGCCTGTCGGCCGTGCGCAAGTCCGGCGAGGTTGCCTACCTTCGTCCTGATGGCAAGACCCAGGTCACCATCTCCTACGTCGGGGACAGGGCGGTCAAGCTCGACACCGTCGTCCTGTCGACCCAGCACGCCGCTGACATCTCGCTCGCGGGTCTGCTCGAGCCGGACATGGCCAACCACGTCATCAGGCCCGTCCTGGACGAGCTGGCCGCTGCCGGCACGGACCTGGACATCTCCGACTACCGGATGCTCATCAACCCGACCGGCCGCTTCGAGATCGGCGGCCCGATGGGTGACTCCGGCCTGACCGGACGCAAGATCATCGTCGACACATATGGCGGCACAGCCCGTCATGGCGGCGGCGCGTTCTCCGGAAAGGACCCCAGCAAGGTGGACCGCTCGGCGTCCTACGCCATGCGCTGGGTGGCCAAGAACATCGTGGCTGCGGGTCTTGCCCATCGCTGCGAGGTCCAGGTGGCCTACGCCATCGGCAAGGCTCAGCCGGTTGGCCTCTACGTGGAGACCTTCGGCACCGAGACCGTTGCCGTCGACAAGATCCAGAATGCGATCACCAAGGTGTTCGACCTGCGCCCCGCGGCGATCATCGAGGACCTCGATCTCCTGCGCCCGATCTACACCCCTACCGCCGCCTACGGCCACTTCGGCCGCACCCGCGCCGAGGGCGTCGAGAACGCCTTCACCTGGGAGCGCACCGACCGCATCGAGCAGCTCCGGGCTGCCGTATCCGGCTGACGTTCCGACCCACTTTGCTCACTTCAGGCCGCTTTGCTCAGTTCAACCCGCTCCAAGAGGCCGGATTCGGCGAAAGGACCGGCCTCAACTGAGCAAAGGGGTCACCGACCCGGCATACTCGCGTCGGTGCGATGGGGTAGACCTTGGGCCATGCAGAATGAGGCGACGCAGCGGGCGGGCGAGCAGCTCTCGCTGGTCCGTGCGGTTCCCTCGCCGCGCGGGCGCTCGAGGGTGCTGCCGAAGGTGCAGGAGGCCGCCAAGGTCGACCCGGTCGCGCTGGTCCTCGTGGACGTCGGGCTGGCCCACCTGGACCGCCCCTTCGAGTACCTCGTGCCCACCTCGATGGCTGGTCTCGCAGTGCCCGGAGCACGGGTCAAGGTGCGGTTCGCAGGGCAGGACGTCGACGGCTTCATCCTGGCGCGGACCGCCACGGCCGACCACGAGGGCACACTCGCGCCACTTCGCAAGGTGGTCAGCCCCGAGGCCGTTCTCACCCCAGAGGTGCTCGCGCTCGCGCGCGTGATCGCCAGCCGGTACGCCGGAACTCTCGGTGACGTGGTTCGCCTGGCCGTTCCGCCCCGGCACGCCACGGCGGAGAAGAACCTGCCGGTGGAGGCGCCGACGCCAGCCGATGCTGCGGCGGCCAGAGACGCACCAGCCGGCGATGCGCCAGCCGGAGACGCGCCAGCCGGCGATGCGGCCCCTGGCGGGGTGGTGAGGGCGCCGGAGCCTGGTCCCTGGTTGAGCTACCCGGCGGGGACCTCGTTCCTGCGACGGATCGCCTCAGGTGATGCTCCGGCGGCGTCGTGGCTCGCACTGCCTGGTCAGCAGGGGGATGCCGACTGGCCGGCCGCCATGGCGGTGGCGGCTGCGACCTCGCTGGCCGCAGGACGCGGTGCCCTCATCGTGGTCCCCGACCACCGCGACGTCGACCGGGTCGACGGGGCCCTGCAATCGCTGTTGGGGGCCGGGCGGCACGTCCGCCTGACCGCCGGTCAGGGTCCGCAGGCGCGCTATACGGCCTGGCTGAAGGTGCTGCGCGGTCACGTCCGGTGCGTCGTCGGAACGCGGGCGGCAATGTTCGCGCCCGTGCGCGACCTGGGCTTGGTGGCCTGGTGGGACGACGGCGACGACGTGCTCGTCGAGCAGCGCGCGCCGTACCCGGCGGTGCGCGAGGTTCTTCGCACCCGGGCAAGGCTCGAGGGCGCAGCCTTGCTGACCGGGGGCTTCACCCGCACGACGTCGGTCCAACAGTGGGTCGAGTCGGGTGAGGTGCGTTCGGTCAGCGCCGGCGCAGCCACCCGCCGCCTGGCCGCCCCTCGTGTCGTCGTGGCGGGCGAGGGCACGGATGTCGAACGTGATGGTCCCTCTGCCCATGCGCACCTGCCCTCGGCCGCCTGGCGAGCAGCCAAGAGCGCGCTGGATCTGGGGCCGGTGCTGATCCAGGTCCCGCGCCGCGGTTACCTCCCGTCGCTGTCCTGTCAGACGTGCCGCGAGCCGGCGCGCTGCCCGCGCTGCCACGGGCCGTTGGCGTTGAACGCGGGCGATGCTGTGCCGACGTGCCGGTGGTGTGGGACGGTCGCCACATCCTTCGAGTGCGGCGGCTGTGGAGGCCGGACGGTGCGATCAAGGGTGGTGGGCGCCCGTCGAACCGCTGAGGAGCTAGGCCGCGCGTTCCCGGGCGTGGCGGTCCACACATCGGGTGCAGGTGACGTGCTGACATCGGTCTCGAGCAAGCCCAGCCTGGTAATTGCCACGCCCGGCGCCGAGCCGGTGGCCCAGAACCGTTACGCCGCAACGCTGTTGCTCGATGCGTGGGCATCCATGGACCGGCCCACGCTCGACGCGTCCGAAGAGGCATTGCGTCGTTGGCTGGGGGCCGCGGCGCTCACGCGGGGCGCGTCAGATGGGGGAGTGACGGTGCTCTGCGGTGCGCCGACGCACACGACGTTGCCGCTGGTGGAGGCGCTGGTGCGGTGGGACCCGGAGTGGTTCGTCTCGCGCGAGCTCGCCGAGCGGGTCGAGCTCTCGCTGCCGCCGACGGTGCGGATGGCCCAGCTGGTCGGGCCGCGGGTCGCGGTCCAGCGAGCGGTCGAGATGGCTGGTCTGGCCGACTCGGTCGAGCGACTCGGCCCGTTGCCCTGGGTCCCCACCGGCCCTTCGGCGGCCGCTGGAGCGGGCGCCGGAGCCTTCGGCGCGGACGGTGGGGCCGTCCCCAAGATCCAGCTGCTGTTGCGTTCAGCGCTGGACGACGGCCCGGCGCTGACGTCTGCCCTGACCCACATGAAGGCCGCCCGAAGCGCGCGCAAGGAACGGGAGTCGGTCGGTGTTCGAGTCGACCCGAGCGACGGGTTCGGCTGAGCATGCTCCGTGAACCGCCGGACCTCCAAAGAAACGCTTGACGGTGGGATGGGTGGGACGACATACTCCCAAACATGTCTTTGGGAGATGAAGAGCGGACCAAGGGTCTGCGAGCCGTGGCCCACCCCGTGCGACTGCGGATCCTGTCGCTGTTGACCGGCGCCGCGATGAGTGCCGCCGAGATCGCCCGCGAGCTCGAGATCACCCAGGCCAACGCGTCCTACCACGTACGGGTGCTGGCTGCCGTCGGTCTTCTGGTCGAGGCGGGCGAGGAAAGGATCCGCGGCGGGGTGGCCAAGCGATACCGGCACCCGTGGCAGAACGACAGCTCGCAGCAGGGGGCGCGGCGAGCTGGTGGCGACCGGATGTTCATCGAGGCGGTCACGTCGGAGCTGCTGAGGCGCTTCGCGTTCCGCGACACGACCGCATCGCAGACCAACTGCGACGCGGAGGTTTGGGTCGACCCGCAGGCCTGGGGTCAGGTTCGCTCGATGGTCTCCGAGGCGGCGGTGCTCCTCCACGCGTCAGCGCGTCCGCCGCGGACCGAGGGGACCGTCCACGTGAACATGACGACCGCCCTGTTCACGATGACCGACCGGATCAAGACCACGGCGGAGCCATCCCCGTGAGACTGTCTGAGTCGCTGGCACCATTGCGGGACAAGCGATTTGCCTGGTACTACGGTGCGCGGTTCACGTCGATGGCTGGGTCGTCGATGGCGCCGGTCGCGCTGACCTTCGCCGTCCTTCACCTGGCAGACAACGCGTCGGCACTGGCCCAGGTGCTTGCCGCCCGGATGATCCCCATGATCATCCTGGTGCTCCTCGGAGGAGTGATCTCCGACCGGTTCTCGCGCACGACGGTCATGCAGCTCTCCCACGGACTCACGGCCCTGACCCAGGGCGCCGCTGCCATTCTCATCATCACGGGCCGGGCCGAGATCTGGATGATCATCGTCATCGAGGCCCTCAACGGCGCGGTCTCGGCGTTCACGATGCCGGCGATGATGGGCGTGGTGCCACAGATCGTGGACCGCGCCTACCTGCGTCAGGCCAACGCGCTGCTGTCGTTCAGCCGAAGCGGCCTCTTCGTCGTCGGCCCGTCCATCGCGGCACTGCTCGTCGTCACCGTGGGCGCCGGATGGGCTCTGGCCGTGGACGCGTTCACGTACCTGCTGGCCATTCTGCTGCTCATGCGGGTGCATCTGCCGGAGCGCGTGGGCAATGATGGCGCCGAGCGCAGCTCCGTGATCCACGAGCTGCGCGACGGCTGGTCGGAGTTCGCCGGGCGGACCTGGCTCTGGCTCGTGGTCGTGATCTTCGGCGTGACCAACGCCATCCAGGCCGGCGCCTGGTACGTGCTCGGCCCGGTCATTGCCAAAGCGACGCCAGGAGTCGGCGAGAGAGGCTGGGGCCTGACCCTCAGCGCCGGGGCGGTCGGCGTCCTGATCATGACGGTCCTGATGCTCAAGCTGAGCTTCCGCCACCCCTTGCGTGCCGGCATGCTCTCGGTGGCCACCTTCGGCCTCCCGATGTTGTTGCTGGGGCTGCGCCCCCAGCTCTGGCCGCTCATGGCCGCGTCGTTCGTGGCCGGTCTCGGCGTGGAGGTCTTCGGCGTTGGGTGGAGCACAGCCCTGCACGAGCACATCCCGGAGGACATCCTGTCCAGGGTCTCGAGCTACGACATGCTCGGGTCCTTCGTGGCCATCCCGGTCGGCATGCTGCTCTACGGCTGGCTGGTCACGGTCTTCGACGCGGGGTCGGTGCTTCTGGTCAGCTCCGTGGTCTACGTCCTCCTTGCTGTGGGGTCACTGCTGTCGGCCTCCATCCGCAATCTCCAGTCACTGGCCCAGGGTCCTGCCCGTGAGGATGGCCCGACCGGGGCCGTTCACGGAGCCAGAGACGCGGGTCGGTAGGGTCCAGGACATGGCTGCTGTGTCCTACGACGTGGTCTTCGACATCGGCAACGTCCTGATCGCCTGGGACCCGCAACCAGCCATTGCCAGGGCCGTTGGCGCGGAGCAGGCGAAGCGCTTCCTGACCGACGAGAGCTTCGACTTCATGGCCTGGAACCATCAGCAGGACTTCGGGCGCTCGTGGGACGAGGGCGAGGCGGTGGCCGTGAGGTCGCACCCGCACTGGGAGCCGGCCATCCGTGGATACCGTGAGAACTTCCCCGACTCGCTCGTCGTGATCGAGGACACCGTCCAGATCCTGCGCGACCTGCATGCGGCCGGCATCCGGCTCTATGCGCTGACCAACTGGTCCAAGGAGCTGTTCCCGGTGGCGCTGAACCGCTTCGACTTCCTGGATCTGTTCGAGGACATCATCGTCTCGGGCCAGGAGGGCGTCGGCAAACCCGACCCGGAGATCTTCGAGATCCTCCGGGAGCGGATCGGCCACGGCCTGGGCGACTGCGTCTTCGTCGACGACAACCTGCCCAACATCGAGGCTGCCCGCGAGGCCGGCCTGGACGCCATCCTGTTCACCGACGCCGGTCACCTCCGCGAGGATCTGGCGGTGCGTGGCCTGCCGCTGTCGCCCGCATAGACTGGACCATCCCAGCGCACCCGACGGCAAGGAACCACGAACGTGTCGATCAAGGACATTCGGATCTTTGGCGACCCGGTGCTGCGCACTTCCGCCATCGAGGTCGTCGACTTCGACAAGGAGCTGCGCCAGCTGGTGACGGACCTGACCGACACGATGATGGATGCGCCGGGCGCTGGTCTCGCGGCCCCTCAGATCGGCGTGGGGCTTCGGGTCTTCACCTTTCACGTCGGCGACGAGCCGGGTCATCTGATCAACCCCAGTCTCGACCTGTCTTCGGAGATGCAGGACGGCGAGGAGGGGTGCCTGTCCTTCCCAGGCATCTTCTATGACACGCCACGCGCGCTGCGCGTCGTTGCCAAAGGCTTCAACCAGTATGGCGAGCCGGTCGTCCTGGAGGGGTCGGAGCTGATGGCCCGCTGCGTCCAGCACGAGACCGACCACCTCGACGGCATCCTGTTCATCGACCGCATGGACAAGGCCCAGCGCAAGCTGGCCATGAAGGCCATCCGAGCGGCCGAGTGGGCCGGGCAAGAGGCGCCGACCATCAAGGTCAGCCCGCACGCGACCTTCGGCATGGGCCGCTGACCTAGTGCGGCTCGTCTTTGCCGGCACCCCGGACGTCGCAGTCCCAAGTCTTGATGCGCTGTCCACTTCATCGCACGACGTCGTCGCCGTCCTCACGCGCCCTGACGCCCCAGCCGGCCGTGGCCGGTCCCTGCTGGCCTCACCGGTCAAGGAGCGGGCTCTCGAGCTGGGGCTTGAGGTCCTTACGCCCAGCCGCCCCGGTGATCCGCTGTTTCAGGGTCGGCTGCGCGAGCTGGCGCCGGACGCCTGCCCGATCGTGGCCTACGGCGGCTTGATTCCCTTGTCCGCATTGACGATTCCCACACATGGCTGGATCAACCTGCACTTCTCGCTGTTGCCCGCCTGGCGCGGGGCGGCGCCAGTCCAGCACGCCATCATGGCGGGCGACGAGGTCACCGGCGCTACGACGTTCCTGCTCGAGCAGGGCCTCGACACCGGGCCGACATTCGGCGTGATGACCGAGGCGATCAAGCCCAATGACACCTCCGGTGACCTGCTGGTGCGGCTCGCCCAAGGCGGTGCAGGCCTGCTCTTGGCCACGCTTGACGCTCTCGAGGCCGGCGACCTCCACGCGGTCCCGCAGCCGGGTGAGGGTATCTCGCTCGCGCCGAAGATCAGCGTCAAGGATGCCCGAATCTGTTGGGGCACCCCGGCATCGGCGATTGACCGTCACATTCGTGGCTGCACTCCTGCGCCCGGCGCTTGGACGACCTTCCGTGGTGAGCGGCTCAAGATCCACCCCGTCGCACTGGATCCGGACGTTCCTGCGGCCGAGAACGGCAAGGTCGTCGCGCCTGCTGAGGCCATCGCCCCGGGTGAGGTCGCCGCAGCCAAGCGAGAAGTCCGTGTCGGCACCGCTTCTGGAGCGGTTCGGCTCGGGACGGTTCAGCCGCACGGAAAGAAGCCTATGGCCGCCGCAGACTGGGCACGCGGTGTCCGCATCGAGCCAGGAGAGAAGTTCGCCGATGCCTGACCAGCGCCCCGACGACTCCGAGCGGCGCACTGACCCTTCCCAGGGACACGGCGGCACTTCTGAGGGACGCGGCGGCAGCTCGGACGAGCCGCGGCGTAACGCGGCTGGTCGGCAACGACCCGAGCGGAAACATGGCAACCTTGAACGTTCGGTGACGCGGCCGGCGGAGAGGTCGCGCTCGACCGATCCGGCGCGGCTAGCGGCCTACACGGTCCTGCGGGCCGTCGCCGACGGCGCCTATGCCAATCTCGAGCTGCCAAAAGAGTTGCGGGACAAGGGTATTCACGGCCGCGATGCTGCGTTCGCCACTGAGCTCACCTACGGGGCGACGCGGCTTCGCGGCCTCTATGACCCGATCATCGCGGCCGCGGCCGGGCGCCCCACGGCCGACATCGACGACAACGTCCTGGACACGCTGCGGCTCGGAGCACACCAGCTGCTCGGGATGCGGGTCGCCGCCCACGCCGCCGTCGACCAGACCGTCGGGCTGGCCCGACTGGTCAACGGAGCCAGCGCCGGTGGGTTCGTCAACGCGGTGATGCGCCGGATCAGTGAGAAGGATCTGGACACCTGGCTCGCGCAGGTCGTTCCCACCGAAGATCCGATCGCCGCCCTGGCGACGCGGCACAGCCACCCCGAGTGGATCGTCCGGGCGTTGCGGGCGGCGTTGATCGGACAAGGTGCCTCGACCCCCGAGACCCTCGACGCCGACCTTGAAGCCCTGCTCGTCAGCGACAACGCGGCGGCCAAGGTCTCTCTGGTGGCGCGCCCGGGTCTGTGCGAGGTCGAGGAGCTGACCCGCGCCGGGGCGGTGCCGTCGCTGTTGTCGCGAGTGGGCGCAGTCCTGGACTCGGGCGACCCAGGCTCGATCTCGGCGGTCCGCTCCGGGCGCGCCGCCGTCCAGGATGAGGGTTCGCAGCTGGTCGCCCTGGCCGTGGCAACTGCCGAGGTGAGCACCGGCGCAGAACACGAGAAGTGGCTGGACCTGTGCGCGGGGCCGGGCGGCAAGGCCGCACTGTTGGCGACCCTGGGCGCGCAGGAGGGCGCGACCCTGTTCGCCAACGAGATCAGCGAGCACCGCACCGACCTGGTGCGCCAGACCCTCGACGCGGCCATCGACTCCGGCATCGAGGTCATGATCGGCACGGGTGACGGTCGCGAGGTCGGCGAGGAGGAGCCCGAAACCTTCGATCGGGTGCTGGTCGACGCGCCGTGCACCGGTCTGGGCGCCCTGCGCCGGCGGCCCGAGGCTCGGTGGCGCCGAACGACGGCGGACCTCGCCGAGCTCGGCGTTCTGCAGCGCGCGCTGCTCGTCTCCGCCATCGAGGCCACCCGGCCCGGCGGGATCATCGGCTATGCGACGTGCAGCCCGCACCTGGCGGAGACCAGGTTCGTCGTCTCCGACGTCACCAAGAAGCGTCAGGACGTCGAGATCGTCGATGCCCGCAACCTGTTCGTGGACACAGACGGCCGCCCCGTCGAGCACCTCGGCGATGGACCTTTCGTCCAGCTATGGCCGCACGTTCACGGCACCGACGCGATGTTCTTCGCGCTCCTGCGCAAGAGGTGAGGTCGTGGCCGTGACGCCCGGGCGAATCGTGCTGCTCAACGGTGCCTCGAGCTCGGGGAAGTCAACCTTGGCGCGCGAGCTGTTGGACGTGTTCGACGAGGCGTGGTTCCACCTGCCGGTCGACGCCTTCAACGCCATGCGTGCCCGCAAGGATCTGGCCCAACCCGAGCTGGAGGCGATCCTGAGGCGAACTCGCCAGGGCTACCACCGCGCGGTCGCCGGCATGGTCCAAGCGGGTAACAGCGTTCTCGCCGACTGCGTCCTGTCCGAGCCCTGGCGGCTCGACGACATCGTGGAGCAATGGGGCGAAATCGACGTCACGATGGTCGGGGTGCACTGCCCGTTGGACGAGCTCAACCGGCGCGAGGGCGCACGTGGGGAACGGGTGCCGGGCACCGCCGAGAGCCAGTTCCACGTCGTACACTCCGGCGTCGAGTACGACTGCGAGGTTGACACCTCGGCCCAGAGCGCCAGGGAATGCGCCTACGAGATCAGGCAGATGATGCAGGACCGGCGTCGCCCCGGGGCCTTCGACCGGCTGGTCGCGGGCCGAAGCCCGAGGTAGGCAGGAGTCACTGAGCTCATCGGCGTCGCACGTGGCCGATGCATCAAGGGCCGCCCTCTCGCTCGCGGTGCAATGGCTGGGGCGGGTGGGAACGAGCGCCCTTCGCCTCGAAGAGCCGCAACCACGTCTCCGTTTATGGACACTGATCGGCCCGTGACGTGTGACGGCGCAGATGGCGTGCCCTCCGCGCCGGGTTCTGCGCGACGTGCCAACGCTCATTTGCGGCCGGGGCGGGCGGTGGGCTGACGCGGCGTACCTCGGGCGTGAGGTGCATGCACCCGGGCCGATCACCTCGCTGGCGGCTGTGCGTGAGATGGTGCCTGAGACGTGGTTGACCGATGGGTGCTGCGGGATCCACGAGCGCCGTGACGCCCGTCAGTGTGCAGGGAGACTCCAGGATCATGACCATGGTGAAGCGTGTCTGGTTCGTGGTGTCGGTGATCGCGGCGCTCGGCGCGGTTGTCGGCGCCCTGATGATGTCCGGCTCGGTCGCTCGTCCGATGGTCGCACTGGTGATCGTCATCGGGCGGATGCCCGTCGCGATGCTGCTGGCCTCCACACCCGACCGCCGCCGTACGGTCGGTGTGCTGCACGTCGTCGCCGGTGCCCTCTTCGGCAGCACGGGCTTCGTCCTCGCCTCGCAAGGCAACTTCCTCCGACTGAGAATGGCCTCGATCGGCTGGCGGATCCTGGCCACCTCCGGTCACGGTCTGGCCCCCGTCGGCTGCGTGGCGATCGGTGTTGCACTGGCGCTGACAGGCACCGGTCTGCTCCGATCTCGGCGGAGTCTCGCGGTTCTGTCTGCGCTCCTGGTGATCCTCACCTCTGGCTACTTCGCGGTCAGCCTGGCAGTCGCGCCGTACCTGTATCTCCGCCGCCGCGGCGCGGCGCCGCTCGACTGGCAGGCCGTCCTCGTCGCGATCGTTCTCGTGCTTGTCGCTCTGCTGCAGCTCATCGCGGCCCTGAGCCGGGTACCGGTGACGTGGACGCCGACGATCCCCCATCGGTCGGTGAGCCCCCTTGCCTTGGATGACGACGCGCCTCACCCTCACGAGATCACCAGGTACCGTGCTGGGCGCCGTTGGGCGAAGCCTTTTCTCTGGTCGGCTGTCGGTGTCGCTTCCGCCGCGGGTATCTCCGTCTGGGCGTGGCTCATCTGGGGCCCGCGACTAGTGGGCCCGCCCGTAAATTCGTCGGGGTTTCAGGTCCAGGCGGTGGGGTCGCCGAGGTAGAGGCCGCAGGCGGTGTCGAGGGCGTCTTCAGCGCTGCCGCCGGCTAGGCCGCTTGGGAGGAAACAGGGCTCGTAGTCGTCGTGGCTGGCACGGTAGATCGCGAAGGCCCACACGCTGGCGGATCCGGCGTAACGCAGCCGGTCGCGATCGCGTAAGCGCTGATCCAAAGGTGCCGGGTCTTGACGGACGCGACCTGGCGGGCCAAACACGGGTTGGCGCGGAGCGAGCCGCCGTCGGTCAGGCCCAGCACGGCGAAC
>Ga0207929_1000279_pt1 | contig 14507 bp, 12 predicted proteins | sample NGESurdeep072012_FD_184466 | JGI IMG/M metagenome (GOLD analysis project Ga0207929, IMG submission 184466) | Arctic peat soil microbial communities from Barrow, Alaska - NGEE Surface sample 53-1 deep-072012 (SPAdes) | ecosystem: Environmental > Terrestrial > Soil > Wetlands > Peat ... | reverse complement strand
AGATTGCGATCGCCGTCGCGCCGATGAAACCGGTGATCACGCCTTCGCGCAGAAAATTGTGCGGCCGCTCAGCCATCGGTGTCCTCTGCTGCGGTTGGGTGCAAGTTTCGTTCGGGGAAAATACGCAACCGCCGGGTATATTCCAAGCGACGCGGCTGCCCGTCAGATGAGAGCACGCGTCGCGACTCTGGCACCGTTCTCGCCAATTGATGTCCGTCCGTTCCCATTTCTTCGGCAATTGATTTTCCAAACGCTCAACCGCTGACGATGTTCTCTCGCAAAATTCGAATCGCGATTCTGGTGGCGCTCACCGCCTGCGCCGCCGCTCCAGCCATTCTCGAGGCACAGACCAAGAGGGCAACTACCACCCGACGCCGCGCACGGAGACCCAGCCGTAACAGGCCGCCCGCCGTACCCGTTGTCCGGTACGGCACGCCGCGGACCTCTGCCGACCTGGCCGCAACGCTCGGCGGACTCGCTGGACGCATCCGCGGGGGAGTGTGGGGCGCGATGGTGGTGTCGCTCACTCGCGGCGACACGCTCTACGCGAACAACGCGGGCGAGCAGATGCTTCCCGCATCGACGATGAAGCTTTTGACGAGCGCGATCGCGTTCGAGCGGTTTGGACCGACCTATCAGTTCAGCACTGACGCGCTGCGTGACGCGCCGGTCGGTCCCGATGGAACGCTCACGGGAAATCTTTACATCCGAGGCGATGGCGATCCCGCCCTTTCCGGAAAATTTTTGCCGGGCGGTCCATCGGCTCCGATGAATCGTCTCGCCGATCTCGTCGCGTCGAACGGTATCAAGCACGTGACCGGCAGCGTCATCGGCGATGCATCGGCGTTCGACGACCAGAAGGTTCCGGAGGGATGGCTCGCGCGCTATCTGCAGGCGTCCTACGCCGCGCGGGTATCCGCGCTCTCGCTGAATGAGAATGTGGTCGTGGTCGCGGTGACGCCAAGCGCGCCGGGCAGCCCGGCGACCGTCGTCCTCGAGCCTTCCACCAGCGCGATCCCGCTCGTTGCCAACGTTCGCACAGTGGCGGGTGGCGGAGCGCGGCTCTCATTCCGAAAGCAGGGCAACGGTACGATCGTCGCCAACGGATCGATTGGATCGCGAACCAGCACGCGCAGATATGTCTACATCGTCGAAGATCCGGCGAGCTTCGCTACCGGCGCGTTCTTGAACGCGCTGATCGCGCGCGGGGTCAAAGTCGACGGCGGAATCCGCCTCGGCAAGACTCCTCCCACGGGGGTCAAGGTCGCGAGCCTGCGTTCTCCGCCACTCGCCAGCATGATCGCGGCGATGAACCGGGAGAGCATCAACCACTACGCCGAATTGTTGTTCAGGGACGCGGCCCGCGGTCCGCAGCGTGACGCGGTCGGATCAGTGGCGAACGCCAGCGCCGTCCTCGATTCGTTCTTCGCCAGCAAGGTAGGCGTGGACACCGGCAGTCTCGTCTTCAAAGACGGCAGCGGTCTCTCGACAATCGATCGCGTGACCCCGCGAGCGCAGGTCCAACTGCTGGGCTATGCCCACCGCGCCCCATGGGGTCCCTGGCTCCACTCATCGCTCCCGGTGGCTGGCGACTCCGAGCTCCTGAAGCGGCGCATGAGGAACACCCCAGCCGAGGGAAACCTCCACGCCAAGACTGGCACCACCAACGACGTCATTGCGTTGGCCGGGTACGTCACGGCCGTAAATGGTGAGGTCCTGGCCTTCTCCTTCCTCTACAACGGTCGGGACCGATGGACTGCCAAGGCCATGATCGACGTCATGAGTGAAACATTGGCGGACTTCGGAAGGTAGAATTCCACGGGATAAGCCCTACCTTTGGCGCGGTTTGGGGGTAGTATTCAAAGAGGATAACCCGTTGGGAAACATATATTTAAGTCCGTTTCCCGGATGCCCGGAAATGGCATCTTTCATGCACGACTGATAAGCAGACGCGTGAGGCCGCCGCGTGAGGTAATAAATAATGTCATATCGGACTTTCGTAGACAGAGATGGCGCGTACTGGCAGGTCTGGGACTCACAGCCGACCAAGATGGAGCGGCGGCTGAGCGAGGCGGATCGTCGGCGTCCGAAGTATTTCGCCTGGGGCGGGTCGGAGCGTCGGACCGGGCCGGACCGGCGCACCACGAGCCAGCGCCGCATCACCCTCTCGGCGGGTCATGGAGGCGGCTGGCTGACCTTCGAGTCGCTCCACGAAAAGCGACGGCTCATTCCGATTCCATCACGCTGGGAAGATCTCTCTCAGCTCGAACTGCGGGCGCTGTGCGAGCGGGCCAAGCACATCGCGAAATCTGACGGGGCGAGATCCGCCTGACAGAACTGCAACTGAACAAGACGTCAGCTTGAGCTGACCGAACGTTGCAGCTTGCTGTTCGCGCCACAACCTGATCGCCGCGTCAAAGCAAGCTCAGCGAAAAGGCACCAGCAGCCCGGCCCCGTGCGAGTGAAGACCGGACTGAAGGTGTGCACTACGGGATTCGCGCTGGGTGCGCCAACGAACCCGTATCTATCCGACTACGCGCAAGTCAGCTGTCCGTGTGGCAGCGGCTTTGTGCAGTTCTTGGTGACTCCGTCGTGAGTGATGACGACCTTGGCGGTCGCCGATCCATCGAACGTGATGACTTCCCGCCTCGATGACGTCGAGGGGGTCTGACCGCTCAGTGTGACGGTGGCGGTCATCGAGCGAACGATTGTGCCTGCGGTAGGAAAGGTCGGATGATCGTTTTGGATCGGTATCACAAGACCAGTCGTAGTGTCACCCGCCGATCGCGAGGCCGTGAAAGCCACTGAGTCCCGGGTGCCCGTCGTCGACTCTGTTCCAGCCGATGTCCCGTTCACGGTGCGCTGAGTGCTGCCCGATGCGAGGCCGGCCACAGTCAGATCACTAGAGCCATTGACCGTGCTGGTGACCGTCTGATGGTGAGTGATGGTGCCGCTCACGCTCTTCTTGATGTTGACGGTGTTGGTCGTGGCAGTGTCGAATGCCTGCTGAACCGCGCCCGACTTATCCAGGAAAGAGAACGAGCGGTTGATGGTGAGCCCATCACGGGTGATGGTCGCGCAATCGACCCGATTCGTGGTCGCTGAAAACGCGCAGTTATCCGAGTGGTCGAAGGAGTCGGACTCCTCACTGTCGGAGTCACCGGCTTCACGTCTGCCGAAATTCTCGAACGGGCCTCTGCCGATTCCGGGCCCAAACCCAAGACCTCCGACAAAGGCTTCCCCGATTCCGCCGCCCATGAATTCGCCCCAGCCGGGGCCTCCATGATCGCCGGAGCTTTCGCCAGCGGCCATTCCCGTTGGCACAAACGCATTGGTCGGCGCCGAGTTTCCAACAAAGCTGCTATTGGTCGCGCCGAAGCTGAGTGGAGCCGAGACGAGAGCAGCGGCCGCCCGTGACGAGGCAACCGGTGAGGTAGCATTATCGGTGGCGCATGCGGCCATGACCGCACCCGCACCAGCTATGAAAAGAATTCTGAGACTGGGCATAGAGTGTCTCCGAAAGTTGGCCTGCGCGTTTCTGAGCCGCGCGCAATTGCTTCTGGAAGGAGAGACACTTGAGCCCTTGGATACCCTACACCGGCGTTTTCCGCCCGCTTTCTCCCCTCGCGCCGGGCATCCATGGCGCGAGGCGTTCGCGCAGCTCCGAGAGGGCTTGCCCCATTCGCTTCTCAACCGTCTTGATGGAGATCTCAAGCGTGCTCGCAATCTCGGCGTACTTGAGGCCGCTCTGGCGACTCAACTGAAAGACTTCCCGGCAATTCTCCGAAAGTCCTTCTACCGCATCACGTATCGCACGCTCGAGCTCGACACCAAGGACCTCTTCTTCCGCGGACGGCGAGCTTGGAGAGTCGAGGGCCGCAAAGGCGGCCTCGCGCGCAACGATTCGCTGGTGTCGAACATGATTGAGCGCCCGATTGCGGGTGGATCGTATGAGATAGGCGCGAAAAGTTTGTTCAACTACGAGCGATTCGCGGCGGCGCCACAACTCGAGCATGACATCCTGCGCTATCTCCTCGGCGAGTGCGCGCTCGCGAACGACCGACTCCGCCATTCGCACGAGGTGCGGATAGTGCGACCGGAAAACGGCATCGAAGGCGCCCTCGTCCCCGGCCCGGATGCGCTCCCGCAGATCCCGCTCGCTCGCGTTGTTTGTGTCCAAGTAGGGTAGCGTCCGGTTCGGGTGTCTGTCTTATTAATGAATATGTCGAAACCGGACGAGGGTTCCGCCAACATCAGCCCAGACGAGTGGGAGCGTATCGCACGCTACCTCACCGGTGAAGCTGGTTCCAGTGAGGCCGAGGCGACAAGGGGATGGATCGAATCTGATCCCCATCGCATTAAGGTGGTGCGACTGCTCGAGTCCGTCATTGCCAATGTGTCGCGCGAGAATTCATACGACATCAATGTCGAGAGCGCGCTGAATCGCGTGAAGTCGCGCATCAACGAGCCGAGGGTGATTCCGCTCGCCCCGCGCCTCGCGAGCGCCGGAGCCGACCGAAGCTTCCCAGCGCTGCTAAGGGTCGCAGCCGCCGCGATCATCATCATCGGTGGGACAATGCTCTGGCAGAGCGTCCGCGGCTCGCGCGACGACGCGGCCGGTCGGACGTTTGCCACTTCGGTCGGTGAGCGCCGGCAGGTCGTGCTGAAGGACGGAACCAAGGTCCTTCTCGGCCCGACGAGCCGGCTTGTTGTGCCCTCCATTACCCCGGATGAGGGGGACCGCCTGGTTGTGCTCGATGGCGTCGCCTACTTCAGCGTGGTGCACGATCCCACGCACCCGTTCACGGTGAAGGCGGGGGAGATCATCATCCAGGATGTCGGAACCGCCTTTTCAGTCGATAACGATGACAGCGCCGGCACACGGGTAGTGGTGGATTCGGGGACCGTAGCGATTGGGGCCGCGGCCGGGGATCGCGACCGGGACGCCGTGCTCAACGCGCGCGATCGCGCGACCGTAGATACGAAGGGGATAGTCGTCGTGGAAAGATCAGTTGTTTCCCACGACGACCTGGCCTGGGTTGAGGGACGCCTTGTCTTCCGCGATGCACCGCTCATTCTTGTAGGTGCAGAACTTTACCGGTGGTACGGAGTAAGGTTACGGGTGGCGGATTCATCGCTGGCGAATCTTCACCTGACCGCATCCTTTTCTGGGGAGCCGGTTGACCGAGTTCTCAATGTCATCGCTCTTTCGCTCGGTGCCCGCATCGAGCGGCAGGGAAACGTGGCGATACTTCACCGGGCAACCGCGTCTGGAGCTCGTCCCTAGCACCGACCGCCTTGTAACCGGCAGGCGATCGCGCGCTCCGCGCGCAATCGTATTGCTCGTTACAGCGCTCGCACTGGTCGCGTCGCCCGCGCGCGCCCAGTCGTGCTCCTCATCCAGCGCGTTCCTGGCGTCACTACCCACTTGGAATGCGCCGCTCGACCGGCGTGTCTCGCTCCATGTGCGGGATATCTCGCTGCGCGACGCGCTGGATCGCCTCTCGGTCGATGCGCGCATCCGGCTCTCTTACGCTTCTGAAGCGATCCCGCTGGACAGCAGGGTCTGCGCTTCGTTCGATTCGATCCCGCTCGGCGAGGCGTTCGCGCTCTTGCTGCGCGGAACGCAGGTCCTGCCAATTTCCGCGGGCGGCGAGCACGTCGTGCTCGCGCCCTGGGAGTCACCGGACACCGCGGAGCAACACGCGCGGGTACCGCGCGTTCTCGACCGGGTGGTTGTGACCGGCGGCGCGATCGAGGCACCAGCCCGCCGGCTCACCGTCGCGATGAACGTCGTCAACGGCGCTCAGCTCTCCCGCTACGCCGAGGGGAATCTGGCTCAGGCGTTGAGCGACCTGGTGCCCGGACTCTGGGTCTGGCAGAGCGGACCGACATCGCTGGTCGCGCACTACGGGAGCATTAGAGGGACCAGTTCATTCGGCTCGAGCTATCCGAAGATCTATGTTGATGGAATCGAGCTGGCCAATCCGCTGTTGATAACGCAGTTCACTCCCGAGACCGTCGAGCGCATCGAGATCATTCGTGGTCCTCAGGGCGCGGCGCTCTACGGAACCGACGCGATCAGCGGCGTGATCAACATCGTTACTCGGCACGATGGTTCGAACGGTGGTCCGAGCACGGTGGCGCGATCGGCGGTGGGCGCGGCTTCGAGCGCGTACGTCCCCCGCGCGGCCATCACGCAGGATCACGCGGTCACGGTTCGCGAAGGGTCGGGCGCGCAATCAGGGAGCGCTAGCTTCACGTCCGGTGGAGTGGGCGAGTACCTGCCCGGAGCGTTTGCGCGTCACACAACGGGTAGCGCGGGATTCCGCGTAGTGCGATCCAGATTGATCGCGACCGGGACGGCAAGAATGTTCGCGAGCGAGTCCGCCGATCCATCGAGTCCGCTTTTTCGGGATTCGGTGAGCGCTACCCGGGCAGGGCAGGTGATACCGCAATCCGTGCGCGAGTACACCGTCGGCGGCAACGCAACGCTCATTCAGAGCGAGCGTTGGACGCACGCGATAGTCGCCGGATTCGATGGAAGCAGATTGTCGAATCTTGCCGACTATCATACGCCCCTCCCCTCTGCATCGGGGCCCGATCTCGGCACGGCGGGCGGGAACGCGAATCTGGCGAGTCTTCGGGTGAGCAGCGTCGCCACGCTCGGTGACGCGCAGAATCTCGCGACGACGCTGACGTTCGCCGGCGAGAATTCGCTGCTCGACTTTCGCTCTCAGGCAGAGACGACCTCCACCCAGGCGGCGAGCGGCTCGACAGTGTCGTCGGTGGTGCGCCGCTGGACGAGCGCTGGCGTCGCCCAGGCGAACGTGTCATGGCGCGATGCCGGGTACCTCACGGCCGGACTCCGCGTCGAGCGCAACGACGCCTTTGGCGCCAATCGCACGGTCTCAACGCTGCCGATGCTTGGCGCCGCGGCGTTGCACGACTTCGGGCCACTGACGGTCAAGCTTCGCTCCGCGTATGGTCGCGGCATTCGTCCCGCGACGACGCCCATGCGGGAGACAGCGTGGTTCGATCCACGCGGACAGGCGCGGCTTCTAAACCTCGCGCCCGAAGAGCAGGCTGGGATTGAAACCGGGATGGATATCTACGTCGGCAAGACTTTCGGCCTGCAGTTGACTCGCTTCGATCAGCTCGCGTCGGGACTCATCCAGCGTGTTGCGTACGCTGCTTCCAACGACCGCGATGGATCCTCGCCAGGGGCCGGTGCGTATCCACAGTCGCAGCAGCCGGTCCCCGCGGAGGACAGGCATATCGCCTACGTGTTCCAGAACGTTGGCGAGATCACCAATCGGGGTTGGGAGCTGAAGAGCGATTTGAACTTTGCCTCTCTTGCGCTGAGCGGAACGTTCTCCACGGTCGACAGCAAGGTGAGGCAGGTGGCACAGGGTTACGTCGGAGATCTGCGCGTCGGTGACAGGATGCTCGAGGTGCCGGCACGGACGGGAAGCGTGTCAGCCGCGTGGATCGGAGGAGGGTGGACCAGCTCGGTGGTCGCATCGCGATCATGGGACTGGATTGACTACGATCGTATCGCGCTCGCCGGAGCGTTCTCGAATTCCACGCAGACCGATGCGGAGCTGGTTGGCCAGGAGTTGCGCAACTACTGGCTGAAATACAGCGGCGTGACTCGACTGCGTGCGAGCATCGGCAGGACCTTGTACCGCGGGCTCTCGCTCAACTTGAGTGGCGAGAACCTTCTCAACCGACAGCACGGCGAGCCGGACAACGTTACGGTCGTGCCCGGACGGACGCTTAGCTTCGGACTTAGGGCAGTGATGTAATGGCCTTCGACCGGCCGGATCGTCTGGACAACTTCATTCAATCGCGGGCAGCCTCCAACCCGCCTTAAGCCTTTTGTATTGGTCAGCAGTGAGTTGGACGAGTAGCGGCCGTTTGTGCGGATCGAGCCAGAGCATCACCTCTCGCAGCTTCGCTTCGTCGAACGCGGTACATCCGGCGGTGTGCGAATCGAGGCCGGCCCAGATGTGGAGGAAGATGCAGGAGCCGCGTCCCTTGACCGGAGGTGACGCGTTGTACCCGACGATCACTCCGACCATGTACTGCGACACTTGCCGCATGTGCTCGGCGCTGTTCCAGTCGACGCTGGGGACCACGGCTCTGTCGACAACTGTGTTGTAATGGGCCGAGGCAGTATCGTCGACGCAGTCGGTGGTGGGAAGCAGTTGCACGTAGGTCAATTGCACTTTCTGCGCGGAGTCGCGGGGCGCAAATCCAAAGGCCGTGTCGAGCGGGAAAATGCCGGCCGGAGCTTTTCCATCTCCTTCATGCTTGTGCGGACCGTCGGCTGATACGTTGTCGAAGCCAACGCCCCACGCGATCCCGGTGCGGCCGACTACGAGCGGAATCGCGGACTCCAGCCGGGTCCATGCTGACGTTGGAGTTGCGCGCTCGAACCGCGTCATGGCGCCGACGGTCGATGTCCAGCTGGGAGTGATCACCACCACCAGTTGTCGTGACGCTTCGATCTCAGCGCGGGGCGCGGGCAATCCCTGCCGGCACGCGAGGACCAACGCCAGAAGCGCGAGTCGAGATCGCCGAACAGTCGGAGTGGACGCTGCCTGAGGTGTTCGCATCGATGTACCGCGTCTCGTCATGTGCCGTTTCCGGATTGGACAGTGTCCGCCAGATCATGCTACAATAACTACATGCCAAATGTGCACTCGCCCGATGCGGCATCACACATCCTGCAGATACTCGTCTCCGCGTTTCTCGCGGTGCTGTTTCTTCAGTCGGGGATAGACAAGGTCGTGGATCGAGGAGGAAATCGAGCGTACCTCGATGAGCATTTCGCGCGGAGTCCGCTTGCCGGCACGGTCGGCCCGATGTTCATCATCATCACGATCCTCGAGGTGTCCGCCGGGGCACTGAGCGCGGTCGGTTGTGCGCTGCTGCTTCTGACCCACGACTCCCTGGTGGCATATCTCGGCGCGGTGGTCGCTGGCGTCAACACCATCGCGCTCTTCTTCGGTCAGCGCGTATCGAAGGATTACGCCGGCGCGGCTGCGCTCGTGCCGTACTTTCTCCTGGTTCTTGCTGCCATCTACGTGCTCGCTGAACACTGAGCGGGTCGGTCAAACTGAAACGAACGGGATCCGCGATGTCAAACTGCAAACTGAACGGGATCCGAGATGTCAGAGGCATAGATCTCAGTCGATAGTCACTGCGCTCTGACCGAATCCCGCGCGTAATCCGAGTACAACCGACCGCCTGTGCCATAACGCCACTCGGATACGTCGCAGCGTTGTTACCAAAACCTGGTATCTACGCTTCTGAGATCTCGGATCCCGTTCAGTTGCAGTTGCCAGATCTCGGATCCCGTTCAGTTGGCAGTTTCGCCGTTCAGTCAGCAGTTTCGCAGTGCCGGATCGCGCAATGGATATCAGTCCTACCGCATCTCCCGGATCATAACCCCTCTCGCGGCCAGTTCCCGGATGTACTTCTCCGGCGGCATTGCCTCGTCGGGAGTGAATACGCCCGTCTTGCCGATCTCTCCGCGCGCCTGCATCTGCCCCGTGATCGAGAGCGAGTAGCCGGTCGAGCGCTCCATGGCGCTGATCCCGTTCTCCTCGTCGTAGTAGTCCACCATCTCCCACCCGATCCGCTTCGGCTTCCCGTCCTTGGTGCCTTCGGCGATGACGCGGAGCGCGACCAGATCGTACGCGTTCGGCTTGGTGAGACGCGGACCCATGGCGGCCACCACGAGATCGCGCGGAACGACTTTCACTCCCTTCACGTCGACCGGGTTCAGGTCGAGCAGGCCGAGCTCTCGAATCGCTTCCATGATGCGCGCGTGGCCGGGATAGCGGAGCGTCTTGTATTCCATCGTCGGAATCTTTCCTTCGTAGCGGGACGCCATCGTCGAAAGGCCACCCGCCGTGTGAAATCCCTCGAGCTCGCCCAGCGATCCGCCAAAGTTGACGACCTCGAGCTCCGACAGCGCTTTCACCTGCGTGCGCTTCCCTTTGCGCAGCACCCACGAGAGCGTCGTGTAGTAGTCGAGCACTCCTTCCAGTGAGTAGACGATCTGATAGTTGAGCGGCGGCTCGGGACGCTGGGGCAGTCCGCCAACGAAAATGCGAACGGTCTCGACCGTGTCGAGCTGCCGGATGCCGTACTCCGCCAGGATGTTGACCATTCCGGGCGCCAGGCCGCAGTCGGGGATGATGGTGATCCCCTTCTTCTTCGCGGCCGCGTCCAGCGTCTTCTGCTTGACCACGATATCGGTATTTCCACCGAGATCCGAGAAGTGCACGCCGGCTTCGACTGCAAGCTCGGCCAAGTCGAAATTGAAGTAGTATGGGATCGCGCTCATCACCGCGTCGGATTGTCGCATCAGCGCGAGCACCGCTTCCTTGTCGCGCACGTCGAGCGGCGTGAAGATCAGGCGCTCGCCAGAGTACGGCGCGAGGAATTGCGGGAGGTGGCCAGTGTGCAGATCGGCCAGGCGAACTTCCTTCACATCGGGATTCTGTAACAAATCATACGCGCACGCGGAGCCCTGCAGCCCGGCGCCAAGAACTAACATTCGCATTACGTGTGGATCTCCGGAAATTTTTGAGCTGGACTCGCTCTTGCAATTTACCGGGACGATATGATTCGCGTCACCCCGCGCGGCGAGCATTCAATCCGGTGAAGTCTCGAAAAGGGAGCTAGGCCGGCAATCGACGAGGAAATGACGGCACAAATTGACGGCGCGAGCTGGCGAGATCATCTGATTGAATCGCTGGCGCAGATAAAAGACCTGCTGGAGAATACGCATCGCATCGCCGTGCTCGGCATCAAGCCCGATCCCGACCAGCCAGCGTACTATGTCCCTGAGCACGCGGAGCGCGTTGGGTACGAGATCGTCCCCGTCCCGGTTTACTACAAGGAGCTCACCGAAATAATGGGGAAGAAGGTCTACCGGAAGCTTGCCGACATTCCGGGCAAGATCGACATGGTCAACGTCTTCCGTCGACCGCAGGACATCCCCATGCACGTCGACGACATCATCGCCAAGAAGCCCAGGTCAGTCTGGTTTCAGCTCGGGATCAGGAACGACGCCGCCGCGGAAAAGCTCGCACGCGCGGGGATCGATGTCGTCCAGGACTATTGTCTGCTGGTTGAGCTCCGCAGAATCGGGAAGTAGGACCGGGGTTGTTGCGAAGAACTGGCATCCACAAAACCGAAGCGGCCCTTTACTCTGCTACCAAGTGACCGTGTACACCACGGCCTCAATCGCGATCTCATTGGGATCGGGTTTCGCTCGCGGTGCGAGCGCGATGATGTAGCGTCCCCCCGCAGTCGCGGCGAGCGCGATGCCCGCGCCGACTACTCGCGGCGCAGCTTTATTCACTGCCGACGGCGTCGTTTCGACGAGCGTGATCACGCCACGCTCGCTCTGAATGCTGAAAGTCTGGTTTCCACGCTGGATCTGAATTGCCGGAGACTGATTCATATCGATCGGCAGCGACCGATCCAGCGTCGGACCGCCGGTGAACTTTACATCGGCTAGCTTCGCGCTCGAGGGCAGAGTCCCGTGCTGCGCGCCCGTTGCCGGATCGAGCGCCGACCAGGTCTGACTCGGCTCGTTGTCCACCGCGCGCGCTGGACTGTTGCCGAGTGCGAGTGTGGACCCATCGGTGGTCCAGCGAACACGCCAGCCGCGGGCGACGGGAAATAGCCTGGGCGCGGAGCTATCGGCCGCCGCCTGCACGCGCGGATTGTCCGGAATGTGGATGACGCCTGGCTGCGCGACGGCTCGCGCCAGCGACATCCCGCTCGCGGGGAACGAGCCGGCGCGGAGCGTCGCCGTATCGATCGAGGTGCGGCGCGAAACGTCCGTCAGCAGATCGGTTCCGGTTCCACCACCGGCCACGACCGTGTACGCGCGCCCGAATCCGATCCACTTCCAGTCGGGCGATGGTGCCACGTCCCAGACGCTGTCCATCTGCGTCTGGAATCCGCGCGCCTCGTCGCCGAAGAAAAACCCATTCGGAATGGGCTCGTTCTCCGCACCGCCGGGATCAGCCACTACGAGAACCGACTTTCTGTCCGGCGAGAACGCCCACAACACGCGCTCGGCCATTCCGTGAGTGCCACGATTGACCGGCGTAACTGTTACAATGGGCGCAAGAGCTGTCGTATCGGGCGAAGCTTCTTTCTGTCCCGATTCGGCGACGCACCCGCCGAGCGCGAGCAGCGCGCCGGCGAGGATGATCTCGAGATTGTGGGAGAAGGATCGAATTCGCATTGGTGTGTGGAGAGTGGTACGCCGACCGGCTCATCCGAGCCGATCGAAGTTACTCAGACACAGACCAGATTACGTCCGCCGGCCTTGGCACGGTAGAGTGCGCGGTCGGCGCAGTCGAGCAGATCTTCGGCCGTCTCTACCTTTAGCTCAGGGAAATCGGCGACGCCGATGCTCACCGTGAGGCGAAGCGGATCGCCCTTTCCGATGTCGAACGGGTGCGACTGGATCTTGTCGCGGAGTCTCTCCGCGAACGCAATCGCGCCCGCTTCGCCCGTCTCGGGAACCGCAATCACGAACTCGTCGCCGCCGTAGCGGGCGACCGAATCAACGCTGCGCGCGGTGCGCGCGAGCAGGAGCGCGACTTCGACGAGCACCTGGTCGCCGGCAAGATGGCCGTACGTGTCGTTCACATCCTTGAATTCGTCGACGTCGATCATCAGGATGCTGAGCGGGGCGTTGTAGCGGCGCGTGCGCTCCACTTCCGTCCCCAGCTGTGCGAGCAGCGCCCGGCGGTTGAGCAGCTGGGTAAGCGGGTCGGTGCGCGCGAGCGCCTCGAGGCGGAGATTGTCGGCCTGCGTGACCTCCACCATGTGCGCGCGACGCATGGCATTCATGGCGCTCTTGACCACGGTTTCCGCAAAATCGACGTCGGCTTTGTTCAGCGACGCCTTCTCTGCGGTGCGGCGGAGCAGGAACACGCCGGTGCGATCGAGATCGAGTCGGAAGGGCAGCGCGATGATCGAGCGCACGGAGATGACGCTCCCGTCCTTCTCCCACGCCTCGCGCAGCGCCCTGTAGGCATCGGAGTGCCAGATATCGGGAATCAGAACCGGCTGCTCGCCCGCGAGAGCGGCCTCGATCTCCGGATACTTGTCCAGTTCAACTTGAAGGTTCTCTAGCTGCGGGTCTTCGTGGGCGGATGCGACGGTTCCAAGACGGTCGCCGGACTTGGCGAAAATGACGGACGAGTGGCTCAGGTTGAGGGCGCGCGCGAGACGGCGCGCCAGCATGTGGAACAGCTCACCCATGGAGAGCGAGCCCATGACGTCATGGAGGATGTCAACGAGCGCTCCGCGCGCCGCGGCTTCGTCGAGCAGGCGCTGCACCTCGGACTCTGCTTTACGCAGTGCCGTGCGCAGCTTCTCTATTTCCGCGAGCTCATGAGCCAGGTCGGAACGCTTGATCTTCATTCGTCGTTGAGGGCCTCGACCTGCTCGGTCTCGGTGGCGGGGATGCCGTTTTCCGAGCCTTCGGCCTCATCTTCGGGGACGACGCGGGCGACGGCTGTCACGAGATCTCCTTCGTCGAGATTGACGAGTTTGACCCCCTGCGCGATACGCCCGGTCACTCTCACTTGAGAGACTGAACTACGGATGATCACACCATGTTTTGTGATGATCATTATCTCGTCCGCGGGCAGAACTTCCATCAGGGCAACGACATCGCCCGTTTTCTCGGTTCTGTTGACTGTGATGATGCCCTTCCCGCCGCGCTTCTGCACCCGGTAATCAGCAATGTTGGAGCATTTCCCGAGGCCGCGCTCGGTGACCACCAGCAGCGTCGCGTCGCGCTTGACGACGACCATTCCGATTACCGAGTCGCCTTCTCGCAGCTCCACTCCTTTCACGCCCGTCGTGTCGCGGCCCATCTCGCGCACGTCCATCTCGTGAAAACGCACCGAGAGACCATGACGCGTGGCGAGAACGATGTCGTTCGAGCCGCTCGTCACTTGCACGTCGATCAGCTCGTCGTCCTTGTCGATCTTTATCGCCTTGATGCCGGTCTGGCGGACGTTCGAGTACTGCGAGAGCGCGCTCTTCTTCACCGTACCGTTTCTGGTGCAGAAAAGGAGGAACTGCGTATCCGAGAACTCGCGGACCGGAACCATCGCCTTGATCTGTGTCTCGGGCGAAACGTTGATCAGGTTGACGATCGGTTTTCCCTTCGCCGCCCTGCCCGCCTGCGGTACCTCATGAACTTTCAACCAGAAGCATCGGCCGTCATCCGTAAAGCAGAGGATGTAATCGTGCGTCGAGCCGATGAAGAGGCGGGTCACGAAGTCTTCGTCCTTGAGCCCCGCACCGCTCAATCCGCGGCCTCCACGACGCTGCTTGCGATACGTCGAGACCGAGGTGCGCTTGATGTAGCCGGAGTGGGAGATGGTGATGACCATGTCCTCTTCGGCGATCAGGTCCTCGATCGTGAACTCGCCTTCGTCGCTCGTGAT
>Ga0207929_1000278_pt1 | contig 14509 bp, 13 predicted proteins | sample NGESurdeep072012_FD_184466 | JGI IMG/M metagenome (GOLD analysis project Ga0207929, IMG submission 184466) | Arctic peat soil microbial communities from Barrow, Alaska - NGEE Surface sample 53-1 deep-072012 (SPAdes) | ecosystem: Environmental > Terrestrial > Soil > Wetlands > Peat ... | reverse complement strand
TACGCGGCATGACGCCGCTGGCCATGCATTGCCGCTATCATAGCGGCTGCTAACATCCGGTCCGGCATGAAATTCTTCATCGTAGACGACGACCCCGACACGCTGGCGCTGGTTTCGCGCCTGCTGACCGACGCGGGGCACGAGGTGGCCGTGCGCGCCTCGAGCACGGGTGCGCTCAGGGACATTCCGGACGAACTGCCCGACTGCGTCATCACCGACCTGATGATGCCGACGATGGACGGCTTCGAGCTGACGCGCGAATTGCGCGCCAAGCCGGCGCTGGCCGGCATGAAGATCCTGATCCTGTCGGCCAAGAGCTACGATTTCGACCGGCGGCGCGCGAAGGAGATGGGCGCGGACGGCTACATCACCAAGCCGATCAACCGCGAGACCTTTCTGCAGTCGGTCAACGAATTCATCTCCAACCGGATCGTGGTGCACTACTGGGGCGTGCACGGCACGCTGCCGGCGCCCGGACCGGCCTACACGCGCTACGGCGGCAACACGCCCTGCGTCAGCGTCGAGATCGGCGGGGACGAGCCGCTGTACATCTTCGACTGCGGCTCCGGCATCAAGAAGCTGTCGGACCGCGTCATGACGCGCGCGGCGGAGCGTTTTTCCGGGCGCGTGTTCATTTCGCACACGCACTGGGACCACATCAACACGGTGCCGTTCTTCGCCCCGCTGTACCAGCGCGGCAACCAGATCGAGATTCACGGCCCCTACCAGGGCGATCTCACCATCGAGCGCGCGATCAGCGCGCAAATGGAAAGCGTGTATTTCCCGGTCACCATCCGCGAGTTCGGTGCCCGCATCATGTTCCGCGACCTGCGCGAGGAGAGCCTGGAGTTCGGCCAGGTGCGCATCGACACCATGCTGCTGCGCCACCCGGGCTACTGCCTCGGCTACAAGCTCAGCTGCCGCGAGCGCATCATCTGCTACATCACCGACAACGAGCTCTACCTGCCGACCGATCCGCGCCACGACGCGCGTTACGTCGAGCGGCTGGCGGACTTCGCGCGCGGCGCCGACGTGCTGATCACCGACACCACCTACCGCGACCACGAATACCCCTCCAAGGTTGACTGGGGGCATTCGTGCGTCAGCCAGGTCGCCGACTTCGCCGCGCGCGCTCAAGTTAAACGCCTGCACCTGTTCCACCACGACCCGGACCAGACCGACGCCGACATCGACGCCAAGCTCGCTGAAACGCGCAAGGAGCTGCTGCGCCTGGGATCGAAGGTGATCTGCGAAGCGCCCGCCGAGGGCGACGAACTGGTGCTCTAGCGGTGTCGTCCCCGCGGAAGCGGGGACCCATGTGGATTCCCGCTTCCGCGGGAATGACGTTCATGCCATTTTTCTAGAAGACTCCCATTGCCAGTCCCGCGGCGAAAGCCGCTCCGAGTTCTTCGCATTTGGAAAGAACTTCAGGCGTAAGTTCCTTCAGTCCGATCACCGGTTCCGATTTCTTCTCCAGCCGCAGGCCGGTCACGATGCGCTCCACTGAGCTGACCGCGCCCGCGCCGTCCTGCCCGGCGCCGACGAACAGGGCGTAGGGCCGGCCGTTGACCTTGCCCTCGCAGGCATAGAACACGCGTTCGAGGAAGTCCTTCATCATCCCCGACATGTAACCGAAATTCTCCGGCGTGCCGAGGATCAGCGCGTCGGCCGCCAGCACGTCTTCGGGCCCGGCGTCGGCGCAGCGCTTGACGATCACGTTCACGCCTGCCGCATCTTCCCCGCCCGTGCGCGCGCCGTGCTCGACCGCCTCGGCCATCTTCGCGGTCTTCACGCCGCCGGTGTGATAAACGATAAGCAGCGTTTTCATCACAGCACGCGCATCACAGTACCTCCAGGTCCTGCACGAAAATCAGCTCGCAGGCGCCGGCGCCGGTGTCCTCCCGGGTCATGGAACTGCGCCAGGTCCAGCCGTCGTTCGACACCGCCTGCACCAGGTAGCCGCGGATGTGCACGATGTCGCCGGATTTCACCGCCTTCAGGCGGCGCGCGATGTCGTCCGAGGAGGGGATCATGTGCATGTTGGCGCTGTTGAGTTCGATGTCCCGGTGCGGAATCGGCGGCTGGCCCTCGTAGCGCCAGCGGTAGAAGCGCCCGGACTGGGAGAAGCTGATGGCGTTCAGCACGCGCGTGTCGTTCATCGGCCCCCAGGCGAGCGCGAGGTCGACCGGCGAGAGCTGCGATTCGCGGTCGCTGGAGTAATGCTCGGCGAGGATCACGCGCGCGCCGACGGAAAACTCCGCCAAGCCGGTCAGCGTATTGCCATTGACCCGGAACACCGGCCCGCTCAGCAGGTTTTTCTGGATCGGCGCGCCGGTTTCCGAGGCGGCACGCACGCTCACCTCGGGTGGCGGCTCGACCTGGACCGGGCGGTGGCCCTTCCAGTAGTTATAGCCCAGGCCGACGGCGAGGACGACAGCGAGCAGCCATTTCATGTTTTCAGCCTGCCTGCCGGATCCTGGCGGTAGAACCCCTTGAACAGATCATAGAGCCGCGGGGAATCGGTTTTGAGCGCGTTGGGCGACTCGAAGAACGCCTCGCTTGCAACCGCGAAGAACTCGGCTTCGTGCTCCGCCGCGTAAGGATCGAGGAAGCTGTCCTTGCCGGCCTCGACGGCGGTGCAGAAGCGGTCGAATTCCGCATCGAACACCTCGATCCATTTTTCACGCGCCTTGCGCGAGGGCAGCGGCGGCACGCCGTCGGCTTCGCCGCTCATCATGTCCAGCTTGTGCGCGAATTCATGGATCACCACGTTGGCGCCGCCCTCGGCGACGCTGCCGGAATCATCCAGCGCCTCCCAGGACAGCACCACCGGGCCGCCGGGCCAGGATTCGCCGGCCAGCTCGTCGTCCCATTCGTGCACCACGCCGTCGTCGCCGGTCTGGGCGCGCTTCACCTTGAAGTCCGAAGGATGCACCACGATGCCGACCCAGCCGTCGTACCAGTCGAGGCCGAGTTCCAGCACCGGCAGGCAGGCCTGCAGCGCTATTTCCACGCGGTCGTCGTCCGACAGCGCGAGGCCGTGAACCGGCGCGAGCTGCTTCTCGGCGAGGAACAGCACCGCGAGTTCGCGCAGCCGCTGCGTCTCGTCCGCGGACAGGCCGCCGAGGAAGGGGAGATGCTTTTGCGCGCGCCGCCACAGGGCGTCATCGATGCGGTGACGCTCGAGAATGCGCTTGCGTTTCCAGTCGCGGAGCCAGCCCATGGAGCATCCATCCAAACCAACGCCATTACAATAGCAGCATGGTTTCAGTCGTACAGCTGTTCCCGGGAAACCCCGGACAGTCGGGCGTTGCCGCGCTTGATTCGCTCGCCGAAGGACTGCCGGCGCCCGAGCGCGACCTGGTCGCGCGCGCGCTGGCATTCGCCGAGCCCCTCTATGCCGGCCAGACGCTCTCCACCGGCGAGCCGGTGTGGCCGCACGCGCTCGGCCTCGCCGGCAGCCTGGCGGCGATCGGCATGGATCCGGCGGCGCGCGCGGCAGGCATCCTGTTCGCGGCGCCCAAGTTCCTGGACGGCGTGGAGAAGCTGGAAGAGAAGTTCGGCGCGGAAGTCGCCGCGCTGGCCGGCGGCGTGGAGAGGCTCTACCGTCTGCGCGTGTTGACGCGAGCTTCCGCTGGCGACCAGAACGAAGTCCTGCGCAAGATGGTGCTCGGCATGGTCGAGGACATCCGCGTGGTGCTCATTCGCCTTGCCTCGCGCACGCAGACCTTGCGGTATTTTGCGAGGAGCGATTCCCCCGAGAAAATCGATTTCGCCAGGGAAACGCTGAACATTTATTCGCCGCTCGCGAATCGCCTGGGCGTCTGGCAGCTCAAGTGGGAGCTGGAGGACCTGTCGTTCCGCTATATCGAGCCCGAGCTGTACAAGAAGATCGCGCAGATGCTGGACGAGAAGCGCCTCGAGCGGGAGCATTACATCGCCAATGCGATGGATGTTCTGGGGAAAAAACTGCAGGAAGCGGGCCTGAAGGGCGAGATCACCGGCCGGCCCAAGCACATCTACTCCATCTGGAACAAGATGCGCTTGAAGCAGCTCGATTTCTCCGACGTGCACGACGTGCGCGCGCTGCGCGTCATCGTGCCCACGCCTGCCGACTGCTACAGCGTGCTGGGCATCGTGCACGACCTGTGGGAGCCGATCCCCAAGGAGTTCGACGATTACATCTCGCGGCCCAAGGGCAACAACTACCAGTCGCTGCACACCGCGGTGATCGGCCCCGGCGGCCGCACGCTGGAAGTGCAGATCCGCACCGAGGAGATGCACCGCCAGGCCGAGTTCGGCGTCGCCGCGCACTGGCGCTATAAAGAATCCAGGAAAGCATCCAAAGCGGAAGGTGCTTTCGACAACAAAATCGCGTGGCTCCGCGAGCTGCTGGCGTGGCGCGACGAGATTGCCGACGGGGGATGGGCGGAGAAAACCAGGAAGGCGTCGCTGGACGACACCATCTATGTCATCACGCCGCAGGGCAAGGTGATCGACCTGCCCGCCGGCGCGACCCCGGTGGATTTCGCCTACACGCTGCACACCGACCTCGGCCACCGCTGCCGCGGCGCGAAAGTGGACGGCCACATGGTGCCGCTGGATACGCCGCTGGCGAGCGGCCAGCGCGTGGAGATCGTCGCCGCGAAGAGCGGCGGGCCGTCGCGCGACTGGCTGAACCCGGCGCTCGGTTTCCTGAAGAGCCACCGCGCGCGCGGCAAGGTGCGCCAGTGGTTCAACACCCAGCAGCTCGCCGAGACCGTCGCGCAGGGCCGCGCCACGGTGGAAAAGGAGCAGCGGCGCGAGGGCGCGATGCAGGCCAACCTCGAGCAGCTGGCGCACAAGCTCGGTTTTGCGAAGCCCGATGAACTCTTCGCTGCGGTCGCGCGCGACGAGGTGAACCTGCGGCAATTGCAGGCGGCTTTGCGCGAATTGGCCGGTTTGGCTTCAGTTCCAAAAACGGAAATTCAACCGGCAAGGAAGGCCAAGTCGAAGTCTCCGCAACACGGCGGCATTCTCATCGTCGGCGTGGACCGGCTGCTGACCCAGCTCGCCAAGTGCTGCAAGCCCGTGCCGCCGGACCCGGTGCGCGGCTTCGTCACGCGCGGCAAGGGCATCTCGGTGCACCGCGAGGATTGCCCGAGCTTCAAGCGGCTGGCCGAGCGCAGCCCCGAAAGGGTGATCGACGCGCAGTGGGGAAAGAAGTCCGACGGCGCCTACTCGGTGGACGTGCTGGTGACGGCCTCGGACCGCCAGGGCCTGCTGCGCGACATCGGCGAGGCGCTCGCGCGCGAGCGCATCAACGTCACCGCGGTGCGCACGCAGAGCCGGGCCGATCTCGCCCACATGCGCTTCAGTTTCGAGGTGGCGGACATCGCGCACCTCAGGCGCGCGATCGCCACCGTGAAAGAGGTCTCGGGCGTGATAAGGGTAGCGCGGGGCTGAAGCCCCGCTCAGAGGTGGCTCGCGGATGAATCCTGTAAAATCCGTTTCTTTTTTGCAGGCGCGTAGCTCAGCTGGTTAGAGCACCACCTTGACATGGTGGGGGTCGTTGGTTCGAGTCCAATCGCGCCTACCAACTTCTTGATAAATATAAAACTGCCCGACGGCACGGTAAAGGGCTTTGCAGGCCCGGTCACCATTGCCGAAGTGGCCCAATCCATCGGCGCGGGCCTGGCGCGCGCCGCGCTCGCCGGCAAGGTGAACGGCAAGCTCGTCGACACGAGCTTCCGCATCGAGGTCGACGCCGACCTGGCCATCGTCACCGAGAAGAGCCCGGAGGGCGTGGAGATCCTGCGCCATTCCACCGCGCACCTGCTCGCGCACGCGGTGAAGGAGCTGTTCCCCGAGGCGCAGGTGACCATCGGGCCGGTGATCGAGAACGGCTTCTACTACGACTTCGCCTACAAGCGCCCCTTCACGCCCGAGGACCTCGCGGCCATCGAGAAGAGGATGGCGGAGCTCGCGAAGAAAGATTTTCCGGTCGTGCGCAAGGAAATGCCTCGCGACGCTGCGGTGGAATTTTTCGCTTCCCTGGGAGAGAAATATAAGGCCGAAATAATTTCCTCCATCCCTTCGAACGAACCCATTTCCCTCTACTCGCAGGGCGATTTCATCGACCTGTGCCGCGGGCCGCACGTGCCCTCGACCGGCAAGCTCAAGGTCTTCAAGCTGATGCGCGTGGCCGGCGCCTACTGGCGCGGCGATTCGAAGAACGAGATGCTCCAGCGCATCTACGGCACCGCCTGGGGATCGAAGGAAGCGCAGGACGCCTACCTGAAGATGCTGGAGGAGGCCGAGAAGCGCGACCACCGGCGCCTCGCCGTCCAGCTCGACCTGTTCCACATGGAAGAGGACGCGCCCGGCATGGTGTTCTGGCACCCCAAGGGCTGGACCCTGTGGCAGCAGGTCGAGCAGTACATGCGCAAGGTCTACCAGGACAGCGGCTATCTGGAAGTGCGCGGGCCGATGGTGCTGCCGAGGAGCCTGTGGGAGCGCACCGGCCACTGGGAGAACTTCCGCGAGCAGATGTTCACGACCGAGTCGGAGAAGCGCGACTACGCGTTGAAGCCCATGAACTGCCCGGGTCACGTGCTGATCTACAACAAGGGCGTCAAGAGCTACCGGGATCTCCCCCTGCGCTACGGCGAATTCGGCTCCTGCCACCGCAATGAGCCTTCCGGCGCGCTGCACGGGCTGATGCGCATCCGCGGCTTCACGCAGGACGACGGCCACATTTTCTGCACCGAGGAACAGATCCTGCCCGAGTGCGTGGCCTACACGGCGCTGGTGCAGAAGGTCTACGATCATTTCGGCTTCACGGACATCGTCTACAAGGTGGCGACGCGGCCCGAGAAGCGCATCGGCTCGGACGCGGATTGGGACCGCGCCGAGGCCACGCTCATGGCCGCCATGAAGTCCTCGGGCTGCGAGTTCGAGGTCCTGCCGGGCGAGGGCGCGTTCTACGGCCCCAAGATCGAATACCACCTCAAGGACGCCATCGGCCGCCCCTGGCAGTGCGGCACCATGCAGGTGGATTTCAACCTGCCGGCGCGGCTCGGCGCCGAATACGTCGCAGCGGACAACTCCCGCAGGACGCCCGCCATGCTGCACCGGGCGACGATCGGCTCCATGGAGCGGTTCCTGGGCATCCTGATCGAACATTTCGGCGGCGCTTTCCCGGTCTGGCTGGCGCCGGAGCAGGCCGTGGTCCTGTGCATCACCGGGGATCAGGCCGAGTACGCGGAATCGGTCGCCGCGCGCCTGCGCGCAGCCGGTTTCCGGGTGAAAAGCGATTTGCGAAACGAGAAAATTTCCTATAAAATTCGGGAACATAGCCTGCAAAAGTTGCCATATCAACTGGTGGTCGGCGACAAGGAAAAGCAGGCTGGAAGCGTGGCTGTGCGCACGCGCAGCGGTGAGGATCTGGGGGCCATGGCCCTCGATGCCTTCATCGAACGCCTCGGCAACGAGGCGCGCGCGTAGCGGCACAGCCGCTTTTTTTGACGAGAAGAGGAGTTTTCACCCATCGCACTCGATAGAGCGCAACGCATCAACGGGGAGATCACCGCGCCGCAGCTGAGGCTCGTTGCGGAAAACGGCGATCAACTGGGCATCGTGGCGGTCGCCGATGCCCTGAAGATGGCGGAAGAGCAGAACGTGGACCTGGTCGAAATCGCGCCGCTGGCGGTGCCGCCGGTCTGCAAGCTGATGGACTACGGCAAGTTCCGCTACCGCGAGCAGAAGAAGGCCCACGAGGCCAAGCTCAAGCAGAAGCAGATCCAGGTCAAGGAAATCAAGTTCCGCCCAGGTACCGATGAGGGCGACTACAAGATCAAGGTCGGCAAGCTGGTGCAGTTCCTCGAGGAAGGCGACAAGGCGAAGGTGACCCTGCGCTTCCGCGGGCGCGAAATGGCGCACCAGGAATTCGGCGTGCGGCTGCTGGAGCGGGTGCGCAAGGACCTGGAACCGGTGGCGATCATCGAGCAGTTCCCCCGGCTGGAAGGCCGGCAGATGGTGATGGTGCTGGCGCCGAAGAAGAAAGTGGTGCCGGTGAAGGGACAGAAGAAGGAAACCCAGCCGAAGCCGGCCGGCGAGAAAGCTGCCGCCAAGGCGAAGCCGGACGCCGACAAGGCGCCCAAGGCGCCGAAGGAAGCAAAGAAAGACGAAACAAAGCCCGCCACGGCGGGGTAATCAACAGGAGCATTGCTGTGCCGAAGATGAAAACGAAGAAGTCCGCCGCGAAGCGGTTCAAGGTTCGCCCCGGCGGCTCGATCAAGCGCTCGCAGGCGTTCATGCGCCACATCCTCACCAAGAAATCCACCAAGAGGAAGCGCCAGCTGCGCGGCACCACCAACGTACACGACAGCAACAAGCGCGCCGTGCGCGCGATGCTGCCGTACTCGGGCTGAGGAGCGCGCCATGCCAAGAGTCAAACGCGGTGTAACGGCGCGCGCGCGCCACAAGAAGGTCCTCAAGAAGGCCAAGGGCTTCCGCGGCCGCCGCGGCAACGTGTTCCGCGTCGCCAAGGAAGCGGTGATGAAGGCGGGGCAGTACGCCTACCGCGACCGCCGCAACCGCAAGCGCGTGATCCGCGCGCTGTGGATCACGCGCATCAACGCCGCGGTCAGGGAGCTGGGCATGAGCTACAGCGCCTTCATGGCCGGGATGAAGAAAGCCAAGATCGAGATCGACCGCAAGGTGCTCGCCGACCTCGCGGTGCTCGACAAGCCTGCGTTCGCCAAGATCGCAGGCCAGATCAAGGCAAGCCTTGCGCACTGAACAATCTCGAAGAAATAGTTAGTCGCGCCCTCGCGGAGTTCGCCGCCTCCGCCGACCCGGCGTCGCTCGAGAACGCCAAGGCGAAGTTTCTCGGCAAGACCGGGGAGCTGACTGCGCTGTTGAAGCAGTTGGGTTCCCTGGGGGCTGAGGAACGAAAATCCTCCGGTCAAAAGATCAATGCTGCCAAAGAGCGCATTGAAGCCTCGCTCGAGAGCCGGCGCGCCGGCCTTGCGCTCGCCAAGCTGGAATCGCGGCTCGCCGAGGAGTCGCTGGACGTCACGCTGCCCGGCCGCGGCCGGAGCCGCGGCGGCCTGCACCCGATCAGCCGTACCTGGCAGCGCATCGAGGAGATTTTCGGCTCGATCGGCTTCGATGTTGCCGACGGCCCCGAGATCGAGACCGACTGGTACAACTTCACCGCGCTGAACAATCCCGAGAACCATCCGGCGCGCTCGATGCAGGACACCTTCTACGTCGATATGAAGGATTCCAAGGGATTGCCGCTGCTGCTGCGCACGCACACGAGCCCGATGCAGGTGCGCTACGCGCGCATGTGGGTCCAACGATTCGGCGGTAAGGCCGCCAAAGTGCCGCCCATCAAGGTGATCGCGCCGGGCCGCACCTACCGCGTCGACTCGGATGCGACCCACTCGCCGATGTTCCACCAGGTGGAGGGGCTGTGGATCGACGAGGACATCAGCTTCGCGGACCTCAAGGGCGTCTACACCGATTTCCTGCGCCGCTTCTTCGAGTCCGATGAACTGGAAGTCCGCTTCCGCCCGTCCTATTTCCCGTTCACCGAACCCTCCGCCGAGATCGACCTGCAGTTCGCCTCAGGCCCGCTGAAGGGGCGCTGGCTGGAACTGTCGGGCGCGGGGCAGGTGCACCCGCAGGTGGTGCGCAACTTCGGCCTCGATCCGGAGCGCTACATCGGCTTCGCCTTCGGCTCCGGCCTGGAGCGTTTGACGATGCTGCGCTATGGCATCGACGACCTGCGCCTGTTCTTCGACGGCGACTTGAGATTCCTCAGGCAATTCTCCTGAGCGCGAGCGCGAATTAATATGCTCATTCCCGAGAACTGGCTGAAGAGTTTCGTCGACCCGAAAATGCGGACCGACAAGCTGGCGCACCTGCTCACCATGTCGGGCCTCGAGGTGGAATCCTGCGTGCCCGTCGCGCAACCGTTCAGCGGCGTGGTGGTCGGCGAAATCCTGGCCGTCGAGCGCCATCCGAACGCCGACAAGCTCACCGTCTGCACGGTGAGCACCGGCAAAGACAAATTGAAAGTGGTTTGCGGCGCGCCCAATGTGAGGGTTGGAATGCGGGCGCCTTTGGCGCTTCCCGGAACCCATGTAGGAAAAATTGAAATAAAAGTCTCGAATCTTCGCGGCGTTGAAAGTCACGGCATGCTGTGTTCCGCAAGAGAGCTGGGGCTCTCTGAGGATCACTCGGGATTGCTCGAACTGGACGCCAGCGCCAGGCCAGGCCAGGACGTCTACAAAGCGCTCGAGCTGGATGAACAGGTGCTGACCTTCAAGCTGACGCCGAACCGGGCGGACTGCCTTTCGGTGCTGGGTATCGCCCGCGAGGTTGCGGCGCTGACCGGCGCGAAACTGAAAAACCCGGCGATAAAAAAGGTCCCGGCGAAGAACAAGTCCGCCCATCCCTTCAGGATCACCGACGCCGAAGGCTGCGGCCGCTTCGCCGGGCGCGTGATCCGCAACGTCGACGCCGCGGCGCCGACGCCGGCGTGGATGCGGCAGCGCCTGGAGCGCGCCGGCCAGCGCTCGATCTCCGCGCTGGTGGACGTGACCAATTACGTGATGCTGGAAATGGGCCGCCCGCTGCACGTCTACGACCAGGACAAGCTGCGCGGCGCGGTCGACGTGCGCTGGGGCCGCCGGGGCGAGAAAGTGCTGCTGCTCAACGGCCAGGAGGTCGAAGTCGATCCCGCCGTGCTGTGCATCACCGACGACTCGGGCGCGATCGGCCTCGCCGGCATCATGGGCGGCGAATCCACCAAGGCCGAGACCGCGACGAAGAACCTTTTCCTCGAATCCGCGTTCTTCTTTCCCGAGGCGATCGCCGGGCGCGCGCGCCGCTACAACTTCGCCAGCGACGCCTCGCACCGCTTCGAGCGCGGCGTGGATTTCGCCAACAACGCCGACGGCATCGAGCGCGCGACCCAGCTTATCCTCGATATTTGCGGCGGCGAGCCCGGACCGACGGTGGACCTGGTCAAGCGCCTGCCGAAGCGCAAGCCGGTCAGCATGCGCGTCGCGCGCGCAAGAAAAATTATCGGAATTGATGTTGAACCGAAGGAAATTGAATTGGTTTTCCGCCGGCTGGCTTTTTCGTTCAAGAAGCAGAAAGACAGCTTCACGATAAACCCTCCTTCGTACCGCTTCGACATCGAAATCGAAGAAGACCTGATCGAGGAAGTGGCGCGCGTGCACGGCTTCGACAACATTCCGGCGCAGCCGCCGCGCGCGCCGGCGCGCATGCGCGCCCGGCCCGAGGCGCAGCGCTCGCTGCATGCGGTGCGCGAGCGGGTCGCGGCCTGCGATTACCAGGAGACCATCAATTTCGCCTTCGTCGAGCCGGCCTGGGAGGCCGACTTGGCGGGCGAGGCGAACCCGATACGGCTGCTCAATCCGATCGCCAGCCAGGCCTCGGTCATGCGCACCACGCTGTTGGGCTCTCTGATCGCCAACCTGCGCACCAACCACGCCCGGAAGCTCGGACGCATCCGCGTGTTCGAGGTCGGGCGCGTCTACCTGCGCGACGGCGCGGCCGCCGACGGGCCGCTCTCGGTGGCGGGTTTGCGCCAGCCGGTGCGCGTCGCCGGCGCGGCGTTCGGCCCGGCGTTCGAGGAGCAGTGGGCGAGCCCGGCGCGCGCGGTGGATTTCTTCGACGTCAAGGCGGACCTCGAGGCGATCTGCGCGCCGCGGCGCCCGCGCTTCGAGTCTGCGGCGCATCCGGCGCTGCATCCGGGGCGTTCGGCGCGAGTGCTCATGGAAGGATCGCCGGCGGGATGGCTGGGCGAGCTGCATCCGCGCTGGCAGCAGAAGTACGACCTGCCGCAGCCGGTGGTGCTGTTCGAGCTCGAGGCTGCCTGCCTCACCGATGCGCCTCTACCGAGGCCTTCCCAGCCTTCCAAATTCCCGCCGGTGGTGCGGGACATCGCCCTGCTGGTCGACGCCGGGGTCCCGGCCCAAGCTCTGCTGGACGCCGCCCAGGCCGAAAAACCGGCCATCGTCCAGGACATAGGGGTATTCGACCTCTACCAGGGTTCGAGCCTGCCGCCGGGGAGGAAAAGCCTTGCGTTCCGGGTAGTTATGCAAGATACTGAACGAACCCTCACGGATGCGGAGGCCGATTCGGCGCGCGATGCGCTGGTTGAGCTGTGGGGACGGCGTTTCGGCGCCAGCTTGCGTGCATAATACATAAAATATTAGATATATCAGGGAGTTGTGATGACTTTGACCAAGGCCGAACTGGCCGATCTTTTGTTCGAAAAGGTCGGGCTGAACAAGCGCGAGGCAAAGGACATGGTGGAAGCGTTCTTCGAGGAGATCCGGGGGGCGCTGGAGCGGGGCGAGAGCGTCAAGCTCTCGGGCTTCGGCAACTTCCAGCTGCGCGACAAGCCGCAGCGCCCGGGCCGCAATCCGAAGACCGGCGAGGAGATCCCGATCAGCGCCCGGCGCGTCGTCACCTTCCACGCCAGCCAGAAACTGAAAGCCATGGTCGAGAAGTCGCGCCATGGAGCCAAGCCGCAGGAAAGTTGATCTACCGCCGATCCCTGCCAAGCGCTACTTCACCATCGGTGAGGTAAGCGACCTTTGCGGGGTGAAGCCGCACGTCCTGCGCTACTGGGAGCAGGAGTTCACCCAGCTCAAGCCGGTCAAGCGCCGCGGCAACCGCCGCTACTACCAGCACCATGAAGTGCTCCTCATCCGCCGCATCCGCGAGCTGCTCTACGAGGAGGGCTTCACCATCAGCGGCGCCCGCAATCGCCTCGATAACGCGTTGCACGGCGACGACAGGAACGATGGGCGCGCGGCGCGCGCCCCGGCCGCAGGTCCGGCGCCGGCTTCCTCGGCCGCCGCTCCTGCATCCGGCTCCTCCCCGGACACTGCCGCTCTGAAGCGCGAGCTGCGCGAAGTTCTCGACTCGCTGCGCACGCAGTAACGCCGGCGCATGGGCATCACCGATTGGATTTCGAAGGGCGGCAAAAGGCCCGACGAAACGACCGGCGAAGCGCATCCGCTCGAGAGCGAAGCCGGCATCCGCGAGCTGCAGAAGGCCATCGCTACCGCGCAACCGGCTGCGCTGCTCGACCATGTCGGCGATGCGCTCGAGGCGGGCTTCGATGCCGGGCTTGACCACAAGGCGCTGCGGCGCGCGCTGCGCATGCTCGACGGCGGCGCCCAGAAGACCGTCGCCGACCTGGTGCAGGCGGTGCTGCGCGGTTCGGGCAGCGGGCAGATCCCCGAATTGCCGGCTGCCGCGGTGATCAAGTACTGCCGGCGCATCGGCGCGCTGTGCGAGCGCGCCCTCGATGCGCCGGAGGGCGAGACCATGACCGCGCAGGGCCCGGGCAACGACGCGCTGATCGCGGTGCGGGCGATGCGCCTGTGGGCGCTGCGCAAGAAGCTGCTGCGCATGTCCTACCGCTTTCCCGACGAGGAATTCTGGGATCTCGGCAACCGGCTCTACCTGTTCGCCCACATGCGCAGGCTGCTCGACACCGAGATCGAGGCCTATCCGGGGACGGGCGGGCCCTCGAGCATCAGGCGCGAACGCCTCGCCAGCCTGATGCTCGACATGGCGCCCAACGCGAGCATGTCGCCGGCGCAGATGGAATGCCTCGACCTGATGCTGCAGAAGTATTCGGCGAGCTTCATCGAACGCGATGCGCCCGCGCCGGAGGCGCCATTCTACGTCGATCTTGCGCGGCCGCAGCCGCCGCAGCGCTGGCTGCCCGGCCTGCCGGCGCGGCAGAGCATGCGCTTCTTCGGCGCCGGCGACAGCGCGGCCAAGATCGCCGCGCTCCTCGGGGACGCGGCGGGCGCCGACAAGGTCCCGGCGTGGGCCGAGCCGAGCGGCTGCAGCGCGGATGCCTACCGGCTGATGCTTGCGACGCTTGCCAAGCACTGGTCGGACAAGCCGCCGCAGCGGCGCGAGCGGCGCGTGGCCGCGAATACCAGCGTGTTCCTGGTGAACGGCTTCGACGACACGCGGCGCGCGGTCGCCGCGAGCGAGGAAGCGCTCAAGATCGCGCGCGAGGGCGCGCCGGAGCTCAAGGGCGAGCTGATGCGCGACGACAAGTACTTCGACCGCATCCGCTTCGGGTCGGTCAACCCGGACAAGACCACCACCGGCAAGCTGCTGCGCAAGCAGCTGGTGATGCCCAAGCAGGTGCTGGAGAAGCGCGAGCGCGCCGAGGGCAGGCCGGCGCCGGAGAATTCTGCGGTCGCCGATACCAGCGAGTCCGGCATCGGCGTCGCGCTGCCCGGGCGGGCGTCCTGGGCGCGGGTCGGCGTGCTGGTCGGCTACCGCGCGCCCGACAGCCTGCAGTGGGAAGTGGCAATCGTGCGGCGCCTCGTGCGCGGCACGCGGCTGTCGCTCGGCCTCGAGCGCCTGCGCGGCACCGCCGCCGTCGCGCGCATCACGCAGCCGAAGGCGGAAGCGCAGGCGCAGGGCGCGAGCCCCGAGCAGGCCCTGC
>Ga0207929_1000273_pt1 | contig 14678 bp, 13 predicted proteins | sample NGESurdeep072012_FD_184466 | JGI IMG/M metagenome (GOLD analysis project Ga0207929, IMG submission 184466) | Arctic peat soil microbial communities from Barrow, Alaska - NGEE Surface sample 53-1 deep-072012 (SPAdes) | ecosystem: Environmental > Terrestrial > Soil > Wetlands > Peat ... | reverse complement strand
GACGGCCATCGTCGTCCTCGGAATTCGTCGAGTTGGCGGATGCGGCTCGCACGCGGCCGAGGTCGCCTTCGATCACGCTCGGGTTGAAACCGCGCGAGCGGCCGCCGCCGCTGATGCCGTGGGCGACCGAGTCGGGAAGCTTGATGACTTCGATGGCGCGCGCGCGGTTGGGCAAGCGGCGGATGAAGCCGCGCTCTTCCAGCGCCGTAATCAGCCGGTGGATGCCGGACTTGGAACGCAGGTCGAGCGCGTCCTTCATCTCATCGAAAGAGGGGGGCACCCCCCCTTCGGTCAGCCTCTCGTGGATGAAGCGCAGGAGTTCGAACTGCTTGCGGGTTAGCATCTGTCTCTCTCCCCGGAGTCTTTCACTGGCAGCCGTGGCCGGCTTCGTAAGGCACAAGCCATAAACAAATCATGAACGGACACTATCTGTTCGATATGTGTTCCGCAACCCTTTAATTTGGAGTGAAAAAAGCGAAAGGCCGCTAAAGGCCTAGCTTAAGGATGACACAGGGTGAACCGGCGGCTGCCGCCGGTGCGTCGGATGCGCGAATCAACAGGCAGTCGGCCTTGGCTAGCGGCGCCATCAGGGAACTGTCCTGGGCCGGCAGCGGGGTCGCTACTGGGCCGTCGGGGCCTTCGGACAAGGTTGCCCGCATATAGTCGGCCCGCTCGTCATTGGCGGGCAGGTCGCAGCCGAGCCGGGCCGGCTGGGGAACGCGCTCCACGTCGTCACGCCCGGAAAGCCGGCGGATCAGCGGCACCAGGAACAGGAAGGCGCAGACATAGGACGACACCGGGTTGCCCGGCACGCCGAGCACCTGCATGCCGCCCAGCCGGCCGTGCATCATCGGCCGGCCGGGGCGTAGCGCCACCCGCCAGAACGACAGATCGAGCCCTTCGCTGGCGAGCGCGCGCTGAACCAGGTCGTGCTCGCCGACCGAGGCGCCGCCGCTGGTGAGGAGAATATCCGCACCCCAATCGCGCGCGCGCCGCACCGCCGCCGCGATGTCCTCGACGCGGTCGCGAGCAATGCCGAAATCGCACACCTCGGCGCCCTCGCCACGCGCCATGGCCACGAGGGCGAAGCCATTGGAATAGACGATCTCGCCGGGCGCCGGCGTGCCGCCCGGCGCTACCAACTCGTCGCCGGTGCCGAGCACCGCGACCTTGGGTCGTCGGTGCACGCTCAAAGTAGGATAGTTCATCGCCGCGGCGAGCATCAGGTCGCGGTCGGTGAGACGGCGGCCTTTGCGCAGCAGCGGCTGGCCTTGCGTGAAATCGATGCCGCGGTCGCGCACGTTGCGGCCCTTGGCGGTTGCCTTCCGGATCGTCACTTTATCGCCGTCGCGGGCGGTGAGCTCCTGGATGATCACGGTGTCGGCGCCGGCCGGCATGACGCCGCCGGTAAAGATGCGGGCGGTTTGGCCGGCTTTCACTTCGCCATCGAACGGATGACCGGCGGCGACTTCGCCGATCAGCGCGAGGCTAACCGGCGCCTGCACCACATCGGCGGCACGCACCGCGTAGCCATCCATGGCGGAGACCGCGGCCGGCGGCTGGGTACGCAACGCGTTGAGGTCTTCGGTCAGCACGCGGCCGAGCGCGGCGTCGAGCGCAACGGCTTGCGGCGCCAGCGGGTGCGCATCGGCAAGCACGCGCTGCAGAGCCTCGGCGACCGACATCAAAGGCACGGCTCAATCCTCTGCACGATAATCGCCGGACTTGCCGCCGCGCTTTTCAATCAGACGGATGCCGTCGATGCGCATGCCGCGCTCCACCGCCTTGACCATGTCGTAGATAGTCAGGCACGCAATCGATGCCGCGACCAGTGCCTCCATCTCGACGCCGGTTTGCCCAGTAACTTTGACCGTCGCTCGCACCAGAAAGCCGGGCAGGGCATGCTCCGGATCGATATCGATCTCGATCTTGGTGATCGGCAGCGGGTGACAGAGCGGGATCAGCCCATGGGTGCGTTTGGCCGCCATGATGCCGGCCAGCCGCGCGGCGCCCAGCACGTCGCCTTTCAAGGCGTTGCCGGCGAGCACCAAATCGAGCGTCTCCTTGCGCATGATCACGCGGCCTTCAGCGATCGCGAGCCGCTCGGTCAGGCTCTTGGCCGAGACGTCGACCATGCGCGCCTGGCCGCGCGGGTCGATATGCGTGAGTTCGGCATCGGCCATCAAAGGCGGCCATTTTGCCTTGGGACGCGGCGTTGCCTTCGGGCGGCGCGAGACGGTTCTTTTGCCACGCGCCATTGGCTTACTCCGCCGCGGCGCGGCGTGGCGCCCGCGCGAGCAGGGCTCGCGTTGCGGCGGTCACGTCGCTTTGACGCATGAGGCTTTCGCCGACCAGGAAAGTCGATATCCCGATGCGGGCGAGGCGCGCGAGGTCGGCAGGGGTGTTAAGGCCGCTTTCGGCGACAATGATGCATTCACCGGGGACTATCGGCGCCAGCCTTTCGCTGACCTCGAGCGAGGTCCGGAAGGTATGCAGATCCCGATTGTTGATGCCGATCAGCCGCGATTTAAGGTGCAGCGCGCGTTCGAGCTCATCTTCCTGATGAACTTCAAGCAATACGTCCATATCAAGAGCAAACGCCGCATCCTCGATGGCTTTTGCCGCCGCATCGTCGACCGCCGCCATGATGATCAGAATGCAGTCGGCGCCGAGCGCGCGCGATTCCACCACCTGATAGGGCTCGTAAATGAAATCCTTGCGCAGAACCGGCAAGCCGGTGGCGTTGCGCGCGGCAGCCAAAAATTCTGGCTTGCCTTGGAACGAAGGTCCATCCGTGAGCACCGAAAGGCAAGTCGCGCCGCCCGCCTCGTAAGCTTTGGCCAGTCTCGGCGGATCGAAATCGGCGCGGATTAGACCCTTCGACGGACTCGCCTTCTTGATCTCGGCGATCAGGGCGTAATCGCCGGCCACAACCCGCCGCTCGATCGCGGCGACGAAACCGCGCGGGGGCGGGGCCGCTTCCGCTTGCGCCTCGAGCGCGGCGAGCGGGCGGATAAGCTTCGCCGCCGCGATCTCCTCGCGCTTGTAAGCTTCGATCTTGGCCAAGATGTCGCTCATGCATCTTTCCCGAGCATGATCTTATCTGAAAACCGCACTCACGCCTCCACGGCGTTGGACACCGCGATCAGGCGGTCGAGGCGGCCTTCGGCCTCGCCGCTGTCGATCGATTTCGCCGCGAGCCGGGCGCCTTCCTTCAAGTCCTTGGCCTTGCCGGCGACGATCAGCGCGGCGGCGGCATTGAGAATCGCCACGTCGCGGAACGGCCCGGGTTTTCCCTTCAGCACGTCAAGCAACGCCTTGGCGTTTTGTTCGGCGTCGCCGCCGCGCAGCGCCTCCGGCTTGACGCGTCGCAGGCCGGCATCCTCGGGCGTGATGTCGAAAGTGCGGATCTTGCCGTGTTCGAGCGCGGCCACGCTGGTCGGCCCGGCGGTGGTGATCTCGTCGAGCCCGTCGGAGCCGTGCACCACCCAGACGCATTCCGAACCGAGATTCTTGAGCACCTGCGCCATCGGATCGATCCAGTGCTTGGAAAATGCGCCGATCATCTGGCGTTTGACACTCGCCGGGTTCGACAGCGGGCCGAGCAGATTGAAGATGGTGCGGGTGCCGAGCTCGACCCGGGTGGGGCCGACGTTTTTCATCGCCGGATGATGCGCCGGCGCGAACATGAACCCGATACCCGCTTCGCGGATGCAGGCGCCGACCTGTTCGGCATTGAGGTCGATCTTGACGCCGAGCGCGCCGAGCACGTCGGCGGCACCCGACTTCGACGACAGCGCGCGGTTACCGTGCTTGGCCACCGGCACGCCGGCGCCCGCGACGATGAACGCGGCGCAAGTCGAGATGTTGAACGAGCCGGAGGCGTCGCCGCCGGTGCCGACGACGTCGACCGCGTCCGCCGGCGCCTTCACGGCCAGCATCTTGGCGCGCATGGTGGTGACCGCTCCGGTGATCTCGTCGACGGTTTCGCCTCGCACCCGCAGGGCCATCAGCAGCGCGCCCATCTGCGAGGGCGTCGCTTCGCCCGACATCATGCGGTCGAAGGCGGACGCCGCTTCCGCGCGGGTGAGGCTTTCGCCGGTCGCGACCTTGGCGATGAGCGCTTTGAAATCCTCGGCCATGTTCAAGCTCTATCCGGCGGCGTGCGCGGGCGATTTGTGCGCCGAAGCGGCGCTCGGCTTGCGGCCGCGCAACGCGTTCCATTCGGCGGCGAGGTCGAGGAAGTTCTTCAGGATCAAATGGCCGTGCTCGGAGGCGATGCTCTCGGGGTGAAATTGCACGCCGTGCACCGGCAAGCTCTCATGCATCAGGCCCATCACCAGATGATCGTTGGTGTCCGCGGTCACGATCAATTCGACGGGCAGACTGGCGCGCTCGACCACCAGCGAATGATAGCGCGTCGCCTTGAAAGGTCCATTGATGCCGTGAAACACGCCGGCGCTCGTATGATTGATCTCGAACACTTTGCCGTGGGCAGGCTGCGCGCGCACCACTTTGCCGCCGAACGCCTGTCCAATCGCTTGATGACCGAGGCAGACGCCGAGGATCGGAATGCTCGGTGCGGCCTTGGCGATGAGCTCGAGGCAGATGCCGGCTTCGTTTGGCGTGCAAGGGCCGGGCGAGAGCACGACGGCGTCCGGCTCCGAGGCGATCACGTCGGCGGCCGAAATCTTGTCGTTGCGATGCACGACGACGTCCGCCCCCAGCCCGCCCAGATAATGGAACAGGTTGAAGGTGAAGCTGTCGTAGTTGTCGACCAAAACGATCATATTTGCTTTGTTTTCTTGCCCGCTCAAGGTCTTAAGACCACGCCAGAGGGGGGTCAAGCAGTCTACCTACCGGCTGGTTACTGGCCGCGCTTGGCGGCGCTGGCAAAGCGCCTGGCTTCCTCAGCGGCGCGGAACAAAGCCTTCGCCTTGTTGACGCATTCCTGCTGTTCGAAGTCGGGATTGCTGTCGGCGACGATGCCGGCGCCGGCCTGCACGTACATCTTGCTGTCCTTCACCAGCGCGGTGCGCAGCACGATGCAGGTATCCATCTCGCCGGCAGCCGAGAAATAGCCGACGCAGCCCGCATAAAGTCCGCGCTTTTCCTTTTCCAGCTCGTCGATGATCTGCATGGCGCGCACTTTCGGCGCGCCCGACACCGTGCCGGCGGGAAATCCGGCGGCCAGCGCGTCGAGCGCGTCATGCTCGGCGCCTAGTTTGCCCTCGACGTTGGAGACGATGTGCATCACATGGCTGTAGCGCTCGACGAAGAACTGATCGGTGACGGTCACGCTGCCGATCTCGGCGACGCGGCCGACATCGTTGCGGCCGAGATCGAGGAGCATCAAATGCTCGGCGCGCTCCTTCGGATCGGCCAGCAATTCCACTTCCAGCGCCTTGTCCTCGTGCGGCGTCGCGCCGCGCGGCCGCGTGCCGGCGATCGGGCGAATGGTCACCACGTCGCCGCTCACTTTGACGAGGATCTCCGGGCTCGACCCGGCGACCGCAAAAGTGCCGAAATCGAGGAAGTAGAGATAGGGCGAAGGATTGGTCCGCCGTAGCGCGCGGTAGAGCGAGAACGGCGGCAGCGTGAACGGCGCCTCGAAGCGTTGCGCCAGCACGATCTGAAAGGCGTCGCCGGCGGTGATGTAGTCTTTGGCCTTGGCGACCATCGCCTTGTATTCGGCCGGGCTGGTGTTGGAGCGCGGCGTCACGTCGAGCGGACCTTCGTCATAGTCGGAAAGCGACTTGTCGAGCGGCCGGTCGAGACTTTCCAGGATGCGCGACAGCCGTTCGACCGCGCGCGCCAGCGCCGCCTTTGCATCGACGCCTTTTTCCGGGCGCACCGGCGTCACCACCGTGATCGAGTCCTTCACCGCGTCGAACACCACGACGATGGTGGGGCGGACCAATAGGGCGTCGGGAATGCCGATCGGATCCGGATTGGGCTCCGGCAATTCCTCCATCAGCCGCACCATGTCGTAGCCGAGATAGCCGAACACGCCGGCCGCCATCGGCGGCAGGCTGTCGGGCAAGTCGATGCGGCTTTCCGTAATCAGCGTGCGTAATGCCTGAAGCGGCGGTTCTGGGCAGGCCGCGAAAGCGTCCGGCTTCGAGCGCGCGTTGCGGTTGACCTCCGCCCGCGCGCCATTGGCGCGCCAAATCAAGTCGGGCTCGACGCCGATGATGGAATGGCGGCCGCGCGTGTCGCCGCCTTCGACCGACTCCAGCAGGAAGCTCATCGGCTTGCCGCCGCCGACCTTGAGGAAGGCCGAAACCGGCGTCTCTAGATCGGCAACCAGCGTGGTCCACACGACCTGCGCCTGGCCGCGGCCGTAGCGTTCGGCGAATGCGGTTTCCGACGGCTCGATATGCATGGGCTTAGTAGTCGCCGGTGTTGCCGCTATTGACAGGACCGCCGCCGATGACCTGGTTGAGCGACTGCTGGTTGAGCGAAACGCCGAAGTCGCTTTCCAGCCGCGTGACATAGGCGCCGATGATGTCGTCGGAATAAGAAGTCAGCAGCGCGGTCGCGATCGTCTTGCTTAAGGCGGGATCGAGCGTTGGATCGACGACGCCGGTTACGCGAAACACAAACCGCGCGGTTTCCTGATCGCCCTCGGCACTGGCCGGCACGTCCTTGGGCGTCTTGAAGGCGGCCTCGACCAGTTTGGCCGGCACGAAGCCGCCCGGCTTGCCGCGCTGCAGGTCGGTTGCGCTGACCACCTTCAAACCTGACTCGGTCGCGAGCTGGTCGAGCGCGGTGCCGGCTTTGAGCTTGCCGACCATGTCGTCGGCCTTGGCCTGCAGGCGTTTGCCGACCTCGTCGTCGCGCCAGCGCGCCTCGACCTTGTCTTTCACCTCGGCGAGCGTGCGGTCGCGCGCCGGCATGATGCCGGTGACATCGTACCAAAGATAGCCGCCGTCCGGCAGTTGCAGCGGATCGTTGTCGACGCCGACGTCGCTGGCAAAGGCGGCGGCGACCGCGTCCGGCTTGGCTGGCAAATCGGCGATCGGCTTGCCGTTCGGGCCTCGGCCGGAGCGGTCGACCGAATCGATGGTGTGGGAGGGAAGGCCGATCTTCTTGGCGGCCTCGGCCAGCGTCGAGCCAGCGGCGCGCTCGTCCTCGAATTTGTCGCGCAGATTGCCGAGTTCGGTTTTAGCGCGGCTCTCCGCAATCTCGCGCTTGATCTGCGGCGCCACCTCCTCATAGGTCTTCTGGCTTCCGGGCTCGATCTTGCCGACTTGTAGCAGCACGGTGCCGAAGCGGCCATTGATGGGTGCACTGACTTCGCTCGGTTTGAGCGCGAAGGCTGCGTCGGCGACCGCCGGGTCGATGATTTGGGCCTTCGTCACCGTGCCGACATCGGTGTCGGTGTCTTTCAGGCCGCGTTCCTTGGCAATATCGGCAAAGCTCGCGCCCTTGGCGATGCGGTCCTGCGCGGCTGTCGCCTCTTCGGGTTTCGGGAACACGATCTGGCGCACCTCGCGACGCTCCGGCGTGCCGTAACTCGCTTTGTGCTGCTCGAAATAAGTCTTGACGTCGGCATCGGGCACCGCGTCCGGTTTGGCGAGGGCGGACGGCGACATCGAAACCAACGTGATTTTGCGGTATTCGGGCGCGCGGAACAAAACCTTGCGCTCCTCGAAATATTTGCCGAGCACCTCGGGCATCGGCGCCGGAATGTCGCCGGCCTGCGCCGGACCCAATGCCAGATATTCAATGGCGCGTTTCTCGTTTTGATATTGATTGATCGCTGTCTGCGCCGTGACCGGCACAGGGAAGTCGCCGCCGATGCTGAGCGCGATCTGCCGGCGCAGGATCACGCGCCGCTGCTCCTCGACAAAGCGGCCTTCGGTGAAGCCGGCTTGCCGGATGATTTGCTCGAAGCGGTCGCGGTCGAATTTGCCATTGATGCCGCGGAAATTGGGATCGCCGGTGACGCGCTCGGCGATCTCGGCGTTGCTGATGCCGAGCCGCAAGGCGCGCGTTTGCTCATCGAGCGTGGTCTCGGCCACTAGCTGGCCGATCACTTGCCTGTCGACGCCGGTCGCGCGCGCTTGGTCGGGCGTAATCGGGCGGCCGACTTGCTGCCCGAGCTGCTGCAAGCGCGAGGTGTAGAATTGGCGGAACTGGTCGATCGAGATTTCGGTGCTGCCGATCTTGATCGCCGAATTGAGCCCGAAGCCGCGGAAAATATCGCCGATGCCCCAGATCGCGAAGCTGACGACCAAGCCCCCCATGATGACGGCCATGACGCCCCGGCCGAGCCAGGTTGAAGAGGCTTTATGGATACCGCGGAGCATGCTCGCGTTCTTCCCGGATCACGATGACGGCTGAATAAAGGGCTGGTGGCGCCCTTATAGGGAGCGGGCCAACTCCTTGCAACTCAAGTAGGATCGGCTTGCGGCCGGAGCGCTCTGGCGCCGGCGCGGCCGGTCTGGTAACCGCACGCGGACGAGGAACGGAACATGGCGTCGGCCGAGCTAACACCGCTGGTGGCGGGCAACTGGAAGATGAACGGGCTCGGCGCCTCCGAGGGTGAACTCACCAAGATCGTCAATGGCGCGGCCGGTATCAAAGCCGACCTGATGGTATGTCCGCCGGCCACCTTGATCGCGGACTTTGCCGCCGCGGCGCGCGGCTCCGCGGTTGCCATCGGCGGTCAGGATTGCCACGCCGATCCATCCGGGGCCCATACCGGCGATATCGCCGCCGAAATGCTCAAGGATGCGGGCGCGGTCGCGGTGATCGTGGGCCATTCCGAACGCCGCAGCGACCACGGCGAAACGGATGATCAGGTTCGCGCCAAGGCCATGGCGGCGCGCCGGGCAGGGCTCACCGCGATCGTTTGCATCGGCGAGCAGCTCGACGACCGCGAAGGCGGCAAGACGCTGGATGTGATCGGCGGCCAGCTTGACGGCTCGCTGCCCGACGGTGCCACAGGCGCCGATCTGGTGATCGCCTATGAACCGGTCTGGGCGATCGGCACCGGGCTGACCCCAACCGCCGCCGACGTAGCGGACGCGCATGCCTTCATCCGCCACAGGCTGGTGACACGGCTCGGGGCCGAGGGCGGCCGGGTTCGCATCCTTTACGGCGGTTCGGTCAAGCCGGCCAACGCCAAGGAGCTGCTGACAATTGTCAATGTGAACGGCGGGCTGGTCGGCGGCGCCAGCCTGAAAGCGGCGGATTTCCTCGGAATTGCGGCAGTTTACCGCTAGGTCCGCTGAGGGTGGAAAAACGCGCGGTGATCGTGTAGAGACCGCGGCGAATTCCTATATGGCAGGTATAGCGCTGCCTGGGCGTTGCGCCCGGTGCGGCCGGTTGAGCGGATTTAGGCTTTATGCAGCACGTTGTTATCGTGATCCATCTCATGCTGGTGCTCGCCTTGATCGGCGTGGTGCTGCTGCAAAAATCCGAGGGCGGCGGATTAGGCATCGGCTCGACCGGCGGTTTCATGACCAGCCGCGGTACCGCCAACGTGCTCACCCGCGCCACGGCGATCCTGGCCGGCCTGTTCTTTGCGACCAGCCTGCTGCTGTCGATCCTGGCCGGCATCAACCGCAAGCCGACCTCGATCCTGCAAGGCGGCCAGAGCACGCCGGCCGCGCCCGCGGGCCCCAACGCGCCGCTGGACCCGAACGCGATCCTCAATCAACTGCAACGGGCGCCGGCGACGCCGCCAGCCGCGCCCGCGGCGCCCTCCGGGCCACAGGTGCCGCAATCGAAATAGAGAACTGACGAAGGGCCGGGAAACCGGCCCTTCCGCGTTAGGAACCAATTTTGGGAAGAAAGGCCGAATCGGCTTTCGGGTGACAAATGAGAGTATTGGCGCAAACGCCTTTGGCTACGACCGATTTTCGATTTTTACACAGGCGCAGACCGACACTGAGTTTTTCGCGCTCGTCGAATCGATTCGCGGAAGCTAAAGGTTAGGGCCCATGGCGCGGTACATTTTCATCACCGGCGGCGTGGTCTCCTCCTTGGGTAAGGGTCTCGCATCCGCAGCACTTGGGGCGCTGCTGCAGGCGCGCGGCTACAAGGTCCGGCTGCGCAAGCTCGACCCCTATCTCAACGTCGATCCCGGCACGATGTCGCCCTATCAGCACGGCGAGGTGTTCGTTACCGACGACGGCGCCGAGACCGATCTCGACCTCGGCCATTACGAACGCTTCACCGGGCGTCCTGCGACCAAGCAGGACAACATCACCACAGGCCGCATCTACCGCGACATTCTCACCAAGGAACGGCGCGGCGACTATCTCGGCGCCACCATCCAGGTCATTCCGCACGTCACCAACGCCATCAAGGATTTCATCCGCGAGGGCAATGAAGGCTTCGACTTCGTGTTGTGCGAGATCGGCGGCACGGTCGGCGACATCGAGGGCCTGCCGTTCTTCGAGGCGATCCGCCAACTGGGCAACGACTTGCCGCGCCACCACGCGGTCTACATTCATTTGACGTTGCTGCCTTTCATTCCGAGCGCGGGCGAACTCAAGACCAAGCCGACGCAGCATTCGGTCAAGGAGCTGCGCTCGATCGGCATCCAGCCCGACATTCTATTGTGCCGCACCGACCGCCCAGTGCCGGACGGCGAGCGGCGCAAGCTGGCGCTGTTCTGCAACGTGCGCGAAAACGCGGTGATCGAGGCGCGCGATGTCGACAATATTTACGCTGTGCCGGAGGCCTATAGCGCCGCCGGCCTCGATACCGAGGTGCTGGCGGCCTTCGGGCTGGAGCCCAATGCCGCTCCCGATCTGGCGCGCTGGCATATCATCAACGAGCGCATCCGCAATCCGGAGGGCGACGTCACCATTGCGATTGTCGGCAAATATACCGGTATGAAAGACGCCTACAAATCGCTCAACGAAGCGCTGTCGCATGGCGGCATCGCCAACAAGGTCAAGGTCAATCTCGACTGGATCGAATCGGAAGTGTTCGAGAACGAGGATCCGGCGCCATTCCTCGAGCACGTCAACGGCATCCTGGTGCCCGGCGGCTTCGGCCAACGCGGCGCGGAGGGAAAAATCAAGGCGGCGCGTTTCGCGCGCGAGCGGCACGTACCTTATTTCGGAATCTGCTTCGGAATGCAGATGGCCGTGCTGGAAGCGGCGCGGAACCTGTGCGGGATCGAGCAGGCCAATTCGACCGAGTTCGGCCCGACCACCGAACCGGTCGTCGGCCTGATGACCGAATGGCTCAAGGGCAATGAATTGCAGCGGCGCATGGACGGCGGCGACCTCGGCGGCACCATGCGGTTGGGGGCCTATCCGGCGACGCTCACGCGCGGCAGCCGGGTCGCCGGCATCTATGCCACGACCGAAATCTCCGAGCGCCACCGCCACCGCTACGAGGTCAACACCGGCTACAAAGACCGGCTCGAGCAGCGCGGCATGCGCTTTTCCGGCATGTCGCCCGACGGCATCCTGCCCGAGATCATCGAATACGAGGACCATCCCTGGTTCATCGGCGTGCAATTCCATCCCGAGCTGAAGTCGCGGCCGTTCGAGCCGCACCCGCTGTTCGCCTCCTTCATCGGCGCGGCGGTGGAGCAGAGCCGGCTGGTGTAGTCGCGGCCGCAATGGAGGGCCGCGGCGCGACCCGTTGACCGGACGGCTGGTCCGTTTCATGGTCGCGCCCGCGAGGGCAACTTTTGGATCAGAAACCCAACTCAACCGTCACCATCGGCGCCGTGCGCTTCGGCAATGCCTTGCCGCTGGCGCTGATCGCCGGTCCCTGCGCGCTGGAAAGTCGGGCGCACGCGCTGGAAATGGCGGCCGCGCTCAAGGAAATCGCCGGACGCGCCGGCATCGGCCTCGTCTACAAGACCTCATTCGACAAGGCCAACCGCACCTCGGCTAAAGCCAAGCGCGGCCTCGGCATCGACGCGGCGCTGCCCATCTTCGCCGAGATTCGCGACACGCTGAAAATTCCGGTGCTCACCGACGTGCATGACGCCGAGCAATGTACGCGCGTCGCATCCGCGGTGGACGTGCTGCAAATCCCCGCCTTCTTGTGCCGGCAGACCGATCTGCTGATTGCCGCCGCTAAAACGGGAAAGGCCGTCAACGTCAAGAAAGGCCAGTTCCTGGCGCCCTGGGACATGCAGAACGCCGTGGAGAAAATCACCGGCGCGGGAAACAAGAACGTGTTGGTGACCGAACGCGGCGTGTCGTTCGGCTACAACACGCTGGTCTCCGACATGCGCGCGCTGCCGATCCTCAAGCGCACCACGGCTGCGCCGGTGATCTTCGACGCCACCCATTCGGTGCAGCAGCCGGGCGGGCAGGGCACCGCCTCGGGCGGCGAGCGCGAATTCGTGCCGGTGCTGGCGCGCGCGGCGGTCGCGGTCGGCGTCGCCGGCGTGTTCATCGAGACCCATCAGGATCCCGATCGCGCGCTTTCTGACGGGCCCAACATGATGCCGTTAAAAGAGATGGAGCCGCTGTTGCGCACGCTGGTCGAGTTCGACCGGCTGGCCAAGCGCTGAACCGGCGCGGCTCTTTTCATTCAATGACCCGTACGCTCAATCTCATCGCTCTCGTCGTTTTCGCGAGCTCGCTGTTCATGCGCTCGACCGACCCGGTGATCCCGCAGATCGCCAGCGGCCTTTCGGTCGAGCCGGCAACGGCGGCGTTGCTGTCGACCGCCTTCACCTTGCCCTACGCGTTGATTCAACCGGTGCTGGGCGCGCTCGCCGACATGTTCAGCAAATCGCGGCTGATGCTGCTCTGCCTGCTGGTGCTGACGGCTGCAGCACTAGCGGCCGGAATGGCGCCGAATTTCGAATTGCTGCTGGCCGCGCGCGTGGTGGCGGGCTTTGCCGCCGGCGGCGTGGTGCCGATCGCCTTTGCGATGGTTGGCGACAACGTGCCGTTCGCCCAGCGCCAAGTCGCCATGGGCCGCATCCTGTTTGCGGTCATGACCGGAAATCTCTTGGGAGCCTCGGGCGCCGGCGTGATTGGCGACTTGCTCGGCTGGCGCGGCGTGTTCTTCGGCACCGGAATTCTCGGCGTCATTGTGCTGGCGGCCGCCATTCCCGGTTTTCGCGGCTTCGCCGAGGCGCCCGGACGCTTCGATCTTTCGACGTTGGGGCCGAATTATCGCGCGATCCTGAGCAATCCGCTGGCGAAAATTTGTTTCGGCGCGGTGTTTTGCGAGGCGCTGTTCATGTACGGCGTATTTCCCTACATGGCGACCATGTTGCACGCCGCCGGCGAGACCCGCGCGTCGATCGCCGGCGTGGTGCTGGCCGGCTTCGGTATCGGCGGCACGGCCTACACGCTGCTGGTTTCTGTGCTGGTGACGCGGCTTGGCGAGCGGCGGCTGATGCGGGCAGGCGGAATAGCGATTGGGTTTTGCCTGCTCATCATTGCGCTACAGGTGTCCTGGCCGGTGGAGTTTGCCAATTTCGTTTTGCTCGGTTTCGGTTTCTACATGTTGCACGCCGTCATCCAGATCTATGCCAGCGAACTGGCGCCGGCCGCGCGCGGCTCGGCCATGGCGCTGCATTCGTTTTTCTTTTTTCTAGGACAAGCGGTCGGGCCGATCGTCTACGGCATCGGCCTATCGAACGGTCACATTACGCCGGTCTTGATGCTGGGCGCCGCGGTCATGGTCGGCGTGGGCTTGACCTGCGCGCACTGGCTGCGGCGGCCGGCGCCGGTGAACGTATAATCCGGAAAATCTAGCCGCGCCCGCGATAAGGCGCGACGCCTTGATCGGGCGCCCAAAGGCCCTTCGGCAATCGGCCGACCTGCCAGAATACATCGATCGGCATGCCGCCGCGCGGATACCAGTAGCCGCCGATGCGCAGGTATTTCGGCTTGATCACCGCAACGAGCTTCTTGCCAATGGCGATCGTGCAGTCCTCGTGGAAGGCGCCGTGATTGCGGTAGCTGTTCAAGTAGAGCTTGAGCGACTTCGACTCGACCAGGAAGCGTCCGGGCGCGTAGTCGATCACCAGATGGGCGAAATCGGGCTGGCCGGTGATCGGGCAAAGGCAGGTGAATTCCGGCATGGTGAAGCGGGCGAGATAATCGGTATCGGCGTGCGGATTGGGCACGCGGTCGAGCGCCGCCTTCTCCGGCGAGGCGGGGATCGGGCTCCGGCGCCCCAGTTGCAGCGGCTTTCGGCTCATGCGCCTTGGAATGCCTGCCTGCGCAGGGCATGACAAGGGGGTTGTCGATCCTGTAGAAGCGCCCGCATCAGCAAAGCTGGATAAGCCCATGACCGCCATTACCGACCTTATCGGCCGCGAAATCCTCGACAGCCGCGGTAATCCGACCGTCGAAGTCGACGTCGTCCTCGAGGACGGCTCTAAAGGCCGCGCCGCGGTGCCCTCCGGCGCCTCGACCGGAGCGCACGAAGCGGTCGAACTGCGCGACGGCGACAAGGCGCGCTATGGCGGCAAGGGCGTTTTGAAGGCGGTCGATACGGTCAATGGCGAGATCTATGACGCGCTTGGCGGCATGGAGGCCGAGGCGCAGGCCAAGATCGACGAAACGCTGATCGCGCTCGATGGCACTCCGAACAAAAGCCGGCTCGGCGCCAACGCCATTCTCGGCGTGTCGCTCGCGGTCGCCAAAGCCGCGGCCGCCGCCAAGCAGGCGCCGCTCTACCGCTATGTCGGCGGCACCGCCGCCCGCACTTTGCCGGTGCCGATG
>Ga0207929_1000272_pt1 | contig 14678 bp, 11 predicted proteins | sample NGESurdeep072012_FD_184466 | JGI IMG/M metagenome (GOLD analysis project Ga0207929, IMG submission 184466) | Arctic peat soil microbial communities from Barrow, Alaska - NGEE Surface sample 53-1 deep-072012 (SPAdes) | ecosystem: Environmental > Terrestrial > Soil > Wetlands > Peat ... | reverse complement strand
CGAGCTCAGGGTGCGCACCGACAGGCCGGAGAGCGTCTCCTTGGCGCGCGCCTCCATCGTGTCCTCGTCGAGCAGTCTGGCTTTCTTGAGCTCGCGCCCGAGGTACATGTTCTGGACGACGTCGAGGTTGTCGCACAGCGCGAGGTCCTGGTAGACGACCTCGATGCCCAGGGCGTTGCTGTCCCTCGGGCTGTGCACGGTGACCGGCTTGCCGTCGAAGGTGTACTCGCCCGTGTCAAAGGTGTGGATGCCGGCGATGCCCTTGATCAGGGTGCTCTTGCCCGCGCCGTTGTCGCCCACGAGGGCGGTGACCTTGCCGGGCCGGACGTCGAGGTCCACGCCGCGCAGCACGTCGACTGCGCCGAAGCTCTTGTTGACCCCACGGAGCGAGAGCAGGGGGGCCGTGCGGTCTGCCACCGGTGTTGTCATGGTCGTCATCGACGCCTCCACGTAGGGCGGTTGGATCCAGCCACGCTGTCTGGGCGGCGGGCCCAACCTACCCCCGGCCGATACCGGAGGCTCGGGAGATGCTCGGGGGCCGGCCCGCTGCGCGAGCCGGCCCCCTCGCGTCTTTAGGAGACGCCGAACTTCGTGCAGGCGGCAGCGAACTCGGCGGTGCAGATGGCCGAGGCCTTCTGGAAGCCGTCGGAGATCACCGTCTTGACGCTGTCCTGGAAGATCGCCTGCGGCGTCGCCAGCACCGACTTGACGTCCTTACCGGTCACCGTGTCCTTGACCGAACCGGTGGCCAGCGCGTCAGCTGAGGCCTTGTCGCCCTTGGTCAGGTCGATCGCCAGCTTCGACGCCGCCTCGGCCTCGAGGTTGGTGTTCTTGTAGACCGTCATGCACTGGCTGCCGGCGAGGATCCGCTGCAGGCCCTCGACACTGGCGTCCTGACCCGTGACCGGAACCTTGCCGGCGAGGCCGTTGCGCTTGAGGCTGGCAATGATGCCGCCGGCCATCGTGTCGTTGGCGGAGATGACGCCCTGGATCTTGCTGCCGAACTGGGTGTACAGACCGTCGAAGGCCACGCCGGCCTTCTTGGCGTCCCAGAAACCGGACTTGTCGGACGACAGGACCTTGACCTTGGCGTCGGCCTTGAGCTGGTCGTCGTAGCCCTTCTTGAACAGCGCGGCGTTGTTGTCGGTCGGGTCGCCGTTGATGTAGACGACGCCGGCGCCCGTGGACTTGGCACCCAAGCACTGCTCGAGACCGGTCCCCATGAGGCCGCCGACCTTCACGTTGTCGAACGACACGTAGTACGACGCGCCGCCACCGAGGGTGAGGCGGTCATAGTCAATGCTCTGGATACCGGCCGCGGCGGCCTTCTTGAGGCACGCCCCGCCGGAGTCTGAGTCGAGGTTGACGATCATGATGACCGCGACGCCCTCGTTGATCATGGCGTCGCAGATCGTGCCGAACTTGGCCTTGTCACCGCCGGCGTTCTGGATGTCGGACTTGAGGCCAGCGTCGGTGAACGCCTTGGTCAGGCTGGGTCGGTCGTTGGCTTCCCAGCGTGGCGAGGTAGTTGCGTCGGGCAGGATCACGCCGACGGTCTTGGCCTTCGCAGTGCTGCTGCTGCCGCCTGACGAGCCACTCTTGGTTGAGCTGCCACAGGCAGCCATCACGAGCACCAGAGCGGTCGCCGTCACAATGGGCAGCACCCGCCACTTCTTGCCAGAACTCATCGATCGTCCCTTCGCAGTGGGTGGCCGTAGTGTGAAGACGATCACGCCGAATGTTGTGTTGTGCAATATAGCCCGGCCACGTTGAGCTGAGGAGCCCGACTTTTTCCGGACAGTGAATCTGTTGGGTTTTATGCTGCTTTGTCTTGTACGAAACCAGCTCTGCGCGGCGCCCTCGTTCGCGAGCGCCTATTCAATGAGCTCGTTCTGGCTGATGTGGTCATGCTCGGCGACCAGACGGACCAGCTCCCGCGGTTCAGAGCTGCGTAGTCGCAGAGGAAAGACTGACGTTTTCTTGGTCATGCCAACCATCACATTTCTACCGTAGGAGTGACGCCAATGACACCAAGTGATGTCACCTGGGGTCTGCGGTTGTCTGCGCCCGCCGCCTAGCATCGGACCATGCACGCCCGCCCAGGTGAGCCGCGCACCCGCTCGCACGCATCACTGCTCACCTGGCGGCTCGTCCGCGGGCTCGCGCTGGCCTGCCATCCCGGACCTGCGGCAGCGGTTACTGTCCTGGCCGGCCTCCTGACCCTGGCCGCCGGCGGGCACGGCTGGCTTGCCGCCCGGGTCTCGTTCGCGTTCGCGGCAGGGCAGCTGTCCGTGGGTTGGTCGAACGACTGGATCGATGCCGCTCGCGACACGGCCGTGCGCCGGCCGGACAAACCCATCGCCGTCGGCCTCGTCTCGCGAAGGACCGTGGGCAGGGCGGCCTTGGTCGCGTTGGTGTTGACCCTGCCGCTCTCCCTGTTGCTCGGTCCACCAGCCGGGCTGGTGCATCTCGCGGCAGTTGCCTCGGCGTGGGCCTACAACCTGCGGCTGAAGTACACCATCTGGTCGTGGGCGCCATACGCGTTCAGCTTCGGTCTGCTGCCGGCCATCGTGACTCTGGCGCTACCAGGGCAGCCCACACCGCCGGGTTGGGCCACCGCCGCCGGCGCACTGCTCGGGGTCGGTGCCCACCTGGCCAACGTGCTGCCGGACCTCGAAGACGATGCGCGCACCGGCGTCCGTGGTCTGCCCCATCGGCTCGGCCGTCAGGCCTCCGGCGTCCTGGCCACGATCGCTCTTACGACTGCCTCGTTGCTCGTGGTGCTGGGACCACCTGGCTCACCGGGTGTTGCCGCATGGGTTGCCCTCGCCGTCGTCCTGCTCATCGCCGCGGCCGGCACCGTCGTGGCCTTGAGACAGAGCCAGAGCCGGCTGCCGTTCGTGGCCACCATCGGGGTGGCCGGAGTCGATGTCGTCCTTCTCCTGCTCTCCGGACTGAGTCTCACCCGGTGACCGCCCACCAGGCCCGAACCGATGCCTGGGTACGTGCCCGCGCCGATCACGGAAGCCGCCCCGGCGATCCGCTAGTGTGGACGCCGTACCACCCACACGCGTGACCCAGGGAAAGCCGGTTCAATCCCGGCGCTGACCCGCAACCGTAGGCCGCCTCCCGAGGCGGCGAGCCGGAACACCTGGTGATCGCGAGCGGCTCCTTCGTACCGTCGAGGTCTACGGGGCGGAGCCCGGATATCACTGTCCGAGCACGCCCTCGTCCGCGCAGTCGCGCGGCGCGAGGGCGAACTTGTGCCAGGGGCGCGCCGGGTCCCGTCGCGGACCGCTCTCCCGAGAGGCACCCATGTCCCCCCGACTCTCCCCGCTCGCCCGGGTCAGCGCAGGTATCGCGCTGACTCTCGCAGGCGCACTGGTCTCCGCCGGCTGCGCGGCACAGCCCACGGTCACCAGCTCGCCCACCACCCCCAGCCCGACCACCTCCACCAGCAGCCCGACCGCACAGCGCGCGGCCGCCTACGTCGTCGGCCACCTCACGGGTGGCGACCACGTCGAGGGCAAGTTCGGCCCGGACCTCGGACAGACCTCGGACGTCGCCCTGGGCCTGGCCGCGACCACTGGCCAGGGCGCCACGCTGGCCAAGGTGCTGAGCTACCTGAACGCCCATGCCGGCGGGTATGTGCACGGAGACCCCAGCTCGGGCGAGAAGGCGGGGGCGCACTACGCGGGACCGACCGGCAAGCTCGCGCTCGTGGCGAAGGCTGCGGGTAAGGACCCGTCCTCCTTCGGTGGTTTCGACCTCATCGGCGAGCTGCGCGCGCTGATGGCCAGCGATGGCCGGTTCCGCGACGACAGCAAGTTCGGCGACTACTCCAACCCGCTGGGCCAGGCCTTCGACATCCTCGCTCTCCAGCGCGGCACCTCCGATGGGGCCCCGCAGGCCGCCATCGACTTCCTGCTCACCGCTCAGTGCAAGGACGGCGGGTTCGCTGAGGCGTTCCCCAAGGTCGGAGCGACCTGTACGCCCAGCACGGACGCGACGGGGCTCGCGCTCCAGGCGCTGGTCGCGAAGGGAGCCGGCTGCCCGGCCGTGAAGGCCCAATCCTGGTTGACCGCACACCAGCGAGCGGACGGCTCCTTCGGCAGCAGCGCAGCTGATCTGTCCAAGCCGGCCGCCGGCAACGTGAACAGCACGGCATACGCCACCATCGGGCTCAGGACGGCCGGCCAGAGCACGTCAAAGGTCGTGGACTACCTGGCGTCAGTCCAAAATCCCGATGGCGGCCTGGCCATCAAGCCCAGCGGCGCCGACAAGAAGAGCAACGTCTACGCCACCGCGCAGGCTTTGGACGCCTTCGCCGGCTCCTCCTTCCTGACGATCGGGCCGTCGCCGATCCAGCCGAAGGCGCTGGTGTGTCCCCAGACCGCCACGGGCACATGAGGACGAGAGCAGCGCGACTCCTTGCACTGACCCTCGCCATCGCAGCAACCGGACCAGGTGCAATAGGGCTCGCTGCCACCGCGCAGGGCGCCGGCTGCGGCGACGTCAGAGGCGTAACGGTCGTCGTCGACTACGGCCAGCCGGGCAGCACCTCGATCGGTTGCGCCACCGGCGATCCCGCCACGGGCCTCGACGCACTGAAACGGTCAGGCCATGCCTACACGTTCCTGCCGCGGCAACCCGGCTTCGTGTGCACGCTGGACGCCAAGCCGGACCCCTGCAACAACGCTCCGGCCAACGCGTACTGGTCGTACTGGCATGCCTTGCCGGGCGGTTCCTGGAGCTACGGCAGCACGGGTGCCGGTTCGTACAAGCCCAGGTCGGGCAGCGTCGACGGATGGTCCTTCGGAGGCGGCAAGCCGCCGAGATCGGGTCCACCAGGAGCGACGACACCCGGCGCCGTCACCGCCGTCACCGCCCCTTCGGGCAACGCGACCGCTCTGGGGGCGAAGGCACCAGCGTCGACCACCCGCGGCCTCGCGCCTGACAGCCACGGCGGACTGGGCGGTCTCGCACTCGGGATCGGGCTCGTCGTCCTGCTCGGCGCGATGGCCGCGTTCCTGGCCCGGCGCCGACAACACCTGAGCGACTGAGCGCGACGGACGAAGGCATGCGATGACATCGACGGTGACCAGCTGGGGATCCCGCAGGCGGGGGTCCTCAGCCCGGCCGTCGGTTCGCGAGCGCACCCGCCGGCTGCCCCGCGGGCTGCATCCGGGCGCCTGGTGGCTGTGGGCCATCGGGGTGGCCGTCGCGGCGAGCCGGACCACGAACCCGCTGCTGCTCGCCTTGATGCTGGCCGTGGTGTCCGTCGTGGTCGTCGTGCGTAGGAGCGACGCCCCGTGGGCCCGCGCCTACCGGTTGTACCTCGTGCTCGGAGCGGTGATCATCGTGCTGCGGGTGGTGCTGCACATCACCGTGGGCTTCAAGTACGGCGACCATGTCCTGCTGCGGCTGCCCGAGGTCCCGCTGCCCGAGTGGGCGGCCGGTATCCAGGTCGGCGGCACCGTCTACCTCGAGGGGCTGCTCGGTGCATTCTTCCAAGGACTGAGGCTGGCCACGCTGATCGCGTGCATCGGCGCGGCCAACGCGCTGGCAAACCCCAAGCGCCTGCTGCGCGCGCTTCCGGGCGCGCTGCACGAGATCGGGGTGGCGTTCGTCGTCTCGCTGACCGTCGCGCCGCAGCTGGCCGACAGCGTGCACCGCGTACGCCGCGCACGCCGGCTGCGCGGCGACAACGTCCGTGGCGTCCGGGCGGTCGGTCGCATCGCCCTGCCGGTACTGCAGGACGCCCTCGACCGCTCGATCCTGCTCGCCGCCGCCATGGACTCACGCGGCTACGGACGCGGAGTCCAGGCGTCGCCCCGCATTCGCCGAACGAGTGGCGCCCTCGTGCTCACCGGCTTGACGGCCACGTGCATCGGCACCTTCGGCCTGCTGGATGCCCAGTCACCCACCGTGCTCGGCGTCCCGGCGCTGCTCACCGGACTCGTGCTCGCCGCGGCCGGGCTCTGGGTCGGCGGGCTGCGCGTTCGGCGCAGCACCTACCGGCCCGACCCCTGGCGAGCCCCGGAGTGGGCGACCGCCGCATCCGGCCTGGCTGCCACCGCCGCGATGCTGATCGTGGGCTACACCGACCCCAGCGCCTTGACCGCACCGCTCCAACCACTGGCCGCCCCGGCGCTGTCGCTCGTGGCGACGGCCGGCATCCTCGCGGCCGGCCTGGCTGCCATCGTCTCCCCCGCGCCACAGACCACCACGTCGCCGGCCCCGGTGTGGGTGTCGAGGTCCGGAACCGAGCGAACGCCCGAGCGGCGGCCCCAGTGAGCCCGGCCATCGTCTTTCAGCAGGTGAGCATCACCTACCCGGATGCGCCACGCCCAGCCCTGACGGCCGTCGACCTCGCGGTCGACGAGGGCGAGCTGTGCCTCGTGGTCGGGCGTACCGGCTCCGGCAAGTCAACGCTGCTCGGGGCTGTCAACGGCCTGGTCCCGCACTTCACGGGCGGCACGCTCGCGGGATCGGTTCGCGTACTCGGCCGCGACACCCGCGAGCACCGGCCACGGGATCTGGCGGACGTCGTCGGCGTCGTCGGACAGAACCCCCTGGCCGGCTTCGTCACCGACACCGTCGAGGAGGAGCTCGCCTACGGCATGGAGCAGCTCGCGCTGGCCCCGGACGTCATGCGCAAACGGGTCGAGGAGACGCTCGACCTGCTCGGCCTCGCCGACCTGCGACACCGCCCTTTGCGCGACCTGTCCGGCGGTCAGCAGCAGCGGGTCGCCATCGGTTCGGTGCTCACGACGCACCCCCGGGTCCTCGTCCTCGACGAGCCGACGTCGGCGCTGGATCCGACTGCCGCAGAGGAGGTCCTGGCGACAATCACTCGGCTGGTCCACGACCTCGGCGTCACGGTGCTGCTTGCCGAGCACCGCATCGAGCGTGTCCTGCAGTACGCCGACCACCTGGTCCACCTGAGCCCCGATGGCCGGGTCGAGGCGGGCCCACCCGCCGAGCTCATGGCCACCTCATCGGTCGCACCGCCGGTCGTCGAGCTGGGTCGCCTCGCCGGGTGGACGCCGCTGCCGCTGTCGGTTCGTGACGCCCGCCGCCGCGCGGCGCCCCTGCGTGATCGGCTACGCAGCTCCACCCCAGGCCCCGGTGGCCGGCCTCCGGTGAGCGACGCCGGCGCCGCGGCGCTCCGGTCGCGCGGGATCGTGGTGCGGTATGGCGACGTGGTCGCCGTCCGCGACGTCGACCTGACGCTGAGGGCGGGCGAGGTGACGGCGCTGATGGGGCGCAACGGCTCGGGCAAGTCCTCCCTGCTCTGGGCCCTGCAGGGGTCCGGAAGGCGCGACCGCGGGCACGTGGCGGTGGTGGCCGGCGGCGCCACGCCTGATGCCGTCGACAAGGGTGGGCTCGACCCGTCAACGCTCGACCCGGCACGAGGACGCCGGCTCGTGGGCCTGGTGCCGCAGGAGCCGGGCGACCTGCTCTACCTGGACTCGGTGACCGGCGAGTGCGAGCGGGCCGACCACGAGAGCGGTGACATCGCGGGCACCTGCGCACGTCTGCTGGAGCGGATCGCGCCCGGCATCGACCCTGGCCAGCACCCGCGGGACCTGTCCGAGGGCCAGCGGCTCTCGCTCGTGCTCGCTGTCCAGCTCAGTGCCGACCCGGCGGTCCTGCTGCTCGACGAGCCCACCCGCGGGCTCGACTACGGCGCAAAGCGGCGGCTGCGTGACGTCGTTCACGAGCTCGCCGACCGGGGGCGTGCCGTTCTGCTGTCCACCCACGATGTCGAGTTCGTCGCCGACACCGCCGATCGCGTCGTGGTGATGGCGGACGGCGAGGTGGTCGCCGACGGCCCGACGGCGGACGTCATCGTCTCCTCCCCCGCCTTTGCGCCACAGGTCGCCAAGATCCTGGCACCGCAACCGTGGCTGACGGTCCGGGACGTGCGAGCCGCCCTGGCCGGGCCCACGGCAATCTCGGAAACGCTGCCATGAGCGCGACGACGAGCGGTCCCATCCGGGCCATCGCGATGCGGCCGCGCTCGACGGCGGCCGTCATCCTGATGTCCGTGGTGGGTATCGCGGCGTTCGGCTGGCCGCTGCTGGTCAATCCGGGAGCCGGGCTGGCGCACGGCACCGACGCACCGCTGCTCTTCGCGATGCTGCTGCCGCTGCTGCTCGCCGTCGTGCTGGCCGAGGTCGGCGAGGGTGGTCTGGACGTCAAGGCGGTGGCCATGCTCGGCGTGCTCTCCGCGGTGGGGGCGGCGCTGCGACCGCTCGGCGCGGGCACTGCCGGTCTCGAGACCGTGTTCTTCCTGCTCGTCCTGGCCGGCCGTGTGTTCGGCGCCGGATTCGGCTTCGTGCTCGGCGCCACGACGCTCGGGGCCTCGGCGCTGGTGACCGGTGGCGTCGGACCGTGGCTGCCGTTCCAGATGCTCGGGGCCGCCTGGGTGGGGCTCGGCGCCGGCCTGCTCCCCCGCGCTCGGGGACGCGCCGAGCTCGGGTTGCTCGCGGCATACGCCGGACTCAGTGCCCTGGTCTACGGGCTGTTGCTCAACCTGACGTTCTGGCCGTTCAGCATCGGCACCGGCACCCAGCTCTCGTTCGTGCCGGGTGCCGCCCTTCTCACCAACCTGCACCACTTCCTGCTGTACTCGGTGGCGACCTCCCTGGGCTGGGACCTCGGCCGCGCGCTGACCAACGTGGTGCTCATCGTGGTGACCGGGCGGGCCGTGCTGGGCGCGCTGCGTCGTACCGCCCGGCGGGCCGCGTTCACCGCGAGCACCACCTTCGAGGCCGCGGGTCCGGCTGGACCGCCGCCCCGGACCGGCACTCCGGCAGGGCTGGTTCTCCCGCGGTGTTCACATGCCGAGACAACGCGTCTGTACGGATTACCTGGGCCCCGTCGTGTCGTTGAACCGTCCATGACCGCAAACCCCCGCTTCCCCCGCGTCGTCGACGACGTGACCGTCCGTCTCATCGCCGCCGTCGTGCTGGTCCTGGCCATCGCTGCCCTGGCCCTGCACCAGTGGTGGATCTATGCCGTACTGGCCGTCGACTTCACCCTGCGGGCCGCGTTCGGTCCCAAGGCCAGCCCCGTTGCACTGGGGGTCCAGCGCTTCGTGCGTCCGCGGGTCGGCGCGGACAAACGCCCGACCGCAGGACCGCCGAAGCGGTTCGCGGCAGGCATTGGCGCCGCGTTCACCACAGCGGCCGCGGTGCTGTGGGCGCTGGGTATCGCAGCCCCGGTCGTGGTGGCTCTCGGGGCGGTCATGGTCGTCTTTCCCGCTCTCGAGTCGATCCTCGGGATCTGCGTGGGCTGTACGGCGTTCGCGGTCCTGATGAAGCTCGGAGTCGTGCCCGAGGCGATCTGCTTGGAGTGTGCCGACATCAGCCTGCGCCAAGGCAGTCAAAGACAAGCCCCCGAGCCTGCGTGAACCGTCAACGGCCCTGAGCCGACAACGGCCGCTGAACCGTCAACGCCACCAGACTCGTCACCGGCGCCAGATCAGTACCACGGCCCGGTCGTCGGTCTCGCCGGCCAGTGCTACGGCGCAGATCCGTGCCGCGCCGCCGGTAAAGCCACGTGACACAAGGCGTTCCGCTGCGCCGAGCATCCGGTCGATACCAATCGTCAGGTCGCGGGTGCGGGTCTCGATGACACCATCGGTATAGAGCAGCAAGGCATCACCACGACCCAGCTCGCCATACGAGCAGGGAAAGGCGGCGTGGTCGAGGACGCCGAGCAGCGGACCGTTCTCCGCGTCCAGGACCTGCCAGAGACCAGAACCGGCCGAGAACTTCACCGCCGGAGGGTGACCGGCGCCGCCCAGCAAGAAGTGGCCGGTGTCGAGATCGAGCCCCACGTAGATCGCCGTCGCAAAGCCCTCGCCCCAGCCCTGGCGAAGCAGGTACGAGTTGGCGGCGCCCAGGAAGTCGACCGGGTCCATCGCCCCGAGCAGGCCGCCAAGAGCCCCTGACAAGAGCAACGCCCGCGTCCCGGCATTGACACCCTTGCCCGAAACATCCACCAGGGCGACCTCGAGCCGATCACCACTGTTCGAGAGGTTGGCCACCACGAAGTCGCCGGAGAAGGACTCGCCATAGGCCGACTCCAGAGCGACCTCCGCGTGCCACGGCTCGGGCAGCGACGGCAGCGTGCCGTGGGCGCGAAGCCGATCGCGCAGGTCGACCAGCATCGACTCCCCAATTGTCCCCTGAACACCCAACCGCGCTCGTGAGACCGCCAACCGCGCAATCGTGGCGGCCACCAAGGCCATGACGACGACGGAACCGGCAAAGTTGGACTTACCTCCCCCCAACAACCACCCGTCATACGCGAGCAGACCAGCAATGACCAGCAGGACGACTACGAGCCATCTCGGCGGCAGGTAGAGCCCGGCGATGACGATCAAGGGCACGAAGGACGTCCACGGCATGACCGACGGCCAGCTCACGATCAGAGCGGCCAACCCCACTGCCACCAGGATGAGCAGCAGTGCAGCGGCGATCGGGAAACCCCGCACGATCGCGCTGATGCGCTCCGAGTTCCGACGCAACGCCAAGGAGCCTCGCCAACGCGCGACCCGTTGCGCATGTCTCGTCACCGTTCGCACTGTATTCAACCTCATGCCACGCGCGGGGGTCTTTACCGATTTCTGGTCAAGCAGAAGACCCCGCCTCAGCCCTCGGTCGCCGGAACCGGCGGCAGCTGGCCGTGCTGCTCGTAGCGCTCGACCATGGCCAGGCGTCGCGCATGCCGTTCGTCACCACTGAAGCTCGTCGTCAGGAACGCCTCGACCATGGCCTCGGCCTCCTCCGTCGTGTTCATCCGCGCCCCGATGGACAGGACCTGGGCGTTGTTGTGTGTCCGCGCGAGCCCGGCAAGCTCGACGTTGTAGGCCAGCGCCGCCCTGATGCCCCTGACCTTGTTGGCGGCCATCTGCTCGCCGTTGCCCGACCCTCCCAGCACGATCCCGAACGCTCCGATGTCGCCCGACACAGCCTCCGCCACGCGAAGCACTGCCACCGGATAGTCGTCCTGGGCGTCGAAGTAGTCCGGACCATGGTCGACCACGTCATAGCCCTTGCCCTGCAGGAAGGTCACCAGGGTGGCCTTCAGGTCGTATGCCGCGTGGTCGCCGCCGATGTGAACGCGCATGTGCGTGGGGTCCTTAGGGTTCGGAGGGGGTCGATCAGTCGAAAATGGGGTCCTGGGTACGAGTCCGCTTGAGCTCGAAGAAACCGGGGGTGCCGGCGACGAGGAGGCAGCCGTCCCAGAGCCTGCCGGCGTCGTCGCCGGTGGGCGCCTCGGAGATGACGGGGCCGAAGAAGGCGACGCCCTCGACGGAGATCACGGGGGTGCCGACATCGTCACCCACCAGGTCGATGGCCCGCTGGTGGCTGGCGCGCACGTCGTCGTCGACCTCGGTCGAGGTGGCGAACCGCGCGAGGTCAAGCGGAAGGCCGCACTCCTCGAGCGCCGGAGCCATGACCTTGAGGTACTCCTTCTCGCCGCCGAGGTGGATGCGGGTGCCCATCGCGTCAAACAAGGGCTTGACCACCTTGGGGCCGTGGTCGCGGGCCGCCGCGATGATGACGCGGACCGGACCCCAGGCGCGGTCGAGCTTCGAGCGGTAGTCCGGGGACAGCACACGTCCGTCGTTGAGGACCGAGAGGCTCATCACCGACCAGGTGACCTCGACGTCGCGGACCTTTTCGACCTCCATGAGCCAACGGGAGGTCACCCACGCCCATGGGCAGATCGGGTCGAACCACATCTCAACAGAAGCCTTGGCAGGGGCAGTCATGGGTCTCATTCTGTCAGCCGATGGGGCCCGCTACCCGGTAAGGGTCCAAGTGCGGTCATGGGGGAGGATGTCCTGACCCCATGACGTGTCCCCACAGGAGATGACCCCGTGCCTGGTAAGAACCTCACTCGCGACGAAGCCCGCGAGCGCGCTGACCTGCTCTCCGTGGCGTCCTACGACGTCGTCCTCGACCTCACGACCGGACCCACCACCTTCCGGACCCGGTCGACCGTCACCTTTGCGGCGTCCGAAGAGGGCACCGGCACCTTCATCGACCTGATCGCGGCTTCTGTCGAGCAGATCACCCTCAACGGTGAGTCTCTTGACCCGGTGACGCAGTTCGACGGCCTTCGGATCCAGCTCCCCGCGTTGAGGTCTGGCGGCAACGAGCTCACGATCGACGCAACCGGGGTCTACATGAACACCGGCGAGGGTCTGCACCGCTTCGTGGACCCGGTTGACGACGAGGTCTACCTGTACACGCAGTTCGAGGTCGCCGACTGCCGGCGCATGTTCGCCGTCTTTGACCAACCCGACCTCAAGGCCACCTACGCCTTCACGGTCACCGCTCCCGCACACTGGCAGGTCGTCTCCAACGAGCCGACCCCCGTGCCGGTGGCAGCCGCCGAGGCCGCGGGAGTGCCCAGCGCGACGTGGACCTTCGCGCCCACCCCGCGCATGTCCTGCTACATCACCGCCCTGATCGCCGGCCCGTATGACGTGGTCCGCGACGAGGTCCAGACCCGCGAGGGCGCAGTGCCGCTGGGCATCCTGTGCCGCAAGTCGCTGTCACCGCACCTGGACGCCGACAACATCTTCGACTGCACCAAGCTCGGGTTCACGTTCTACGAGAGCGAGTTCGACTGCCCGTACCCCTTCGCGAAGTACGACCAGGTCTTCACCCCCGAATACAACGCAGGTGCGATGGAGAATGCCGGCGCGGTGACGTACAACGAGATGTACGTCTTCCGGGCCAAGGTCACCGAAGCGATCATCGAGCGCCGGGGGCTGACGATCCTGCACGAGCTGGCGCACATGTGGTTCGGCAACCTCGTCACCATGTCGTGGTGGAACGACCTGTGGCTCAACGAGTCGTTCGCCGAGTGGGCCTGCACGACGTGCTCGGCCGAGGTCACGCAGTGGGAGACCGCCTGGACCACGTTCAGCACCGCCGAGAAGTCCTGGGCCTACCGCCAGGACCAGCTGTCCTCAACCCACCCGATCGTCGCCGACATCCGCGACCTCGAGGACGTCGAGGTCAACTTCGACGGCATCACCTACGCCAAAGGTGCCTCGGTGCTCAAGCAGCTCGTGGCCTATGTCGGTCGCGAGCCGTTCACGGCCGGCCTTCGCCAGTACTTCTCCAAGCACGCGTGGCAGAACACCACGCTCTCCGATCTGCTCGGGCACCTCGAGGAGGCCTCCGGTCGTGACCTGAAGAAGTGGTCGCAGCTGTGGCTCGAGACCGCTGGCGTCAACACCCTTCGCCCAGAGGTCACGGTCGACGACCAGGGGGTCATCACCGCTGCGGCCATCACGCAGACCGCGGTCGACGCGTTCCCAACGCTTCGTCCGCACACCCTGGCGATCGGCAGCTACGAGGTGAAGGGCGAACAGCTCGTGCGGGTCAACCGGATCGAGCTCGATATCGACGGTGAGCGCACCGAGGTGCCGCAGCTGGTCGGTCGACAGCGGCCGGACCTCCTGCTGGTCAACGACGACGACCTGGCCTACGCAAAGATCCGCCTCGACGAGCACTCGATGGCCACGTTGCTCGCCAACGCACGAGGGTTCACCAGCAGCCTCCCTCAGGCCCTGGTCCTGGGCGCGGCGTGGGACATGACCCGCGACGCCGAGATGTCCGGGCGCGACTTCTGCGACCTGGTGCTCAACGCGCTGCCGGGCGAGAGCGACTCGACCCTCCTGCGCGTCCTGCTCAGCCAGCTGCACAACGCCGCCTATCTGTATGTCGCCCCTGCGCACCGCGAGGAGGCCCTGGCGTCGTTGACGGTGCGTCTTCGCGAGCTGGCCACATCGGCGGTGCCCGGCAGCGACTCGCAGCTGCAGCTGGTCAGCGCGTTCGCCGGATACGCCCAGGGCACGAAGGACGTGACCTGGGTGCGTGGCCTGCTCGAGGGCAGCGACGTGCTCGATGGTCTGGCGATCGACACCGAGATGCGCTGGACCCTGCTCACCGCCCTGGCCACAGCCGGCGCCGTCGGGGAGAGCGAGATCGAGGCCGAGCGTCAGCGGGACAACACGGCCACCGGTCGTGAGCGCGCCGCCCGGGCACTGGCGACCCTGCCCACGGCCGAGGCCAAGGCGGCAGCTTGGGACAAGGTCATCGAGGCCGACGGCCTGCCCAACCAGACGGTCGACGCCGTTGCTCAGGGCTTCGTCCGGGTGCACGACACGGCCCTGCTCATGCCGTATGTCGAGAAGTACCACGCCATGCTCACCACGCTATGGGGATCGCGGACCCATGCGATCGCCGAGTCGGTCGTCCTGGGCTTCTATCCGGTGATGTTGGCCAACCGTGAGCTGGTTGACGCCTCCCAGGGCTGGCTCGACGCCAATCCTGAGGCGACTGCGGCCCTGCGCCGCGTCGTCTCGGAGAACCGCGACGGCGTGGCACGCGCTCTCATCGCCCAGGGGCGGGACGCCGAGCGCGCCTGAGCTGCCCGGCATACTCGCACGGGTAACGCGAAGGATCGTGGTTGTTCAGACGACCACGATCCTTCGCCTCAGCCCGACGAAGAGCAGCAGCGGGCCAGACGACGGGCCCAGCGCGAGGTCATGAGGTCCTCCAGCAGCACCGGCTTGCCGTCGGGCCCGGCCAATGGCAGGCGCCAGTTGGGGTACTCCTCATCGGTCCCCGGCTGGT
>Ga0207929_1000271_pt1 | contig 14701 bp, 9 predicted proteins | sample NGESurdeep072012_FD_184466 | JGI IMG/M metagenome (GOLD analysis project Ga0207929, IMG submission 184466) | Arctic peat soil microbial communities from Barrow, Alaska - NGEE Surface sample 53-1 deep-072012 (SPAdes) | ecosystem: Environmental > Terrestrial > Soil > Wetlands > Peat ... | reverse complement strand
GATTCTATCGGCCGTGACCTCTCCGCATACTTAACGCCCGATGGAGGCACCAGGAGGCCCAGGAGCACCCCCGATGTGGGGTCCCGGTCGCAAGATGGCGTTTGGGGCCGCGCCTGGTTCGAAGAGCAAGCTCTGGTACACGCTTGTGGACGGAGCCCTCAGCGAGGTCTTCTTTCCCTCCATCGACAGGGTCGCGCTGCACGAGCTGCGCTTCTTCGCCTCCGCGAGCGGTTCGCCTCCGGTCGATGATGCGGGTGACGGCCAGCACCGTGTCACCTGGTTCGCGCCGGGCACGCCCGGCTTCATCGTCGAAAGCACGCACCACGAGTATCGACTCACTAAAGAATATTTCTCGGACCCCGAGGAGAACGCGCTCCTCATCGCCGCGACCTTCACGCCAGAGCTTCCGGACGTCCGGCTGTACATGCAGGCCTCGGCCCACTGGCAACCGGGCAGCGAAGGCAACTTCGGCCAGGTCCTCGACACGCATCCGCCGGCCCTGCTCATGCGCCAGCAGGACGTGTGGATCTGCATAGTCGGCCCGTTCAGTCGTGCGACCATCGGCTACTTCCAGAGCTCAGACCTTCAGGTCGACCTCCATGACGGCGATGGTCGTCTCACCAACCTCTATGACCGCGCCGGACCTGGCAACGTGGCTGCCGGCGCCGAGCTCGGCATAAGGGCCGGCGCGTTCCAGATGGCGATCGGCTTCGCTCACACGCGCGCCGATGCCGAAGAGGTTGCCCGTCACGTCTTGCAGAAGGGCGCGGGCAACGTGCGCTATGCATTCGAGCGCGCGTGGCAAAGCCAGTCCGACCTTCCTCAAACCCTGAGCAAGGTCAGCGGCGATGAAGGAATGCTCGCCCGCTCATCGCTGGCGGTCCTTCGCTGCCTCGAGGACAAATCACACGCCGGTGCATTCATCGCCGCTCCGTGCTCTCCATGGGGAGAGAGCAACCACAACGGCAACCACGTCTACCACCTCGTCTGGCCACGCGACCTCTGTCGCATTGCCACCGCTCTTCTCGATGCGGGCGACACCGCCGCGGCCCTGCGCGCGTTCCGCCACCTGCAATCCCGACAGCGGCCCGACGGTGGCTGGTTTCAGAACTGGTTTGTCGACGGGACGCCGCACTGGACCTCGACCGAGCTCGACCAGGTGGCACTGCCCATCCTTCTCGCCTGGCGCCTGGGCGTAGCCGGATTCCTGGACCACGACCCGTATCCGGTGATGGTCCGCCCAGCCGCGCAGTTCTTGATTCGCGAAGGCCCGCTGACGCAGCTCGATCGGTGGGAAGACCTGGGCGGTCTCTCGCCTTCGACGCTGGCCGCCTGCATCGCGGCTCTCATCGTCGCCGCCGAGTTCGCGCACGAGGCAGGCGAGCACGTGGCGGCCGGACACCTCCGCGCCGTCGCCGACTACTGGAACGATCGAGTCGAGACGTGGTGCTCAACACCGGCCGGCCAGTACGTCCGCCTCGCGGGCGATCCTGACGTCAGGCCCACCGTGGGCGCCATCGCACCCGAGTTCCTGGAGCTGGTGCGTTACGGCCTGCGCAGACCGAAAGACGAACGCATCCTGCGCAGCCTGCAGGGCGTCGACGCATCGCTGAAGGTGAGCTTGCCTGCAGGGCCCAGCTGGCGCCGCTATGCGGGCGATCTTTACGGTGAGAAGGACGACGGTTCGCCGTGGGATGGCAGCGGGCGCGGCCGCTCGTGGCCCGTGCTCACAGGGGAGCGGGCCCGCCATTTCTTCTCCATGGGCCTACCCGCGGCCGAAATCGTCCGCTCGCTCGAAGGATTCGCCGGCCCAGGCCTCATGCTCCCCGAGCAGGTGTGGGATGCCGCCGACATACCCGCGAAAGGGCTCTACTTCGGTAAAGCCACTGGCTCAGCCTCACCGCTTGGTTGGGCGCATGCAGAGTATCTCGAGCTGCTTGTGACGATTGCCCTCGCCGGTTTTCCGGACATCGTGCTGCCCGCGAGGCGGCGATACACAGAAGGACAGGCGCACGAGCCGGCGTTTGTATGGACCCACCGACATCAGATCACACGGCTGGCGCCCGGGCGGCGCTTGCGCGTTCAGCTCCCGCGACCTGGCTCGATCCATTACAGCTTCGACGAGTGGAAGACGTTCGGCGAGGTCGAGGCGATCGACACGACACTTGGCGTCTGGGTGGCGGAGGTTCCCTCCAACAAGCTCGCCGCCGGTACGAGCTTCTCGTGGACGGCGCACTACATGACGGGCTGGGAAGGCAAGAACTACACGATGACGGTCGGCTAGCGGCGACCTAAGGTTCTTCTGAGAGTCCGCTAGCGCTCTTCGGGCGGATCCAGGTCGTCGAGCCGCAGCTCGTTGGCGCCATCCTCGTCGAACTGGCTGTGCAGCTCGCCGCAGTCGGCGCAGCGGTAGTACTCGCCGACGAAGCCCTTGTGCCACACGGCGTAGCTGACGACGCCGGGCTCTTCGACCAGGATCTCCTGCTCGAGCCGGTAGATCACCTGCTCCCAGCCGCCGGCCTCGAGATCGTCGTCGAGAATGACCAGGCAGTAAGGGTGGGGCTCGCCCCAGATCACCGTCACCTCGCCGCGCCTCTCGTCCTCGACGTTGACGATCGACCAGGCTTCGGCCGCCTGGCCGCGGGTGTTGCGGACGAGACGGAGCTGCGCCCAGAACCGTTCAGCTGATTCGCGCTCGGCCTTGTCGTGCTCGGCCTGCGCCTCCTGGAAAGCGCTCCACATGCGCAGCAGGTGATTGCGAAAGCGGTGATAGGTGGGCAGCAGCTTGGGCTGCTGCTTGGGCGAGCCGATGAGCTGCTCGAAGGCATGCTCGAACGCAGCCTCCACGCGCTCCTGCCGGTCGGCCACGTCGGGCGCCCAGGACTCATCCTCCGACAGCCGCATGCTCTCGTTGAGCACGACCTCGAAGTCCAGCCAGTCGTCGCCGAACTCGGGGACGAACACGCTCTCGACGAGGTCGGCGAGCCGGTGCTCCTCGAGCAGCGCGGGGGTGACCTTGCCACGTGCGTCAGGCCAGCCCTTCCAGCCCATGACGTTGTGGATCCAGTAGTCGAAGATCGTCACCGCGTACTGCAGCGCCGCGGGGGAGGACCAGATGTCGGTCGGCCAGGTCCTCTTGCCGGTGCGGACCTTGTTGTACAGGGCGAGCACCTGCTCTTCGTCCAGATATTCGGTTTCCATCGGCCCTCAACTATAGGAATAAGCGGGAAACGACCCTCGAGCGACCCTAGGAATAAGCCCAGAGTGTCCCTGGGTATAGTGAGTTGAGATGGCACAGGGTCGCAGCTTCACTCCAGATCAGGTCTCCCGCTACGCGCGGCACCTCATGCTGCCCGAGGTGGGCGGGGCCGGCCAGCGCAAGCTGCTGTCCTCGAGCGTCCTCCTCCTGGGAGCGGGCGGCCTTGGCTCGCCGGCCGCGATGTACCTTGCCGCGGCGGGAGTCGGCAAGATCGGGATCGTCGACTTCGACACGGTCGATGCTTCGAACCTCCAGCGCCAACTGCTGCACGGCACCAAGGACATCGGCCGCCTCAAGGTCGAGTCCGCCGCGGAAACCCTGCGCAATCTGAACCCGGACGTCGAGGTGGTGCCGATCAGCGAGCACCTCAACTCCGAGACCGCGATGCGGATCTTCGCCCCCTATGACGTGATCGTCGACGGCACGGACAACTTTCCCACTCGATACCTCGCCAACGACGCGGCCCATTTCCTCCACAAACCACTCGTGCACGGCAGCATCCTCAGGTTCGAAGGGCGCCTGGCGCTCTTTGATTCCGCCAAGGGCACCGGCTGCTACCGCTGCCTTTTCCCTGAGCCCCCTCCGCCAGGCGAGGTGCAGAGCTGCGCCGAGGCAGGCGTGTTCGGAGTGCTACCCGGCATCATCGGCAGCATGATGGCTTTCGAGACGATCAAGTACCTGTTGAACATCGGGCGGCCGATGATCGGACGCTACCTGCTCTTCGAGGGCGAGGATATGACGTTCCGCGAGCTGAAGCTGCCCCACAACAAGGCCTGCCCACTCTGCGGCGAGCATCCGACGGTGACTGGGCTGATCGACTACGAGGCGTGGTGTGGCACGCCGGCCATGGAGCCTTCGCAAGCCCAGGCAAGCTAACCTCTCTCCGGAGAGATGATCCAGCTCGACCGCCTCGACGCCACCCGCCTCGACAAAGCCCGTGGGATCGTGCGCGACCTCGGCTCGGTCCTCGTCGCCTACTCGGGTGGGGTCGACTCAACGCTGCTGCTGAAGCTCGCTCTCGAAGAGCTGGGCGAAGGAGCGGTGGCAGTACTCGCGAGCTCGCCCGCGTACCCCGAGTCGGAGCAGGACGAGGCCCGCGCGCTGGCGCAAACTCTGGGCGGGCGCCTGGTCGAGGTCACGACGAGCGAGGTCGAGCTCGAGGCGTACACCCGCAACAACCCGGATCGCTGCTTCCACTGTAAGGAGGAGCTTTTCGACACGCTGGAGCCCATCCAGCACGACCTCGGCCTCGCGCACCTCGCGTACGGCGCGACCGCTGACGACGCAGGCGACCACCGACCCGGCCACGGCTCGGCCGTGCGTCGCGGAGTGCGCTTTCCCCTGCTGGAAGCGGGCATGGGCAAATCGGACATCCGGGCCGCGGCGCGCGCCCTCGGGCTGCCCAACTGGAACAAGCCCTCCTTTGCCTGCCTGTCCTCGCGCATCCCTCACGGCACCCAGGTGACCGTGGCCGCGCTGCGCCAGATCGAGGCCGCCGAGCAAGCTTTGAAGGCCATCGGCTTCAGACAAGTGCGGGTCCGCCACCACGGCGACGTGGCAAGAATCGAGGTCGAGCCGCCCGAGATCGCGCGCCTGGTCGATGAGCGCGATCGCGTCGTCGAGCTGCTTCGGGCAGCCGGCTACAAGTTCGTCTCGGTCGACCTCGAGGGTTACTCGACAGGCAGCCTGAACCGAGTCTGGAAACCGGTTCAGTAGCAGCGGTCACGAGTCACCGCACGGTCGTCCTCAGCCTCGATGAAGGCACCACAGGGGCCACCGCTGTGGCCGTCGGCATGGACGGCCAGGTTCGCGGTAAGGGTTACTCGGAGATCACGCAGCACTACCCACATCCCGGATGGGTGGAGCACGACGCAGAGGGGATCTGGTCTGCGGTCCAGGCAAGCGCGCGCGGCGCGCTAGATGCTGCAGGCGCCAAGCCGGCCGATGTACGCGCCATCGGCATCACCAACCAGCGAGAGACGTTGGTGGCGTGGGACAAGAAGACGCTGAAGCCGCTGACCCACGCCATCGTGTGGCAGGACCGGAGAACAGCCGACGAGTGCGCTCGACTGCGGGAGGCCGGGCACGAAAAGCGTGTGAGGGAGGTTACAGGTCTCGTCCTCGATCCCTACTTCACCGCTACCAAGCTCGCATGGGTGATGAAGAATGTCGATGGCGCCGCCAATGCCGCCCTGGGCACCGTGGACAGCTGGCTCGTCGCCCGCCTCTCCGCTGGGCGCGATCACGTAACCGACGCATCCAACGCCTCGCGTACTTCGCTGTTCGACATCGGGCGCGGCGTGTGGAGCGACGAGATGGCGGCCCTATTCGGCGTTCCGCTAGCCAACCTCCCGGAGGTTCGCGATTCCAGCGGCGAGATCTCGCGCAGCGATCCGGCAGCGTTCCTCGGCATCGATGCGCCGATCAGCGGCATTGCCGGCGATCAGCAAGCCGCTCTCTTCGGCCAGGCGTGCACCAAGGTGGGGATGGCGAAGAACACGTACGGAACCGGTTCGTTCGTGCTGATGCAAACGGGCGCGCAGCGTGTGCCATCGAGCACCGGAATGCTCACCACTGTCGCGTGGCGACGAGGCGGCCGGCTCAGCTATGCACTCGAAGGCGCCATCTTCATCACCGGCGCGGCGCTGCAGTGGCTGCGGGATGGCCTTCGGATCATCGACAGCGCATCGGAGGCGGGTCCGCTCGCGGCGTCCATCCCCGACACGGGCGGGGTCTTTCTCGTGCCGGCCTTCGCAGGCCTCGGCGCACCTCACTGGGACGCTTACGCACGAGGCACGATCGTCGGGCTGACGCAGGGCAGCGGGCGGGCGCAGCTCGTGCGAGCCGCGGTCGAGGCCATGGCCTACCAGACCCGAGATGTGGTCGAAGCGATGGAGAGCGACGCCGGCGCGCCGCTTCGCGAGCTGCGAGTCGACGGCGGTGCTGTGGTGATGGACGTTTTGTGCCAGTTCCAGGCCGATCTGCTCGGCATCCCGGTCAGGCGCCCGCGCCAGGTCGAGACGACGGCGCTGGGAGCGGCCTTCCTGGCCGGGCTCGGTGCTGGGGTCTGGAAAGATGCCGATCTCGAGGATCTCTGGAAGCTCGACCGCGAGTTCGAGCCGAAGATGTCCCGCGACCGGGCCGACAGCCTCCAGGCCCAATGGCGCCGGGCGTTAGAACGGAGTCGAGGATGGGCTAGGTGATGCGTCGGGGCCGCCCAGACGGAGCTAAGGCCCCCATGCGGCCCGATCCGTGCGTTAGGGGGCCCGTCCCGCCGTCGTCACGCACTTTCGGTGCGCTCCTAGTCGGTCCACCCCCGCCTTCGGCTCGGACCACCTGGGAACCTGATCTCTCGCCCGAGCAGCCCCGCCGCACCACAACCGATAATCAATGAAGCTTTGAGTTCCACCGATACCTCCACCCAGACCGAGCCGGCCGGCTCCAGGCAGCCGATCCTCTACGCGGACCAGCTGTGGCGCCAGCAGCGCTTCTTCGCCGGCTTCCTGGTTGCGGTTGGCATCGGCATGAGCGTCCTCCTGCTGTACAAGGGCCAGCTCACGACGACATCGAACCTGATCTGGCTGCTTTACATCCCCAGCGGACTCCTCCTGGGAGGCGCATTCCTGTTCTACAAGTACCGCAGCTTTGCGGAAGCACTGGACGAGGGTTTCAAAGTTTCGGCCCTTCGCTCTAGCGTGCTCATCCCCTACGAGAGCGTCCGGAGCGTCAAGGTGCAGCCGCTCAGCCTTGCTTTCCTCGACAAGAGGAAGCGCATGGTCGCGCCGATGATGAAGCCACTGCTGAATAAGCCGGCCCTGTTCGTGAGGCTGCGCGGCGACGAATCGGAGCTCGCGGCGATCAAGAAGAAACTCGGCGGCCGTGTCGTCTACGACGACATGATCGCCCTCCCCGTGAAGGATGCGGATGCGCTGTCATGGGAGATCAGCTCACGGCTGCCGGATCGCCTGGGCCAGAACCAGGGTGGCGGAAAGCGTCGCAAACGGCGGAGGTGATTGAACCGCGGACCGACGCGGTAGTTCGCCGGTACTTCGACCACTGGGACGCCATCGCACTGCTGGCGCTCACGGTGGTCGCGTTCGTTCTGCGCTTCTACAGCCCGATCATGCCCGACTTCGTCCTGCACCCGTTCCAGGCGCCCTTCTTCACCAATTGCGTGCAGAACACCCCGATCGATGCCAAGGGCGATCCGGGGACCCTGTGCGGGCTCGCTTACCCCTTCAATCGTGGCTATCCCGACCAGAACGGCGTCCTGTCGCCGCCCAACGGCCAGGTTTTCGACGAGGTCTACTTTCCGGTCGACGCCTACAACGACATCAAGGGCATCGAGCTATGCCGGCCCTCAACGACCGATTGCCGCTTCAACTACTTCGATCCGGAACCTCCCCTCGCCAAGATGTTCATCGCGGCTGGGGACTGGGGTTACGGCTGGTATCGGGCGCACTTCGAAGGCGCGAAGGGCGACTACCTCGATCTGGGTTTCAACACGTTCGGGTGGCGGATCGCCGCCTGCATCTTCGGAATCCTGTGCGTGCCGATGATGTACCTCTTCGCGAGGCGCTTGTGGCCGAACCGGCTGTTCGCGATCGCAGCGGCGACTCTCGTTTGCTTCGACGGCATGTTCTTCGTGCAGTCGCGCATCGGCATGATCGACATCTTTCCGATCTTTTTCATCATGCTGGCGTACTTCCTTTTCCTGGTTCACATCCAGAGCCGCACGCGTCGCGGATCAGTGATCTCGCTCTTGCTGCTGGGGATCGTTCTCGGCATCGGGATCGCGTCCAAGTGGATAGTGCTCGCCGCCTTTGCCAGCATCCTGTTCTTCCTTGTCCTGAGGTTCCTGAAGCGCGCGATCGGTGTCCACATCGGCCCGATCAGGGAGTGGGCGCGCGGCGACGGACCTGCCATTCCTGGCGGCGTCTATTGGCCGAGCTACCTCGTGCTTGCCCTGTTTGCGCTGGCCGTGATCCCGGTGGCCATCTACCTCGCGTCGTGGTACCCGTTCTTCGCGCGCGGCCAGTTCCATAACCTCGCCGACCTGATCGCCTACCAGAAGGAATCGTTCGACTACCACGCACACCTCATCGCCACACACCCTTACGGCTCGCCCTGGTGGTCATGGCCGTTCCTGTCGCGGCCAGTCCTTTACTACGCCGAGTACACGGGCCTGGGTGCCGACCACTGGACGGGGCAGCCGCTAGTTGCCTGGATGGCAGACCTGGGCAACCCCTGGATCTGGTGGACGAGCCTGCCTTGCGTGGTCTCGCTCCCGTACTTCATCGTCCGGTACAGGAGCTTCCCCGCCGCGTTGATCCTCGTGGGCTTCATCACCCAGTACCTGCCGTGGTCGGAGATCAGCCGCGTGATTTTCATGTACCACATGTTCGGCGGGCTCATCTTCATGATCCTGGCTCTTGCCTTCGTGCTCGCCCAAATTGCTGAGCGGGTGCCGCATGCCGGCAAGCAGATCCTGGTCGGGCACCTCGTCGTGTCCGTGGCGTTCTTCTCCTACTTCTATCCGGTCTGGACCGCGCTTCCCATCTCCAACTCGGCTCTTTATATCGCGCCAGGCACCCCGATCTGGGGTCCGAAGATCTGGTTCGAGCACTGCCCTGCCAACCCGGAAGCACCGGTGACCCCCGCACTGTGGTGCTGGGAGTGATGGGCGCCGAACCCGTCGCCAGACCCGCAACGCTCCCGGCCGAGCGGCCGGTGGTCCCGCTCGCGGCCGCGGCCGCCCTACTCGCGTTGTTATTGCTGCTCTATCTACTTATCGGCGCGCCAGCCATCGTGTTGGTCGGCTGCGTCGTGGCGGGCTTTGGGATCACCTACCTGTCGGGGGTGGATCTCAGCCTCGAGGAGCGCCTGGCATTCGGCACGGTGCTGGGTGCGATGGCGGTTGCCACCGCCAGCTTCATCGTCTCGATGCTGGCCCGCGACGTGACGCTGCTCACCGTCCTGTTCGGCCTCGGGGTTTCGGTCGCGACCGGCGCCGGCGCCGCGATTGCCCATCGCGACCGGCTCGCGTCCGACATCGCTGATGCGTCGGCGCGGTGGTGGAGATCCCCGCGCAGCCCAGGCCACCCATGGCCGTTCGCCGCTGTCGTCGTCGTTTGTGGCGCCTGGACGCTGCACTTCCTGAGCCAGGCCTACGTGTACAAGGCGGACGGACTGTGGGCCGGGTACGTGAACATCTGGGGCGACTGGGCCGCGCATCTCTCATTCGCGGGCTCTTTCGCGTACGGACACAACTTTCCCCCGCAGTTTCCGATCGACCCCGGCAACCACCTCGGCTATCCATTCATGATCGACTTCCTCGCTGCCACCCTCGTGCCGTCTGGGAGCCATCTCACGTCGGCGCTGGTGCTGACCAGCGGCCTTCTGGGTCTCGCGCTTCCTGCGGTCCTCTACCTTGCGGCCCAGCGCTTTGCGGGAGGCCGCGCGGCGGCAGCTATCGCCGTGTTCGTCTTCCTGTTGAGCGGCGGCCTTGGATTTGTCTACCTGCTCACCGACGTTCAGCACGGCGGCCTCGGGGCGCTCCTTCATCTGCCGCGCGAGTACACGTTGAACCGGGACATCAACTACCAGTGGCTGAACCCAGTGCTCGCCTACAGCGTCCCTCAGCGCTCGACATTGTTCGGCTTCAGCCTTGCGCTGATCGCGCTCGTGCTGCTATGGATTGCGGTCCGCGAACGGTTGGGTTGGCGCCCGTTTCTATTCGCCGGTGTGGTCGCGGGAGCGATGCCTGTCTTTCACGTCCACGCATTTGGCACCGTCCTCGCTCTCTCGCTCTTCTGGGCGGCCTTCAACCGCCGGCGAGAGTGGCTCGCGTTCTTCATTCCAGCGCTGGCGATTGGCGTGCCGTTAGTTGTCTGGATGCTGCCGCCCGCCAACAACAGCGAGTGCGGCGCTGGACCAAGCCTCGCCCACTACTGCATCGAGATGGGGTGGCTGACGGACGGCGACTTCTGGCCGTGGTTCTGGATCAAGAACACCTCGGTGTTCATTCCGCTTCTGATCGCCGCCCAGTTCGCGCGGCGATGGTTTCCCACCGGCTTTGGCAAATGGTTCGCGCCGATGTGGTTGTGGTTCCTGGTTCCGAACGTCATCGTGCTGCAGCCGTGGGATTGGGACAACACCAAGTTCTTCATCTTCTGGGCGCTGCTGGGCAGCGTGATGGTCGGTGGGTTGCTGGCCGGCCTGTTCAAACGCGGGCCGGGGGCCGCGTTGTTCGCAGCGGTGCTGTTGGTGTTACTGGCGCTGTCTGGCGCCCTCGACCTTGCGCGAGCCTCTGATCCGACGGTCAGCTCCTACCAGTTCGTCGACGCCAAGGGGTTGCAGGTCGCCGATTGGGCGCGGCAGAACACCAGCCCGAACGCCGTGTTCGCGGTGGCTGACGAGCACAACAATCCGATTGCCACGCTCTCGGGCCGCCGGATCTTGGTCGGATACTCGGGCTGGCTGTGGACGTATGGGCTCGCTGACTTCGTTCAGAAAGGTGCCGACCAGAGGCTGATCCTCGAGGGTGCCCCGAACACCGCCGACCTTGTCGACAAGTACGGAATCAGCTACGTGCTCATCGGTCCGCAGGAGCTGGCGGATCCGCGGAATGCGAACATCGCTTACTGGGACCAGAACGGAACCCGCGTCTATACCAACGGCGAGTATTCGGTCTACAAGGTCTCCGCGGGCTAGGGGGCGGGGACGCCCATCGGCCGCTCGGGGCCGCCCGATTTCGGGGTCTCGGGCTTCGGTTCGTTGCGAGCGTCCTGCGCGGCTTCCAGCAATCGCGCCAGGCGCTTCATCTCGCGGTCGCCGCGGTCGAGTCGATTCACGATCTGCAGGAGGATCTCGTCCTGGTGCATCAGGTGGTTCATCAAGGCCTTCAGCTCCTCTTCGGCTTTGACGTTGAGCTCGTAGTCATGCTGGGAGCGCAAGCGGTCGCGGTCAGCCTGCCGGTTGAACGCCATCAGGACCAGTGAGAGCCACGCCGCGACTTCGAGCGTGAGGATGAAGTTGAGGAACTGGAAGGGGTAGGGGTCCCAGCCCTTGATGAGGCTGAGGGCATTGAGCAGGATCCATACCGCCATCAGCCCGAGCTGGGCTAGAACGAAGATCCAGCTGCCGACGAGGCGGGTGAAGTCCATCGCTATGCGGTCGGCTAGCGTCAGCCTCCTCTCGGTCTCGCGGTTGAGGTCGCGGACCGGTGGGTGGTCGTGCTGATGCTTGATCAGGTCGCGCGCGATGTCTTCGATTTCTCGTCCGATTGACATGGGTGATACCTCTGGGGATTGCCGCGTTATCGACACGGATCGGACATAGCTTGGCTCAAAAGCACCCGCGCTGGCTACAGAAAGTAGGCAGTGAGGGGTTTTCAGCGGTAGTCGTGAGAGCGCTGGCTCGGCCTTGGCACCCCTTCGAGGGCCTGGATGTGGGTGGCCAAAACCGACCAGACGCCGTCCTGTCTCTGCATCACGCCGTCGATGACAAGGATCGGCTTGCGGTTCGCCACCTGGCGGTAGCGATCGAAGACGTCGGGCTTGATCGTGACGTTCACCTGCCCGAACTCGTCCTCCAGGGTGAAGAAACGGATCTTCTTCGCCGTCGATGGCGCCTGGCGGGTGATCACGAGGCCGGCGACTCGCACTGTTCGTCCGTTGGGGATGGCAGGGAGCTGGTTGCTCTCGAGGGCGCCAAGGTCGGTCAGGCGGTCGCGACAGAAATGGATCAGGTGGTGGCCGGTCGAAAGATCGGAGATGCGGTACTCGAGCTGGTTGACGTCGAAGTCGTCGAGAGCAGGCAATTCCGGGGCCGTGCCGTTCAGCCGCAGCTCTGACTGGGACTGGATGCCGCGCCTGAGGCCGCGACCGTGCCATCGCTCCTGCCAGCCCCACAGGAGCTCGCGTCTGGGTTGGCCCAGCGCGTCGAAGGCGCCGACCATGACGAGGTTGCGGACCGCACGGGGGCCGATGGGGCCGCCCCGGAGGCGGTCGATGAAATCGTCGAAGGACCTGTAGGCGCCGCGATCGCGCTCCGCGACGATGGCCTTGCGGCCGTCCTCACCAAGGTCGCGCACGTAGTTGAAGCCGATGCGCATCGCGTGCTCGGCCTTAACAGGCAGGGTTCCAACAATTTCGAAATCGCCATAAGGTTCGCCGTGGCGTGCAGGTTGGGGGTGGGAACCTGCCGGGAGGAGGGTGGGCCCCGCGATGGGGGGAGGCGTTTCGATTGGTTCCGGTAGGCAGCGCACGTCTGAGCGGTTGACGTCCACCGGCAGCACCTTGACGCCATGGCGCTTCAGGTCCTCGACCAGCACGCTCGGGTGGTAAAAGCCCATCGGCTGGTTGTTGAGCAGGCCGCAGCCAAACTCGACGGGATGATAGAGCTTGAGCCACGCGGTCTCATACGCCGTGCGAGCAAAGGCGGCGGCGTGCGAGCGGCAGAAGCCGTACACCGCGAAGCCCTGCACCGACGCGAACAGCTGGTCCGCGACCTCGCGGGTAACCCCGTTGGAGAGGCACCCGTCGATGAAGACGCCCTCGAGCGATGACATCTCGACGTGGTTGAGGTGACGGGTCATCGCGCGCCGGAAGCCATCCGCCCCGCCGGCCGTCATGCCCCCGACCGTCATCGCGATCTCGATGATCTGCTCCTGGTAGAGGATCACCCCAAGCGTGTCCTTGAGGACCCTCTCCAACAATGGATGTGGATAGGTGACCGGCTCCCGGCCCTGCTTCCGGTTGATGTAAGGGTGGACGGCATTGCCCTGGATGGGCCCAGGCCGGATGATCGCGACCTCGACCACCAGGTCGTTGAAGCTGTTGGGCCGCGTGCGGGGAAGGGTCTGCATCTGCGCGCGCGACTCGATCTGGAACACGCCGATGGTGTCGGCGGCGCTGCACATCTCGAACACCTTCGGGTCGTTGAGCGCGAGCTGATCGAGATCCGGCCGCACGCCCTCCCTGTCCTTGATCAGCTCCAGCGCCTCGGCGATGACGGAGAGGGTGCGCAACCCGAGCATGTCCATCTTGATCAAGCCCAGGTCCTCGACGTCGTCCTTGTTGAACTGGATGACCCGCCGGCCCTCCATCGTCGCCGGCTCGACCGGCACGATATCGACGAGCGGCTCCCCCGTGACCAGCATGCCGCCGTTGTGGATCGAAAGGTGACGAGGAAAATCGATCACCTCCCGACACAGCTCGAGGAACTGGTGCCAGCTCTTCGGCCGCATCTCAGGTAGTGGGACTGCGCCAGTCATCGCATCCTCGACGTCCTCGGTGAACCACCGATCCACGCCTTTCGCGAGCCGGTCGAGCAGCTCGTTGGAGAAACCGAGCGCCTTGCCGACCTGGCGGATCGCCATCCGGGGCTGGAAGGTGACGACGTTGCAGACCATCCCGGTCCGCTCCCACCCGTACTTCTCGTAGATGTACTGGATCACCTGCTCGCGATGCTCGGTCGAGAAATCGATGTCGATGTCCGGCATGCTCGTCATCTCTTCGTGCAGGAAGCGCTCGAAGAGGAGGTTGTGCTCGATGGGATCGACGCGGGTGATGCCGAGCACATAGGCGACGATCGAGTCGGCGGCAGAACCGCGGCCCTGGCCGGGCACGCCATGCTCGCGCGCGAAGCGCATGAGGTCCCAGTTGATGAGGAAGAACTCGGCCAGCCCCGTCTTCTCGATCACATCGAGCTCGCGCTGGACGCGGCGAGCCGCGTCGGGAGTGATAGGGCGGTAACGGTCGCGCATGCCCTCGAAGCAGAGCTTGTAGAGGAAGGAGAAAGGCGTCTCGCCGGCCGGCACCGGATAGCCGGGAAAGCGAACCTTGCGGAAGTCGAGATCGACCTCGCATTGCTGGGCGATCTCCCATGGCGTGGCGAGCGCTTCCGCATGGCCCTTGAAAAGCGGGCGCATCGCCTCGCCGCCCTTCAGGTGATGCTCGGCATTGGGAAATAGGTGAGGCCGCGCCTCGTCAAGAGTCGCGCGATGGCGGATCGCGACCATCACATCGTGCAGCCGCCGGCGCTCCGGCACGTGATAGTGGACCTGGTTGGTGGCCACGACCGGCGCTCCGCAGCGCCTCGCCATCTCCGCCCTGCCTTCCAGCACCCATGGGTCCTCCGGGCGCAGGTGGTGATGCAGCTCGCTGAAAACACTTTCTTTGCCCAGGGCCTCCTGCAGCCCGCGTAAACGCGTCTCTTCGTCGGTGGCGCTGAGGTAGAAAAGGTCGCCGCGGTGCTCGGCGGCGGTGGCGAGGGTGGTGCGTGCCTCGCCCTTGGGCTGATCCGTATGAGCAAGGGTGAGCAGGCGGCAGAGGTTGGAGTAGCCGCGCAGGTTGCGCGCGATCATCACCACGTCCTGGCCGTCGACCTCGAGCGTGGCGCCGATGAGCGGCTTCACCCCAACCTTTCGACACGCCTGGA